>Ga0209670_100264_pt1 | contig 33198 bp, 29 predicted proteins | sample PerSpoBPS_BMetaG_FD_184741 | JGI IMG/M metagenome (GOLD analysis project Ga0209670, IMG submission 184741) | Thermal spring microbial communities from Yellowstone National Park, Wyoming, USA - Perpetual Spouter B (PS_B) MetaG (SPAdes) (version 3) | ecosystem: Environmental > Aquatic > Thermal...
TTTGCCCATCCGCTATCCCGCCCAAGTCGGACCTTACCGCGTGGACGGGAGGGATTTGCTCGTCATCGCTGGTCCGTGCGTGATTGAGAGTGAGGCGTTGTGTCTGGAAGTCGCTGAAGCGCTGAAAGGCATCGCAACACAACTGCGTTTGCCCTTCGTCTTCAAGGCATCCTTTGACAAGGCGAACCGAACGGCGTTGGAGAGTTTTCGCGGACCCGGCTTGGTGAAGGGGCTGGAAATGTTGGCGAAAGTGAAGGAGCAAATTGGCGTGCCCGTCACGACCGATGTGCATGAGACGGCGCAAGTCAAACTCGCTGCGGAAGTCGTGGACTTGGTGCAAATCCCGGCGTTTCTGTGTCGGCAGACAGATTTGCTGGTGGAGGCGGGGCGATGGGCGAAGGCGGTGAACATCAAGAAGGGGCAATTTGCCGACGCCAACACGATGGCGCACGCCGCTCAAAAGGTGATGGCGGGCGGGTGCCAAAACATCCTGCTGACGGAGCGGGGCAACTTTTTCGGCTACGGCGATTTGGTCGTGGACATGCGCAATTTGCTTTGGCTGCGCCAAGCGGGTCATCCCGTCGTCTTTGATGCAACCCACAGCGTTCAGCAACCGGGCGGACGCGGGATGGCGTCGGGCGGGCGACGGGAGTTGGTGCCGCTGTTGTTGCGCGCCGCTGTCGCAGCGGGCGCGGACGGCATCTTCATGGAAGTCCATCCCGATCCCGACAAGGCGCTTTCGGACGGACCCAACATGGTGCCCTTGCGGTTCGTCGGGGAGTTGTTGGCGATGGCGAAGGAGTTGCATGAGGTCGCCCGAAAGTTTCGCGTTCAGACGGCGGCGAGTAGCGAGTAGCGAATGGCGAGGAGCGAAGGGCGCAGGGTCTTTTTCGGTTCGCAAAAGGTTTGGCATCCCAAGACTCGTCGCCGTTTTTTTTCGTCGTGGCTGGTAGCCACTCCAACAATAAACGGCGGCGAACGGCGAGGAGCGAATGAAGGATAGCGAAGGTTGGCTTCCCTCGTCGTTTGTCACCCGTCACTTTCCCATCGCACTTTCAACTCCCGCGCCGCTTTGGCTTCGTCCAAGCGGGTGACGGGCGTCGTGTGGGGGGCGGTTTGGACAAGAGTGGGGTTTTCGCGGGCTTCCCAAGCGATGCGACGGAGGGCGTCGGCGAAGGCGTCCAGCGTCTCCTTGCTTTCCGTCTCCGTCGGCTCAATCATCATCGCTTCGTCCACGATGGTCGGGAAGTAAACCGTCGGGGCATAGAAGCCGTAATCCAAAAGTCGCTTGGCAATGTCCCAAGTGCGAACGCCTGTTTCGCGCTTGAACTGGCGCAGCGTCAGGACGAATTCGTGCTTGCAAACGCCGGGGTAGGCGACAGGGAAAAGGTCAGCGAGTAGGTGCATCAGATAGTTGGCGTTCAGCACAGCGTCTTCCGTCACTCGTTTCAGTCCATCAGCGCCGAGGCTTCGGATGTAAGTGTAGGCGCGCACTAAAACGAGGGCGTTGCCATAGAAACTGTGGACTTTGCCGATGGAAAGGGGGCGGTCATCGTTGAGGCGCAACTTGCCGTCCCGCTCTTCAATGACGGGCACGGGCAAAAAGGGCTCAAGGAAACCCTTGACGGCGACGGGACCAGCACCAGGACCGCCGCCACCGTGAGGCGTGCTGAAGGTTTTGTGCAGGTTGAAGTGCATGATGTCGCAGCCCATATCGCCGGGTTTGGCTTTGCCCATGATGGCGTTGAGGTTGGCGCCGTCGTAGTAAAGCAACGCCCCCGCTTCGTGGGTGAGTTGGGCGACCTTCACGATCTCCCGCTCAAACTTGCCGAGGGTGTTGGGGTTAGTGACCATGACAGCGGCGGGCAAATTGCCATCGGCATCGGGTTGCAAGGCTTTCTCCAACGCCCGCAAATCAATGTAACCGTCCGAGCCACTGGGGATGCTCTCCACACGGAAACCGCAACGGGCAGCCGAAGCGGGATTAGTGCCGTGCGCCGAGTCAGGGACGATGATGCGGTTGCGCTTTTCCCCTTCACCCCGATGGCGATGCCACGCCAGCACTAACAGCAACCCGATGAATTCGCCTTGCGCGCCCGCTGCTCCTTGCAGCGTGCAAGCGTCCATCCCGCCGATTTCGCAAAGCATTCGCTCTAAGGACTTCATCAACCGCAAGATTCCCTGCACCGTCTCTTCGTCTTGCAAGGGATGCAACCACGCAAAACCGGGCAAGCGCGCCGCTTCTTCGTTAACTTTCGGGTTGTGCTTCATCGTGCACGAACCGAGGGGATAAAAGTGGGTGTCCACGCTGTAGTTGCGTTGCGACAGGCGGACGAAATGGCGGACGACGGTCGGTTGGTCTAGTTCGGGCAAAGGCGGCGGGCTTGACCGCAAATGGTCAGCACCCAACAATTCCTCCAAAGGTTTCGTCGGCACATCGGGCATCGGCAGGGAAACACCGATGCGACCGGGTTTGCTCAACTCTTTCAGCAACGGTTCGGGCATCGTCGCCCTTCCCTCCTTCCGACCGAAACTTTAGCACTCCCTTCCTGACGGGCGTTTCGCAGGGATGCGACGCTACAATTTTCAGCGATGCAAGGCAAGGAGGGCGAGGAAGATGAGTTTTCGCAAATTGACGCCACCCAGCGAGGGCGAAAAGATTACCGTTCGGGATGGACGATTGGAGGTGCCCGACAACCCCATCATCGTTTGGATTGAGGGTGACGGCATCGGACCTGACATCTGGCGGGCGGCGCGTCCCGTCTTTGACACCGCCGTCCAACTGGCGTATGGTGGCAAGCGCCGCATCGTCTGGTTTGAGGCTTATGCGGGCGAGAAGGCGAAAGCCCTTTACGACGAGTTGCTTCCCGACGACACCTTGAAAGCCATCGCCGAGTTCATCGTCGCCATCAAAGGACCGCTGACAACACCCATCGGGACAGGTTACCGTTCGCTCAATGTGACGCTGCGGCAGGAGTTGGACTTGTATGCCTGCGTCCGACCTGTCAAGTGGATTGAGGGCGTCCCGTGCCCCGTCAAGCATCCCGAAAAGGTCAACGCCATCGTCTTCCGCGAGACGACGGAGGATGTCTATGCGGGCATTGAATGGGCGAAAGACAGCCCCGAAGCGAAGCGGTTCATTGAGTTGATGCGCACCGAATTTGGCGTGGAAATTCGTCCCGATTCTGGCATCGGCGTCAAGCCTATCAGCGAGTTCGCCAGCAAGCGATTGGTGCGCAAAGCCATCCGCTACGCCATTGAGCAAAAAATCCCGTCGGTGACGCTGATGCACAAGGGCAACATCATGAAGTTCACCGAGGGCGCTTTCGCCCAGTGGGGCTACGAGGTGGCGTTGCAGGAGTTCCGCGATTTCGTTGTGACGGAGCAGGAAGTGACGGAGCAGTTCGGCGGGAAAGTGCCTGAGGGCAAGGTGCTTATCAAAGACCGCCTCGCCGACAACATGTTCCAGCAAATCTTGACCCGACCCGACGAATATCACATCATCGCTACGCCCAACCTCAATGGCGATTACATCTCCGACGCGTTGGCGGCGCAAGTGGGTGGGTTAGGGATGGCGCCGGGCGCCAACATGGGCGACTATGTGGCGCTCTTTGAGGCGACGCACGGGTCTGCCCCCAAGTATGCGGGCAAGGATGTCGTCAACCCCAGTTCCCTCATCCTTTCGGGCGTGATGATGCTGCGCTACATGGGTTGGCAGGAAGCGGCGGACTTGATTGAACGAGGCATCGCTGCGACGGTCAAGCAGCAAAAAGTCACCTACGATTTGGCGCGGCAGATGGGCGTGGAGCCGATCAAGTGTTCGGAGTTCGGGCAAGCGATTTGCGAGAACATGCGGGCGCTGGCAAGTTGACGACCTACCGTCAAGGTTGGTCTTCCTTGAGCACTTGTTGGCGCTCCATCGCTTCCAAGCGGGCGCGCAGTTCGTCAATTTGCGCTTGCAACTGGCGAAACATCTCCGCTTGCGGGTCGGGAAGGCGGTCGTGGGCTAACGGTTCTACGCGGACGCCATTGATGCTGACAACCTTTGCGGGCACGCCGACGGCACTGGCGTTGGGGGGCACGGGCTTGATGACGACCGAACCTGCGCCGATGCGGGCATTGTCGCCGATGGTGATGTTGCCCAAGACGATCGCCCCCGCCCCGATGACGACATTGTTGCCGACGGTCGGATGGCGCTTCCCCCGCTCTTTTCCCGTCCCGCCCAAAGTGACGCCCTGATACAGCGTCACATTGTCGCCGACGACTGCCGTCTCGCCGATGACGACCCCCATGCCGTGATCAATGAAAACGCCCTTGCCGATTTTCGCCCCTGGGTGGATTTCAATCCCCGTCAGCCATCGGTTCAGGTGCGACAGAAGCCTCGGCAACACGGGCACGCCCAAGTTCCAAAGCCAATGGGCGATGCGATGCAGCCAGATGGCATGGACGCCGGGGTAGCAAAGGATGATTTCCAGCCAGCCGAAAAAGCCCGTTCGGGCGGCTGGGTCGCGTTCGGGCACGACCAGCACATGGGAGACGAAGTTGTCGCAAAAGGCTTGCCACAAGCCTTTCAGCCAACGCACGCTGGAAACCCTCCTTTTGTTGCGCCCTAAAAATTTGTCGCCCCATACCCAAATTCGTCAGTTCGCCCCTTAGCCACTTTGATGAAACGCCAATTCGCTATCCGTCCGTTCCCACCCCTTGCGACGAAACTTCGGGCTTAAAACCGCGTGGCGTTGTGAAGTAGTAGGCGATGAGCAAAGCCGATATCAGTGGCGTCAGCCATAACAAGGCAAATGGCAAAGAGATCAAGGCGAACGGCAGAAAGCAGAGCGCCATCGGCAGAAGGTTCACCAGCAATGGAAGAGTCAAAAGCCAATCAAAGCCGCTTCCTTCAAGGAAGGCTCCAGCGGTAACCGTTGCCAGTGCCCAAAACATTAAATGCACCAACCCAACGGCAGAAGCGACGAAGTAAAAGTTCGGCTTCCGCTTCGCCAAAAAGATGACGAGCCAAGCCAGCAACAGACCCACCAACAATCCCGCTGCCATCGCTGCAGGGAAAATCATCCCGAATTGCCCATCCTGCGTGACCTGCGGCTCAAAAACCGTGAAGTAAAGGAGCGCTTCCAATGCCAGCGAGAGGGTGGCAGAAAGGATGACGGAAAGGGCGGCGAGCCAACGCCAAGGATTTCCACCTTGACCTGCCATTCGTTTCACCTCCCAAAACGCGCTTCGGCGAAATCTCCCCTGTCATGTCCCCTTTGCCTCTCTTTGCAGCGAGGCGTCTTCGGACTTCCACCAGCGAGGGGGCATGAAGTAAAAGGCGACAAGCAAAGCGATGAGAAGGGGCGCAAGGCAAGAGAGGTTGGAAGGCAAAAGGTGCTGGTGCCAATCGCGCAAATACATCAGAACCATCGGCAAGTCCCAGAGCAAAGACCGCAGCACAGCCGACACGCAGAGCCCGACTTTTCCGTTAGGGACGAAGGCTTCGGCAACGGTCACTGCCGTCACCCCAAAAGCGAGGTGAACGATCCCGATCCAGAAAGCGACTTTGCCAAACGATGGCTTCCATTGTGTCAGGCAAACCGTCAGCCCCACCATCAACACTCCACCCAACAACCCCGCCGCCATATTGTTAAGGAGCGTGTTGCCGCACATCGGATAGGGCGCTCGCTTCCAGAAGAACACAAACCAAAGGTCCTTTGCTAATGGAATGGCGAAGGTGGCAGAAAAGCCGATCATGGCGACAGCCAGCCAGCACCACAGTCGCTTTGAATGCCTTGCCATGCCCTTCGCTTCCTTGGAGGGCATTTTATCCCTCGCCTCCTTTGGGCTCTCGCTCGCCTTTTCGCCGTCCTTTCTGGTAAGCCCCCAATAACTTGCGGGCTTCCTTTGCCGTCAAAAAGCGGGCAAACAATTCCGTGCCATCCTGTAGGGTTTCTTCCAGCACCTCGTAAACTTTTAGGACGCCCACGAATTCCCAGCGAGTGCTTCGTTCGGCTTCCCGTTGATACTCGGCAGCCAGTTGCTTCCCCAATGTTTCTGCCTTTTGCCATGCTTCCTCTTCATCGTTGGCTTGAAGGAGCACGATGCTTTCCTCAAACCAGTCATCCAGCCACTCCAAGTCTTCGTCCAAGTCCTCTCCGTTGAGCGGGTCTTCTACCCTGCCTGCTTTCCGCCAGAGGAAACGCAGGAAAGCCACAAGCCTTCGGGCTTCTCGTTTCAATTGCTGTCTTGACGCCCCATGCCAGAAGCGATGTTCCAAAAAGCCCAACAAGTGCTCGTAGCGACAGTCCTCAAACGCCTTTGCCCCTCTGGCGACGGCGTAGCGGCAGAAGTCTTGCAGCAATTCTGGCAGCAGTGGTATTTCCCATTCTTCCAACCGAAAGCGATGTAGGGAATGCAAAAATTCCCCCACCGTTGAAAGGAAGGCGTCTGGCAAGATAACCCCTTTCAAGTCCTGCACCTCAGGCTCTATGCGGCGATTGCGGAAGAGAAGGCTGGCGGTGAACCACATCAGCATCGCCTCACTTTCGTTTATCAAATCGTCTATCCGTCAACATTTTGCGCATCTGCCGAGCGCACCGATTGCCCTGTCTCGCTAAGCGATCAATTTCGTCAAAAGTTTTGTCCAGTAACTCGGACGGGAAGTCCTTTTTGCGAGTGATGCTCCCCCGCTTCTCTTCGGCAATGATTTGCTGAACCGTTCGCGGGTCGCCCTGATAACGCCTCAAATGCCATCCCCCTCTAACCGCTACAGCGCCATTTGGCTTGTCAGCGCCCGCAACTTTTCCACGATGGACGGCAAGACCGCAAGGACGCGCTCAAGGTGCTGGCGGGTCGTGAAGCGCCCAAGGGTCAACCGCAACGAACCTAACGCCCATTCGCGGGAAAGACCCAACGCCAAAAGGACATGGGATGGCTCCAAACTGCCCGAAGTGCATGCCGACCCCGAAGACGCCGCGATGCCGTGCAAGTCCAGTTGCAACAGCAACGCTTCGCCCTCCACGCCGAAGAAACTGAAGTTGGCGTTGTGAGGCAACCGTTGGGTCGGGTGACCGTTCAGGCGGCTGTCTGGAATTTGCGCCAGCACGCCGTTAATCAATTCGTCCCGAAGGGTTTGGAGGCGTGGGATTTCCGTCGGCATTTCGGCGACGGCAATTTCCAATGCTTTTGCCATCCCCACGATGCCTGCGACATTCTCCGTGCCCGACCGTCGGTTTCGTTCCTGTCCGCCACCTGTCAGTTGCGGGACGAGTTTGACGCCCCTTCGCACGAACAACCCGCCGACACCTTTCGGTCCGTAAAACTTGTGTGCCGCAAAACTCAGCAAATCAACGCCCAACGCCTCCACATCAACGGGGATGTGCCCGACGGTTTGGACGGCATCGGTGTGCACCAAAACATCGGGACGCTTCTCCTTCACCGCCCGCACGATGTCGGCGAGGGGCTCCATCGTCCCGATTTCGTTGTTGGCGTGCATGATGCTGACGAGGATGGTTCGGTCGGTGATGGCTTCGGCGACTTGCTCTGGCGTCACCAAGCCGTGCTCATCAACGGGCAAGTAAGTCACTTCAAAGCCTTCGTCCTGCAACGCTCGGCAAGTGTGCAAAACGGCGTGGTGCTCAATGGCAGTCGTGACGATGTGGTTGCCTTTCTGCCGATATGCCGCTGCAACGCCCCGCAGTGCCAAGTTATCGCTTTCCGTCCCGCCACTGGTGAAGACGAGTTCGGAAGGTCGGCAATTTAGCAGGGCGGCGATTTTCTCCCGCGCTTCGTCCACCGCCTTGCGGGCTTCCCGCCCGAAAGCGTGGATGCTGTTGGGGTTACCGAACTTCTCCGTCAGGTAGGGCATCATTGCCTCCAACACGCGAGGGTCTAAAGGCGTCGTAGCGGCATAGTCAAGGTAGATGGCATCGTCGCGCATGGCGTTTCGCCTCCGTTACGATGCTCGCATCACTTGCCACCAAAAGCGCCATCGCCGCCAAAAGTTTGAAACTTGCTCCGCCACCAGCAAGCCCCGCCGAAAGTGGACGAAAAGCCAAAAGTGCGAAAGGACATCGTTGCCCAAAACGCCGTCAATGGGCAAACCCATCGGCAACCTTAGGCAAGCGACGGGGAGTTGGGCAAATGAAGCGCCGAAAACTTCCAACCTCGGTAAGGTCACGATGGGCACATTGACAACTTCTGAGGCAGTATGCAATCGGACGAAACGGGGTGCGGCATGAGGGTCAATGCCCAAGCCGATGAGGGTTTCTTCACGGATGCCCGTCATGGAAGCGCCTGTGTCTACCAACAAAGTGAGCACGGCTTCCCATTCGGAGATCGCCTGCACCCGCACCTCAATGACACGCCGCTGGGGGTCAAAGGGAATGGTCGGCACAAACAATCACCACCTCCGCAGGCTTCCCCATCCAGCGAATCATGAACCGTTTTTTCGCCCTTTGGGCTGCCAAACCCGCTTCCTGCCCATCCGCAGTGACGGCGATGAGGCGTCCCGTCAGCGGCTCGTTGGTCTTGGGGTCTAACTGGACGACTTCCACGACGACGAAAACTTCCTGCCCTTCGTAAGGCTTGAGCAATTCGGCGATGGGCAAAACTTCGTTCGCCATTCCTCTCACCCCCGCCTTAGTGTAGCGCCGACCGTCGCAGGCAAAGGGAGGGTGTCTCCAACGGAGTTAGGCGATGGCAAAATGAAGGCGGTGACGGCGATGGAGTGGCGTGTCGGGATCGGCGTGGACGCCCATCGGTTCGCTGACAATCGCCCGCTGAAACTGTGTGGGATCACCATCCCGCACCCGCAAGGGTTGCACGGTCATTCGGATGCCGATGTGGCGCTTCATGCCCTTTGTGACGCTTTGCTTGGGGCGTTGGCGTTGGGCGACATCGGGCAACATTTTCCTGACACCGACCCCCGTTATAAAGACGCCGATAGCGCCCAGTTTGTGAGAGCGGTAACGGCAATGGTGCGGGAACGAGGTTGGCGAGTGAGCAATGTGGACATCACCGTCATCGCCCAAGTGCCCAAACTCTCGCCCTATCGTGAGCCGATGCGCCGACAGGTTGCCGAGTTGCTGGAACTGCCGTTGGACGCTGTAAGTGTCAAGGCGACGACGACGGATGGCATGGGTTTTACGGGACGGAAGGAAGGCATCGCCGCCATCGCCGTCGTGACGCTCGTTCGTTCAGACCGATGATGGAGGGCAGAAGGCATGGGACGCAAAAAGGCAACACTTTCGGAAGCGACTTTGCCCGTCCGCTTTGTCACCCACGATGTGCCGTTGGCGGACGAATTTCAAGAGCACGCCCAAAAAGCCTTGACAAACCTTCAGCGCATCTTCCCCAAAGCGCAAGACGCCGAAGTGGAAGTCCGAAGGGAGCGGGGGCAATTTGTCGTGGAGGTGACGCTGAAAGTTGCCCGCTACTTGTTGCGGGCGCAAGAGCGAGGGCGCTCCATCCGCACCGCCTTTGATTTGGCGCTGGACAAAATTGACCGCCAGTTGCATCGCTACAAGGAGCGCCTCATTGACCGACGCCGCCACGCCCAACCTTTGCCCGTCGCCGTTACCCCGCAGTCCGTTGAACCCTCCACGCCGCCGACGCCACTCCCTATCGCCCGCATCAAACGCTTCCCCGTCAAGCCGATGACCGTTGACGAGGCAGTGATGCAGATGGACTTGCTGGGGCATGACTTCTTCGTCTTCGTTAACGCCGAGACGGGCAAGGTGAATGTTTTGTATCGGCGTCGGGCGGGCGATTTGGGTTTGTTGGAGCCGGGCGAAGATGAGGAGTGAACCGCCATGACTTGGGACGAATTGCGGACGAAAGTGCGGGAGGAATTGGGCGAAGCCTTGTTCACTCGTTCCGACCAAACTTTGGCGTTTATCGTTCGGTCGTGGCAAGCCCTGTATCCTGACCGCTTTGAAAGCCCCTTGCGCCTTTCCGAGACGGACACAACGCCCCCCGACTTCGCCGTCGTCACCCAACAGTTCCTTTGGCAAGTTTTGGACGAAGATGCCGACACCGCCGCCGTGCGTTTGTGGCTGACGCTGGCGGAGTGGTTGACGGGTTGGCAAATTTCAGAACAGCAAGGGTAGGGAAGGGTTGCCGACGAAAAAGGTGACACTCTTCGCCGACAAAGGAAGGTTGGTGAAAGGCGATGGGTGCGTGGCTGTTCTGTTCGCCCCATTGGCAGGCGCTGGAAGACGCTGCCTTTAAGGCATGGCAGGAAAGCGACGGCGGCGCCCTCATTCTTGTGCCGTCAACGATGTTGCGAAACTGGTGGCTATCGCAGTTGGCAGAAAACCTCGGTGGTGCTCATGGTGAGGCTGTCGTCACTTTAGAGCGCTTCGCCGAAAGGCTCGCCCAAAAGGCTTCACAAACTCTCGCTCGGCTCGCTCGTCCCATTGAATTGCGCCTCGCCGCTTGGGATGCTTTCCATGCTTGCGATGTGCCCAGCCAATGGCGGGTTAGCGGCATCGTTGATGCCTTCCTTGACGCCGTTGAAGAACTGGAGTTGCACGGGTTGAAACCCGAAGATGTCGCAGCGGCGCTTCCCGACGACAACAACATCCAACACTTGACCAAACTTTGGCAGCATTGGCGAAAGGTTTTGAACGAGCAAAATTTGTGGACGGTCGGAGATGTGCTCCAAAAGGGAACAAAAGCGGCAGAGCACTTACGCAGCGAATTGCCCTCCGAAATCATCGCCTACGGCTTCACTGCCCTGACCGATTTGAGGTGGCAATTTTTCCAAGCCTTGCAAAACTGTGGCGTCAACTCCGTCAAGTTTTTCGTCCCAATTTCTACTGAGAACGAACCCGCTTACCGATACGCCCAAGATTTCGTCAACTTGCTCAAATCGCACGGGATAAAAGTTTGCCCCATTCAAGTTGACGGGTTGCCCGATGAACTGGACGCCATCGTCCGCAACGCTTTCCGATGGCAGAAAGAGAACGAAACGACAAAGCAAACTGACCGCATCGTTTGCGTTGCGGCGGCAGGTGAGGAGCAGGAAGTTGAAACGACAATTAGCGTGTTGACCCGATGGCGAAGGGAGGAAAAGTTGCAGCGCTACAGTGATGTCTTGCTGTTCGTCCGCTCCCTTGACAAATACTTGCCAGCATTGGAAGCGGTGAGCGCCCACTATGGCATTGATTTCGCTCTGCTTTCCGAAGGCGGTCAACCCGCTCACGGCTTGCAGCGTCTGCTCAGCGCATTGGCAGAGGTTCGTCAGCAAGGTTTGGACGGTGAACGGTTGTGGCAAATCCTGCCGTCACCATACTTGCAGGTTGACGGCAAACCGCTTTTGCCCCTTGAACTTGAACGCCACAAAGAGACGCTCACCCGCATCCGACAAAACATCATTGAGACGGACGCTGAGGTTTGGGCTCAAAGGTTAACGGACGACGAACGGGAAAGGCAAAAATTACGGGAATTTTTCCAAGCGGTTAGCCAACTACCGACCAAAGCACCTGCCCATCAGCACGCTCAGGCTTGGCGCAACTTGCTTGACAAATTCATCGCTCCCAGCGATGGCGATGAGCGGGAAAGAGAAGCCTTGAGGCGAGTGCGGGAAACGCTCAACAGTTTGATGGCTTGGTCAACGGAGTTGAGTTTGGATGAAGTCGTCGGGTTGCTGCTGGACGATTGCAGGTTGCCTGAACGAACTTTTGGCGATGCTGTGAAGGTTGCGACCGTCGCTGAGGCTCGTGGGCTTTGGTCGCCCGTCGTCGTGCTCCTCGGTCTCAACGATGACGAATTTCCACAAACGCCGTCGCAATTTGAGTTGCTGACCGACGAACACCGCAAGAAATTGCAAAGCCAGTTGAAGTTGCTGACGCCGTTGAAGTTGCGCTCCCGATTCACCCTTGCCGAACGAATGCTTTTCATGGAAGCCGTAGGGGCAGCGACGGAGCGACTTGTTTTGGCTTACCGCCGCACCGATGCTGAAGGTAAACTGCAGGCTGCTTCGGTGTTTCTGAGCGCCGTTGAAAATGCGTTGGAAGCATCAGGTTGGCGATGGAAACTTGAAGAACGAGACTTGGGTGATGTCGTTCCGAGGGACTTGCCCGAAGCCGTTGACAGTCGCGATGCGGAAAAATTTGCCGTCTTCGTCGCCTTCACGGGAGTTGAACCTTCGGATGAAGTGAAGGCTTGGGCGGCAAAGGCTTTGCAGGATGAAGAGTTCCGCAACCGTCTGAGGACGGAATGGTGGCGTTGGGACAAACCGCAACAAGGATGTTGGGACGGAAAAATTCCGTCACTATCAAGCCAAATTGTCTCCCAGTTGCAAACGAGCGGTTTGCGGGTCACGGCGTTGGAAGACTACGGTGATTGCCCATACAAGTTTTTCGCCCGCCACATCCTGAACTTGCGGCGACCGCAGGACATCACTTACACCGTTGACCACCGAACCATCGGCAGTTTGTGGCACGAAATCATGGCGAAGTTTTTACAAGAGTGGCAACAAAAGGGCGCACTGCCCGACAAGCAAAGGTTGCAAGAGATCGCCGACTGCGTGGTCGCTCAACAGTTGGCGAACTTTCCCAGCATGGTTCGGGAATTGATGCGAAATCAAGTTCTGGCTGCCGTTGAGAAAGTTTGGCAGGCTGAAGCCAATGAGAAAGCGCAAGGTTGGCGTCCCATCGGTGCGGAAGTTGCGCAGCAAATTGAAGCAGGAAAATTGGGCGATCTCCCTGATTCCCTCAAGCGCATAACCATCAACCTGAAGATTGACAGAGTTGACGAAAACGCAAAGGGACAACTTCGGGTCGCCGATTACAAAACAGGCAGCGCTCCTACCTTCAGCGGGATTGAAAACGGGGTCGCCTTGCAACTTCCTCTTTACGCATTGGCTTTGGGTGACAAGGTCGTGGCAGCGATGTTTTTGCATCTGCTGAAGTTTACTAGCAAAGGCTACAGCGTCGGTTGTCAACTGGTCACGGATGTGCGAAACAAGAGGAACCAAAGGCAGTTAAGCGAGATGCAACAAAAAGCCGTCGCTTGGGTGCGGCAATTTTTGAAGGGCATAGCGGATGCCGATTTCACTGTCTTGCCCTTTTCCACCGACGACAGTTGCCGCTGTTGCGAGTTCAAAGCCTTGTGTCGGCAAAGCAAGTTGAGGTTAAACGAACGAAGGCATCAACTCAGCGTCAGAGAAAGTTCCGATTGAGCAAAGCGAAAGGAGTGATGACGATGGTTGCTCCTTGGCTTTGCGATGAAAGCGGAAATCCTTTGGACGAATGGCAAAGAGCGTTGGCGACTTCGGACGACGCCCACATTATCATCAACGCAGGTCCAGGCTCGGGCAAAACGAGGGTTTTGGTCGCCCACTACTTGCACCTTTTGATGACCCGAACCGATTGGGATGTCAACGCTGTCGTCGCCATCACTTTCACCGAGAAAGCAGCGGCGGAGATGAAGGACCGAGTGAGCAAAGTTTTGCAACGCATCGTCCGCGAGTGGCATGTGGAAACCGAGCGCAAACGGGCGCATCAACTTTTGGACAGTTTGCCCGAAGCGCCCATCGGGACGATCCACAGTTTCTGCGCAAGGTTGCTCCGCCAATTTGCCGTTGAGGCGAACCTTGACCCATCCTTCCAAGTTCTGGACGATTTGCAGGCATCCATTTTGCGCCGACAAGTTTGCCAGCGTTGGCTTTGGACAAGCATCACTCAACCGCCTTCCGACGAAATCAAAGAAAACGCCGATGCTGTCGTTGCCTACTGGGGCTTTGACCGAGCCGTTGGCATCTTGACCGAATTGCTGAAGTTGCGACCGCTCATTGAATATCGCCGAAGCATTTGCAAACCGATGTTCTGTCAAGACGACTCATTGCTGGAAAGCGAAGAGGCGTTGGAGCGATGCTACAACGAAGTCGTCAAGGCTTACGAGGAGGCGAAGCGGGAAATCAACGGCTTGGACTTTGACGACTTGCTCTTGCGGACATGGTGGCTTCTGCGGGGCAATCCCGAAGTGCTCAGGCAAGTCAGAAGGCAGCATTTCCGAATTTTGGTGGACGAACTCCAAGACACCGACCGAGTGCAAGTGGAAATCTTGTCGTTGCTTTGCGGATGGGATGAAAGGGAAAGTCCCGTGAAGTTTTTCGGTGTGGGCGACAGCCAACAGTCCATCTACGCTTTTCGCAACGCCGATGTCGGCGTCTTCAATGAACTTTGGGAACGGGCAAGATGCACTCACGGTTGGCGTGCCGAGAAGTTGAGCGTCAACTACCGAAGCCTCAAACCTTTGGTGGATTTGACCAACCACGCTTTTGAGCGGATTTTCGTCGTCAGCGAAAGGGGCGATGCGTCCGTCCAACGCATCCGAACCCGATTTCAGCGAATGGACGCACACCGAAAGGAAACGCCCGACGAACCTTGCATTGAGTTTGCCTTCTTTCAACTCCCCGATACAAAAAGCAAGTGGCAGCGGTTGCGAGCGGAAGCGGAATGGATTGCCCAACGCATCGTTGATTTGAACCGCAACGGAAAAATTTGTTACCGCGACATCGCCATCTTATTGCGCGAGTTGGTCAATGCAGGTGTTTACGAAGACGCCTTGCGCCGCTACGGCATCCCTTACCACATCATCGCTGGCTACGGCTTCTTTGAGGCGATGGAAGCGAGGGACTTGCTGACCTTTTTGCAAGTGATCGCCGAACCCGACGACGAAGTCGCTTGGTTTGCATGGCTGCGGTCGCCGATGGTTGGTGTTTCCGACGAAACGCTCTTTTGGCTGCGGCAAGGCGATTTAAAGCAACTACCTGAGGAAGAGCGAACGAAAGTTGAGCGGGCAAAAAAGTTGCGGGATGAAGCGGCTCGGAAGGTTGACAAAGTGAGCGTGCGAGAGTTGCTTGAGTGGATTTTGCGAGAGACGCGATATGATGTCCTCGTTGCGGCGTTGCCGCAGGGGCGACAGCGGTTGGCGAACATCCGAAAGTTTTTGCGGATGGCGCAGGAAATTAGCGACGGCTTGAAATTGACGGTGCGGGGTCTGGTTCGCTATGCGAGGCAGTTGGTGGAAGGAGCGGAACGAATTGGTGAACCACCTTTAGCGGGTGCTTCCACTGACGCCGTCCAACTCATGACCATCCATGCCGCAAAGGGGCTGGAATTTCCCGTCGTCATCGTCCCGATGCTTGGGGAAGTTGACGCTCCACAAAGTAGCCGAGCGATGGTCATCGCCGACCCTGAACACGGCATCGCTGTCCGAAGATACAACGAAGCGGGTGAAAGCCTTGACCGTAGGGAGATGCCCAACTACAAAGCCGTTGACGATTTCCGCAAACTCCGCGAGGGCGCCGAATCGGAGCGGTTGCTTTTTGTCGCATGGACAAGGGCGAAAGACCGATTGATTTTGGTCGGGGCGATGGGCGACGAAAAAGGGAAGGGCAGCAAAAACGAGGGTTGGCGAAATTGGCTGCAACTTGTCGTTGACACTTTGCAAGTTCCTGTCAGGTCGGAGCAATCGGAGTTTGCGATCGCCGATGGCGTGAAAGTGCGCCTTTGGGCTACGAAGGCGGAAGGTAAAGAAGTGCCGACGGAGCGTCCAATCCCGTTGGGCGTCCGCTGGCTTGAAGGTTGCGAACCTGTCCCTGATTTGCCATATAACTCGCTTGATTTGCCGCTGGCTCAACTGCCTGTCATTCGCTTGAGCGTCACCGATTTATTGCCGCCGATGGCAGCCAACGAAAAAGTTGGCGGTGAAGAGCAAGCGGCTCTTGAGTTGGGTTCGGTCGTCCACGCCCTGTTGCGTTACGGCATCGTTGAGCCTGACGAGCGACAACTTCTCTGGGTCGCTCAAACTGTCGGCGCTGATGCTGCAAAGTTGCTTCAGCGAGCCGAAGGGTTGACATCCTTCGTCAAGCGGGCAAAAAGTTCGCAAGCGTTTCAGCAAGCGCAAAGGGCGCAAAGACGCTGGCACGAGTTGGAGTTTCGCTTCCGCCTTAACGGTTCGCCAGTCATTGAATTGGTCGGGCGATGGGACTTGTTGGCGGAGTTGCCCGACCGATGGCTCGTCGTGGACTTCAAGACCGATGCCGTCCGCTCGCTGCAGGAAGCGCAAAGGCGCTTTGAAGAGGGCTATGTGTGGCAGGCGCTTGCCTACGCTTTTGCCGCCCACCGTGTTTTCGGCGCATCGTCAGTGGAAGTTGCCTTCCTGTTTGTGGCGTTAGACGAACCCAATGCGGTGCGCTGTGTTTTCAACGAAGCGGACTGGGCGAAATTGGAGACGCGTTTGCGCCAGCGCGCCCTTGAAGTCGCCACTCAATTTACGGTGGCAGCGAAGGGCGAGTAGCGAACGGCAAATCTAACCATTCGCTACTCGCCACTCACTGCCGTTCAGGTGCGATGACGAGGCGGCGTTGCGGTAACTGAACTTGTCGCTCGCCCAATGCGGCAACTTGCCCGATGACTTGCGCCCGCTCGCCCGCTTCCCGCAGGATTTGAAGGGCTTTGTCGGCGTGCTCGGAAGCGACGACGATGCAAAAGCCAATGCCCATGTTGAAGGTCGTGAACATCTCCGCGTCGGCGATTTCGCCCAACCGTTGCAGCAGCGAAAAAATCGGGGGCGGTTCGGGCATAGCGTCCAAGACGAAAGTGCAAGGCGTTTGAACCCGCAGAAGATTTCGCACCCCGCCCCCCGTGATGTGCACCAACGCTTTGACGGGCATCCGCTGCAACAGCGTCAAGATGGGGCGGACATAAATGCGGGTCGGTTTGAGCAACTCTTCGCCGACGGTCGTTCCCAGTTCGTCCACAAAAGTCGTTGGCTCAAGGTGGGCATGGTCAAAGAGCACCCGACGCGCCAAAGTCAAGCCGTTGCTGTGGATGCCGTTGCTCGCCAACCCGATGACGACATCGCCGACTCGCAAATCTGCCCCGACGATGAGGCGTTGCGGGTGGACGAAGCCGATGCAAGTGCCCACCAAGTCAAACCCCTTGCCTTTGGCGACGCCGCGAACCATTTCCCGCACTTGGGCGAACTCACCGCCGACAATCGCCACGCCCGCTTGTTGCGCCCCGTTCGTCAGTCCCGTCGCAATTTGCCCGACGACCTCGGGATTGACCCGCTCAACGGCGAGGTAGTCCACGAAAATGGCGGGCGTCGCCCCGACACACAAAACATCGTTGGCGTTCATCGCCACGCAATCAATGCCAACTGTCTCGTAGCGATCCAACAACTGGGCGATGAGCAACTTCGTCCCGACGCCATCCGTCGCCACTGCCAGCGCCAACTCGTCGCTGACTTGCACGACGGCAGCGAAATAGCCGATGCCCAAAAGCACTTTGCCCATCGGCAAAAAAACTTCCGTCGGGCGCAGGATGTCCGTCAGCCGTTTCAGCGCCACTAATTCCGTTTGCGTGTCCACACCTGCCGCTTGATAAGTCCAGCCGTTGCCCATCTCCGTTCCGCTCCTTCCTGAACGGCGGCGAATCGTGAGTGGCGAGTAGCGAATGGTTAAATTCGCCACTCGCTGCCTTTGCTGCCCCAAAATTGTTGCGGCGTTTGGCGGCGCATGGAGGGACGCTGAGATGGTCAGCGTGGAAATCCTTGCCATTGGCAACGAGTTGCTCATCGGCGATGTGTTGGACACCAACACCCATTGGCTTTGTCGGCGGTTGACGACGATGGGCGCTTTCGTTCGGCGCGCCGTGATGGTCCGCGACGACGAAGACGCCATCGCCGCTGAGGTGCAAGGTGCTTTGGGACGGGGCACTCAATTGCTCATCACTTCAGGCGGTTTGGGTCCGACGGATGATGACCGAACTTTGTCGGCGATTGCGAAAGCGCTCCGTCGCCCGTTGGAATTGAACGAACAAGCGTTGGCGATGGTGGCGCAACGCTACCGCGAGTTGCACGAGCAAGGGTTTGTGGACACGCCCGAAGTCACCCCATCCCGCCGCAAGATGGCGATGCTGCCCGAAGGTGCGACGCCGCTGTTCAATCCCGTCGGCACAGCGCCGGGCGTTTGGCTGACGGAAGGGGAAAGCGCCATCGTTTGCCTGCCCGGCGTGCCAGCGGAACTGAAGGGCATCTTTGAGCACTCGTTGCCGCCTTACTTGGAGCGAATTTTGGGCAAGGGTGCTTATGCCGAGCAAACTTTTGAGGTCACTTGCCGTGACGAATCGATTTTGGCGCCGCTGCTCAAAAGCGTTGCCGACCGCCATCCCGAAGTTTACTTGAAGTCCAAAGCCCGTGTCTTTGGGACGGAAGTGCGCATCAACTTGCTGGTGGCGACGACGGCAGCGGACAAGGCGACGGCGGAAGCCCGATTGCGCGCCATCGTGGACGATTTGATTGTGGCGCTGGAACCGCACGGCATCGTTTTAATCCCGCAGCCAAGCGAAAAGGAGCGATAGCCAAATGCCTCAAACTGTGCGCCAGACCCTTCAGGCATTGCAAGTCGGCGCCAGCATGGTGCCCATTCGTATTGGCATAGACGGTTTGCTCGTGCCCGATTTGCCTGTCTTGACGCGTCGTGTCATCGGTCAGTTTCTCTTCGCCCTGCATCACTTTGACCGCTTCAACGAGTATCTGCTCTACACGCCGCAAGGCGGGACGGCGAACATGGCGATAGATTGCGAGTTGCCCCACTGGAAAGTCGTGGCGACGAAAGTGCCCCATCGCCCCGCTTTCCTTCGGCGGTTGGTGCATCAATCGGCGTTCCGCTTCGTCGCCGACCGTGATGGGTTAGACCTTGTTCACGCCTTGACACCCATCTCGCCCTTCGCCGCTGCCAACGCATCGCTGGACGAAGCGCCGCCCGTCATCGTGACCGTGTGGGACGAACCTGCGCCAAGCCGTTGGCTGGACGCCTCCTTTTGTCAAGCCCGCCGCATCGCCGTCGCTTCTCGTTGGCTGGCGCAACAAATGCGGGAGCGTTACGATGTGCCTTCGGAAAAAGTGCGGGTGATGCCCGTCGGCGTTGACTCGCTGTTCGTCGCCGAAGCGCCTGCGACTTTTGAGCCGATGAAAGTGCTCGTTTGGGGCGAAGCGCCTGAGTGGGTTCGGGAAGCGCTCAAGCAACTGGGTGCTGACTGGCAAATGTTGCCATCGGATGCGTCACCGACCGAAGCGAAAGAAGCCTTGTCCAACGCCAGCATCGTGATTGTCACCCAAAGCGACGCTCGTGGGAGTCAAGGGCTCCATGCGTTGGCGATGAAACGCTTCGTCGTCGCCATCCCGCACCCGCCGTTGAAGGAAGTTTTGAACGAGGCGGCGATTTGGCTGGACGAAGAGACGCCGACGGCACTGAAGCGAGCGATGGAGCGGTTGCGCGATGAAGCGCCGCTGCGAAGGCGGTTGCTTTCGCGCGCCGAGGAACTCATTGCCCGCCGCCAATGGACGCAGGCGGTCAAGGCATGGGTCGGCTTGTATCGCCGCACCTTTGAAGAAGCCGTCGCCGAATTTGTCGGCTGGGAACTCCCGACGCAAACTTGAATTGGGAGTCGTCGGTGGCGAAGTTAGTCCGAAAAAGCAAGGCAGGTGAGCGAACATGGTGACCTTCCCCATCGTTCGGATGCGCCGATTGCGCCGAACGGAAACCCTGCGCCGAATGGTGCGCGAGACGACTTTGACCGTTCACGACCTCATCTATCCGATGTTCGTCGTGCCCGGCGAAAAACAACGGCAGGAAGTGGCATCCATGCCCGGCGTCTTTCGCGTCAGTGTGGACGAGTTGGTGCGGGACGCCGAAGAGGTCGCCAAGTTGGGCATCCCCGCCGTCTTGCTCTTTGGCATCCCCGAACGCAAGGACGAATGGGGCAGCGAAGCCTACGACGAAAACGGCATCATTCAACGCGCCGTCCGAGCCCTTAAGCGCGCCGTGCCAGACCTTGTTGTCATCACCGATGTTTGCCTTTGCGAATACACTTCGCATGGGCACTGCGGCGTCGTGCGAGAGACGCCGGGCGGGTTTGAGGTGGACAACGATACGACTTTAGAGTTGCTGGCGAAGACGGCGGTTTCCCAAGCGGCAGCAGGCGCCGACATCGTGGCGCCATCCGACATGATGGACGGGCGCATCAAAGTCATCCGCGAGGCGTTGGACGAAAACGGTTTCGCCCATGTGCCCATCCTCAGTTACGCCGCCAAGATGGCTTCTGCCTTTTACGGTCCGTTCCGAGAAGCAGCAGAAAGCGCTCCAAAGTTCGGTGACCGAAGGGGCTATCAGATGGACTTCGCCAACAAGCGGGAAGCCCTGCGGGAAATCGCGCTGGACTTGGAAGAGGGCGCCGACATCGTGATGGTCAAGCCTGCCCTCGCTTACTTGGACATCATCGCCGCTGCTCGCGAGCGTTTTGAAGTGCCCATCGCTGCCTACAATGTCAGTGGCGAATATGCGATGGTGAAGGCGGCAGCGAAGATGGGTTGGCTGGACGAAGACCGCATCGTCTGGGAAATCCTGACCGCCATCAAGCGGGCGGGTGCCGACCTGATCATCACCTACTTCGCCAAAGAGGTCGCCCAACGGCTTAGGGCACAGTGAGGTTGGACGCCAACCGCTCGTAAACGCTCAGGGTGGCTGTGACCAACTGGTCGGGGTTGTGGTGCTCGCGGACGAACCGTTGGGCGTTTTCGCTGAGGCGATGGCGCAAAAGTTCATCGCCCCGCAAAAGGCGCAACGCTTCGGCAAGGGCGACGAGATCGTCGGGAGGGACGAGCCATCCTGTGACGCCGTGCCGCACCGCTTCGGGCACGCCCCCGACGCTGCTGGCGATGACGAGCAACCCCGCTGCCATCGCCTCCGAGATGGCGCACGAAAGCCCTTCCTGTCGGCTGGGATGGATGAAGACATCCGACGCCCAAAGCACCCATCGCACTTCGTCTTGAAATCCCAGCCATCGCACCCATTCACCCACGCCCAACTCTATCGCCCGCCGTCGCAATTCCCGTTCCTGTGGTCCTTCGCCCGCCAACAGCAAAATGGGGCGTTCTTCGGGCGGCAACTTTGCCAACGCATCTATGGCGCAATCGTAGCCTTTGTCAGGGATGAGCCGCCCAACCGCCGCAGCGACGAAATCGGTGTCCCGCAAATGCCATCGCTGCCGAGCGAAGTTTTGGGCATCAGGAAAAGGCGTCCAAAGCGAAGCATCAACGGCATCGCGAATGACCACGACTTTCCATCGGGCGCCGTCTTGTGCCCTCACCCTTTGAGCGGCGGCATCGGAGATGGCGATGATGGCGTCAGCGACCTGCAGCACCAAGGGGGGCATAGGCGTTATCGTCCGCCAGTGGACGACCAACGGAATACGCAAGGCGCGGGCAAGGACACATGCCCCCACCAAACCCCGACGACTATGGAGGTGCAGCAAAGGTGGAGGGTTCAAGTGGCGCAGCCACTGCCCTAATCGCAGCCATGAAAGTGGGTTCATCTCATCCCGCCATGGAAGGCTTAAAACAGGCAACCCGCAGCGCTGCGCCCGTCGGGCAAGTGGCGCTTCCTTTGGGCAAACCAACCATGTCGGCACGGCTTTCCGCTGCAACCCTTCCGCCAACAACAAAACTTGCTGAGCGCCACCTGTCCAATGACGCCCCAATTCCAAATGCACGACCGTCCGTCGCCATGAACTCATCGCGTTCCCTCCTGGCGACGCCATCACAGCCAAGGCAACTTGACAAAAAAAGCCACCAACGGATGGCGATAGCCAATGGTCAAGCGAGGGATGGCGAAGGGATGGACGAAGTGACGGATTTTGCGCTTGCGGGTCGTGACCGCCCAACGATACCCCGCTTCTGCCACCATTTCCATGACCTGCTTGTTGAACTTGCCGAATGGGTAGCAAAAACTGACGACAGGCGCTGAAAGCAAATCTTCCAGTTTTGCCTTACAGTCGGCAACCTCATAACGCAACTGCTGGTAAGGCAACTCGTGCAGCGGCACATGGGAGCAAGAGTGGGCACCAATTTCTATCCCCAGCGAATGCACCTCTCGGATTTGTCGGGCATCCATCAACGGGGCAGCAGGCAACCCGTGTGCTGTGAGCCATTCCGCCCGCTTGCCCAAAAGGTCGGGGCAAACGAAAACCGTCGCCGTCAACCCGTGCGCCATCAAAAGGGGCAAAGCGTGCTCGTAAAAATTGCGGTAGCCATCGTCAAAGGTGAGGACGACAGTGCGTTGGTTTCCGTCCATGGGCGCCAACGCCCGCAAGGGCACGACCCGAAAAGGCAGTCGGCTTAGCCAACGCATCTGGCGGGCAAACTGGGCGACATGGCAGAAGTTGCTGGAAAGTTTGGGAGGTGGCGCAAAGGGACCGACTTGGTGATACATCAACACGCTCACCGCCATGCCGCTATCACCTTTTCGTAAACGGCAGCGTGCTCGTCGGCGAAGCGGTGCCAAGGAAAATGCTCGGTGACACGCCGACGGGCGGCTTCGCCCAACGCCTGCGCCCGTTCCCGCTCCCGCCAGAGGGCACGGAGGGCATCGTCCCAAGCATCCAAATTGTCAAGGGCGTCAATGAGGATGCCTGTCTCGGGCGTGACGAGTTCGGGCAACCCGCCCACTTTGCTGGCGATGACGGGCAATCCCGCTGCCATCGCCTCCAGCACCGAAAGGCAAAAGGATTCGTAACGGGACGGGTGCACATAAGCGTCCAACCCCACCAACAACAACGGCACATCCGCCCGAAAACTGAGGCATTGCAGGGGCAAATTTTCGTCTCGGGCGATCGCTTCCACTTGAGGGCGCAACGGTCCATCCCCGATGAGGACGAACCGCACCTTTTCTGAGCGCTGCTTAAAGCGGCGCGCCAAGGCGATGAGGGTTGGGATGCCTTTGTCTGCCACGATGCGCCCTGTGAAACCGACCAACCATTCGTCTTCCCCTGCAGCGAGCAACTGACGAGCCAAAGCACGCCGCTTTTGAGTAGGGGCGTAGTCGTCGGGGTCAATGCCTGCGTAGATGACCTTCAACCTGTCGGCAGGGACGCCCTGAGCGATCAAGTTTTGGCGGGAATGTTCGGAGACAGTCAGGATTAGTGCTGCCCACCGATAACGCGAAGCAGGCTGTGGGGCATGAGCCGTCACCAGCCAAGGAACTCTCGCCAACATGGAAGCGATTAGGGCGTAAACGCTCCCTCGTGCCCGATGGGCGTGCAAGAGGGGGATGCGATGGCGACGCACTATCGCCGCCAATTTCACCGCCGACACCACATCCCATGTGCCCCACAAAGCCACTTTGACGGGAACGATTTCGGGCGGACAAAGGGGAGCGAGCCGTCCCGACGGGTTGAAGGCAAAAAAGACCCGATGACCCCGCCGAGCCAACGCTCGGCTGAGCCAGAGGGCGTAAATTTCCGAACCCGCTCCCCAGCGCCCCGTCGCAATCTGCAAGACCGTCATCCCGCAACACCCCAAAAGCATAGCGCAGGAAATGACTTAGCAGTTTCCGTCACCCGAACACCCGCCGCGCTTGGCGCAAGAGCAAGAGGAAAAAAGGGACGCCGAGAAGCGCCGTGAAGATGCCGACGGGCAACTCCGCCGGGCGAACGAGAAGGCGCGCCAAAGTGTCGCACCAAAGCAACAGCAAAGCGCCAAACAGCGAGGCAGCGGGGATCAAAGTGCGGTGATGCGGTCCCAAAAGCAAGCGGGCAAGGTGAGGAGCAATCAACCCGACGAACCCGATGATGCCTGCCGCCGAAACGGCAGCGGCACAACTAAGTGCCGCCGCTGCAATCAGCCAACCCTTCACCCTTTCCACTTCCACGCCCGCATAGTGTGCCCACTCCTCTCCCATCAGCAAGGCATTCAACGCACGGGCGTGATAGAGCGGGATGAGGACACCAATGAGCGCATAAGGGAACACCATGCCCACTTCCCGCCAAGTCGCCATCGGAAACCCGCCCATCAGCCAAAAGTAAACGGCACCAACCATCAACCGATGGGCGTTCAGGTAGAGCAGCAGCGTCAGCAGGGCGGAAAGCAATGCGTTGACAGCGACGCCCGCCAGCAAGAGCGTGTCCAATCGCACGACGCCATCCACTCGCCCCAACCGAGCCACCAACCACGCCGTCGCCAACGCCGCAAGGAAAGCGAGCAAGGGAATGAATGGCGAAGGGACACCCATCAGCAACCCGACCGTTGCGCCCAACGCCCCGCCTGCGGCGATGCCCAAAAGGAAGGGATCAGCGAGGGGGTTGCGAAAAAGCCCTTGCAGGCAACTGCCCGAACTGGCTAACGCCATCCCGACGAGCACAGCAAGCAAGATGCGGGGGACGCGAAACTGCCAAACTTGTTCCGTCGTCAAAGGTGCTGCTCCGACCGCCATCGCCAGCAACGCACTGACGACCAACAAAATCCCGACACCCAACAACACCCACCATCGGCGACGGCGCAAGGTGGGAAAGAGCGAAGAAAGCATCGTTGGCATCCTTCCGTCCGCCTCCAAAGGTGCGGGCATTGAAAAGGGCGTGTCACTTTTCGTCACTTTCGTGACACCGCACGGAATTGGCGAAGCGCTCCCAAAGTTGTTCGTGTTCGGGCGAGAGCGAACCAGTGGCGAGGTAAAGGCGGTTGGTCTCTTCGCACTGCCAGAGCCGACCGAAAAATCGGGGAAAGGGCGCTGCCGTTTTAAGCCGCCGCAAAAACACTTGCAATGGGCTGGTGCCCCGCTTGTCCTTGCCGACCAACTCCATCCCTTCGTGTCCCTTGAACCGTTCCATGCGGTAGTGGATAACGAACTGCTTGACAATTTCGTCGCCCAAGGCTTGGACGGCGAACTCTTCCAGCGCCTTGCCCTTGAGCAGCACCGAAGCGGGTCCGAAACGGGCGACAGTGAGGGCATCGTCGTCCAAGCGGAAAGTGAGCCGAATTTTCCCTGGCGTCAGTTCCGTCGCCCCCAATTGCCAACCGACGGGGACTTCAAACCGCAAGCCGTAAAGCGCCCAAGTTTCCCAGTCGCCGTCGGCGTGGTCGGAAAGCGAGAGGAAAACTTGCTGCGCCCATTGGCGGACAGGTTCGTGCTCGTAGCCAACGACTTGGGCGACGAGGGCTTTTCGGCACTCCTCGCAAAACCACATCATCCCATAGCCGACTTGCCCTGCCTGCCATTGAAAGTCACGGACATTGCGTTTGACCTGACGACGGCTGACCAAATGCAAGTTGCGCCGCACCGTCACCGTCTTTCCCTGCTTGCGCAACAGTTGCTCCAAACTTTGCAGGTAACGCTCCACTTGTTCGTCCAGCACGACACGCCCAGCGGAGACGAGCGTCCATTGGACTTCGCACCTCAACAAGCCCTCTTCCTCAAAGCGCAAGTAACCGTCAAAGCGGTTGCCTTTCACCTGCACGAGGTCCCAATTTTCAGGCACGCTCAAGGTCACGCCCATCCAACCGATTAATTGGTGGCTGCCTGTCATCGGCATCGCCCATCACTCCGTCGCAAAAACTTGCGATGACGCACGGCAAAGGTGGGGACGGCGCAAAAATAGTTTTGGCTGCACTGAACCGCAGCGCAAGGTGAAGGGAAAGCGATGACGGAAACGATGGTGAGCGAATTGACAGGTGAATGGGAACGCCTCGCCGAAGAGATGCGACAGGCAGGTTACGAACGGGAAGCGCAATGGCTGCGCCGTTTCCCTCGCACGGCTTGGGATGACGCATTAGTGCGGGGCTTGTTTGTCGCCGTCACCAGCGTGCGGGATGTGCGGCAGGCAGAAAAATTGGCGCATCGCCTCCTCGCCATCGCCCCCGAAAACCCTTTCGCCCACCTCGCCCTCAGCCTCGTCCACCTGCGGGCGGGGCGAATTCCCCAATCGGTGCAAGCGTTTGACAAAGCCCTCCGCCTCGCTTCCACCTTTCCCGCCCACCTCTCGTTGAAGGTGCATTGGCTTTGCCTTTTGGGACGACGCAGGGAAGCACGACCAATTTTGCGAACCCTCCTTCGCGAATTTCCCGACCGATGGGAGACGCAACGAGCCCTCGCCCACTTCGGGATGGCGCTGCCCCATCGCTTGACTTGGGCGATGCAACGGCTGATGGAAATCCATCAAACACATCCCGACGACGCCATCACCCACGCCTTGTTGGCGGAAGGCTTTTGGCGAAAGGGCGAGCGGGAGAAAGCGGACGAACACCTTCGGCGGATGGCGCGCCATCTGCCGTCCCTTGCCCTTGACGACCAAAGCGCCTTCGTCGCCCACGCCCTCGCCAAAAGAGTGTTGTCGGAACGGTTCGTTTGGCTTCGTCCCTTTTGGTGGTGGGAGCGACAATTTTTGCGGTTGCCACCCCGCCGCTATTTCACCCTCGTCGGCATCTTTTGGGCGGGTGTCGCCATTTGCCTTGCCCTCGCCCACGCCCTGTCACCTTCCATCGGCACAAAACTCCTCATCCTCGCCGTCACCCTCTTTTGCGCCTACACCCGCTTCGCCGACCTTTTGACCCTTTGGTGGCTTCGTCGCAAAGACAAATCCCCGTGACATCATCGCCCCATCCTGCCGATTTTGCTGAGCCCAATTACCCAACCCACCTTAGGTCCTTTGCCCCATTTCCCTCCCGCCATTGACAGGTTATCCTTTTCACCAAGCCTCGCCCGATGGGGTGATGGAGATGGCAAAGGTTAACTGGACAGGCAACCCATTTGTGGATGCGGGGTTGGCGGCGATCGCAGCAATAGCGAGGGTGCCCCGATTGGAAGACTTGACACCCGAACATTTATCGCAAGCAGCGGATGAATTGGAGCGCATTCTTTTGAGTGACCAAGCATTGGGGATAGGTATGGAACGCTCCTTTGCGAAGGGAGCACTCTCCCAACTCTTTCCCAATAGTGAACTCGTTAACCCGTCCCATTGGAAGGGCAAAACGCCTGAAGCGAAGGTGGAAAATGTGCGAAGCAAATTTCGGTGGGGACTGCGGAGCGATTTGAAGCGCGCCATCGCTTGCCTGAGCCAGGACGGTTCTGAACTGTGCCACCTTTGTGGAAGGCAAGCGCCTGAAGAAGCGGTCACCCCCGTCCGCAAAGACAAACTACCCCTTTTGGTGGGCATCGTGAATTTCTATCCAGCCTTTGCTTATGGCGTGCAAGTTTGTGGACTTTGTGCCTTCGCTATTCGGTTTCTGCCGATGTCAGTGATGCAGACGGGCGTCTTTAACCGACTTTGGTTTCTGCATATTCAATCTTTGCCAATCGCCAAAGCCATTTCAGAGCGCTACGGTTGGCGTCACTTCAACGCCGCTATTGCTTCCAATGAGCCGTTGGAGTTTTACGGGAAATGGCAGACAGCAGGGGATGCGGGAACGGTGCTGTCTTTGCTTTGCGAATTATTGGATGAGTTAGGCGATCAACTGCGGGCAATTTACCAAAACCCACTCCCGACGACCGCTTATGTGTTCTCCAACGATAACCAAAACCCCTTCGTGCAGGCGCTTCCCGTGCCCAACGAGTTGCTTCGCTTCTTAGCGCTCTTACAGGTAGAGTCATCCCGTGCCTTTCGGCGCTTCTGGCAGGAACTGCTCCTTTTACCTGAGGGCTTAGATGGGAAGGCAAGGAAAGACCGTCTCGGTTTTGTGCAAGAGGTAGCGAACCGATGGCTTCAAGCCAGAAGCCTTATTGGGGCTTGCTTGCGACATGGCGATGATGACCGACCGCCCTACCTTGCAGGCGGTTGGGTCGGGCATCGTTTGTATCTGCGGGAGGTGCGAAAGATGCCCCAAAGCAAACTGGCGATCTTGGAGCGCTTGGGTTTGGCGATCGCTCAGAGCGACGACGCCAAGAAGCGGACGATGGAGTTGCGTCAGGCACAGCCCAACGAACTTTATGGCATCTTCTTGCGCTATGTGCGGGAAGGTTGGCTCAAGCCCCACGAGTTTTACGCCCTCTTGCCGCCTAACGAATACACCTCGGCGAATGAGTTGCGCGACATTTTGCTGGCGGTGATTTACGAGTGGCAGCACTGTCAGGAACAGGATGAAGAGTTCCCATCCCTTCCCGCACAGGAAATTCTGCTCCATGCCGACGAAACCTTGCAACGAATCCGAGGGATTGGAGAGAGGCTATGGCAGCAACTTCCTAACCCTTCTCATTGGCTTGGTCAATTGCAGACGGCTCGTTCTGACGACCGCATCCGAGCCGTTTACCTGACGGCAGTGCAACGGGGAGCGATGAGTTTCTCGGACTTCGTTTTCCTCGCCCCACTCCATGATCACCAACGGTTACGCCTTTTGCGGGACTACTTGTTGGCATTCCTTTTTGAACGGGCACGAGAAAGCCTGTCCGAAGAAGTCGTTGCGACCCAAGAGGGAGACGAAGACTTGTGACGGAGGTGAAAGGCTATGGCGTATCCTGTCGTGACAGGAGCCGTGCTCATTGAGGCGAACGGGGCAGCCCTGAACAATGCGGGGCAAGCCGAAGGGGTTCGGGTGGAGAACGCCATCGTCGTCAAACAAATCCGTCTTGGGCGTCTCCGCTTTCCTTATGTCTCAGGGCAAGCATGGCGAAGATGGTGGCGTGAAGTGCTTTACGCCGATTTCGGTTGGACGCCGAGCGAAGTAACGCGGGAAGCAAAAAGCGCCTACACCAAAGGCGATCCCGTCGCTTACGAGGAAGATGACCTTTTCGGCTACATGGCAGCCCGCAAGCGGGCGCGAAAGCGCCGACGGGCGGCAGAAGAAAGCGAGGAAGTTACCGAAGGGGCGGCAGGCACCAACCGACGCATTTCGCCCCTCAAAAACAGCCTGCTGATTTCGGTGCTTCCCAATGTCATCACTAGCGATTTCGGGCATTTCTCCCGCAACCTGCCACCCGATGCCGACATCATCCCCTTTGAGGCAGAACATTACACAACCTACCTGCAAGGAGTCTTCACGATTTCCCTGAGAGATGTCGGTCGCTTCGTTGTCGGGGAAATGGCTGACCTTTCTGAGGACATCTTGAGGGAGCATGAGGGGAGGTTGCAAAGAGACGCCAACGATGACCGCACTTACTGGTTGCCGAAAGAAGACCGCATCAAACGGGTGAAAGATGCCCTGCTTGGTTTAGCCCGTTTGCGGGGTGGGGCTCATCTCGCCCGCAATCTCTCTGATGTCACGCCCATCGCCGTGCTGGTCGGCTTTCTGGACGGTGGGAATGCGCCCTTCCAACGGCTCTTTGAGCCCGACGAAAACAATGAACGAGTGCGCCTAAATCTTGAGCGCTTAAGATCGGTGCTGGAAGATTACAAAGACCGATGGCTTATCAGTAATGGCAAACCCCTCTTCTTTGGCTACCGCCCGACCGTGTTGGCTAATGAGGAAGAAGTGAACGAGGCGTTCCGCAACGAGTCGCCCTTCAAGGAGTGCATAGAAATCGCCGGCACGCCCCAGCAGGCATTAGAGAAGGCGGCAGGGCTTGTGGAAGCCGTGTTTAACCAACATTTGCCCTGAAGGGTTTGCCCTTTGCTCAGGGCAATCACTTGTCACTAAGGGGTGAAGTTTAGTGTTAGAAGCCGTTCGGGTCGTGCTAACGGCTTACACAGCGTCCTTTCGGTTTCCGCACTTTGTGGGACATCAATTGACCCTCCCCGTCCCGCCCCTCTCCACTATCTATGGCTTGATTTCAGCGGCAGCAGGGCGATGGGTCAAGCCAAGCGAAGTGGAATGGCTCGCTTATCGGTGCGAGTATGAGGGCAAAGGGATGGACATGGAAGCCATTTGGACAGTAGAGCGCCGAAAACCCCACGAAAGCGCTCGCTTTGAGACCCGCAACATCATCCAGCGGGAATTTTTGGCGATGCCGTGCCTGACTCTTTACTTGCCTCTTGGATGGACAGAAGTTTTCCGACGACCCCGCTACACCCTCCTTCTGGGACGGACACAGGATGTTGCGACAGTGGAGTCACTGCAACCTACCAACCTTGAGTTTGTGGGTAGCGGTATCGTCAGTGGTGTCCTTTTGCCTCTTGAACTGGTGATGCGAAACAATGTCTCGGTGTGGCTGCATAGCCTCCCTGTCGCTTTCACGGATGAACCGCAACGACGCCCCTTGCGTGTTCAAGTGTTTGGCATTGTGGATGCCCGTCGGGGAGGCGAAATCAGCGGTGCTGACGGTTGGTTGGTTCGGGACACTCAAAGTGGGGTCATCCTGCCCCTTTTCCGTCGGGAGTGGATATTACATGGCAGAGCGGAGACCGTTAGCGAAATCAGGTAGCCACTCCATCTCCCTTGCCGATCACCTACGGGAAGTCGCTGGCTATGCTCGTCAGGTCGCCGCAACTTATCTGCCCCATTGGGAAAAACTTTTGGGGGCGGAGCGAACAGAGAAAGTCGCTCAAGCCCTCGTGTTGGCAGCCCTTACTCACGACTTGGGCAAAATCGCCGAGGGTTTTCAACGCTCTCTTACCGACCCCAAATATCGCTGGGAATTCCGCCACGAGGTGCTTTCGGCAGCAATTTTGCTCGCCAGCAAGTTTCCTGACGAAACACTGCGTGACCTTGTCATCGCTGCCGTTCTGACCCACCATCGTGACTTGACGGATAGTCAACTATGTAAAGATGCAGGGTTCGTCCCCTTGCCTATGCCAGAAATTGTCCAAGAAGTTGCCTGCAAGTTTGGGGAAAAGGTGGCGGAAATGCGAACCCATTGGGATTGGCTTGAAGTATTCCGCAGTCAGCATCCCGAACTGTCAGCCATCCAGTTCCCCGAAAGTCCCGAAGCCTTGCCTCTGCCTCAAGGCTACTTAGAATCCCTCAAGAGAGAAGTGCAATCCGTTTTGGTGCCTAAGGATGTAAGGGGCTTGGAGTTCGTGTTGGTGCGTGGTTGGCTGATGGCTGCTGATCATGCTGTTAGTTCTGGCTTGACGGAGTTCAGATCAAATCTCCCGATGTTTTTGCCCCTCTCATCGCTGCGCCCGTCCCTGCGCCCCTTCCAAAGGCATCTGAGTGAGCACAGGGGAAATGCCTTTCTGGAAGCGCCGACGGGTTCGGGCAAAACGATCGCTGCTTTAGGTTGGGCATTCCACAACCGTCAGGGCGGCGAGCGGATTTTCTACCTGTTGCCTTACCAAGCCAGCATTGAGGCGATGGCGGACGCTTTAGAGCAAAAGATGGGCAAAGAGAATGTCGCTGTCTTGCATGCCCGCGCCTTAGATGTCGCTTTTCGGGAGCATTTTGAACGACTTGGCGAATATCAGGTGGCAGCATCGCACGCCAGAGCCGAGGCGGAACTCAACCGCCTTGCCCATAAGCCGATCAAAGTCGCCACACCCTTCCAGTTGCTCAAATGGTTTTTCGGCATCCCGCGATGGGAGATTGGCATAAGCGAGATGATCGGGGGATTATTCATCTTTGACGAAATCCATGCCTACGATGCCCATGTCGTCGCCTTGATCGCTGAAATGGTGAAGGTGCTCCATCAAATTGGGGGACGATTCCTTTTCATGAGCGCCACCTTCCCACCATTCTTGAAAGACCTTCTGAAAGACGCTATCGGTGAACCCGTCCCCGAATTTACTTTAGAGCCCGAGGATGACTGGTCAACAAAATTCCTATCGCAAGCCCGTCATCGTTTAAGGTGGCGCGATGAACCCTTAGAAGCCCTTGTGCCCGATATCCTTCAAGCAACCGAGGAAGGCAAACGAGTGCTGGTCGTCGCTAACCGCGTGGCGCAGGCACAGGAAATTTATCGTGCTTTGAGGGATCGGATTCATGGTGTTCACCTTCTCCACAGCCGATTTGCCCATCGCGACCGAGTGAGACGGGAGCAGACCATCATTGGCGCTTTACAGGGTGAAAACCAAACGCTGGTGCGGGTGTTGGTAGCGACGCAAGTCGTGGAAGTCTCACTGGATGTCAGTTTTGACACCCTCTTCACGGAAGTCGCGCCAGTGGATGACTTACTCCAGCGCTTTGGTCGAGTGAACCGCTATGGTGAGCATCCAGATGGTGTGGATGTTCATGTGGCAAGGCAATTTGACGGGGAGCGATTGAAGTTCGTCTATGACCCAGAGCGATTGAAAGCCACGATAACCCAAGCGCCGTCAGATGGAACACCTTTGACGGTTTCCATCGCTGCCGATTGGGTTCGGTCGGTTTATTGGGATGGTTGGACGGCGAAGGAAAGGGAACGCTTTGAGCAAGCAAGGACGGCTTTTTCGGCGCTCCTTCAGGACTTGCGTCCCCTTCAACACTTGGATGAAGGGCGTGATGAATTTCGGGGCTTGTTCCAAAGCGTGGAGGTCTTACCTAAGTCCCTTTTCGCCGAGTATGAGGAGCACCGCCAGGCTAAACGCTACTTGCTCGCCAACTCGCTCCTTGTGCCAGTGCGGCTCGGAACTTTTCACTTGCTCAATAAGGCAGGGCGATTGAGCAAACTTGCCGATGGCACACTCTTAGCCGATGCCACTTACGACAAGGAACTTGGTCTGTTGCCCAAAGAGGTGGACATTGATGCCAACATCCTTTGAAGGGCTCTCTGACGAGGAGTTTGAGGCGTTGCGCACAAACGGCATCAAGGTCAACTATTGGGTCGTCTGCCATCGGAAGGTTTGGCTGTATGCCAAAGGCGTTCGGTTGGAACCGCTTTCTGACCGCGTGGCACTGGGACGACTGCTCCACGAACGCGCCTACCCCGATTTGCCCAGGCGCGAGGTGCTCCTTGATGACTTGATCAAGGTGGACTTGTTGGAGCACAGCCAGAAAATTTTGGAGGTCAAGCACTCCCGCAAACTGGTGGAGGCGGCGAGGCTGCAAGTGGCTTACTACCTGCTTTATCTGCGATGGCTTGGCGCGGGCGAACTGACGGGCGAGTTGCGTTTCCCGAAGGAACGACGCAGAGAGGAAGTCCGCTTGACACCTGAACTGGAAGCCCAAGTCATGGAAGCGTTGCGCGACATCCAACGGATAGAAGCGATGCCCACTCCGCCACAAGTTGACTTCATGCCCATTTGCCGTGTTTGCGCCTATTGCGAACTCTGTTGGGGGTGAAAGTGGCAACCTTTAAGTGAGGTGAGAAACGATGGCTGAATTGAAGTTGGATTTGCCACCCGATTTGTTGGAGGTGCTGGAAAGTTTGGGCGACCCGCAGCAAACAATCAAAGAATGCGTCGTGCTGGAACTTTACCGAAGGGGCGAGATTTCCACCGGTAAGGCAGCGGAACTCTTGGGCATCAGTTACCGTCAGTTCCTTGACCTGCTTGCTCGGCACAAAATCCCGATTTTCCGCTACAGCCCTGAGGAACTGGAGGAAGAAATCCGAGCGATGGAGGAAAAGAAGCGATGACA
>Ga0209670_100268_pt1 | contig 32804 bp, 35 predicted proteins | sample PerSpoBPS_BMetaG_FD_184741 | JGI IMG/M metagenome (GOLD analysis project Ga0209670, IMG submission 184741) | Thermal spring microbial communities from Yellowstone National Park, Wyoming, USA - Perpetual Spouter B (PS_B) MetaG (SPAdes) (version 3) | ecosystem: Environmental > Aquatic > Thermal...
TAGGCTTCTGCCTTAACCGCTATGCTCTCTGAGGCCGTCTGCCTTTCTATTGGGACGGAGATGGCGTACTGGTTGTTCTGACACACGTAAACGATCGGTGCTTTGAAAACTCCGGCGAAGTTAAGTCCTTCATGAAAGTCTCCTTTAGAGGTTGCACCGTCCCCGAAGAATGCGAGCACCACGGTCTTTTCTCCCCGGTATTTTGAGGCCAAGGCGAAGCCCGTAGAGGTGCATAGATGTGCTGCGACAGGGCCCGGGCCCGTCACTATTCGATATCTTCTGTCACCGAACAGCAGTACCTCATGCCCCTTTAGCGGATCAAGGGTTGTTACCAGCTGACGTGCAATGAGGATTTCAATAGGGACGCCGCGGGCTATGTATGCACCAGTCTCCCTGTATGTTGGAAATATCCAGTCTGTTTCCTTTAGGGCTGTGGCGGCTCCCACGGCTACAGCTTCCTGTCCCTCGGAGGAGGTGTAGGCTGCAACACGTCCTATTCTCTGCAGTCTAACCATCATGTTGTCAAGGCAACGGGCTAACACCATGCTTTCATACATTTTCAATAGTAAGCCTGCTTCCATTTTACACGACCGTAGAACAAAGCAACTTAATAGTCGTTTCGCAGCAACGGGCAGGTCGATTTCTCGGACCTGATGGGCCTTTTAGAGCAAATACTGTAGCGAAAAATTCCTAGTATCAACAAAATGTGGTTAAAACATCATGGTTTGTTGCTTCTCTATCCAAAAGCTGGCCCAACACCTATGTCGCAAAATAGGCCGTGGAAAACAGACAAATAATGAAAAACCCGAATACATAAACATAATAAAGCTTCATGGACTTAATGTAACAGCATCAGTTGACGATGCCTTGCAAGCCGTAGGGTTACCGAAAAATTATGGAAATAGATACCCCCACCAACTCAGCGGAGGCGAAAGACAACGTGTCGCAATAGCGAGAGCACTTGTTCTAAAACCAAAACTGATAGTTGCTGATGAAATAACCTCTTCCCTGGATGTGATGACTCAAATGGGTATTTTACGTTTACTGAAGAACATTAGAGAAAGCTGGGAAACCTCCATGATATTTGTATCACATGACTTGGCTGTTGTAAACCACATTAGTGATAGGGTGCTGGTGATGTATGCAGGCAAAGTGGTTGAAGAGGGCATAACGCGCGAAATAATAAACAACCCGCATCATCCATATACTCAAGCCCTGGTAGACTCTGTCCCAGACATTTCAGGAAACTGGAGTCCGAAATACAACTATGAAGAAAAGGATAGTTCATCAATAAAGGGCTGTAGATTTGCGCATAGATGTACCTTCGCTTTCGAAAAATGCTACACCAGTGAGCCTCCCCTTATCCAACTGGCGGCGGAGCACAAAGTAGCTTGCCATCTTTATGAAAAGAACGGATATTTTTAATCATTGGAATAGCTAAAAAACACGACGTATGCATTCTTAGTTTTGACAATATGGGATGAAGACACCAGTTTTCCATATAGTTTCGTATGGTCATATTCGCGACGGTTATATGGTGTGAGGCAACAACGAATACACCGTTACCAAGCCTACCTCCTCCGTCAAGTATAACGGAGTCCCTGTCAGCCCCGACCAATGTAAGCCAGGGCTTCGACGAAATGGTAATTGCCTCGTAATAGATTCCAGGTAGTATAAGGATTGTATCGCCCGGACGTGCAACTTGGGCTTCCTCTTGTATAGTCTTGAAATCCGCCGGCCCCGTTGCTGAGACCTTGAGCGTACGACCAGCCGCTGGACGTGGGGTCTTCAGGTGATTCGAGGCGTTGATGCGTCCACCATGGCTCTGGCGCTGTGAGGATTACGGAGAGCATGAATATGTGTGGGGATAAAGGAATGAAGAACAATATAGCTGTATTAAACAACGGCCTAACCATATATTCAAAAAAAGGCTCTAGCCGCTTATTTTTTTAAAAATGTGTTTAACACACCTTACGGTCCGGTGTGTTTATACCGGCATGTATTGGTCAAAGTGGGAAATTCTTCTCCAAAAACCTGTAGAAGTCATCCCCGCAGAACCATGGGAAGTCAGGGACGCCGACCACTTTAATCCTTCCATCAACCACTATTGTTGGAACAGCCGTGATTTTGTAAAGTTTACGTTTCATCTTAACTTCCTCATCACCCGAGTCGACGTCAAACACACGCATGATGCAATCCCTACACTTACCAACTGTTACAATATTGACTACTTTCCGGCATAGACTACAACCCCCCGTGAATACCTCGATGAGATGTGGCATACAGCCAAATCATCCAAAGCATTAATTATAGTTTTTCGAAGTCAAGCGCGTGAAACATTTTCGTCGAAGTCTCCCGCCTTCCTGTAAACCCAGTAAGCTTTTCTCCTCCTGTCTCTAATTCTCTCGAGTAAACCCATGACGGTGAGGTGCTCGAGCGCTGGCCTAACATATCTGAAATCTTTTGGGGCCCAGCCAAGCCTGTGGAGCTCGGCCGCAACCTCTGAAGGCGACCGATAACGGTCTAGGAAACCCCTCTCAGCCAAGAGTATAATTCTCCCGTAGAGCTCGTCCTCGGATACCTTAACGTATTCAGGTACCCGCTCTAAAATAACCTTGGGTACAGACACTTTTATCTCAACCCTGTCAATAGATTTTAACAATGTATCCACTGCCTGCTCATGCCGCTCAACCCTATGCTTCAGCTCTTCAACGGCAGACGCTAAATCACTCATGCACCAGATGTGCAGAACACAGATATAACCCCTCACATACACAGGCGTATCAAAAATCCTGAGTTACAGAATCGGGTAGCGAAATCGTCTTACCATATTTTATTGGATATGAACGGCTCGGTTATGCACTGGTTGGGGTGAAGGTGATTTCAAACCCGCTACACGATTTAAAATTTGTAAAAACTTTTGTCAGCACCCAGTCTGACGGAAAACTAGAAAGCTCGAATAGTTCAACTATTACATTATATCTCATTTTTTTCGGACTGAAGACGCAAGCCAAACCCGTTTCCGCCATTGCTCAACTTTAATAGTAGGGGGTGTAAGTAACTTACAAGGGGTGTAAGTTGTATTTCTCGCTTGAGGTAAAGACGAAAAGAGAGGACTTCTTCGACATGGACGAAGAGTTCAACACACTAAGAAGCGAGCTGCTTGACCCCTACACACGGATGGTCGTTATAAAAGGTTTGAGGAGGACAGGAAAATCCTCCCTCCTCCATGTAGCCCTCAACGAGACAGGTCTTCCTCACATCTTGATAGACCTCAGGCTGGCTGCTCCACCCACCCCGGAAACTTTCTATGAATATTTTTCAGCAGAGCTCAGCAAATTTCTCGAGGATGGTGGTTTGAGAAAAGCCCTATCAATGATCAAGGGTTTAGAGGTCTCAGGTTTAAAACTTGAGTTCAGCGAGAAAAAACCAAGCGTCATAGGGCGTGTGCTCGAGGAGGTTGGGAGAAGAAATAGGGGGAGGCAGCTGGTTTTAGCGATTGACGAGGCTCAAGCCCTAAGATACCTTAGAGGTTTCGGCGAGGTGCTGGCCCACATATACGATTACGTGGATGGGGTAAAGATTGTTTTGACAGGGTCTGAGGTCGGGCTATTGGACAGGTTCATCGGCGTAGGAAACCCAAAGGCCCCACTATTCGGCAGAGCCTACACAGAAATAGTCATGGGACGGCTGTCGTCTGAAAAAGCCTTACTCTTCCTACGCGAAGGGTTTAGCCAAATGAGGGTAAAGGTTCCACAGCCTGAACTGGAGCAAGCCATTCAACGTCTTGACGGGGTAATAGGGTGGCTCACCTACTACGGACACCTGAGGAGTAAGGGTGTCGAAACAGCGCTTGAAAGAGCGGTTGAGGATGGGATGAAAATGGCGGCCGAAGAGTTCAAGCAATTCCTGAGCATCAGACCTGTTGCAAGCAGGAGGTACATAGAGGTTCTAAAAACTCTTGTGAAACCATCCACCTGGAGCGAGGTCAAAAGAGCTCTCAGTACTGTTGCAAACGTCAGCGATAAACAGTTATCAAGTTTTCTGAAAGAATTAGTCGATTACGGATTCGTGGAGAAGAAAAATAAACTCTACATGATAGCGGACCCGCTTTTAGCAGAGGCAGCCAGGAGAGGAGCGGTCCTATAGACGCTTTTCATAACTTGGAGATACTGTTGTTAACCTGTCCAGACTTGCTGGTAACGTTGACATGCGTTTGACACAATACTAATAACAGTGTGTATTTACGTTTAGGGCGTTGTGACACACCCCTCTAAGGAGATTGTGGGATCGGTTAGTGACGTGCTTGGGGGTAGGAAGATTGCGTTATGTGTGACAGGCAGTGTTGCGGCCTTCTTAAGCCCAGCCATAGCCCGGGAGCTTATGCGTCAAGGAGCCGAGGTATACGTATTCATGACACCCTCCGCGGCAACGCTTGTCTCACCGACGCTCATGCAGTGGGCTTCAGGCAATCCCGTGGTGGCTGAGTTGACAGCCGAGCTTGAGCATGTCAAGTATGCAGGGGAGTGTGACCTTGTGCTCGTGGCTCCCGCAACCGCAAACACAATAGCAAAGATGGCTGCAGGGGTTGCCGACAACCCAGTAACCACACTTGCCTTAACAGCGATGGGGTATCGGAAGAAGGTTGTGGTTGTCCCGGCGATGCATGAGCCGATGTGGATTGCTGAACAAACACAGCGGAACATTGAGACCCTGAAAAAGCTGGGGGTCACGGTTATAGAGCCCGCCATTGCTGAGCAGAAGGCAAAGCTGGCCGACATACCCTACATAGTCGACAATGTGGTTAGGCTTCTCCACCCCAAGAGGCTGCCCGAAGGTGTGAGGGTTTTGGTAGCTGCAGGGGCTACCGTTGAATACATAGACCCAATAAGGGTTGTGACAAACCAGAGCTCGGGGAGGATGGGGCTGGAGATAGCTATGGAGGCTTTTAGACGCGGTGCGGAGGTCGGCCTCATACTTGGCCATGCGTCGGTTAACCCACCCAGCTACATACCTGTCGTGAGAGTTGACGACTCGGAAAGCCTTAAACAAGCACTCAAAGCCCAGCTGACTGAAAAACCGCCAAACATTTACTTCAGTACCATAGCTGTGGCCGACTACAGGCCTATAAGGAGACGTGAGGCAAAAGCCGACACATCCACCGAAAATAGGCTACATATTGATTTAGAGTCGGTAGGTAAAATACTCCCCACCGTGAAAGAGCTAAGTCCGTCCACGGTTGTCGTAGCATCCAAAGCCGAATACCGCGTCGACGAGAAACAGTTGGTGGAGAAGGCTAAGAGGCTGCTGGATTACTCCGACATCGTGTATGCCTCAGATGTGGCGAGGCCTGAGGCACGCTTCGGCTCGGCTACAACTTCTGGCGTGGTTGTGGACAGGAAAGGCAATACAATCACCGTATCCAACAAGCGGAAGAGCGAGGTCGCTGCCCTGCTGCTTGACCTGGCAGCCTCTATGCTGTCCATGGGCTGATCATATGCGGAGAATCAAGGTGGCTGCATTACAGATAAGCCCGTCGGACATAAGCCAAACCCTGAATAAAGCAGTCGAGTTAATTGGTGCGGCAAGCGACATGGATGCATCGATGGTGTGCTTTCCCGAGGCGTGGTTTCACCGGAGCCCGTTATCTGAGCTAGGGGAGATGCTACGAAACTACGGCCGGATAATGTCAGTCCTCTCCGACGCAGCCTTCAGCAACGGCGTATGGGTTATAGGAGGTGGGCTCTACTCACCTATAGGCCCCCAAATAATTTCCCCAATCATATCGCCTAGAGGAGAAGTAGTGGGGGTTCAAGAGAAGGTCCACCTCTTCAGGGATGAGAGAAAAATCTTCAGGCGTGGGGAGAGGTTTAAGGTCTTTGAGGTAAACGGGGTTGTAACGGGCATTTTAGTATGCCATGACATAGTTTATCCCGAGGCCGCTAGGACACTTGCCCTGAAAGGTGCAGAACTGTTACTCAACCCCTCCCGAATAGTTTCAGCTGGCTGCCAGCCCTGGAAAACATACTTGGAAGCCCGCTGCCTAGAGAACAGGATACCTATAGTAGCCCCCAACATCACACTACCAAACCTCTACACAGGCTGCTCCAGGATAATAACGGTTAGAGAAGGCAATATGGGTGTAGGTGTCGTTGAAACACTGGCAGAGGCGGGGACTGAGGAGACGGTAATCACGGCTGAAATCGACCCCGAAAAACCATCAGAGATGCGGAGGGACCGACTATCACAACGTGTCCCAGAAACATACGAAAACATCTAAAAGCCCTCACATCTATGTATCTGATAGTTTCTAGAGAGTGTCGGAGCTAACTCATCTTTTACAAAGATAACGAGACTTCTTCTTTTAATGACGTGAGAAAAGTTTGAACTTTAAGAGCACATTTCTGATTAAGGTTTTGTCACTGGTTTGTTTTCACTTTTTAATAGCTTTCCTTATTTTGAGGTCGAAGATATTAATGGCATGGCGGACGGCTCATATCGCGGGTTTCTGGCTGCAATGTTCTCTGACCGTCGGATAAGAATGCTAGGGGTAGCGGTTTCTGTTTCGTTTGCCGTCGTATATGCTTTCGCGATAGGAATGGTGTTCCGCTCTGCACTCCCTATCCCCGACTGGATCACGGTACCGCAGCTCGAGGTCATTACTGTAGGGCCCATCGGACTAGTGCCTTGGGTTATAATTTACCTAGATAGATATTGGATAGTCTCGGTAAGCCCTGAGGCTTTCCTGTCGTGGCTGGCTCTCACAGTACTAGTTGGGTTAGATGCTTCAGCACTCTTTTATCTGAGAAGAAACAGGTTAGCCAGTGGATGGTGCTGCTCCAGAGCTGGAGGCACTTTAACAACGCTCGCATCAATACTTCCCGCCACCTTCGCGGTCTTCGGATGCTGCGGAGGCGGGCTTGTAACCATGATGCTGTTATCAGCAGGTCTTCTGCCGCTGGTCGCCGGCTCAATGCTATATTATGGAAGGCTGTTTGTTACTGCATCTGTTGCAGCTCTAATCCTCCTGCAGCTATGGCTCTACAGGATGTGGCTTAAGGGTGGGCCTAGGCTGCAGATGGGGGGTGCCGCTAATGAGGTCGCGCGGCGTGAGGCATAGCAAGAAGGGTAGCGATGTTAAATTTGTGGTTGCAGGTTTGGCATGCTGCCTCCTACTAGGCTTAATCGTGTTCGGCCTGCTGTTTTTGACAGGTCAAAATCCGGGGCCGGGGCCGACTACTGCCACCCTGCCTACCGCGGTCGGCGGGAAGGTTACAACCAATACTGTGGTTGGAAAGTCCGGCCCTTATGAAGGTTTAGCGGCACCAGACACCAACTTTCGGACAATAGACGGTAGATACCTCAAGCTCTCAGACCTCAGAGGAAAGTACGTGGTTCTCTGGTTTATGGCGGCGTGGTGCCCTAGCTGTGCAACTGTCGGGCAGACAATAAGAGACCATATTCGGGGTGACGAGCGGGTCAGGGTCGTCGTGGTAGGCCTATGGACCGAGGCTGTGTTGAGAATGGCTGGGCTGTACGGTAGGCCAGACGTACCTCCACCAGAGGATGCGAATACGTTGAAGTCCTTTCTAACAAGGTGGGGCGACCCGCGATGGTACATTGTGCTAGACAACGAAGGGGAGTTCCTTAAGCTTTGGAGAATATCCTACGTTGATACAACATTCGTAATAGACCCGGACGGTGTTGTACGCCTCCGGAGCGACGGGCCGATAACACATACTATACTAGCGGCGGCTCTTCCGCCTCCGTGAAGGCTTAACCGCTTCCTGCGCCCACAGCTGGGCCTCACCTACCTCACCCTTTAGTCTTCGCTCAAAGGCGTCTGCACACTCCTCGCTGGAGAAATAGTATCTACCGCCGTTTATCGTCTTAATCACGGGCCCCGTTACTATTGGTGCGTGGCAGAAGTCGCACTTCAGCCTTATTACATCGTCATGCATTACCGTCCCCCCATACTCCTCCTTATCCGTCTTTGCTATCGTCAGAACCTCCACCTCCAACGCGCCTACAAGTCTTTCGTGTAGGAAATCTGTCAGCGAGCCTAAATCCCTGAACTCCGCCTTGAGTACTAGGTTGTAGGACCCCGCAACTACATGCAGCTCCCTAACCTCCTGCCGAGCCGACAGCTCATCCCTAACAGCCTTCAACCTCTCCACCGGTATCTTACACATAATATACACTCTAACTCTCTCGGCTATCTTAGAGGGGTCGATAACCACTGTGAAAGCCTTTATGACACCTAATTCCCTCACCCGCTCGACTCTGGCCTTAACTGCAGGAACGCTTAGAGCTACCTTGGACGCAATGTCTTTGAGAGGCGTCCTAGCATCCGACCTAAGCAGGCTTAGGATCTCCACATCTTTCCGGTCTAACCTCATCTCCTGGCTCCTAACCACTGTAACCCTCCTACAACTTTATCTAGGGACTTAAAAGCATTTTAAAAAAGGTAGGGTTTGTAGCGTTCTATCGCACTACTTTTCAAACAGGCTGGGCATTAGGCACCTTGATCTCGGCGTTCACAGCCTTTTTCGCTCTCTTTTTCTGTAATTCATTCGCTTCAACCGTGGTGCCGCAACATGTGCACACTTTTCTTCACCTCCGATGCTACGTAAAATGATGAGTAAAGAATTTTATTAGAATTACGACTAATTTTATAAAGAATAACATTGCTGTCGATTTGTTATTAGAAACAATTGGGTAATTATTATGTAATAACTTTGAAGATATTGCAGGCGAGTTGTTTAGATTTTAAGCTAGCATGTTTGGTTTGTTACATTATGGGTGGCCATTACTCCATGCAGCATGGCATTGCCTTCACAGACCTTATGAACGCGGTAGCAACTAGTTTAATGGATTCAGCATACGTTGGGAAGACGTGTACGAGATCGAGCATTTCGTCTACGGTATATCCTGCCTTTAACATGACGGCGCCGGCGAGAATGAACTCTGCTGCGTTAGGAGACATTATATGAAGGCCCACGACTTTGTTGTCGTATGGGTTTACTACCAGCTTTGCTATACCCCTCTCCTCATGGGTCAGCACTGCCTTTGATGTGTTGCTGACCTCCACCAACCTGCAGGTACAGGACTTAATCCTCTCCATCAACTCTCTTTCAGTTAAACCCACGGACGCTACTTGGGGTTCAGTAAACGTCACAACGGGGACGGAGGAGTAATCGATTTCATCCCTCTCGCCCGCCATGTTTAACGCCGCTATAACCCCCTCCCTTGCAGCTAGTGTTTCAAGCATTAGCTTCTTGGAGACCACGTCGCCGGCTGCGTAAATCCGTGGGTTTGAGGTCCTCATCGTCCTATCGACCTTCACAAACCCTCTCTCGTCCACATCCACTCCAACGTTCTCAAGCGCTAACCCATCTGTGTTTGGCCTCCTACCCGTAGCAACGAAGACCTCATCAACCTCAAAATTTTTATCACCTTCACGTGTTAGTACTCGGACAATTTTTCTTCCATCCGCAATGTAAATCCTTGCCACCCTTGCCTTCGTATATATCTCCATCCCCTCATCGACGAGGGCCTTCCTCAACTCCTCAGATATCTCAGGCTCTGTCGTTGGAAGTATCCTGTCAAGTGCCTCCACCATTATGACCTGCGTACCCAGCCTTTGCATTGCTTGGCCGATCTCAAGCCCTATGGCACCTGCACCAATCACCAGCATAGACCCGGGCTGTTCCTCCAGCTTCCATATCGTATCTGAGTCGAGATATCCGACTTCTTCCAACCCCTTTATTGGCGGAGGATGGGGCCTAGAGCCCGTGGCTATAAGATACTTTTCGGCTGTTATCTCAGTCTCAGAACCGTCTCTCACTACCTTGACCGAGCCGGAGCCATTAAACCGCGCTATTCCATTTAATAGCTCTACGTTATCAAATCGGCTTAAAACCTCCTCATATTTTTCCCTCCTTAAGATTGCAGTGAGGTTTCTCAGATCCTCCATAAGTGCTTTGAAGTCTAGGCTGGTTGTGAGGTTGACTGCTCGGTATCGGTTCCTTTTCCCTTCAAAGTATAGCTTAGAGTTCTCAATTAGGTATTTAGAGGGTATGCATCCGACGTTAACACACGTACCGCCTATCCTACCACCATTAACTAACGCTACCCTAGCCCCACCATCACTTAGCTCCGAAAGCTTGACGGCCGCCGCAAACCCTGCCGCTCCCGCACCAACCACCACATAGTCGTAACTCTTCATCGAGCTTTCAATATGCCGTCCAAGCATATCTGTCTAGCTGTTTAAGAAAGCTAACAAAAACACCAAAAAACTTTAACAGTTTTACTACCCGGTTGGAGTTATCGTACTGGTTTTGGCTAAATGATCCTAGTTGTTAAATTAAATATGTGTTGTTGTATGTCATCTCCTCACGTTAAGGACTCGTGTGTCGTATCCCATCTCGCTTAGCTGTTGAGCTAGTTGCTCAGGCTTAAGGGCTATCGGGATGGTTGCCTTAGCTTTCCCCTCAGTTAACGAAACAACTACGTCCTTTCCACCTAGCTGCTCTATCGTGGACTTGACGGCTGTTACACAGCTTTCACACGTCATACCGTCCACGCCCAGCTCGACTGACTGATATGGTTCTTCTACAAGTTGTGCAACTTTATTCAAAGCTCTCTCAGCAGGGCCGCCCCTTGACTTCTCTAGATATTTCTCGATGATCGACGGCAAGTACTCTCTGCAACATTTACCTGATGGATTAGTTGTTAGACACCATTTACCCGTCCCTGCACGTGTATAGGCCTCTATATCCTCAAGAGAATAGCAACAACCTTTGAAAAGTATCTCGTTCTCTATCTGTTCCTCGGTAACTTGGAGGCAGTAACAAATTGGACGGGGCGGGTCGCTCTCCTTCGGCCCAAACCTTGTCTTAACATCAAACCTAGAAAAATAGACATCATTTACGTTGTTGTAATATATTATTGGACAAGATGGAGTAAAGCAGAAGAAGTAGCCTTCGTTTATCAGACTCCAGTACTCGGCAGCTATGTGTGTAGCCATTGTAACCGGCAAAACCCTCTTTCCCACCTTTCCACATACCTTACATGTCTGCCGTGATGACTTACCCGCTTGAGCATATAGTTCTGAAACACTAAACTCCATTCCACCTACGCTCTTGACCGACCCACCGACACGGCGGGAAACAGGACCACGCTATTAAAAGTTTCCCGAGGTTCTCTCTTAGTATCTTGTCGACAAAGAGTTCCATACTTTCAGTCACACTAGCCTCTAAGTTATAATAATTAGCTATATAGACGAGCATCCCAGATAAAAAGATTTATCTAAACAATAGTGTTATAGCTGCATGGTGGAATTCGGTGAGGAGTTTAGAGAGCGTATGAGGGAGAGGCTGGAGTTTTATCGTGCTGCTGAGTTGGAGGGCTTAAGACGTGGGCTGGCTGTTAGCTTGGTTAAACATGATAACCTGCTCTCAGAGGCGTGGGTGGAGGGTGGTGATGTGCATTGGTTCTCTGATGAGCCTAAAGCCCATGGGGGCTCGGGCAGGGGTGTGAGCCCACTAGCCTACTTCCTCTCCAGCCTAGGACTATGCCAGCTAGTACACTACGCCGAACATGCTGCAGCAGAGGACATACCCATAACCTCCCTAAAGATGACTGTAAAAGGCTCATTCTCCCTCACCCGTCCAAGATCATTTGAAGAAATAGACTATGAGGTGAACATCGAAAGTCCGGCCAGCCCTGAGCTGATAGCCCGTCTAGCCAGACAGGCAGCAGAAGACTGCTTCGTCACCAACACGTTAAAAAAGGCCTGTAAAGTGAAGGGCTATGTTACGCATAATGGATTCAAACTACTGGAGCTATAAACTCATTCATGACTCCACAGCTAGCTTAGATGTTGTGTTCAAATCACACCAGTAGCTCCGGCAGTGTCGAAACTCACCTAAGCTAGGAATTCTGTCGGAACCTTTTTGATCGCGTTCACGAATGCGGATGAAGCCGATGCGTTGGAGAGGAGCTTGCCTATGTTTCCCTTGACCCTGAGCTGGCCGGTCATGACGGCTATCGTTGGACTTAGCCTACCTTGAGCGACTTTCTTCATGTTTTCGTACGAGCCGGCTATTATAATTGGCGCCTTCTTATCCTCGACATCCTTAAGCATCTCGAAGCCCCTACATCGGCCGTGGTAGAGGTCAAGCCAGACTACCACCCTATCTGACCCAAAGTATTCCCTCACAGAGGGCGGGAGGTCTGTAACCATTAGCGTGATGGGGTCTTCCCAATCTTTCGCAGCCCTTGCATACTCATTATCAGCGTTAAGAACCGCAACAAAAGCCTCAACCCAATCCTCGACCCGAAGACATACTACCCTATCTGGCTAACCATCGTATAGGTAGATTGGCGGCGGGAAAATAAGCCTTTGTTGTCGGCTTCTGGCCTACTACGAGGGCCTGTTTGGAGGTAGAGCTGCCGCTCTATAGCGTTGATTAATGTTTCTAGTCCGCTTGGGAGGCTGAACGCCTTCCCCATGAAGATGGCATAAACCCCCTCCCTTAGCCTATATTTCAAAGAGTATGCAATACCTTTGAGGCTGGTCGCGGACACGACCTCAAACCCTACCGCCGGCCAGAACCTCGACAACCTCCAAATAGCCTCACCTGCCGCAGACATGTTTGCGTGAACATGTGGAGGATACTCTGCTAGCTGCTGGGCGTATGTTCTAAGCCCCGCGACTCCGGCGGGGTCGCAGACAGCCTTACACCTCGTCGTGAAGACCGTGGGAAACAAACCCCATACAACAACCTTCAACACAAAAAAGACAGTTACCTATCTACTTAAGTCTTCCCCTTATTAGCTGGTTTGATGTTGGATTTTTCGAAGTTCCTCAAAACTAGCGTCCAAGGTAGTGTCTTTGTTAGGCAGCAGCTTAGATGGAACTAATGTAGAGTGTTCGGTTGGGCAGTTATCATGAGGAAAACAGAAGCTGCATAAAGACAGGGGACAAGAGTGCTGAGAAACCAACAATCAGCAGCGCACTTATCCATAGAAAATCAAAATTAACCCATATCTTACTCAGAATTCCTGCGCCTAGCATGTAGACAAGTGTTGAAACAAAATGGATTCTTGTGATGACGCCGAAGCCGTGTACTATCAGTATTTCAAACAGCCCGAGCCTCTGGGGGTTGAGGGTTGGGGATAAACATAGTATGGGAATTAGTGATAGGGTGCCGGCATGCTGGAAAGCGAGCAGAAAGCTTATGGCAGACAGCTTTTTCAAATTACTCACAAATAACCCACCAAGCTGACATACCGTCTATAACACACCTCTTCACCCAGTTTTTAAAACAACTAGCGCCAGTTCGTCTATCTTGAAGACGGGTTACGTCCTTTTAATCCACTATCCAAAACCTCTCCAGAGCTCTGTTTGTTCAACCTCCTAGATCATACCCGCTTCGCCAAAATGTCCAATAGTTTGTTTACTGATTGTAACTTAGTACTCCAATTATATCCATACCTGTCTATGCAGAGTGTTTCTACCCCAAGCTGGTCTGCAGGCTCTAGGTCATAGTGCGGGTATGATGACACGTGCAACACCTTTCTAGGGTCTACTTTCATTATCCTGTATGCATTTACGAAGGCGTTTTTATCTGGTTTGTAATGACCAGTGTCCTCGGCCGTCACAATGAAGTCGAAAAGGTCTTCAACGCCGGCGAGCGTTATCTTTACAAGCTCTCTATCCGTATTGGATATAATGCCTGTCCTATACCCGTGCTTTTTTAACAGTAGTAGTCCAGCCAATGCGTCAGGGAAAAATGGGGACTTGGCGAAAGACAGAACAATAAGTCTGCCGTATTCCTCCATGAAGTCTAAGCCAAACTCTTTCAGAGTATCTTTCAACACCCCAACCAAGACCTTGGAGTAAGGTATGTACCCCTCCAGGCTTTTTACAGTGCTGTACTCCTTCTCGAAAAACCTGTCAACTAAGCCTTCCTGAATATAGTTAAGCACACTGGCTATGCTTCGCCTCCAGTCAACTAGCGTGCCGTAAAGGTCGAATGTTATAAGCTCGATCAACCTACAAAGACTCTTCAAAGCACCCAGCTTTATGTCTTTGATTCATGGATGCATTAAACACATAATTAGCACTTGTGGACCTATTTTATTGGGGCCCTTTTGGGGGCTTGGCAGCATGTGTTGAGGTGGATAGCGAAAGCTGAGGAGAATCTCAGAGCTGCCGAGGCTATGATCGATAAGGGATTATACGCGGCGGCATGTTTTCACGCCCAGCAGGCGGCCGAGATGGCCCTTAAAGGCATACTGATACATCTTGAGGGGGTTCAGCCATTGACACACTCGCTCGCTGAGATGGCTCAGATGCTTAAACGCCATCATTCAATTATGCTTCCGGACGAGCGTGAGCTGAGATGGCTGCAGGAACACTATCTCCAAGCACGGTACCCAAACGCGAGGCTCTCCGAGTACACTGCAGAGGAGGCGGAGAGAGCTGTCCGCATAGCTGCGGAGGTGGTCCAAGCTGTCAAAGCAGAAATGCGTAGATGAAGCGGCCAAACACCTGAGGGAGAAGAAGGTGACGGCCATACTATATGGTTCAATGGTCAGAGGGGAGGCCACAGCCATAAGCGATGTCGACATACTGATCATCGCCGACCACGACACCATAGCAGACCTAGACCTCTACAGACTTCCACCACAGGTCTCACCCTATGTGGTGGAAAAACACAAACTCCGCGAAATGGCTTACACAAACTCTGTAGTTATTGCTGCAATACTTGAGGGTATACTGCTCGTAGACAATCTCAGAATGATGGATGAGCTGGAGGAACTTAAGAAAGAAATAGCAGCCAGCGGAGGCGAGGTCACACATAGGCAGATACGGTATCCTAGGACAGATAGGAACATCCCTGCCTAAACAGTGCCCAATATGCGACGAAGTTAAAAACAACCAAAATTAGCCCCGTAGCAAAGTAATAACTCCAACAAGATATATGAAGCTAATAGATGTCTAAACGTTACAACAGCATGCGGTCGAAAATAACGGCCTAATATAGATTCTAGGCTTAAAGAACCCCTCACGACACTTCTCTCCCGAGGGGGGAGTCAAGCAAATCTATAGAGCATTCTGTGGAGGATGAACTCTATGGTGCTGAGATGGAGGGCTTTCTAGAGGTTTTTGACGAGAAGCTTGAGGAACTACCTTCAGACTCCCAAGTAGTGAAGCCCAGCGTCTCTGCTAAATCGGCTGGCATAATAGCTGCCATGAGATGTGCCATGGCTTAAGGGATGGACTCTAGCGCCCCGTTCAAACGATATCTCTAGAAGGAGGACAGCGGTGTTGTTGACAGGTTTTTCGAAAGAGCTAAGAAATGGGAAAACTAGCTTCTATACTCGTCATGGAACGTTGGTGAGATACTCGGCGTTTTTGACAGCCGGTTCAGACGTGCTGAACTGGACGGGGTTCAATTGATCACCGCAGTTAAACTGTTTGCTGGCGAGGCTGGGAAGCTCTCCACCCTAAAAGAATAAAAGGTTATCCCGATAACTAGAACTATGTTTCATGAAGTGAGGAAGCTAATACTCCAGCTACACATCTTCCAAGCGGATGCAATTCAGCTATCGACCGCCAGATGGATAAATGGATAAACGTTGACATATTCATGTCTGCTGATAGGGAGCTTGTTTAAAAAACGGGACTATAGCTATGAGTAATAAACCCTGAAGAAGGATGCCATAGTTAAGCTTACTATCTTGAAAACAAATAAGAGGGTTTTTGGTTGTTCAGTAGTCGGATATAGGGGATGACTCAGTTATTGGAACCCATGTCAACCCCGTTTTTATCTTGACCTCCCATTCCTTCACTAGGTTCAGTATATCCTGAGTTAGAGGTGGGGACGGCTTTCCGAAGTGATGGAAATCAGCTAGGTAGGAACCGCCAAAGCTCATCCACGAGTATGTCCCTAGATTATCGGCAACGAATGTTCCTGATAGAACACGCTCAAACACGATCCTCACAGTTGGCCTCATATCCCAGATGAGGCTGGTTATAGTTACGTCGCGAGCCCTCTCGTATTGGTCGGCCATGTTCCCGATTATCCAGACATTCTTGCCTCCCGCTAAAGCTTCTACCGCAGCCTCCTCAGCCCCAACTCTCTCAGCAAATATAACGTCCGCTCCAAGGTCTATCATAGTCTTAGCAAGCCTCTTAGCGGTTGCTGGATGGTACCATGGAGATTCGCCAGGAGGTATGTTGCCCAGAAGATACATAACCTTCGCCTTTGCATTTGGGTTTGCTGTTTTGGCTCCTGCTATGAACGCGTTAACAATTCTATTTACCTCGTTTATCTCCATGGCGGCCACTACCCCTATCTTGTTTGTCTTGGTTATTTTGCCAGCTATCAGTCCAGCAAGAAATGCTGGTTGGTGTAGCCAATTGTCGAACACTGCGAAATTAGGTGGGGTGGGTAGGAACTCGCTTCCTGCAGCGAAGGCTACCTTCGGAAATTCCTTTGCCACACGTCTTGCAATATCCTCCTTTAGGAAGGCGTCGAGGAAAACCACATCAGCTACTTTAGCTGCATCACGTAGAGCGAGTTCGTATTCTTTCGGATCTATTTTTCTGTCAACAAACTGGTAATCGACTTTAATCCCTTTTGCTTTGAACTCTTCAGCCACTGCTAGAATTGCGGTGTGAATTGCCCCATCCCAAGGCTCGCTCACAGGGGTTTGGAAGACTGCCCTGACCACAAGTTCCTTCTTTAAAGTGCCACCAGCCTCAGTTTTGGTTACAGTAACCGTCTGAACCTCACCTATAGTGACCGTGGTAGTCGATACTTCCTTAATTGTTCTTGTTTCAGGGGGTCGTGTCCACCCTACAGCTGCAGCTGCTGCAAACAGCACCAGTAAAGCTATAAGGACAGCTGAAGATTTTGTTAGGGCACCTATATTATTTTTCATGTAACGTACTATTTCCCCACATATTTATAACCATTTCGCCTGTGTAAACTAAACCTTTTAAATGAGAAATGAAGATAGACGAACAAAATGTCAATTCTCATTCGTAGAGCTAGGGTAAGGAAACTTGACGGTCTTTACGATATATTGATAGAAGGTGAACGCATCGTAGAAGTCTCGACATCCATTAATAAGAAAGCTGATGAGGTTATTGATGCGGGTGGCCGTCTTTTATGTCCAGGCTTTATCGACATGCACTTCCACCTCGACTCGGTTCTTACATTAGGCGACCCCAGATATAACGAGTCAGGAACGCTTATTGAAGGGATTGAGATATGGTCTGAGAAGAAACGGAGTATCTCAGTAGAGGATGTAAAAAGCCGTGCTTCGATGGCTGTGAAGATGATGGTGGCCCATGGTACAACATTTTTAAGAACACATGCAGATATAACAGAGCCGACCCTATCCACGTTAAAGGGTTTACTTGAGATAAAGAACGAGATGAAGCATGTCATGGATATACAGGTGACCGCTTTCCCACAAGATGGAATCCTCACGGACCCCGCTAACGCAGATCTTCTCGAAAAAGCAGTTGAGATGGGGGCCGACAACGTCGGCCTTATACCGCACTATGAGTTTACTCGTGAGGATGGCGTAAAGTCTATTACTGTAGCGTTCGATATAGCACAGAAGTATGGACGTGACATTGATGGACATGTAGACGAAACAGATGATGAACAATCTAGGTTTCTAGAGGTTGTGGCCGCAGAAACCATAAGAAGGAACTATGTAAATAGGGTAACTGCTGGACATGCTACAGCCATGCACTCCTATAATGATGCGTATGCCTATAAGCTTTACAGAATACTGAAACTTGCGGGAGTAACAGTAGTCGCGAACCCACTTATCAACATTCACTTACAGGGAAGATTCGATACATATCCAAAGAGACGTGGAATGACTAGGATTAAAGAGCTACTCAAACATGGTGTCAACGTAGCCTTAGGTCACGACTGCATCAGAGATCCATGGTATCCGCTAGGAAGGGGGGACATGCTGCAGGTTCTTTTCATGGCCGTTCATGTTGGTCATATGATGGGTTACCGAGAAATAAAGGATTCGTTTGATTTAATAACCATAAATGCTGCAAAAGCCCTAAGGATAACCGGTGAGTACGGGATAGAAAGAGGTAAGCGAGCTGATTTGGTTCTTCTTGATGCGCGCGATGAGCTTGAGGCGCTATCATTTCAGAGACCGCCTCTCCTAGTGATAAAAAAAGGCAAAGTGGTAGTTAGACGTCATCCTGAAGAAACTTTACTTACGATAAACAACAAGGTAGAGAAACTGGAATTCATGTAAATCTTTATTCCCTTCTATATGGATACAATAACGCCCGCGGCGGCCTTACTCGTTTTCCTAACACAGCCGAGATTCCCACGGTAAGCACGTAGGGTACAGCCTGAAAGAACTGGAAAGGTATTTGGATTACTGTTGCAACCAGCCATGCTTGAACCGCATTTAGTAACCCAAAAAATAAAGTAACTGCCCAAACCCATAAAGGATTCCAATTGCCCAAGACAACTAGAGCTAATGCTATCCAGCTCCATTCACCTCCAACATTTAAGTTAAAGGCTCTGATATCCATCAATGAGTAAAAAGCACCACCGGCAGCCATTAGCATTCCACCAATTATTACGGAGATGTATCGTGTTAAATGCACACGTATGCGTGCCGAGTCGGCTGCCTTCGGATTCTCACCGACCGATTTTATAACTAATCCCCATCTGGTCTTCTGAAATATGAAGAGAACGGTTATTGGAAGCATATACATGCCGAAATAGACATAGAGATTTTGCTGGAATAGGGCACCGATAAACGGTAGGTCTGATAATACAGGGATCACTATGTTGGGTGATGGAGGCACTTTAGGTTCAACAAGTGGAGCACCTATCAAAAGCCTGTGAAAGAAATACGTGAGATTCATGGCGTAGAAAGTGATCGCAATACCGGCAATATGTTGTTGCGTCCCCAAAGTCACCACTAGAATGGCCAAAATCATACTTAGTGAGGCCCCTACCAGAAGAGCTATTACAAAACCTGTAAGGAGGCTGTTGAAAAAATAAGCACCCATAAAACCCCACCCCGCGCCGGCTACCATTATCCCGAGTATTCCCAGATTTAGGATTCCAGCTTTTTCGGTAATAGTTTCACCCAAAGCTGCAAACGCTATTGGCGTCGCTATTATTAGCGTCAACCCTAATACACTTGACAAAACTATATCCACAAAACTTTCCCTTAAACTTGGGATAAGGAGTTGAAGCGACCCTATAACTATTAACGCCACAGCTACAATAACGAAATATCTTAAAATTTTGGCATCTTTCCAATGGCTTGTATTTAAGGTAACTTTATAGGTTTTTTGAATATTAAATCCTTTATTTTGCGAGCCAATAGGGTATGATATAGCCGGACGTTTTACTAGCTTGACCTTATACAACAAGAAAGCATTGAACAATAACAAAAAGATGAGTGTCTGTGCCTGTATTATATCGGATAGGAAAGAGGGAACGCCAGTGTTCCAGCTCATGGCGTTAGCTCCATTAATCAAAATGCTGAAAAACAGGGCCGAAGCCATTACACCTATTGGGTCTAAATTCCCGACCATAGCAATAGCAAGAGCTATCAAACCGTAATTCGGCCCGACGAAAGGCGTCATGTAAGACAAAATACCCATAAGCTCCACCGAACCAGCTAGGCCGGATATTCCTCCGCTTAGAAAAGCCACCCAAAAATAGGTTCTAGCAACATTTTTCCCCTCAAGCTCTGCAAACCTTGGATTTGTAACCGCAATGATACTGTTTCTAAAGCTTGTGCGTTTTAGGATAATCCAAAGCGCACCTACCAGGATGAACGGAATCAACACCCCTAAATGTAGACGTGTGTTCGGAATGAGTAGTGGCAGCTTAGCGTTAGGGCCTATTTCTTGTGACTGTGGATAGGTTGTGAAGGGTGAGCGCATTGGGCCTGTGAGAAGACCAGCGACTATCAATAAAATAGCAGACCATATCAGTATAGTGGTCAACACCTCGTCTTGATTGCGTGTTACTTTGAGGTACCAAGAGATTAAAGCAACACCGGAACCCGCAAGCCATGAACTCACCATTATAATTGAAATAAGTATTGGGGAAGGTAGATAACTCAGTTGAACCCCTAACCATGCAGCTATAAGACCTCCGACAATAAATTGGCCATGTGTGCCTATATTCCAAAACTTGGCCTTAAAGGCTATAGATACCGCTAAGGCTAGAAGCAGTATCGGTGTTGCTGTTACGAATACCTCTGTCGGGTTCGCTAAAGGCCATGTTAACAGAAAATAGTAAACCTGCGCTAGATCACCATTGGCTAATAGCACATAAATTGAACTCACCATCAACGCTAACACAACCGATCCGATCGGAGCTAATACTGCATACTTGAGCGGTGGCTGTTCTCTTTTGACTAGTGTAATTCTGAGTGACATTAACCTACCCCACTGAGCAACATTCCAAGTGTCTCTACATTCGCTTCTCTCACCGAAAAGGTTGCAATAATTTTACCATTACGCAAAACCGATATCCTATCACATAAAGTAATAAGTCCCTTTATGTCCGGTGAGAAAATAAGAGATGTCAGGCCATTCCTACGCAGTTCGTTGATTTTCCGGTAGAACAGATTAGTGCCCATTGGGTCAAGACCAACGGTAGGATGTAGAGCTATCAGCAACCGGGGCCTCTGACCTAATACGCGTGCTAAGTAAACACGTTGCATGTTTCCCCCTGAGAGCATGAATATCGGATCCTGCAGGTTCTTCACCTTTATTGAAAACTCTTTAGTCAGCCTTTTAGCGAGGTCAATACGACGCTGTGTGTCAATAATTTTACCCCTCATCAGCGAATAGTCTGACTCCATACCTATAGTAAGGTTATCGATCACAGAACCGTCATATATAAGCCCTTCTCTAATTTTATCATCGGAAAGTAGTCTAACCCCCATCTTTCTGATTGCATCAACATCAAGTTTGCTGGTTTCTTTTCCAAAAATCAATATCTTGCCTGACTCTACCTTCCGTAACCCATAAATGGCTTCGGCCAATTCCTTCTCACCCGTTCCTGGAATAGCTGCTATGCCGCGAATTTCACCGGTGGTGACTTTTAGATTGAGTTCGTCGATGACACGGTACCCTCTGTCGTCTTTCACTGAGACGTTATCTAATAATACTGCTGGAGAACCGTTGGTTGTTTCTTTCCCAAAAATAACGTTATCTACAACATGCGTGGTTTCAAACATCGAACCAACCAACTCAACCATGTTTAGATTTGAAGATGTAAAACGAGCAACTATCTTCCCACCAGTCATCACAAGTATCTCATCCGATATATCCCTAACCTCTTGCAGGTCGTGAGATATCATAATTATAGTGTAACCATCAGACACCAGTTTTCTCAATTTATTTTTGAGGGATTCTTTTAAGTGCACCGGTAGGTAGGCCGTAGTCTCATCTAATATCAGAATTGGATTAACGTTCTGACTAGCTATCAGCTCACATTGTATAAGTGCTTTTACTATCTCGAAAGCTCTTTGCTGTCCTATAGGTAAAGATTCAACTGGCTCCCTTAAGCTTACCGTTACTCCTATCTCCCTGAGCAGCTCTACACACCTAGGTAGCAGCCTTTTTCCCGTTATCACATTTGGCAATAATAGGTCCAAATGTTCAGCCGGCGACATCGAAGGAGCAAGGTTGGGGTGTTGTTCAACTTTCACTACACCACATTGAGTCATTGCCTGGTGGTATCCAACCACAGGAAATCCGTTGGCATAAATATCACCCATGTCAGGAACTACGTAACCAGCGATTAGGTTAGTTAATGTCGATTTACCAGCACCGTTAGGACCTACTAGGCCATACAGCTTCCCAGCCCCAAGCTCGATTGATACATCATCTACCGCACGTATACCCCCTGTAAACGTTTTGCTAACGTTAACTAGCTTAACCGCTATATGCATGACTTCTAAAGCATTCGCGCAAACCTGGTATTAAATCTAACCTCCTCAATTGTGGTTAGTTTTCGGACTGACCTGACCACCTTCAACACGCTAACTGAGCGTCTAGCCCCTGTTTATATCTCAGTCCCTAACTCTGAGCTTTTGATGGAGATTATTTTTATGGAGGATCTGAGGGCTGAAAACGTAAAGATCGATCATGTTATCAGGGATCCCGCAACCCATAAAGGTGTAGCCCAGCAATGTTGTTGGTTGTATCAGTCGTCTAACACTCCAATCCTATCGAAGAAGAGTTTGAGGAAGCCTGTCCCATTCACTCCATGACATACCTCGGCGTTTGGCTCCTTCTTCACCCAGAACCTCCTCTCTATGACTGTCTGCCCCCTTGTCATCTCACCTTCACATACAACATAGACATGATACATGTCAGACCTGAATAGCGAAGGGTTAATGGCCGCGGCCACAGCCATTGGGTCGTGGAGCTGCATAAAACCAAATCGCGCCACAAACTTCTCAATTATCTTTGAAGCCGCCCTAGCAGTAGCCGATGACGAGTTAGCGAGCCTTTCCCAATCCCTCTTCTTCAATGTAGTGGTCGGGTCTGTTGTTATGTCAAGACCAACACATAATGGCCTTACTCCCGATTCGAAGACAATCTTAGCGGCTTCAGGGTCCACATAGATGTTGAACTCAGAGACGGGTGTGGTATTTCCGTACCCATATTGTGTTAGTCCGTAAGCTCCGCCCATCAGTATCATCCGTCTAATATGGTGTGCTAGTTGGGGATAAAGGGCTAGTGCCAACGCCACGTTGGTGAGGGGGCCTGTTGTCACCAACGTCACATCCCTCTCACTTTCCAGTGTCTCGGCTAGAAAGCTGACAGCACCATTAAGGGCCTGTCGTCCGGGCATGGGTATCCCGGCGTCGCCTAGCCCATCCTCACCATGCACCCACTCAGCTGTTGTCAACTCCCTCACGAGAGGCTTTCCGGCACCTCGGTAGACCGGGATACCCTGGGCTCCTAGCAGGTTGAGGACCCGTAGTGCGTTAATAGAGGTCTTATCTACATGTACATTACCGCTGACGGTTGTTATGCCCAGAATCTCCAGCTCCGAAGAGTTGACTGCGAGCATTATGGCTAGGGCATCGTCTATTCCTGGATCCATATCCAAAATAACTTTAACCACGTAGTATCGGTCTGCTACCCTGCTTAAAAAGAGTCTGCCACCTTTACTCCATAAAAGTTTATCTGTCACGTATATAAGACAATTGGTCGAGGTTGTGGGAGTTTGGCTGAGAAGAAAACAGAGTCAGAGGGAGAGGTTGAGGTCATCCCAACAGGTGCTAAGGTTTTAGCCGTTGTAATGATACCTACTATAGCGGCCCTGAACTATGTAGGCGGCGTCATCGTAGAGCTTTTGAAAGCACCTATATGGGGTGATACGTGGGCAACTATGCTGGGCACGTTAATATCAGGGTTCTGGGTTGGGAGCATAGGCGGCTTCCTGTACAACATTATAATGGCGTTCACGCTCTGGGGCCTCCCCAACTGGGTTTGGGGTTTTGCCAACGTAGTCATAGCTGGAATCACGATGGTTTGTGTTAAGATGGGCTGGGCTGACCTGAGACGTCCTTTACGCCTCATCCCGGCATTCCTACTATTTGGCCTGGTCTATCCAATATTCACTACGGCTGTCTCAATAGCTATCTTCGGGGGAGGGCCTCTCTGGAAGCCCATACCGGCCGCAATATACGCCGCCACGTTAAGTGCGACTGGGAACTTTTACCTAGCCAACTATGTCCAGGCAATAAGCACCGAGATACCTGACAAGATAATCTCATTCATCATAGCCTTGGCTATAGCGTCTAGGGTACCGCGCCGGCTGGTCCTTCTGAGGAAGTAGCCAGGCCGGTGTTGTGGTCTGAGCGCCCTCGGCACGCTACTTCTCAAAAAAACCATACTCGCCGGGAGGACGCCACTCCACCTAGCTGATGGAAGGACAAAATTCCTCTACTTTATATGGATATCACTACTAGCCTACATCTTCTATGACTACGTACTAACTATTATTTTCCTGATGACGAATATTATCCTATCTTTTATTGGGAGAGTCGGTAAGCATGTTGTCCTCCCGTTGATGCTTGTTGTCTTACCGTGGATGGCTTTAGCTGTCCCAATTCTCTCACTGCCACTGGGTTTTCCATGGAATCAAACTATAATCTATAGGCTGAATATAATGGGTTTGGATCTGCCCGTATACCTTGAGGGGCTTGCATGGGGTTTTACATGGCCCCTACGCATAGGTGTCACAGTATCCGCCGCCCTTTTATTCTACCTTACAACCCAGCAAACAGCCCTTATAGCAATGCTCTTCAAGTTCAGGCTTCCTTTCCGGTTCATATACATGGTGGCCGCAACCCTCCAGCTAATACCTTTGATGGTGGATGAGGTGAAGAGCATTTACCAGGCTCAGCTAGCTAGAGGTCTCAGGACAGATGTGGGTGTTGTGAAGAAGCTGTGGAACTTCCTGCTCCTCGTCGTCCCCCTTACACTGGGTTCACTAGGAAAGGTGCAGATTAGGGCTATAGCACTTGAGTCCAGGGGGTTCAGCGCGCCAGTTCCCAAGACCATCCTCTACGACATAAGATTCAAGACAATAGATTATATCTTCTTCGCATGCATGGCGTCTGCATCACTCTATCTGGGCTATCTATACATCACCCAGGGCTACTCACCCTTCGCTCATCTAAAGTATCTGCTCGCAGGGTAGATGGGGCTTTGCAGGATGTTTACAGGGACCCGATAGTGGTAGAAGGCTTCAGCTACTCATATCCATCAAAACCCGATGTCCTAAAAGATTTGAGATTCAGGGTAAAGAGAGGTGAGGCCCTGGGTATCATCGGGCCAAACGGCGCAGGCAAGTCAACTCTATGCAAGGCCCTTAACGGTCTTGTCCCACACTTCTACGGTGGGAAGGTGAGGGGGAGGATATATGTGGCTGGGATGGACACCCTCAAACACACCGTAGCTGAACTCTCTACTAGGGTTGGGCTTGTATTCCAAGAACCTGAAAACCAGCTTTCAGGACTGGCCCACACAGTTGAGGATGAGATAAGCTTCGGACTATCTATGCTGGGATACCCTAGGGAAGTTATTGTGGAGAGGACTCGGGAAGCATTGGAGAAGGTTGGCCTCCAAGGTCTTGAGAACCGCTCACCCTTCGAACTTTCAGGCGGACAGCAACAGAGGCTGGCCATTGCTACTGTCTTGGCTATGAAGCCCGAGGTCTTAGTCATGGACGAACCTGCAGCCCAGCTGGATCCGTTAGGAAAGACCCAGGTCTTTAATGTCCTTAAGGAGCTCTTATACGATGGTGCTACGATTGTTGTTGCGGAGCATGAGATCGAGGAGCTGGCTACTTTCACAGACCGCATGATATTGCTGGAAGGGGGGAGGATTATCAGCGAAGGTGTCTCAAGGGATGTACTCAGGCAGGTGGAGCTGTTAAAATCAGCTGGGGTTGATCCACCATCGGTTACAGAGCTTGCATATCTTGTAGAAAATGTATGTCGGATCAACCTCGGCCAATATCCTATAACCATTGACGAGGCCGTGTCCTTGTTTCTCGAGCTCCTTGAGGGTGGTGGAAGAGGTTGATAGATGTACGGGGTGTTTGGTTCTGGTATGACCCTAATGTCCCAGTGCTTAGGGATGTCAGCCTCAGTATAAGAGCTGGCGAGACCGTAGCTGTGATAGGCCAGAATGGTGGCGGCAAAACAACCCTAGCTAAGCATCTTAACGGTCTGCTTAAGCCATCAAAGGGTGATGTCTTCATTAACGGCTATAACACCAAGGAAACCCCCACCCATGTTCTGGCCTCATTTGTGGCCTACGTCTTCCAAAACCCATCCCACCAAATATTTATGAGCACAGTCTATGATGAAGTCGCCTACGGCCCCCTTCAACAGGGTCTCTCAAAGCAGGCTGTAGATGAGCGGGTTTCTAAGGCTTTGGAGATGGTTGGCCTCTCGCAACATCGAAAGACACATCCCTACGACCTTAATTACGGCCAGATGAAGCTGGTTACGATCGCCTCGGCTATAGCGATGGACCCAGATGTGCTGGTTTTGGACGAGCCTACAACCGGCCAGGATCATAGGGGCAGGCGCAAGGTAGCGGAGGTGATCGGGCAGCTTAACAGGCACGGCAAGACCGTGATAATAATAACACATGATATGAGGTTTGTGGTCGAGACAGCCTTAAGAACCGTGGTTTTGTCTGAAGGACGTATACTCGCCGACGGCCCGACACAATCTATAATGACTGATGTGGAGCTACTATCCCAAGCGGCCATAAAACCCCCTCAGACTGTACAACTTGGGTGCAGACTTGAAGAGTATGGGTACAAGTTTAACATGTTAACGATCTCGGATGCTTTTGAAGAAATAGGGAAGATTCTCGGTTGTAGACGGGGGGTTAAACATAGTTAGGCTGAGTCCTTGCGAAATCCTTAAAAAAGATATTAGCTGTTCGAGAAAGAGGTGTACAGACTCGGATACGTCACCCGTGGATTTCTGAAAGCATGTAACCTTTTAGTAGCCTTGAATCCTTCTCCGAGTCATGGCTGAGGTAGTTGTGGTGGGGAGCCTGCATGTGGATTTAACAGTGAAACTGGACAGGATACCGGTGAGGGGGGAGACGGTTATAGGTGGAGTTTTCAAAGTTTCACTAGGTGGAAAAGGTGCCAACCAGGCCGTCGCTGCGTCGAGACTCGGTATTGAGGCAGCGATAGTGGGTAGGGTCGGCCACGATATATTTGGTGGGATGCTTCTAGAGGGTCTGAGGGCAGAGAAAGTAAAGACAGAACATGTTATCAGGGATCCCACAACCCATACGGGTGTTGCACTCATAATGGTAGATAAGAGAGGCTCAAACCTGATAGCAGTTTCATCGGGAGCAGATGAGAAATGCTCACCCTCTGATGTGGATGCAGCCTTAGATACAATATCAGATGCAGAAGTAGTTCTCCTCCAGCTTGAGATACCTCTGAATACTGTGGAACACGCCATAAACTTGGCCAAAAGGGCTGGTCCGCTGGTCATACTCAACCCAGCCCCTGCCAGACCCCTGCCCCGAAGGATGCTGGAGAAAGTCGATATACTCGTACCCAACGCCCTCGAGGCCTGCTATCTCACTAAGGTTAGGGTTCATGATGTCCCATCAGCTGTGAAGGCAGGGAGGAGGCTGCTGAGCATGGGTGTAAAGGATGTCTTAGTGACTCTTGGGAGAATGGGTGTGGTGGTTGTGTCTGAAGAGGAAACAACCCATTTGAGGGGTGTGAGGGTTAAAACTGTTGATACCACCGGCGCTGGTGACGCATTTTGCGGCACGCTAGCCTACGGACTCGCTAAAGGCATGAGACTACATGACGCAGCTGAGCTGGCCAACAACGCTGCAGCCCTATCCACAACAAGGCTGGGGGCTCAAGAAGCCATGCCAACGCTTGAGGAGTTACACAGGTTTATGACCTCCAACGGTAGGGTCAAGCGGCTTGGAAAGCCCATCACCCCACCTGGCTAGATTAACTTTTCAACCGTGCAAGCTATAATATCGGCTGTGAGAGTCTAAGGGCTTCACCCAGTGAAAACCATCTCCACATAAATATATGCCTCAAAAACACTAGCCGTGCAACAGGGTCGTGGAGCGTCTCTCCTCAAGCCTAAGCTCGGAACGGCTGAGTGCGCTAGGTAAGTTCCATAGCGCTGAGAAGATGCTTGCACAAAACATTCTACGTAACACATTCATAAGTAATCATTAACGCAAGAGAGAAAAGCCTGAAAACCCGTGAGCATTGACGCTAAAAACACCTCCAAAAATGCTCGATACAGTGGTGGACCGAATAAGCCGAATGGCCATGTATCTGAGAAGGTCCTCCAAACGGACAGGCATTTGGTAGCCGCTTAGAACATAGCTGAAAAATACCCTGTGTGCCGTCCCCTACTGTTGGCGGCATAAATCATCAATGAAGCATTAAATGTTAATTAATCACAACAGCAATCTCATCGAATCTTTTTAAGCATATAACTTCTACCATAAACGTAGGGGACATTTTAATGAGAGAGGCTGAGAGATGTTTTTCAGAGGCCGGCTACGATCTTGAGACAGCCAAAATACTGCACTTGAGTAGGCGTTTTAACGCAGCCTGCTTTTATGCACACCAAGCAGCCGAAAAAGGCGTCAAAGCCCTCCTCTACAGCGTAAACGAATCCCCCTGGGGCCATAGTGTAAGGGTTCTGATCGAGAGGTATGTTGAGAAGACGGGTGATGAGAAGTTCATGGAGTTCATTAGCCTCGCAAGGACCCTAGACGCACACTACATCCCCTCTAGGTATCCAAACGCGCATCCAGCTGGCACGGAAGCATACGATGAGAACATCTCAGCCCAAGCCATCGCTGCTGCCGAGAAGATAGTTAGGGAGGTGGAGGGACGTCTCGGTGGTAAATGAGCCCAAACATATCCTCAGATCTCTTGAGGGGCTGAGTAGGCTTTATAACGTCCACTGGGTCGTCCTTTTCGGTTCCAGGGCACGTGGTGACTACAAGCCTTGGAGCGATTACGATATACTGGTGATAGCGGACTTCAACGAGGACTATTTGGAGAGGATTCGGAAGATCTACGAAATCGTCGACCCACATCTCGAAGTCCATCCATATAGGTTGGATGAGGCCCTTAAGATGCTGGAGAGAGGTGTTCCGTCAATAGTTGACGCCCTAGAAGACGGCGTAGTCATCGTCGAAGACCAGTCAATCACAGCCCTCCGAGAGAAGTACATCGAACTTAAGAGAGCAGGCCTCCTCAAGCTGACCCAAACCTCCATAACAATCGCTTAAACTGAAAAGCACGTCGCTAACTTCGAGAGAACATATGCCCAACAATGTTACAGTCGAGTCCGTTGTAGGCTAAGTGTTGAGTTACTGCTGTTCACATTAAACTCCCTCCTCTCTCTTCTTTCTCCTAATGATGTCTTCTAGTATGCTGATTGCTAACCAGTATATTTTCCTGAAGATTCCCTTGACTCTCTCACGGCCTGTTTCACCGTCATATCCGCCGAAAGCTTTATCACGAGGTAGGCTTCAGCCTCTTTGCTGTCGTAGTGCCAGTGCCTCTTATCAGATGGGTTGACGCGGGGGTCCAGCTCATCAGCCTTCTCCAATGCCTTGAAATACGCCTTCAGGACATCCCTGTAAAATATTTTCCTCCTCCCCCTTCTGAGGTCGAGATATTTTCTGGGCTTGAACTCGAAGATCGCCACATAAGCACGGTCCGAAGTGTATTCGACCTCCGTATTCAGTAGAGAGTAGGGTATGTTCTCCAACACACCATCTTTTTTCCGGATGCGGGCAGCTACGTTGACAGATATGGCGAGAAGGCCGAGTGCGCCGAGCCTTAGGTTTTCGATGTCCTTCAGCGGGATGTTGAACACCCCTCTGTCAATCGATTCATACACCTTACCGTCGATAGATATTTTGAGGGGGTGATCCTCCTCATCTCTGGCGAGAACGCTGATAGAATATACGTCTATTTCACGCATCCGTAATGATTGTTGCTGGGTGATATTTATCATATTTCATAAACCCATTCCTTGAACATCACAGTTCACGTAACACGCACGCCGAGGTTGTGTTAGTTGATGCAATCTACCTAACATGTCCCGTTAAGTAGAGCTATTGATGTATGTTGACTTAGATATTCTCCATAATGCCCTTAAGGAACATAGTTTCTACTTGTTCACTAATCGATTCTGGTATCTTGATGAACCGTCCAAATACTGGAATGATCAGCCCCGCCAACGGCTCCGTGTCTTCCCAATAAACAAAACTAAAGAAAGACCTAAATAGTTTTCAGATAAGTACGTAAGTTTGTGGAGCGTGGGCTTGTCGATATTGACGTTTACGTCTATTACGGTGCGGGTTAATGGTGTGGTTTTAGGTTGTGTTTTTCCAGAAGACTTCTTTCAAAAGTATGGTAATCGTGACGGACACTATATTACCGGCTTGGTTGCTGAGGCTTATTTTGTCAGGAGGCTATGGAGCCTAGGCTATGAAGTAAGGTTTGCTGTCAGTCATAATATTGAGGTTAGGAGAATTGGGAAGGGTGACTTCGCATATGATTGTGTGGGTGATTATGATGAGGTGTTGGAGAGAATGCCAAGCGAGCTGAAGACGATTGTCGAAGAGTTTTGTAAGGAGGGTGTGGACATATATGTGGAAGATGACGGAAATGTCCCGGTATACTTTAAGGATAGGCTACTATTCAGAAAGAACTTTAAGAAGTTACTCTACGATATGGTTTCGAAATACAGTGACAAGTATATAACTAAAGTAATGATCATCTTTGACCGGGAATTCGAACCATTCCAGACAGCTTTGGGAATCGAGCTGATCTACCTGTTAGAATATCTTTTTGAAACACCTCTGCAGAAGCTGCCAACCAGCAGGCTTGAAGGGCTTCTGGAAGAAGTAGAGAAGGTCTTGGAGGAGAAAGGCTTAAGACTTGATAAAGATTTTTGGACAGGTTTGAAGGTCTCTAACGAAGAAGAACTTAAAGAAGAACTGCGTAAGCTCACACCACCCGGGAGGTTTTAGGGCTTCAGTTATTATCTTCAGCCCTTTAAAAGCCAACTCCTTGGTATTACATACCTAGTCGACAAGAAAGCCTAATTAAACTAACAAAGATCCAACGAGGCGTATTACTTGGTTGACGGGTTCATCAGCAGTTTCTGAATAGTTAACTTTATATAACTTTTCTTAACTTTATTTACATGATGTCTGAAAAGCTGCTGACTCTCCGAGAGGCCTGTAGGAGGTTGGGGGTTCATCCCAATACGCTTAGGAAGTGGGATAGGGAAGGGAAGATAAGTGTTGTCAGAACTGTTGGTGGTAGGAGGAGGATACCTCAGAGCGAGGTTGAGCGTTTAATGGGATTCGTCAAGCCTGATGCCTCAAGGAAAGCTGTGATTTATGTAAGGGTCTCTTCGCATGACCAAAAGCATAAGGTTGATTTAGAAAGGCAGAAGCAAAGCCTGCTGGATTACGCTAAATCAAGGGGGTATGAAGTTACTGCAGTTTTAGAGGATGTAGCCAGCGGGCTTAACGAGAATAGGAAATCATTAAGTAAGCTCTTTGGTCTTGTCGAGGAGCGAAGGATAGGGGCCGTAGTAGTGGCCTTTAAAGACAGGCTAACTAGGTTTGGTTTTAGTTACTTAGAAAGGTACTTTTCATCCCACGGTGTCAGGATCGAGGTTGTTAACGGGGAGGAGCCTAAGGACGCTTATCAAGAACTAGTAGAGGACTTGATAGCCTTAGTATCGAGCTTTGCTGGGAAGCTCTACGGTCTGAGGAGTCACAAGTACGAGAAGGTGGTGGAAGGTGTCAAACAGCTTATTACTGAATGAAACCTGTAAATTCAAGCTTGATCCTACAGAGGAGCAAAAACAGATACTTGGAGAACTCTTCTCCACCTATAGGTGCATGGTTAAAGAATGTTTGGAGAGTGCAATGAGTATGAAGATAACGTCTAGGAAGAGGCTACATGAAGCGGTTTACAGGGAGCTGAGGATGGAATACAAGGATTATCCATCGCACTATATCTATACCGCCATAACTACTGCTTTGGGGATATACAAATCGTATAGAAGGCTTTCAAGGAAGAGAAACAATATTAATCCTCCATCAATAGAAGAGTTGAGAACCATTCTGCTTGATGATACACATCTCTTCTGGTTCAGCTGGGGAAGCTTTAGAATTGCTACACATAAGGGGCATCTTACGATACCCTTCAGGCTCCATAGACATGCTGAGAAATTCAAAGGATGGCAGGTTAAGGGTACAAGAATCATAGCGCTTGGCGATGAATACTACCTTCATGTAACGTTCAAGAAGGCTGTTGAGGAGAAAGAATACGAGGGAATATTGGGGATAGATGTTAATGAGAAGAGTATAGATTTAGCGGTAATTAAGCCCGGTAAGGTTAGGTTTGTAAAGATAGACATAAGCGAGGCAAAATACATAAGGGACAGATACTTCAGGAAGAGGAGGAGTATTCAAAGCAAGGTATGTAGAGGGGCTAGAGCTAAGCTGTTAGCCAAATATTCTGGGAGGGAGGAGAGACGTGTAAACACCATACTCCACAAGGTATCTAAAACAATAGCTATGATAGTGGCTGAAGAGAAGGTTAAGCCCGTAATGGAGGAGTTGAGGGACATTAGGAATAGGATAAAATACTGTAAAAGGATGAATAGAAGGCTTCACAGCATACCGTTCAGGAAGATCCAGTCCACCACATCCTACAAATCAGTTGAGAGAGGCTATAAACCCGAGACCGTTGAAGCTAAAAACACCTCCAAAACATGCCCAATATGTGGCGAACTCAATAAGCCGAATGGGCATGTATTCAATTGTAGGAGATGCGGCCTCCAAGCGGACAGACATCTAGTGGCCGCCTGGAACATAGCCGCAAAACACCCCATGTGCCGTCCCCCACCGTTGGCGGCGAAAGCCATCGATGAGGCCTTTAAGGCCGAGATGGAACGGATAGTAATAAAATGTTAACTATCCGACAACGGTTCTTATTTGGGGCGAATATTTATATAGTAAACACCTTGTATACAAGGTGTGAGCACAGTCCTCTCCATTAGAATCTCGAAGGATGTGAAAAGGAGGATGGATGAGCTGAGGGACGTAGTGGATTGGAATGATGAGATAAAGCGTTTTCTCGAGGCGAGGGTTGATGAGCTTTATAGACGGA
>Ga0209670_100279_pt1 | contig 32333 bp, 32 predicted proteins | sample PerSpoBPS_BMetaG_FD_184741 | JGI IMG/M metagenome (GOLD analysis project Ga0209670, IMG submission 184741) | Thermal spring microbial communities from Yellowstone National Park, Wyoming, USA - Perpetual Spouter B (PS_B) MetaG (SPAdes) (version 3) | ecosystem: Environmental > Aquatic > Thermal...
TACTGCTCATATGCCTTGCTATCAATGCTCTCATACCACGCATATACCCATTAGCAATCATACCTGGGCTCTGTGATGAGTACCATATGCATGCTAGAACATCGCACTCTTTGCACTCTTTAGTTATTATATTATGCTCTTATATTGATGGATCATCTTAAATTTATACTCCTTACCATCATTATTATTATCAAGACTCTCGTTTTCATATGCTCTAGCATGCACTATAGCTTTGTTATTGCGCAGCAATTTAAGTTTCTTTCTTAACCTAATAAATGCATCTATATCCCCATGAAGTATCAGCCTATATTGTAACAATATATCTCTAATTATCCAATCTTCTTTATTTATATCTTCGATTATAGAATCTATTCTTGTAAGTGCTAATCTTAGCGTAGTTATACACCTCATTAAAGCAGAATCTATAATCTTAATAATCTCATCGCGGTCAGATATATTATGATATAAATCATATTCATTTATATCATTTGTTTTATCATCATTGCTATCACATTTCATCTTATTATCTATAGTTTTAATTACACATCTTACTTCCTTTCTCCTTAATTTTTCCTTCTCTATCATTTCTGCAAGTTTCTCAGCTACTTCGGGGTTCATAGATAATAGTTCTTGCGCTATACTAGGACTTATGCGCCGGCGCATGATCTTCTCTTGTATAGTTATAGGTAATTGAAGCAACTGTATCCTTCTACTTACATAAGTCTGACTTTTACCTATCTTTCCTGCAAGATCCGTTATACCACCCCATCCGTATTCTTCTATGTATTTTTTAAAAGCCTTTGCTTCTTCAATGGGATTCAGAGTCTTGCGTTGTATATTCTCTATCAATGAAACCTCAAAGGCCTCTCTATCATCTAATTCAAGTATGTTACATGGTATCTTTCTCCACCCCAATACCTTACATGCTTGGAGTCTTCTATTACCTGCTACAACTTCATACCTATCATCACTGATAACTCTAACTATTATAGGATGTAGTAATCCCTTCATGGATATAGAATACGCTAACTCTTCTATAGAACCTAAGTCTTCCCTTACTGGATTCCTTGAGTATTGTATATTCTCAATAGGTAATTCCTCAATTATGCCTATATGTGTCATATCTACTTAAATATAATTAATACTAATAAAATATAAAAAGATATTCAACGATAGAGCAACTCATGTTATAATATATTATTGGGCTATTATAATACTCTTTATTTAGGAGCTACAAGATATTATTTCATAATGTTACTATACAGATTACTTAAATGGATAAAAAATAAAGGCCATACCTTCCAAGATCTTGCATTAGATTCTAAAAATATTACATTAGATACATTACTATTACATTGCGAAGATCTTATAGCATGTGGCAGTTATGATGCTGCCATAAGATGCTTTTTAAGAGTCATAGAGATTAACCCTACTAACTCCTATGCATGGGGAGGTAAAGCCCTTGCATTATATAATCTTAAGAGGTATGAGGAAGCCTTAACTTGTTACAATAAGGCTATAGAGTGTAATCCCAAGGATCCAATAACATGGCATAACAGAGGACTGACATTGATTAGGTTAGGTAGATTAAACGATGCTATAGCATCGTTTGATGAGGCAATAAAACTGAAACCAGATTATGCAAAAGCATACTTTAACAAAGGAAGAGTACTTGCTAGCCTAGGTAAGATTGATGAAGCACAAGTATGCTTGGATACTGCAAGAAGGCTAGATCCTATGTTATTCACTAAATTACAGTTAAGGTGGTAGTAATGGAAGCATCTATAGAGTTTGCTTATAGTGTGTTTGGGTTCTTGGCAGTAAGTGTAATCGTAGGTACACTTGCAGTTAGACTAGTTAAGAAGAGTACAAAGAGATACGTGGTAGCAGGTAAGAGTCTACCTCTCTTCTTTGTAGCAACTATGCTTACTGCTCAATCTATAGATGGTAATTCATCTCTAGGTAATGCTGCATTGGTGTATCAATATGGGTTCTGGGCTGGTGCGGCTCTTCCTATAGGGTTAGGATGCTGCTTAATAGTAACTGGAGCCTTCTTTGCAAAGAAACTTAATGCACTTAACCTACTCACGCTACCTGATTACTACTATAGAAGGTATGGAAATGTAACAGAAGTCATGGCAAGTGTTTTAATGGCTATAAGCTTCATTGTACTTGTAGCAGGTAATTTAGCAGCAAGTGGTTTCATAATATCAACTGTATTAGGCATAGATTTCTTCTGGGGTACATTAGCAGCTACGTTAATAATACTACTTTACACATACATGGGAGGTTTGTTTTCATCTGCATATACAGATATATTCCAGATATACATAGCCATACTTGGGTTCTGGGCTGGCTTCATATTCTTCTTAAGTCAATATGCTCCCATACCTTGGGGTAATGTTATTGCAAATACACCAACAGAATTCATAGATCTTAGTGGGATATATGACCCTTCACATGGAGCCCTTGTCTTCTGGGCTTCTATACTAGCATTGGGGCTTGGTGATGTTGTAGCATTAGACTTCATGGAGAGGGTATTTGCTGCAGATTCACCTAAAAATGCTAGAAGAGGAGCTTACATGGGTGGACTGCTAACATTTTTAACTGTAGTACCTACAAGCTTTATAGGGATAATTGCCTTAACCTATGAACCACATGTAGATAATCCATTTACAGTGTATCCATTGATGGCTATGAAACACGTGCCTATATGGGTAGGCGTGCTCATGCTTGTTGGTGTTCTAGGAGCAAGTATGTCTACTGCCAATGGTGGTATACTAGCAATTGGAAGTGTACTAGCTAGGAACATTCTTACGGGTAATATAATTAAGAGGTTAATGAAGAAACCAGGTTTATCAGATAGACGTCTATTGTTGGCAACTAGACTAGTCATTATACCAATGATGGGAGCTTCATTTGCACTAGGCTATATTATACCTCAACCAGGTATATATCTTGTACTTGCCTTTGATATCGTATTTGCAGGTTGCTTTGTACCACTGGCAGCAGGATTATACTGGAAGAAGGCAAATGCAGCTGGTGCAGTGACATCTATAGTAGTAGGATCATCGTTGAGGTTATTGCTCTTCTTCATTATCCCTCCAGAGTTAGCAGGCCTTGATACAATGATACCGCCTGCAGTATCAGCTGTAACATTCTTTATAGTATGTAGTATGACGCAGAAGAAATGGAAAGCTAGGCATGATATCAACTTTTTAGTCCCTAGGGATGAAGATGCCGTAACAAGAGCTGATATCGAAGAATGGATAGATTACAAGGATATAAGAAAAGAAGGTGGTGGTAATCTATAAGTATTATAACTAAAGAAGATAATCATATTATCTCTTTTATTTATAGCCTAATAAAGTAAGATGATAAGTTCAATACAATAGTTAATACTTATGAGATGATTCTTTATAATTTATTAACAGTTATAACATAGTATAAAATTCTTTTATACAGATTTTATATAGCAGAGCGTTAAATTTAGTCAAATATAATTTTTACTCGAAATGATTTATTTGATTATCATTATATTATACTATGATTATCTTTAAAACAAAGATTTTTATATAGTTACTAAAGCTACATACTTTATGTCAATGATAGATATAATAATTATATATTCTATAATAGGAAGCTCGTTAGTATTAACATTTTTCTCATATAAGAAATGGCAACCTAAGATAGAGGAAGATCTTAAAAGAAGAAAGATAGATATAGAGAGGGATAATGTGAGACTATAATATTATCTTTTAAATCTTTTATTACAAACAGATATTTTTATCTCAGAATTAGAAGAAATATTATATTCAACTCGAGATAAACATCACAGTTATTGTAATAAGATCTGGTAGACAGATATCCTTACCTGTATGATTTTGTATATGAGAATAAAAGATTACATCTTTTACCTATTAAATTATGGGAAGTATGGTATAATAATGTGATAAAGAATAACACTATGACGATATCTTGTAAAAGGAATTAAAATACGTATAAAAGCTTTACTAGTTACAGATACTAACAAAAGCAAGTTATAGAAAAATTTAAAGAAAATGTAACATAGAAAATAAAGTTAGATGTCTATATTGGGGTTATATTACGAACTCATCTCAAAATTCCGTATCTTAGATGTATGATTATTATTGATGCTATTATTGTTATTACTAATGCTTTGCATGTTGATGATCTAGCCTCTCATACCTTGTTGTTATTCCCTGAATGATTTTAGTCATCCAAGAATTCTCTACAGCGCTTCTTATCTTCCTATATAGCTTAATATTGTATGGTCTAGGCTTCCTACCAACCAACCATTCCTAGTATTAACAGGTATGTTAGGCTCTATACCAATGGATTCTAAACCTATACTTATGGATTCCGTGTCATATGCTGAGTCAGCGTAGAGCTGCCTAGGCTTCCAATCCAATCCTTCTACAAAGCGATAGATTATGCTTAGTAATCCTCAACACTATCAATAATGATAATATTCCAAATTGTAACTAATAAATTAAATTATGATATTAAGTTACTGGGATACTATTAGTTAGAAATTAATTAGATAATGTTGTATGTAGAATTACTTTAAATCTTAAGGCATCATCATGCATATTGATATTATTAAACATAACAAATACTTCCTTAGCATTAAGGGATTCTACCATCTTCTTTAATCTTTCTAGTTCTTCATTGCTATACTCATAATTATAATTGTATGATATCTGACCATTCTTACTTACATTATAGATACCATGTATCCTAAAGTAAATTAATTCAACATGCTTTAATAGCATAAGAGCAAAAGGATCAACTATATGTATTAAATTAGCTTTATCTAATAACATAATAACTTTACTATTATTGCTATCTGTGAACCATGATATATGCCTAAACTCTATACCAATCACTAAATCATCTCTATTAATGTTAGAGAAGAATGTTAATGCATTCTCTAAATTCTTATCATTGCAATCAAATGAAGGAGGTAGTTGGATAACACATACCCTTGCATTCATTGCCTTACATATCTTAAGTATATTATCCCAGCAATCAAAGTTCTCCCTTGTAGGCTTAAGATAACCATAGTTCTCTACATTGTTCTTTGGCCTCTGCTTACCTGCCCTCTTCCATGTTGGGCTACTTATTGGATGCGTTATTCCTTGAAATGCTTTCATACAGAATATGATACTACCTTTGGTCTCATCTACCCATCTTCTTACAGTCTCTTCCTCAGGGAGCTTATAGAATGTACTGTTTATCTCTACTGCATCAAATATCTTAGCATATTTATCCCATGGTACTGTCTTAGAGCAGCAACCAACGTATGTTTTCATGTATTGTGTGCAAAAATACTTTAATGTTATATTTCTTCTTTTAATTAGGCTAATGTAAGTAAAGATACTTGGTATAGCAGGAAGCCTAAGGAAGGGATCATACAATAAGATGCTATTAAGGTATGCTGCAAGGCTCTTGCCTAAAGATGCAAAGATGGATATATTTGATCTACAGCTAATATCTTTATACACCAAGACGAGGAGCAGAATATGCAGATGTTGTAAAGGAGTTTAAGCGAAGGATAAGGGAGGCAGATGCACCCTCTTTGCTACACGAGTACAATAGATCCATACCTGGAGTATTGAAGAATGCTATAGATAGATTGGGCATCTAGACTAGACCGTATGGTGATAATGCATTTAATGACAAGGCTGCAGCAATTATAAGTGCATCCATTGGCATGGTTGAAGAGCATTAGCACACTACAATCCGCTTCAAGTTCTCTCATACCTTAATGTGTATGTAATAAACCAGCCAGAGGTGTATGTTAGCTTTGCTCAAGAGATCTGATGAGCAAGGAACTTGATGGATGAGCGGCTCTGTTAACTTAACCACCATCATAGTTGAATACTCTTATGAACTTACTCAGATCTATCTTTACATTAAAGTATACTGTGAATACTTTAAACCAGTTCTTAACATGCTTCTTATCACAATCATCTTTATTGCATTGAAAGTAATCATCAAAACACTCAGTTCTATCCTTAATATACTGTATAGCCCTCTCCATTATATTCTTACCATTACTATCATACACTAGATGCTTAATCCTTAACCACTTGCAAGCTTGATTATAATAGTAACTAGCTCCATCTGTATATATTGTATACTTACTACCATACAATTTCTTTAATCTTTTTATAAAATTATAACATATGAATACCGTCTTATCTTTAGAAATATTCATTAATAAGTACTTCTTTGTACAAGGTTCATATGCTACCCATAACCAGTATACCTCATCCTTTACAGTTATCATTGTCTCATCAATCATTATGCATCTAATTCTCCTCTTCTCTCTCCTTCTATCAATAACAAGATTATTATTGATATCCATATACTGTAACCATTTCCATATAGCTACATGTGATCTCTTTATCAATGGTTCTAAACATTTAGATGCTAACCTTAGGCTTCTTGCTGAGTAGTAAAGATATATGGCATATATCTTAAGTATGTATGGTGTTCTATTACGTATTGATAGCATAATATAATTTAGTAATACTTACTCTTAAGTTAACAGAGCCTTTAATCATGGTATACATATTATATAACAAAAATTACATAATATTGCTATAGATTATTATTATTTATATATGCAGATGGCAGGAACTCAATAGCATCTAACTTAATAGATTAAGGTTATTATTAGAGCATTATTAATGCTCTTAACATGCTTACATATGATGATGTAGTAAGGGCTAGTAGAGTGCTAATAGTAGATTAATACTTATTGCTTGTATTGCTTGTTAATATCTATAAAATAAATAATTGGTTGAGTTGATATATAGATAGACTATATGCTTCTCTTCCTTCTATACACTGCTAATACTGCAAGTGATGATCCTATAATAGATAATGCTCCTATTATGCTCTCTGGTACTACTTGGAATGGTACTTGCAACTCTTTAACTACTATTGTGCCATCGCTGAACTCTGCTACTACTTGCCATGTACCTACTTGGTTAGGAGTATATGTATCACTTGCCTCTCCACTTACTATAGGAACAGTAGTATTCCTTACTTCATTATTGCTAGGGTCTATCCATCTGAATGTAACATTAACAACACTGCTATCGTTGGTTGTTGCCTTAGCAGTTATATTATCTCCTAGATTAATTACCCCATCTGATGGATTACTGCCTTCATATAACGTTAATGAATATTTAGCAGTTGTTACTACTGCTATTCCTCCTGGATCAGATACTACTCCTTGTGCATTATTAGCATCAAATTGTCCATTATCCTTTATGTGTAACCTTATAGTTGTATTACTTACTAACTCAAAGTATCCATCCTGATTGCTTGTATCCATGCTCATAATCTTCCACTCATTATTGATCCTCTTCAAATATGCATAGTACTGGTTATTATGAAGTTCTGGTAATTGTGATGGATACTGTATATCTATCGTTAGCCATTCATCATTATTAGTATTGGCTTCGAAGGATAACAGCCCGTATGGAATATTCACATCAACAGCATTCGGTATTTGAGGCATCTGATCAGGATTAGGCTCTATTTTTGGTAGTGATATTAGATTATCTCCTTGTGTAGTGTTAAGGTTGATACTATTCCCTTGGTTATCACTTACAGAGATGTTATTTATAGGATTTATTGCGAACCTCTTCTCTATAGTACGCAGAGTATTCTCATTGTTACTGAATATTGCTATAACCTTCCATGCTCCTGCTCTATCTGGTGTGAATGTATCACTTGCTCTACCATCTGAGACCTGTACTGTATGCTCCATTATAGTCTGCTCTTGACTATCCTGAATGTAAAGCCATCTTAACACTACATTGTTAACCGTACCAACATTAGTACGTATGTTTGCAGTTATACTGCTCCCTAAATCTCTATTACCGTTATCTACTAATGGGCTGTTGTTGGATGTGAGTTCAAGTATGTATGTTGGTTCTTCTCCTCCTCCACCTCCACCGCCTCCACTCTGATCTCTAACATTGAATGTCACCTCCTGCTGATATAATGTATTACCAGAATCATCCTGGAACTCTACCCTGACCTTCCATCCATCCCCTGCCTGGTCTGGTGTGTATGTATCTTCTGCACCCTTGCCAGTTATTGGTGTGGTTATATCCTGAATCTGTACTGTCTGCTCTCTAGCAGTGCTGTTATCAGGCCTGATCCATGTGAACTTGACCTTCTTCACATTCTCATCTACAGTCATAACCTTGATAGTCATGCTCTCACCAAGATTGATGGTTCTGTTCAAGAGTATAGTTGGGCTCTGGCTATCACCTTTGTAGAGAAGGATGCCTGAGAGCACTCTTATTGGCACACCATTGAATACTATAAATTCATCAGTAGATACATAACCTCCAAATTGCATTCTGTTAAGAATTTCATTTGCTTTATCACGATTTACAGTTGCTATTGCAGTTAATCTCCACTCTCCAGGAAGAGGAAATCTGAAAGTAACCTCTCCAGCCATGTTATCCTGAGTTAATTGTAGATACTTACTAATGTACAAGTAACCCTCGGGAGGGATTGATGCACTACACGAGTATCCTTCTGTCAATGGATTGTAAAGACTACACAGATTACGCAATTCTGTTCGCTCTTCTGGTGTATCTACTGCATCTGCTGAGAGTCTGATTCTCCAACTGAGGGATAGATTATCGTATAGTATATTCTCTGTGGAGTACCTTACCTTTATGCTATCTCCTGCCCTCTCAACTGAACCATCGCTTAGATTCTCTCCTTCATATACCTCGATTGTGCTGTTACTCCTACCAAAGATGTCTATAGCCTCATGAAGTCTATTTGAATCATCCCTCCCCACATCAGCAGCTATTATCCTATCATGATTGTTATCATAGGTTATCTTGCTTGATACTTTGAAGTAAGGGCCTATATTTCTGGATATTCCGCTGAAACTTATGAATTCTATAGTGAACAATGGATTTTGAGTGTCTATGGTATCACTGCTAGCATCGAATGCTCCTATTATATGTCCACCTTCTAATCCTGCTACTATAAGCCTATCCCTATTCCTATCATATGCAAGTCCTATCCCTTCTGCTGCAATGTTGGTCCTAACATCGAAAGGACCGGCAGTTATAGTGTATGTATTCTGCTGTTCATCATATCTCATCACATATATCCTACCTATCTCATTGTTTTGAGCATCCTCAAAGTTGCAGAATACGAATATTCTATTATTCCTGCTATCATAGATCAGGCCTATAGGCTTTACACTACGATCACCTAGTGCATCTCCATTCCCTATACAATCGTCGAAGTTTCTTATAGGAACAAAGTTTCCTGCATCATCTATCATGCTTATCTGCAAGTGAAAGCTCCTACTACTCTCATCATAGCTGTGCAAAGCAACGAGTATCTTACCACGTGCAGTATCGTATGCAACATCAAATATGCGATCATCGCTTCCTGGAGTTGGATACACTGCACTTAGGTTGTAATTAGTACCGTCATAGACATAGACATAGACACTGCTACGAATATTATTATTTTGATCTCTATGAGCTACTCCACCAACTATTATCCTGTTATTAACATGATCGTACTCAACACTGCTACGTGGATCAAGAGGAACATATATATGATTTAATAGTCTGCCTTCTGTATCATAGATCTGTACAGTCCATCTATTAATTAGACTACTACTAAAAGTGTGATCTGTGAGTATTATCCTGTCATTGTTATGATCATACACTATATCATTTGTCCAAGTTTCTGGAAAATTACTTATTATACCATACCTCTCAAACCCGTAGTATAGGCTATACTCATCCCCTTTTGCTGTTACCTGCATCTGAGCATGAACGATATCTACGGTGCTAAGGAGCAGTATGCCTATGAGCACTGTTGCTACAGCTTTAATACTGCAGTGCTCTCTCTTGAGAGCCATACTGTAATCTTGAATAATTATTGTATATATCCTTATTGTAACTCAAGATATATAGTTAATGTTATGTAATTACTGTTTTATTATTATTTACTGCTGTTGCTGTAGTAGTAGCTGTCTGCCCATTCCTATTGCTGTTATTATTATTGTTGCTGTTGCTAGCAGTCTACTTCTTATTGTAGTAGTAACCCTTGCTTGCCATCATAATATAAAGAGAAATAATAAAGAGAGAGGAAGAAAGAAGAAAGAAATCGGAGTATAGAATTAGTTTATTCCTTTATACTCCTTTATTCTTGCTAACAGTTCGTCCAACATTATACCTTCTGGATACTCTTTACCATATGCTTTACCATCAACTATCTTATATATTCCATAACTTGTCAGATAGTACTTTGCAAGCTTATTAAGCTTTTCAGGGGGTATATACTTTAGCTCTTGTGTACCATGCTTTATGAAGTAAAGGCATAGTTTATCTTCACCAATACAATCCTTCATATCATTAATATTCCATATAAAGAATGTAATCTCTTTATCTTTATAATCTGGTATTGCTTTATCTATCTCTATAGTTACGTTTCTACTTGTTATATCCTTGTCATCATCCTTCTCCTTCTCTATGCTCTTTACCTTTCCTAATACTACATAATCTGAGTTAATTGTCTGATCTTTTATCCTATTAGCCCTAGCATCCTTTATTATACTTATAAGCTCATCTAACTTATAACTACCAAAGCGTGGATTATATGCTGTATTATTGTTATCATCTATGGAGAACTTCTGTGATACACAGCATACAATATAACCATCCTCTCCATCCCAATCACTATCTGAGTAAGAGAGGAATAAGAGTACCCTCTCACCATCATGTAATTGAACCGAATTATTAATTATGGTTTTACCATCACCATATGTCTTTATCATTATCCTCTTATCCTTATAGTTACCAGTTAACTCTTGCTCTACATCTATATACATACTGCTTGTAGCCTTCCTTACCTTATCATCATCATAATGCTCTGTTCCAACTGTACTACCAACCTTACCTATCACTATTACCTCAGATGTTCTAGCCATCTCTTCTAAAGTAATTGGTATCTCAGAGAAATCAATGTATGTCTTACTCTCGAATATACCTGTAGTAGTGAAGAGACTTAGATATGCAACAACTGCTATACCTATACTTACTGCTGCTACTATTATTATACCCTTCTTGACCATATTCTCACCCATATATCAGTATGGTAAGCACAAGTACTATTACTGCTACAACTAATATCTTCATTACTAAATGGTAGATAGAACCTATATATAGTTAAGACCTCTCTCTGCATGAAGTCTATGAACTTTAAGATATCTTCTTATCTGCTTCAGATAGCATGCTATCCATACGTACCCTATTTATCCAGTATCGCAACTTCTGCTCTAGCTTGTAGACATCTCTTCTCTACATCATATTATAATGGATATGAAACGTAGATTGGATGCGGTGGCCGGGATTTGAACCCGGGTTACCAGCGTGGCAGGCTGGTGTCCTAGACCATGCTAGACGACCACCGCTCGCTTTGATGATAATATGGGTTCATATATTAATCATTATATTAATCATTATTTTATTTAATATACTTAATCAAGTCATCTATGATAGCACTAATGTACTCCCTAAACCTTTGCTCATTTGTATAATCATCTACACTTACCCTTAGCCTAACTGTAGGCTTATTCAATCTTAGCCTCCTTGCTATATCTGCTGGAGTTCCTACTATTATATAATCACAATCTATAGAATTCAATGTATCCTGCAGATCATTCAACTGCTCCTTAGCATAACCTAATGCTGGTATAATATCCTTAATCCAAGGATACTTCTCATACGCATCCTTTATAGAACCCTTTGCATAGTATCTGCCATCAACTACTTTACAGTTCAACATCTTAGCAACAAGCATACCTAATGAGTAACTCATCTCCCCATGTGTAACAGTTGGTGCATCCTCAACCACTGCTACCCTTTTACCCATTATAGCATTAGCATCTTTAGTATCAAGTGTAGCATGTAATGAGAGTAGAAATATCTTACCTTTGCTATTAATTCTCTTACATGTATCAATTAAAGTATCTAAAGCATCCTTGTTGCTTACTAGATTAGCCTTGCTTATAACTATTGTATCAGCAGATCTTAGATTTGCTTCTCCAGGATGGTATCTTAACTCATGCCCTTGCCTTAATGCATCTGTAACAACTATTGTATGATCAGGTTTAAAGAATGGTAGATCGTTATTGCCTCCATCCCATACTATTATATCTGATATGCTCTCAACCTCTTTAAGTACTTGCTTGTAATCTACTCCAGCAAATACACTATATCCATGCTCTAAATATGCTATATACTCTTCCTCCTCCTCAAGCGTTAGTCTATCAAGATCATCTATGCTCTTTATATGCTGTACAGCATTGAACTCTCCATAAGGCATTGGATGCCTAACTATACCTACCCTTAAGCCCTTGTTTCTAGCAGTATCAGCAACAAGCCTTGCTATAGTGCTCTTCCCTGCACCAGTTCTAGTTGCAGTAACAGCAATCACTGGCTTACTTGCTTTAAGTTGCGTATCCTTCATACCAAGTAGTGTGAATGATGCCCCAGATGCAAGAACTCTAGATGCAATATGCATAACATGCTCATGAGATACATCACTGTATGAGAAGAATGCCTCATCAACATCATACCTCTTTATCAACTCCTCAAGCATATGCTCTGGGTATATTGGTATTCCATGCTCATATAAAGAACCTGCAAGTTCCCTAGGATAAACCCTATTCTCTATATATGGTATCTGAGCAGCAGTGAATGCTACAACCCTATACCTAGGATTATCCTTAAAGAATACATTAAAGTTATGGAAGTCTCTACCAGCAGCACCAATTATTATTGCTTTACGTACACCATTACCCTTCATAAATTATTTTAATGATAAACATATCATTATTATATTCTTTAATATAATATGTTTGATCATTTAGCAGTTACAAGCTTCTCTACTACTATCTTTGTCTTTATAGGTAACTTGCTTGATGCTACCTCAAGTGCTTCTTTAGCTGTATTAAGATGCTGCTCATTTACATGTATCTCTATGATAACCTGTCCATTATCTACCCTTGCTGCTAAACCTACTGGCTTACCAAATGCCCTCCTCATACCCTCTTGCAATCTATCTGCACCAGCAGCAGCTATCATCTTATTCTCTCTTAGCACTATATGAGGATAAACTCTTAGTATGCTAAAGTAAGAGCTCTCACCTATCTTCTGCATAACCTTATTTGCTGCTACCCTTGCTGCTTCTAATGCATTATGCCTTATCTGAGCCCTTGTATCATTTGATACAAGCATTACCTTATACCCATACTCTCCTGGTGTACCTCCAGTGAACTTTGCTATCTTTGGTTGTGGTACACCTGCTATATACTCCCTCCTAGCATAAGGCATACCAACAGCAGCTCTATAGTTCCTACCCTTCATAGAATACTTAAATTAGCATGATAGAATTTAATCGTTATGATTAAAGGGCATAGAAGCAAGGTTGATGAGTATGAAAGGGGGAATGCTATGGCTAGGGATGAGAATCTTATGGGAGATGATTATAATGTAAAGAGTAATGCTAAAGATAGAGAGATGGAGGATCAATCTATACAGGGAGAGGTCGTAGATGGTAGGGTTATTGTAAGCAGTAAGAGCAGTATAGATGAGTTAGCAAGGAGAGGGTATGGATATAAAGAAGAGATAGACGGAGTAGAGCGTTACTACCTATACATGTATGAGGCATTATACTTGCTTTACACTAGCAAGATTATCGTTAAAGATAAAGGTAGAATATTAACATTTGATGAGCTCGTTGATGAAGCATTAAAGTATGATAACTCTGCATGGACAAAATTCCTTATATACAGGGATCTAAGGAGTAGGGGTTATGTTGTAAGAGAGGGATTCGGGTTCAATAATGACTTTAGAGTTTATGACAGAGGAGATTATAGCAGTAAACCAGCACGGTATGTTGTATTTGCACTTAATGAAGGTAGAGAGGTTAAGATAGATACATTAAGTAGTATAGTTGAGCAGATAAGCACCATGGGCAAGGAGCCTATAATGGCTGTTATAGAGAGGAGAGGAGAGGTTATATACTACAAGGTTAGCAAGATGCACTTCCCTGATAGGGGTTGATTATCATATATGGTAATTGTATGAATATAACAGAGGGTAGGGAAGCAATAGATGGTATAAGGATCATATCTATGATAATATCACTTATAGCTGGTGCATTCATGCTTATTAACTCATTGATAGTATTATACATGCCTATGTATACAGGTATGCCTATGCATATGGGTATGCCTATGGGTATGTGGATGAGGATGTGGATGAGCACTGATATGATTGCTACACCCTATAGCTTTAGTGTAGTAGCAGCAGGGGTTATATCCTCAGTATCTGTTATAGCAGCAGGAGTATTGTTATCAAGAGTTAGTGATGCAAGAATCTTGGGAGCAATAATACTTGTATCATCTCTAGCAAGTTTATTCATGGTAGGCAGTATCATAGGTTCATTACTTGGTATCATAGGAGGTTCTCTAGCATTAACTGTAAGGAGAGTATAGATGTAGAGATCTATATAGCGAATACATCTGTTAATAATCATAATTTTTAGGTTTATAATGGTACTACTCTTACACCATCAACCCTTATGCTAGGGGTTATGCATGGTATAGCATGCCATTGGAGTATCTGCTTACTATCCTTGCCTATTGCTGATATATTCATAAGCACTCTCTTAAGGTTATCAACTATTCTAACCATCCTCCTTGCCCCTATTACCTCTCCATTGCTAACCTCAAATATTCCACTCCTTGCTGTACATGAGAAGTCTCCTTGCTCAGGGTTAACAGGGTAAGTGTACCATAACCTACCAACTATTAACCCATGCCTTGTATCCTTGATCATCTCATCCATACTATAGTCTCCATTAGCAACAACTATATTATGAAATGAAGGATAGGGTAATGCATTTACACCCCTACCTACAGGGTATCCTGCCCTAACAGCATTACCAGTGGAGTTTACCTTATCCTTGTAAGCATAGAATGAATCGTATACAAGCCCTTTGAATACACCTCTATCTATTACATGCTTGTTGTATGTTGCTATACCTTCATCATCGAATGGCTTGCTACCTAATGCATCCTCTCTAATAGGCTCATCTAACAATGAGAGCCCATCAACAGCAACCCTCTCGCCTATCTTGCCATACAAGCAACTCCTCTTATCTTGGTATGCTTTAGCATTGAAGTTGTAAGCAAAGACAAATGAGAGTAGTTCTCCTAATGCATAAGGCTCAAATATTATACTATATACTCCATCTTCACACCTCCTTGCATCCCTTGATCTTATAGCCATGCTACTTGCCTCCCTTGCTATAGACTCAGCATTAAAGGATCTAAGCATCCTACTTGCATTAAAACCAACACCACTAACCCTGCTAGCAGTATGCTCTTTATCATCATCTAACTCTAGATCAGCAGTAACATTACCTACTATGTATGTTGCCTTATCCTTAACGCTTACACCATTACTGTTAGCTATGCATACATGCTCTTTAACAACATGAACTACACCAGATACTAAAAGCCTTTCATGAGAAGCATCTAATATTGTATATGCTAATCTAACAACATCATCTACACCCATATTAACTATTGTATTATCATAGCAGTTGTTTATACTACTAATCTTACTTGCACTTGGTAAAGATACCCACTCTTCCTTCCTTTGCATAACCTTAGCATTACTTAACGCATTATCTATTGCACTCTGTATATGCTCATCATCTAGCATAGATGTGCTTGAGCCAGAGATGCTCTTATCCTTAACTATCCTTAATGCTAACCCTTTATCCCTTACTGCCTTTGCTTCAACTATACTTGACCTTGCAAGCCTTACAGTTATTATCTCCTTATCTACCATATATGCTTCAGCCTCATCTGCACCTTGCTGTAATGCCTTGCTAACAGATTTACTACATACATCTAGCATATGCTCAGTAGTTGTAAGCATAGGAGTTGGATAACCTATGTTACTTATTAAGATTCATGTTATAATAAGATCATACCTTATATGCTCTGCTATCTCTGGTATCTTATCTATACTTATGTTGCTTATCAATGGCACACAACCTATTATTGGTACACTGCTAAGCTCTTCTATTATGCTTGGTGTGTTAGCCTCAACCTTATTGCTATAATCTATCATGTTAATAACTATGCCTAATATGTTAAGTTTGTACTCTTTACATGCCATTACTGTAAGCATCGTATGGTTTATTGTCCCTAACTTTGCTCTAGCAACTATAAGTACAGGTAAGCCTAGATCCCTTATAAGATCTGCTACATAGTAACCCTTACGTATAGGAACCATTATACCCCCTATGCCCTCAACAAGTATGAACTCATGCCTCTTCTTAAGTTCATTGTATGCATTTAACACCTTGCCTATATCTATGCTAGTGTTAAGCATCTTGCTTGCCATGTATGGTGAAGCCTCTTCAGCAAGGAAGACAGGGTTGATAAGTTCATACTCATTGCTATCTGCATTTGAGTATTTGGCAAGGATAACAGCATCAAGCGATTTGAATATACCTTTATTAACATCACTCCCTGTAGCTATAGGCTTCATTGCTATAGCATCTATACCATCTTTACGTAAGGCATATGTTAATGCTGCTGTTATGTATGTCTTCCCTACACCTGTATCTGTACCAGTTACAAATATGCCACTCATAATTAATAGACACTTGGATCTTTTTAGATAAATGTTATTAATATCTGTGTTTAATGTATAAGCAGGGATGTAGAAATGTGCTTAATACCCCTGGAGAACCATAAGGTGAGAGTAGTATGAATGCAATATTATTCATAATACCTTTGATAATATCAGCAACAGTAGTACTAGCATTGATAAATGAAGAGAGTCCATTGATCAATATGGTAACTAAAGCAAAGGCTACAGAGTATCAATGTGAACCAAAGTCATTGAGCGAGGTTAAACTAAGCTTCCCTGTGAAGGAACCAACATACTTGCCAGAAGGATACAAGTTAGAGGTTGTTGATCCATACTCATTCTCAGCAGCAGAGAGGTCAGAGGATAGTGATGTGGTTGCATTATACTACTCAAAGGAGCCTATGTGCCATGGTGTACCAACAGGTTATGGAGATGTTATACGGATAAAAGTAGTTAACGTTGTTAACATTCGTGAAAAAGACAAATCTAGCATGTATGGTATAGATATAGATAAGGATCCATTAGCATACTTCACTAGGAGTGTTGAAGAGTGGAATAGTGTAATACCTAATGCTGCAAAGCTAATAGATAAGCCAGAGAGCACTATACCAATAGTAAGGATAGTAAAGGTTAATGATTATATAGGTGAGGCTAGAGAGCCTAGCAAAGGTTATAGTGTATACATATTCAATGATAAAGATGGTAATGTTAAGGATAAGGTTGTTGAGGAGTTAGATGATATCAATCCAGGGTTTGTAACCTTCTACCATGCTAAGGATAAGGTCATGTATAGTATCACGGCTAAGCTACCAGTAAAGGAGATACTTAGGATAGCAGAGAGCATACCTTAGATAATAATATAAAAATTTTTATTATTTTGTTCTGTTAAGTAACGAGGTTAATAGCTAATATAATCTAAACCATGCAATAATTAAGACTTTATTTATTATAATTATAATCCTTAATAATCTTAAGTATATCATCTATGCTAGCATCTGTCCTAAAGCCTTTGAATGCTAAACTTGTCCTTGATGCCTTGAAGCCATTAGCCTTTAGCATGCTTATCATATCTTGGATGCTTATGGGTCTCATCTTAAGGATCTTTGATACCTCATCTAATGTGTAGTATAAAGGTGTATCAGTCAACTCATCTTTTGCTATATTTAATATAGTTATGCATTGTTTATCCATAAAACCTGCAAATGTATTAGATATATTATACATTTTATTTACGAAGGAACTATCCATAATTGCCTTTACCCATAATCTACCAGCGCTACTCATCTCTTTATTACAGTTCTTGCATATAACCTTGCACTCATCTAAATTGCTTACACATCTAATCTTGCATGTATTGCAGTAATGTGCATAGCCTAGCATATATGGCATGGTATCTGCATACCTTGCACCTACATTAACTTGAGCATATACCCTCATGTAATGCCTTGTACTCTGTACAAATAAAGGCTTTATACCCATCTCAAGCCTAGATGCTACCATAGCAAGCATACCTAGCATTAGTCTAATTCCTATCTCATTTGAGAACTCGCACTTTATGCTATTGCTATAGTATCTTCTTAATGCAACCTTAGGGTATATACCATTAAGAACTGGTGTATCTGTTGCAGTCATGCTTATCATACCCTCATCTATAACTGCTCTTAATGCACAGTCAACATAAAGAGCAGGTGTACCAAATGGATCTATATCTATTATACCAAACCTAGAGCCCCTTGAGGAGTGCTCTATTAAGAATCTACATGCATCATTTATACTGAATCTGCATTTAGCATGTACGTTGTTAAGCATAGCTGCCCTCTCTGCTAATGATACTGCAAATGGGTTAACATCGTTTATGTATACCTCTTCAATACCTTTAACCTCGTTTGCTACCCTTATGGATCTTGCACCAAGCCCTGATAATGCATCAGCAAATGTACGCTCCCTTAAACCTACATCATTTATTAATGAATTGTATGCTATTATAGATATATCTCTGTTAAGCCTTGCTGCTGGGTTATAGAATGCAGGTTGCTTAGGTGGTACACTCTCCTCCAATGCCTCCTTAGGTACTATTAATCTAGTATTACCTTCAGTTATCTCAATTAGGCTATAATCATTACTACTACTAGCATTCATTGATTCAAACAAGATTATAAAGTAATTTAAATTTAATATAATAAGGGTAAGGCTAATACTTTATGCTGTTAGTAATTACTGGAGAGCCTAGGGTAGGTAAGAGTACACTGCTACTTAAAGTAGCATCCAAACTAAGGGATATTGGAGTTAATTTATACGCATTGATTGCTAGGGAGATAAGGGTTAATGGAATTAGGAGAGGCTTTGAGTTCATTGATTTAATAACCAACTCTACAATAAATCTAGCCTTGGTTAAAGATCATGCAGATGTAGATTATGGTATAAGTATAGAAAGATACATGGTTGATATTAATGGTTGCAAGAGGGCTGCTACACTATTAAGGGATGCTATAAGAGCAGATTACATGCTTAGATTCTACGGTTGCAAGTTCATCATTCCTTCTTGTATCGTCTTGACTAGCATCGCTACTATTACCAACAACCATTACATCAAGTAAGGAGAAGTATTTAAGGTTTGTATCGCTAGTGATATGCTTTATGAGACACTTCTAATAGATAATTCTAGGTAACTTTCAGATTCATTTGGTTATCCTTAGGACTTAATATTACTATTATGATAGTATGTTGAATAACTTAAATCAACATTTAAGTATTTTTATACTAAATATCGTGATCTATATAAAATATCTTGTTTTCGATACATCCTGCGATGGTGGAAGATGGTATTCTTTTTTTAAGTCTTCTAGACATATTATCTAATATCTTAATTAAATTTTCTGCTAAACCATTCATTTCAATTATTATTTTATCTATTTCGTCGAGATCAGATTTTAATACGTTTATAAACTCAACAAATTTTTGTATACCAATATAATACCATGCGCCATCCAAACTACTACCCCCTTTATATGCTTATAGTTTTCAAGGAAACGTTCGATATCATATAATTCACTTATCAAAGCTCCTCTACTATTATTTTTAGCATAAATACTATTATTATAAGCATTATGGAATTGTCAAGATAAACCAAGTTTGATTTCTAGGTTATAGAGTTTGATGAACACTTCTATGAATCTGGTTACTGATTGTATTATCCATAAAACTTTATACACCTAATAGGCATAGAGTCACCAGGGTTCACATCCTCACCTGCTATAGCAGAGTATATAGTTGATATACTAAGGATAGACTCTAAATAAATCTAAAGTGCTAATTATGCCATTACCATCACATTCATAGATGATAATACCAGTTAGGCACTATTATAGCTGATGCCAAAGAGTAATTATATCCAGATGTATATGTACAACTATGGCAGTGGTAGAGTCTAGTGTAGAGTTGAAGGCAGGCATAGATGAGGTATTCAGGTTCATATCCAACCCGAAGAATATAGAGCGTGTGTATCCGAAGGAGATGAGGTTCAGAGTACTAGAGATGCCTGATGAGATAGGGGAGGGCTCAGTGGTTAAGATGAGTGCAAGGCTACTAGGGCAGGTATTCACATGGCATACTGTAATAAAGGAGTTCAACCCTCCATATGGGTTCGTAGATGAGGCTATAGACTCACCATTCAGGTACTGGAGGCATACCCATAGAGTATACACTGTAGATGGTAGATGTGTCATGCACGATAGGATAGAGTTCAGTACCATCCTAGGCTCTATAGGGGATAGATTAGCCATTAGGATGATAAGTAATATACTTGAGTATAGGAATGAACTTATAAGAGGACTATTCGATGGAGAGGGTTTAGATACTAACACTATAGAGAATAGATATAGGATAAGGAATCCTACAGTCATAAGCATGCGTAATGGCACAATACTCTCTTCTGTTATGATAGCATTAGCACTTATCATCCCATTCTTTACTCCAGATATACTATGGGTAGAGTTGATACTACTCCCTCTAGCATGGATCTTACTATGGTTCTTCACCCACGATATAGCGCACCTTGTAGTAGGTAGGATGGTTGGTATAAGGTTCTCCCACTACTACATAGGTCTATCAAATATAGTTAATGCAGTACGCTTACCCCCAAGGTATAGACTGCTCTTCATAGCATTAGGACTTAAGATAGATAGAACCAATAGCAAGAACTCTAGACTTGGATACACAGCGATGTACCTTGCAGGTCCACTTGCAAGCATGCTGACCCCATTCTATGTACCTATCTATGCACTAACGAATAACCATAGTATGGAGATCTCTATACTACTACTCATAGCATCCATACTTAACCTTACTGTAGGTAGTGTGATGAGCAGTAAGCATGGGTGTATAAGGAAGGGGGTGAGAGCATACACGAGGCACTCGTAGGTTTCATAGCAGGATGCATAGGCACAGCAGTAGTATCCATACCACAGTACTACTTCTTCAAGAGATGGGGTATGCTAGGAGTACTTGAGTGGCATGAGAATCAATGCCTTATTGCCATGATCCTTAAGAATGATCCTAACAGATTGATTAGAGAGGGACTGATGTTACACTTCCTTAACGGCGGTCTCGCAGCACTATTCTATGCACTGTTAATATCATGGCTCGATGTACTAAGAGCGCTTGATACAGGTATCCTAGGCATACTATATGGAGTGCTATTATGGATACTGACACTAGCACCTATACATAAACCCATCACTGGTGTATCGATAACCAAACATCCACTAGGCTATAAACCATCCATACTGAGCCTAATAATGCACCTAATCTATGGAGTGATAGTAGCATACGTGGTATCATTATGGTTAGGATAAACATTATACATCCAAGGTACCTTACGGATCAGCATCTCATAGCAGAGTACAATGAGATACTCATGCTTCTAGCGTATGTTAGAAGGTATCCTAAGAAAGATTGTATGGGAGTAGAGAGGTTCACACTAGGCGAGGGGCATATGAAGTTCTTCAAGGATAAACTGCTCTATATAAAGAGGAGGCATGATGCCATAAGGGAGGAGATGTCTGCTAGAGGTTATAGGGCATCCAAGTTGGTGGATATCAGCATGTATCCTAGAGAGCTTCTGAACGACTGGAGTCCTAGTGATGAAGACCTATCAATCATAAAGCAGAGGATAATAGAGAAGATAAGTAAGAAGAGATCATACTACACATATCATAGAAAGGTCATAGATGAGCGATACATGGATATGCTGATTCATGCAAAGGCACTGTAGTAACAGCTATATGAAAATCATGGTACTATAAGCAGAGACTCGAGTTGGCACTAAATACATCATTACCACTATGTTTATTTATTCCTTGCACATAGTATACTCATGGCTTACATAAGGTTGAAGAGGATAAAGGGTAAGGAGTACGCATATCTGGTAGAGAGTGTATGGGATAGAGAGAGTAAGCAGCCTAGACAGGTTACTATAAAGTACCTAGGAAGAGTAGATGGCATCTCACTAGAGAGTATACCGATGGAGTATAGAAACGATCCCAAGATAATCTCATTCATATCAGATTATAGAATATCTAGTAAGGGCAATAGGGTTAATGAGGATATAATGGACACAATAAGCATAGATAAGAGGGGGTTAGTTGAGTTACTAGCCTCTGGTGATTCTAAGCAGATTCTAGATATATTCAATAGATTCTACAACGATAGGAGCGTGGATAGCATTTTAAGGTTCTATGAGGAGCTTATAATACCAGCGTTAGATATAGTAGGAGAGCTATGGATGAAGAATAAACTAGGCATAGCGATTGAGCATGTATGTAGCAATACAGTAAATACAGTGATCAAGTCAATAACTAGTCTATGCTCCAATGACAAGAGTAAAGGGTTGATAGTTATAGCTACACCATACGGTGACCTCCATAGCATAGCATCTAATATGCTCGAGTCTATACTCACATGTAAAGGCTATAGAGTACTGAATATAGCACCATCTACCCCTAGGGATGTGATAATAGATTATGTTAGATACAAGGACCCAGATGCCCTACTACTATCTGTTACCATAGAGGATAATATAGAACGGGTAGATAGGCTTGTAAGGATACTGAGGAGTAGTTACAGTAAAGAGATGCCCATAATAGTAGGTGGTAAGGCATCGCATATGCTCAGATGTGGTGAGTGTAGGGTAGTCAAGGAGTCTAGTTTAAAGAGTATATTAACAGTTATAGATGAAGAAGTGAGCAGATATGTAAGGATAAAGCAAGGTATGACCATTTAGGCACTATTAACCATCATTACCACTATATTTATATTCCTATCCTGTCATCTACAGGATATGAGAGTAGTAGTGGTAGGATTAGGGCATGCTGGTATGATGGCCTCTAGTATGCTTACAGGAAGAGTGGATCTGTACGCTATAGAGCCTAACCCATATCATCAGATCATCTATAGGATCCATCTTGTAGCAGCTGGTATAGAGGATAGCAGCAATGTTATAATCCCAATAAAGGAGGTACTGAATGATGCTAAGGTAATCAATGACTATGCATACAGAATAAACCTGAATGAGAGAGCTGTCTATACAAGGGATAGGAGAATAGATTACGATTACCTTATAGTATCTGCAGGGAGTGAGACTAACTACTACGATGTAGAGGGGGCTAGAGATAACTCATACACTCTAGCATCTGTTAGGGATGCTGTAGCCATAAATAATGCTATAAAGGGTATACAAAAAGGCTCCATAAATATAGTAGGGGGAGGGGCTACAGGTATAAGCCTGGCTGGTGCATTAGGAGAGGTCTACGGGAGTAGACTTAGGATAAGAGTGATAGAAGCTCTCGATAACATACTATCAGGCTGGGATAATTATATAGTCGAGTATGCAGAGAATACACTCAATGGATACGGTGTAGAGTTACTCAAGGGTAAGAAGGTTACAGCTGTAAAGAGTAATAGTATTACCATGGAGGATGGTAGAGTATTAGACTCTAGCATGACCGTATGGACAGCAGGCATAAAGGCTAGGAGGATAGACTTCAAGGAGGATGTAGAGAGGGATAATGCAGGAAGGATAGTGGTAGATGGATACTGTAGGATAAAGGGTTACGATGACGCATTCGCTATAGGCGATGTATCATCCTTCACAATAAAAGGAAGGAAGGTGCAGCAGTCAGCACAGGTTGCAGTAAGGCAGGGTTACCAAGTAGCCAAGAATATAATCAATGATATGGCTGGACATGGTATGAAACCCATAGAGTATAGAGAGAGTGGTAGGATACTATCGCTAGGGAGTACTGCCGTAGGTGTGGTCAATGGGATACCTTTATCTGGTATTCTATGCAAGTACCTAGATGATTTTATAACGTACAACTACATCAATGCAATAAAGAGCCATGGTAACAGTACAGCAGTATTAGCATACGAGTATGACATGTTATCAAGTATTATTACTACAAGTAACTTCATGACTTATACGCTGATCAAATTACTACTTGGTGGTATATCAAACATCAAGGATATCTGTACCGTAGATTTCAGTAGTACTCGTAGTATGCATCCATGTCTATTGAATAGATGAGTCAGCCTCTAGATAGAATATGGTGAGATTAGACTGATCCACAGATAGACTCATAATTCATAATATTATCAATTCTATTTAATGCATACAGATACTGTAATAGACTGAGTATAATAGAATACCAGTTATATCAATTATAATTATATAGGTGAGTGTGAGCAAGCAGAGTTCAGTGAAACTATACAGGTTAAGGCGTATACTCAATGAGTTGGCATAGAAGAAGGGTAGAGGGACAGAGTTGATATCTCTGTACATACCACAGGGTAAGCCTATACATGAGGTTATAGCAACACTTAGGGAGGAGTACGGTACTGTATCCAACATAAAATCTGATACTACAAGGAACCATGTTTTAGATGCATTAACCAAGACCATGTAGAGGCTCAAGTTATACACTAGAACACCAGAGAATGGCTTGGTTATATTATGTGGAGCATTACCTACCAATGGACCAGGCAGCGAAGTGGTAAGGATATATGAATTGGAACCCCCAAAGCCCTTGAGTGTATTCCTCTACAGATGTGATGATCACTTTCATACAGATATGCTCAAGGGGGAGAAGGTTATAGGCATAATAGCTATAGACTCTACAAAGGCAGGGTTAGAAGTGCTGGAGAGTAATAGGGCGGAGGTTATAGAATGTTATAACCTCTGGTGTAGGAGGTAATCATAGGGCTGGAGGGCAATCAGCAAGGAGGTTTGAGAGGCTTAGAGAGATGGAGCTGAACGATTACTTCAATAGAGTAGCCTGTTCATGCAAAGAAGTCATTCATAGATAGTTACAATGTAATAGGGATAATAGTGGCTGGTCCAGGCCCAACTAAGGATGACTTCATCAAGAACTGTTATCTGGATTACAGATTACAGAGGAGCGTACTGGCTGTGCTAGATACATCGTATGCAGGGGGTGAGGTTGTTAGGGAAGCTTTGGATAAGGCTCAAGATGTAATACAAGAATATAGACTAATAGAGGAGAAGAGGTTAGTAAGGAAGTTATTCGATGAGATAGGACCTATGGAACTTGCATCTGATGATTTATCTAATTCATTAATGGAACTTTTACACTCTAACAAAGATGTAATTGCTGTAGTGCATAAGAGGATTAAGCATAAGGTAGCAGATATGTACAAGGCTAAGGCAGATAAGGTAATAGAGGTTACAAAGGAGAACAGGGATACCTTATTAAAGTATATAGTAGATTACTATTTAAGAGAGAGGAAGCAAGAGAGGTAACAGTATGATTAGGGATATTTATAAAAATAATAATAACAACTAATAAAAATAATTTATAAATGGAAGTGGAGGTATTGCTATAGATGCTTAGTTCACTAACCCTACTTGAGTTCCATATAGTAGTTGCTATTCTTATAGCAATAGATCTCTTAACAGGCTTCAGAAGGAAGCATGCTATGACATTAAAGGAGGCAGGTATATGGAGTGCTATATGGATAGGCTTTGGCATCATCTTTGGCTTGCAACTATTATATAGTAACTACTCTAATGAGGATGTTGTAGATTACTTTACAATCTTCGTACTTGAGAAGTCATTGAGTGTTGATAATTTATTCGTATTTGCAGCTATATTCTCTTACTTTGCTACTCCATCCTCTGCTAGACCAATAGTGCTTTATGTAGGCATAATAAGCGCTATAGTATTTAGGGCATTGTTCATATTTGCTGGTATAGCAGCATTGGAAGCATTACCATGGATGGTCTTTGTATTTGCAGCAGTTCTAGTCTACAGTGGTATAAAGATATGGGGTAATAAGATGGAGTCTATGCATGTTGAGCGTAACCCAGTTGTAAGGTTTGCAAAGAGATATCTGCCTATAGCAGATAGATACGATGGTAATAGATTCGTATTAGCAACAAAGCCATTACTCTTATCCCCCTTAATAATAGTACTCTTTACCATAGAGGCTAGTGATATAATGTTTGCTGTAGACTCTATACCAGCAGCATTAGCAATATCTAGAGACTTTACAATAGTATATACAGCAAATATAGCAGCTATACTAGGCTTAAGATCCCTATACTTCCTAATAGACCATATGCTCTTAAAGTTCAAGTACCTTAGCAAGGGTTTAGCTGTTGTACTTGTAATACTAGGTATAAAGTTCCTGCTAGAAGGGGTTCATGTAGAAGTGCCTAAAGAGGTTAGTGTAGCATTAACGTTAAGCATAATAGGCATATCTATACTCTTATCTGTGATTGATAAGAACAAGAAGAGAAGAGAGTAAAGAAAGAGATAAAATGAGTTCTGATACAAAGGATGAAGATCATATAATGAGGGTTAAGAGCAGAGAAGAGCAGACCTTTCCCTTTATAATGGAGAGAGGTAAGTTGAATAAACATGATAAATTGAATACTATAGCAGGTGTTGATGAGGCTGGTAGGGGTTCAGTTATAGGTCCATTGGTTGTATGTGCAGTTGCTATTAATGCAACAAAGATATCTATGCTAAAAGAGATTGGTGTTAGAGACTCAAAGCTCTTAAGTGCTACAGCAAGAGATAGGCTATATGATGAGATAATTAATATAGTTGATGAGTATGCTGTATGCATAGTAGAACCAAAGGTTATAGACGCATATGTTAATAGGAATGCACTTAACATGTTAGAGGCTAAGATGTTTGCACAGGTAATAGCAGAGGTAAAGCCATCATTAGCATATATAGATGCATGTGATATAAATCCAGCAAGGTTCACAAAGGTAATAGCATCATCACTCTCCTCTTATAAATTGCAATTTACAACTATGCTTAGTGCATCCCATAAGGCAGATAAGAGGAATGTTCTAGTAGGTGCAGCATCAATAATAGCAAAGGTTACAAGGGATAAGGCTATTGAGAGGCTAAAGAGTATACATGGGGACTTTGGGTCTGGCTACCCTTCAGATGCTAAGACCATTAGATTTATTAATCATATGCTTAGCAAGGGCATCACCCTTGAGTGTATAAGGTACTCATGGAAGCCTGTAAAGATACTTATGAGCAGAGTTACTAGCATACAGAATCAGAATAGCTTTTATTATCTACCATTATATTATTAACTGCAAAGTACCTTGGATGCTATAGATAGGATAATACTAAGGGCTCTATATATAGAAGGATTAAACCAGAGCATTAATGCTAGTAGAGATACAATGCTAGAGCCTATAAGCATACTCTCTATGGCAGATAGCAGTGTTGTAGATGAGCATATTAAGAGGCTAAGTGATCTAGGTATGGTTAAGGATAAGAGGCTAACTGAGTTTGGTAGGAGTGCATTAAGTGTAGTATTTGCTGGAGGTGTCTTTGATATCATACACCCTGGGCATATACATACTTTAAGAACAGCTAAGAGCCTAGGGGATGTTCTTGTTGTAGTAGTTGCAAGAGATTCTACTGCAGAGAGGTTAAAGGGCAAGAAGCCATTACATGATGAGAATACTAGGCTAGATATGGTTGCATCTATAAAGTATGTTGATGTAGCACTGCTAGGGCATGAGAATGATATATTCAAGACTGTAGAGTATGTTAAGCCAGATATAATTGCACTAGGCTATGACCAAGTACATGAGGAAGGATTTATAATGCAAGAGTGTAGAAGGAGAGGTCTAAATGTTAACATAGTAAGGCTAACATCTCCATTGCCAGAGATAAAGAGTTCATTAATAAAATCAGAGTTAAAATCATCAATATACAGTATATAACTCAAGCATAGTTCATTAGATTTTTAATATAGGTTGTATTATCTTTTAGTGTTGAGTAGTAGCAGTAATAATAATAATGATATTACAAGGGCACTGCTAAATGGTGAGAGATGGGCAGTAGCAAAGGCTATATCTATTGTTGAGAATGATACCCTTCAGGCAAGAGAGCTTGTAGAGAGTATATTCAAGCATATTGGAAACTCAAGGGTTATAGGAGTCACTGGTCCTGCTGGTGCTGGTAAGAGTACACTAATAGGCAAGATAATAAGCACTTACAGAGCAAGAGGGTTTAAGGTAGGTGTTATAGCAGTTGATCCTAGCAGTAGCATATCTGGAGGGGCTATACTTGGTGATAGGGTTAGGATGCAGGAGCATGCATTGGATGATGGTACATACATAAGGAGTATGGCAAGTAGAGGTGCATTGGGAGGGTTATCACTTGCTGTAAGGGATGCCATAAAGATACTTGATGTTGCAGGTTTTCAAAGGATAATAGTTGAGAGTGTTGGAGCAGGACAGTTGGATGTTAAGATAGCTAGCATAGCAGATGTTACAGTAGTAGTATTTAATCCTCAGACAGGTGATAGCATACAGGCTATAAAGGCAGGGTTAACTGAGATAGGCAATATATATGTGGTTAACAAGGCAGATCTAAGTGGGGCAAATGCATTATACAATGATATAAAATCACTAATAGTAGATGAGAGGGATGATGCTGTAGTAGTTAAAACAGTAGCAACAACTGGCAAGGGTGTTAATGAGTTGGTAGATGCCATAGAGTCAATACTAAGCAAGATGGAGAAGGATTATAAACTTTATAAAGAGATGGAGAGGAGAAGGATTGAGGCAGAGTTGAAGGATATAGTGTTTGATATGCTAATAAATCTGCTGTATCAGAGCAGTGATTTCAACAAGTATGTTGATTTAGTTGCAAGGAGAGAGATAGATCCTTATAAAGCTGCAGAGAGTATAGTTAAGAGTAAGATAAGATAAGAGGGTGAGAGTGTGATGAAGGGTTCCAATGATAGTAATAGCAAGGAGTTATTCACAGACTCTGGTATAAAGGTTAAGAGGATATACAAGGCTAGTGATTTAAAGGCAAGGAAGAAGGATGGAAAGCATTCAAGGGTAGAGGATGCTGGAAAGTATCCGTTTACTAGAGGTATATACCCAGAGATGTATAGAGAGAGGATATGGACCATGAGGCAGTATACAGGCTTTGGTACAGCTGAGGAGACCAATAGAAGGTTCAAGTTCCTTCTAGAGCATGGACAGACAGGGTTAAGCCTAGCCTTTGATCTACCTACACAGACGGGCTATGACTCAGATGATCCTAGGGCAGAGGGAGAGGTAGGGAGGGTTGGTGTACCCATAAGTTGTATAGATGATATGATGATATGCTTTAATGGTATACCATTGGATAAGGTTAGCACATCTATGACTATAAATGCTACAGCAACAACTCTACTTGCATTCTATATAACAGTTGCAGAGTCTCAAGGCGTACCAATAAATGTACTTAGGGGTACACTTCAGAATGATATACTTAAGGAGTACATAGCAAGGAACACATACATATATCCTCCAGAGCCTTCCATGAGGTTATTTGTAGATAGCATGGAGTTCTGTAGCAGGAATATGCCCTCATGGTACCCTGTAAGCATCTCAGGCTACCATATAAGGGAGGCTGGTGCAAATGCTATCCAAGAGCTAGCATTTACATTTGCTAATGCAATAGCATATGTTGATGCATGTATTGCTAGAGGCTTAAAGGTTGATGAGTTTGCCCCTAGGCTATCATTCTTCTTCTGCTGTACTATGGATATACTTGAGGAGGTTGCAAAGTTCAGGGCAGCAAGAAGGATATGGGCTAAGATAATGAAGGAGAGGTATAATGCAAAGAATGAGAAGAGCATGCATCTAAGGTTCCATGTACAGACTAGTGGGGAGTCTCTTACTGCACAGCAGCCAGATAACAACATCATAAGGGTTACACTACAGGCATTAGCAGCAGTCTTAGGAGGTTGCCAATCATTGCATACAAACTCTAGGGATGAGGCATTATCCTTGCCTACTGAAGAGTCTGTTAAGATAGCATTAAGGACACAACAGATAATAGCCTATGAGAGTGGTGTAACTAGAGTAGTTGACCCATTGGGAGGCTCTTATTATATAGAGTACCTTACAGATGAGATAGAGGATAGGGTATGGAAGTACCTTAATAGAATAGAACGTATGGGAGGGTCCTTGAAGGCTATAGAGAAGGGTTACTTCCAGCAGGAGATAAGGGAGAATGCATATAGGATAAAGAAGGAGGTTGATGAGGGTAAGAGGATAATAGTTGGTGTTAACAAGTTCATTGAGCAAGAGGCAAAGGTACCAGAGATACTTAGGATAGATACTGAGTTGGAGAGGAAGCAGGTAGCAAGGCTTAAGGAGTTCAAGGCAAGGAGAGATAATGCAAAGGTCGAGCATATGATATCTAAACTTGAGGAGGCTGCAGAAGGAGATGAGAACCTTATGCCATACATAATAGAGAGTGTTAAGGCAAGGGTAACTCTAGGAGAGATAAGCAATGCATTTAGGAGGGTATTTGGTGTATATCAACCAAAGATAATAATTTAATAAAGAAAGAGAGAAGAATTTTTATATCATTGATATGAATCTATGCTATGCGTATAGATCATGTAGCAATAGCAGTAAATAATGTTGAAGAGGCATTGAAGACATTTGAGAAGGTCTTAAAGGTTGATAAGAAAGAGGTCATGGTTGTAGAGCATGAGAAGGTGAAGCTTGCAATGCTCCAGTTGGAGGATACAAGGATAGAACTCTTAGAACCATTAACTGATGATAGCCCAATAAGCAAGTTCTTAAAGGAGAAGGGAGAGGGTATACACCATATATCAATATGCACAGATACACTTGAAGAGGATGTTGATAATGCAAGCAAGAATGGGCTGAAGATAATAGGGGGCATAAGAACAGGGAGTTATGGTAGAAAGATAACATTCATACACCCAAAGACACTACATGGAGTACTGATGGAGTTGTGCGAGCCCCATTAAATTATATTTAAATAAATATCCTCCTAATTTATTATAGAATAGAAGATAGATCATATCTCAATTATCCTTATATTCCTTGCAACATTTATAACCTTGGTACCATTGAGCATACCTTCATTCCCTCCTTGCTCATGTATATGCCCGCAGAAGTGTAGTGATGGCTTCTTTAATGCTATGAACTCTGCTATTGCCTTAGAGCCAAGGTGGATACCATTCTTTGCCTCATCTACAACACCATATGGTGGGCAATGAGTTAACATTATGAAGCCAGATCTTATTGTATCAAGCTTTGATAGGATATCCTTAAACTCATCCTCACTAAGTTCATATGGGGTATTGAAGGGGCTCTTGTTACCTCCTCCACACCCAGCAAAAAGGTAGCCCTTAACCTCTATATACTTGCCATGTAGATCAGTCCAGTTATTCTCTTTACATGCTATCCTCATATCATCAGGTAACTCAAAGTTCCCAGGCACTGCTAATGTTCTAACACCTAGATTACCTATTGCTCTAGCAACCTCTATGGTATTACCATGTATTGGGGTTATATCTCCACAGCATAATGCAACATCTATACTCTTACTCTTTGCCTCACTCTTAACCCTCTCTATTAGTTTAGGATCACCATGTAGATCAGAGAATGCCAGTATCTTTAGCATATTATCTGCTAGCAATGTAAGAATAAAAACCTTTACTTACAAGTAGAATGAAAGCCTCGCCTTTTAAGGCAGGGATGAACTAATAAATTTAAATATCATACATATAATAATTTATATCTAATGCAGAGAACAAATACATTCATAATTGAAGACAATAATAATTTCAATATCCTTTTTAAGCTAGCAGATAACTGCTCTAAGCTATGGAATGAACTTAATTATGAGAGAAGAAATGCATGCATAAATGGCAAAGACATTAACTGGTATCCTAAGCATCTATACAACAAATATTCAGTAATAATAGGCTCAGCAACAGCTCAACAGATAATAAACAAGAACAATGAGGCATGGAGATCATTCCTAGCATTAAAGAAGATGGAGAGAGAAGGTAAGTTGCCAGAGCATATTAAAAAGGTATCTATGCCTAGATACTGGAAGTATAAGGGTAAGAGAGAGCTAAGGATTATTGTTAGGAATGATTGCTATAAAGTAATAGATGGATATCTATACCTACCAAATGGTATTAGATTAAGGTATAAAGGTAATATTAGATGGAAGGGTA
>Ga0209670_100283_pt1 | contig 32245 bp, 24 predicted proteins | sample PerSpoBPS_BMetaG_FD_184741 | JGI IMG/M metagenome (GOLD analysis project Ga0209670, IMG submission 184741) | Thermal spring microbial communities from Yellowstone National Park, Wyoming, USA - Perpetual Spouter B (PS_B) MetaG (SPAdes) (version 3) | ecosystem: Environmental > Aquatic > Thermal...
ATCATAGCAGGCCTGGTGGCATTCCTGCTGGCCTATGGTTTCTGGACCGGGAGAGGGTGGGCCTGGATCCTCGGAATAATCTTCTCGATAGTTGGGATAGTGCTGGGAGTCGTGAGCCTGCTCGGTAACTCCGCCAGCATAGTGGGGATCCTGATAAACATCCTGATCATCTACTATCTTACTAGGACGCACGTCAAGGAGTGGTTCGGGCGCGCATAGCTTCGGCCGATACAATCACCGCGGCCATACCGCCCCTATTTTTTCGCCATAAACTCCAGAACCTCAAGTGGATGCAGCACCTCTAGCCCGGTGCCTTCGCGTAGATGTATCGCGCAGACGCTGCTCTCCGTTAATATTGCCTCCGCGCGGCCCTGGGTGAAGAGCCTAAAGAGCCTCTCCCCCACGGAGAGCGCGAGGCCTCTCCCGATCGGCCCTCTCTTCATCCCGAAGGTCCCCCCCATTCCACAGCACATCCCATCCTCAAACACCTCGACATCTAGACCGGCCATCCCTGCCAGTGCCAATATGTTGTCGGCCCCCGAGAGGGCTCGCTGGTGGCACGGGACATGGACACCGTATCTGCTCCTGCGGCTAGACTTTACCTCGATCTCCCCCTTGTCGACGAGCTCTCTCAAAACCCCGAGGGCCTCGCGCGTGTGGCTTGCAAGCTCCTCTGCCCTCGCATCTCCCCGAAGCAGGCAGGGGTATACGTGGCGGAGGGTGTAGGTCGCCGTAGGTTCTATCGAGACCACTTCATAACCGCGGCTGACGTAGGGCCAGAGGAGCTCGAGGTTGCGCTCCGCATAGCGCCGCGCACCCTCCAAGTCTCCGTACGCTATCAAGGGATACCCCGAGGAGAGTTGCTCGGGAAGCTCAACATCTAGGCCTGCTGAGTAGAGGGCGCGGACCAGCGCCTCCCCGATCTCGGGTCTCGAATAGTTTGCGAAGATGTCTGTAAAGATAACGACGCGGCCTCTTGGCTGTGGGACCTGACGCCTTATCCTTCTGAACCTCCGATCGAAGCTATCCCTCCTGAACTCGGGGATAGCTACGCTCCTGTCAAGTCCGACCGCCTTCTCCAGCAGATACCGGACGACTCTTGAGCGGAGTCCCCAGTTGCTCACGGGTGCTAGACGCGAGGCCACCTTAGCGAGCCGCTCATACATCATCATGGCCCTATTCACGCGCGGGTGCCCCATCCTCTCGGCGAGAAGTTCCTTCACCCGCGAGATCATCAGCGGGATATTTATCAGCGCGGGGCAGACCTCTCTACAGAGTCCGCAGGACACGCAGAGATGAGCGAACAGGGAGTTCTCGACGCCGTGAACATTCGCCGTCCAAGGTATGCCTATGGGTCCCGGATAGATGTGGCCGAATAGGTGGCCGCCCACAACGCTATATGGAGCGCATACATTCATGCACGCCCCACACCTTATACAGTACAGAGCCTCGCGGAAATACGCGTCCTCAAGCATCCCCATTCTCCCATTGTCGAGCAGGATTATGTGGAGCTCCCTGCCTCCCACCTCACCTGACAGTGGAGCCCGCCCAGCCATCAAAGAGACATACGTCGTGACACGCTGACCCGTCGCCGAGACAGCATGGGCCCTAGCAAGAAGCAGGGCCTCCTCAAGCGTCTCAACTATCTTCTCAACACCGATGAGCACTATCTGGACCTTGGGTATGCTTGCTACGAGCCTTCCGTTCCCCTCGTTAGTCTCCAGCACTACGGCGCCCAACTCGGCTATTCCGACGTTAGCCCCGTTGAGGCCTACGCTCGCCTCGAGGAAGTATTTTCGCAGCCTCAGCCTAATGTATCCGAGGAGCTCGTGTATGTCATCCCCTATGGTGCTGCCGGCTTCTCTAGAGAAGAGAGACGCAACATCGCCGCGGGACCTATGTATAGCGGGGAAGACGAGGTGGCTCGGCCGCTCACGGGCGAGCTGTATAATCCTCTCACCCAAGTCGGTCTCTACGACCTCCACACCCTTATCCTCGAGCGACTCATTCAGCATTATCTCCTCACTAGTCAGCGACTTAGACTTGACGAGGCGCCTAGCCCCCGAGGCCTCGATTATTCCCCATATTATCTTGTTTGCCTCGGTCGCGTCCCGCGCGTAGTGAACCTTCGCACCATAGCGCTCCGCGTTCCTGACGAACATCTCGAGCAGCTGTGGGAGCCTGGCGAGGCTCCTCTCTCTAATCCTCCTCACCTCAGCCCTAAACTCGTTGAAGTTGGGGATCTCTCGGACCGTGACTGCCCTGCTTGTAAGCCCCCTCACCATCGCCGCGTATAGCCCCTTCACAGGTCCCTGAGACAGGCGCCTCCCGACAGCCTCCTCAAGCTCCTTTAACCGGTCCAAGATCGGCCGTTACACCTCTAGAAAGAGTCTCACGGTGTGGGGTCCGTGGACCCCCCTAACTATGGTTAGCTCGATGTCCGCGGTCCTGCTGGGCCCGGATATCAGTGTGGCGGAGAATGGCCCTTTCTGGGAGGCCCTCCTAATCGTGCCGGCGACATCGAGTAGTGTGGGGACTATGGAGCTGGATTTGAGGTAGGCGAAGTGTGTGGAGGGGAGGGCAGAGACCAACCTATCTGCGTCGTCGTAGCATATTTCGACCAGCGAGCCAGTCTCGGCAACACCCGCGACGGGAAAGGTGAGGCCAGCACCCGCACGCTCTATAAGCTGTAGCGGCGATCTTGGGGGAAATAGCTCAACGACACCATCTAGCTCCCTCTCAAGGGCCTCCACAAGTCCCGGATCACACGACGCCACCGCGAGAGCGGCCTGCAGCCTCCGCGCCTCCTCAGCGACCCTCGAGATGGCCTCCCCCAGGCCGCGAACCCTCTCGACCAATCCGCCCTGCTCCACAAACCTCTCAACGAATCGCGAGACGATGGACAAAAACATCCATCACCTCTTGATAAGCGGTGGGATGCTGCATATAAGTATCTGTCCACCTGTCGCTGTTATGCTGAAAAAGATAACAATCACAAGCTGCGAGGTGATGTGTTATGCTCGTGTCGGCTGGGGGCGTGGTTGTGCTGGAGTTAGGACAGGCACGTGGCTGGCTTGTATCAGATTTCCTTGTATTAGGGCGGTGTTGGGGGGGAATACGGATACAGCCCGACGTAACACTTGCGGAGACTAGGCTTCTTGCGAGGGTTATGACGTTGAAATCCGCACTAGCCGGTATCCCAATAGGCGGCGCTAAGATAGGCATCGCGGCCAATCCGTCGACCATGAACAGGAGACAGCTCATTGAGGCGTTGGCGGAACAGCTACGCCTCCACGGCTATGCAGGTAAATACATACCCGGCTCAGATATCGGTTTCAGCGAGACCGACCTATATATACTGAGGAGGGTGCTGGGCTACAGCACGCGCCATACCTTACATCTCGGTGAAAACAAACTGTCAAATACGGGCATAGCAGTGGCCGAGAGTCTAACAGCATCCATCAAATCTGTGGAGGCGCTGTGTATGATTGATGGATTAGATACTGTTGCGCTCCAAGGCTTCGGGAACATGGGTTCTGCCGCAGCATACATGCTTCAGAAGCAGAACTACAGGATTATTGCGGTATCGAACAGGTACTACACGTTGGTTGAAAAACCATGTATAGACGTGGAATATCTCTTGAATCTATTGGAATATGGTGACCATTGTCTAAAAATCTATGCCTCTACCATGCCACGCTCTACGTTGCTTCCCCCCGACGAGATTTTCAGAGTTGAGGCTGATGTTCATATTCCCGGCGCAAGACCCCTAGCTATACAGGGTATCCCGCGTTGCAGAGTCGTAGCCCCGCTAGCAAACTATCCTGTATCCATTTTACACACACGCCGGCTTGAGAAAGAAAGCATAGTCGTTATCCCCGACATAATATCGACGGCAGGTGGTACGATTGGTAGCGCGCTCTCTTTAGTAGGCAGGGACTTTGAGGAGAGCAGGCGAGTCATAACAAGGATGACCTACCTAAACATGGTAGAGGTCGTGTCGAAAGCTCGTGAAACTGGAGCATCCTTGATGGAGCAGGCCTACGCCGAGGCAGTGAAGCGCCTAAACACGCTACGCCGTCTGGGCCCTCTAGGTCTTGCATCATACTTGAGGAAATGGATTGTAGCTGGAGACAGAGGAATTTTAACTGGTCTCTCAAGGGTTTTGACATATAACCCCTAGCTGGTGAGGGGATCCTTCCGCCAAGCTTTTAAAGAGAGGATGCGTTGCAGCCCTAGAGCATGAATAGACAGACATTATTCATAATTGGCCTCACGCTTGTGGGTTTTGCGCTTCGCCTGTACAAAGCAGACATACCTGACAAACCGATAGGTGACGAGGTTTATTATGTTCCTGAGGCGCGAAACGCTCTAGGGATTAACGAAGAGGGGGTTCCCCGACTCTCCCGTGTAGGCCATCCACCGCTAGCTATAATTCTCATATCTTTGGGCATCCGGTTTCTGGGTGATAACCCCCTCGGATGGCGTGTCAGCTCCGTGATAGCCGGTAGCCTAGCCATTCCCGTGTTCTACTTGCTTGCCCGCCGCCTATTTTGGGGGAGAAAAGAATACGCTTATGCAGCGCCGCTGGCCTCATTTCTCTTCGCTTTCGAGACTTTAGGCTTCTACTTTTCGAGGGTAGCGAGGATAGACATTTTCATGCTTGTTTTCCTACTAGTGGGGGCTTATTTCCTTCTCGACGGGAAGCGTGAGCGCAGACTGTTGTCTACGCCGTTCTTTGCGCTAGCTTTTCTCTCGAAAGAAGCCGCCTTGATAATCATCCTCCCACTACTCGTTTACGCGGCTTTGCGTGAAAGCAAGAAAGATAGAACGAAGAGGGATAAACAGCAGGTAGCCAGGTTTGACTGGCGTCTTTTCCTGCAGTTATCCCTAATCACGGCAGCCGTCGTGGCTGCGGTATGGTATTTCATTGAGTGGGTCTTGCTGACACCTACAAGAGCTAACCTAGTCGAGAGGGTTTTTGCGATGCTGTCAAGGTTGTCTATTTCAAATCCCTCAGCGACCGGGAGGAGCGAGATATGGCAATGGTTCTTCAACTATCCAGTCACTAAAGCCGTCGCCATATATCCGGGGGCTCAGATAGAGTTCTCCCGGGTAGTTACGGGACCGCTTGTGACGCCTGGTCTCAGATACGCATACATTATTCAGGTCAGCTGGACTGTGTTGTTCTTCACGCTACCTGTGATGGGCTATATGCTATTGCTTGCCAAATCAGATGAACTGGCTCAGTTCACCGTATTCTACTGGCTGGGCGGCATTATTGGCTGGGTTGTCGTTAACGTCGTATTCAGAGGCCTTATCTACCTCTACTACATCCTAACCATACTGCCGCCGGTAATACTTGCCATCTCATACTACATAGGCAGAAAACTTTACCTAGAGCAAAAAACAAAACAGATCAGATGGACTGCTTTGACCTTATTGTATTGTATTCTGCACCTAGTGAACTTTTTCCTTCTCTATCCCGTCCCCATACCTTGACCCCTTTCACTAACAGCATCTCGGCAAAAAACCTCGCAAGCCTATACCGACACTCAATGTATGTGAAGGCTCTGAGAAGCCATCGTAGAAAACCGTTCTTACGCATTGTTCCAACACCCCTATACTCAAACCACAGATCCAGCCAACGTATGTGTTTGGGGAATAAATGATAGCCCGTAACCTCCACGATAATAAGCCCCATTCTCTCGGCTAAATTCTTGACCTGCCTGCCTGTGAAGTGCTTTTCCTGGTTTGTTATTTTCTTCATCAACCCGATTGAATGGAGTATTACAGCGGACAAAGCCCTCATAGACCAATTGGCTAGGTTGGGGACGCCAACCAGTACAACTCCCCTTTCTTTCACAACGCGGACCTGCTCGTAGAAAGCTCTGTCGTAGTCGGGGACATGCTCTATGCTACCGAGGCTGCAGGACATCTCCACCGCCTCATTCCTAATCGGCATTTTTCTAAAATCCGCGACAATGAGGTGGGTCATGTTATAGACCCCCCGCATAACAGCCTTCTCTGCAGCTTTAGAAGCGATGCAACCCGATATGTCGATAAGCACAAGCTCCGTCCGGCCATCCATCAGATAAAAACCGTACTGAGTGTGGGTGGCCTCGTTATAGGCGTCCAGCTTCAACAGCCACCTTGAGTTTGCCGGCTTAGCGCTGAGCAGGTGGGCGAGAACAATATGGCGATAAAAGACATCTGTTATGGTCTGGTGTTTCATCTTTAAGTGAAAGGAATTTTCGGCGACCCAGTCCCAGTAGCTGGGCAACGCCTCTTCGCTGACCTCTCTCAACCCGGCCGACGCCAATAGAACGTCATGAGGTTTATTAACCCTTCTCGGGCTGACTTGATGCACCAAAAAATGTCTCAATTACCCAAGTTGCAGCTCGAGCGGCGCTCTTCCCTCTTTACGACCTAAAAATTTCTAGAGACTATTTGGGCACTTGCGACTCGACCAACCTGAATTTTGCGCCCTTTACCTCGATTGAGTCTGTGAACAGCACCTTGATCTGAAGACCTCGTGTCAGAGGTGTCAGGGTCGACTCTATGGCTAGGGCAACTTTCTCAAGGTCCGCCTTGTCGGCTGCTATGGTCTGCACCTCGATGGCGTAGTCGCGGCGCTGCACGATCTTAAACTGTTTTATGCCCACTATGTTCTGCAGAACTGTCGCGAGCACGTAGGGTGAAATGAAGCTACCGTCCTTAGCCACGATGAAGTCAACAAGCCTGCCCTCAACGCTTTCAAGCAGGGGGAGGCCGCGGCCACAGGGGCATTCGTCGTTTCTCTGCCGCACCACGTCGCCGGTTAAGTACCGTATTACTGGCGTGGCGTGCCTGTAGAGACATGTGCCCAAAGCCTCGCCCTCTACTGTCGAGCGCCCAACCCGCCTCGGGTTCTTCAGCTCCAAAACGACAGAGTCCGCATTGATGTGGTATGCCGTGTGAGTGGGGCACTCCCATGCTATGTTCCCCAGCTCGACTGTGCTGTATTGGTCATATACTTCGCAATGGAATGTATCCTGAATCCTTTTTCGCATAGCAGGTGTGAGATTTTCACCAGTAGTGATGACTGTTTTGAGGGAGAGAGATAGACCGTTTTCCTCCATTATCTTGATTATAGCCAGCAGGGTGGACGGTTGCGCTAGTAACACATTTATCCGCGATTCCATTATTTCCTTCAGGAGCTGGGTATTTGTCCCGGGCCGCATGTCCAGGAGCCTTACCTCTTTTCTGAACAGTCTAGCCAAGGGGCTCCCGCCTATGAAGAAGCTGATGCTTGAGGGGGATATCGTTTGTAACATCCTTAAGATTCTATCACCCGGTCTTATCCCCCACGCCCACAACCTTCTAAGATAAAGCGCCTGCCAATACGCCGCTGAGCTTTTTGTCTCCAAGATCTCCACAGGGATCCCTGTGGAGCCCGCTGTGGTCCTCTTGAGGGCTTTGCCGAGATTGACCTAGGCTGCTGCCCTCCTTTGTAGGGGTGTCTCTGACAGAATTCTACGCGTTAGGATGGGAAGGCGCTGAAGGAGGACTCGAGCACTACGGCTACCTAAATCGACCGAGCGGTATAACTCCCTGTAAAACTCAACCTCCCTAACGGCCTTGTCTAATAGTCTCCTAAGCTTTCTTTCCTGAATCTTGAGAAGCCTTTCTGCTCCATACCACTGTGACCTCTGCAGAAGGGCCAGTAAGCAAGCGTGCGCAATCCAAGCGTCATCAGAGACCCATTAGATATATTTTGATGTTTTATGCAGGGAGTTAGTCTCAGCGGCTTTATGCATGTTTAGGGTATATACGATATATAGGTGTCTTTCCGCGCGATGTAACGCGGTTAGGGAAGCTTTTTAGCCACTGAGTTTAAGGATGTATCAGCATGCTGCAGGTCCTTGTAAGGGATGACTACGCAGAGCTATTCGGGGCTAGGGAGGTTAATGGTAGGCGCGTTGTTGTTGAGGAGCTTATCGAGAGGGTCGCGAGGATCGTCGGCCCGGAGATCGACAAGGCGCTGGAGGCGAGGAGGAGGTGGCTGGAGGATAGGAGGCCCCTGGTCGAGAAGGGGTGCTTCCCGGGCTGGGACAGGGTTTTCCACGACGCGGATGGCAACGCGAGAACCTTCGGGGAGATAGTTCAGGGCATGATAGACAACTTCCTAGGGAGGGAGAGTCCCCTGCGTTGGAGGCTTAACGAGCACATCCCGGTCCCCGCGGAGGCCCATCCATTAAGAAACGCCGGCCTAGAGATAACTGGGCCTTGGTATCCCCTGAGCAGGGCGATCAACCAGATCAACGCCGACGTCGTGACGGCCTTCGAGGATGAGGAGGACGCCTCTCCGGCCTGGTTCGTCCCATTCGGCTCGGGCCGCAGATATGCCGCCGTGTGGGACGCGAGGATAAACGTGAAGAGGGTGCTGGCGGGGGAGGTCCCTGAGGAGTATCGCGAGGGCGGCAAGACCTACAGGATATCCAAGCCGAGGGAAGAGTGGCCGGCCGTCTTCCACAGGCTCCCCGGAATCCACCTGCTAGATTTTGATGTCCTGCTCGACGGTAGGCCCGTCCCGGCTATCGTGACCTCAGCCGTGATCTACGTGCTGAACAACTTCGAGCCCCTGCGCAGGGCCGGGAGGGGCGTCTACTTCTATGTCCCCAAGATCCAGACCCCTGAGGAGGCGCTCGTCGTGGAGAGTATCCTCCGGATGATTGAGGACGCGGTGGGTATTCCAGTCGGCACGATAAAAATAGCGATGCTCTACGAGGAGGGGGTCGCAGGGCTCTATCTGCCGGTGATACTCTGGGTCTGGCGTGAGCGGCTGATCAAGTCGAGCAACGGAAGGTGGGATTACTTGGGAAGCCTGATCGAGATGTGGAAGGATGAGGCCGTCTTCCCCGACCCCCAGACCATAACGATGAGCTCGCCGAACATGGTGGTGTATCAGCGCTACAATGCCCTCGTGATGCTTATGGCTGGGATCAGGGACGGAGAGGCGGAGGCTGCGCCGGTCGGCGGCATGGCGGCCGTGATGCTTTACCCAGCCACAGATCCCTATGGCCGACACAGGTATAACCTCAGAGCCCTAAGGGACATAAAGCTAGACAAGCTCAGGGAGAGGCTGCTCGGTCTGATATTCGTTACGGAGGATAAGGAGCTTGCGGAGCGGGGAGTAAAGCTAAAGGACATTCTGGAGGGGAGGGTGAAGGGGCGGCTTTATGACGTGTTCAGGCAGAGCTGGGTGGCCACGAAGGACGAGGCCTACATAGCCGCTGGAACAGAGCCCCTCAGAGCCGAGCTTCCAAGTCTCCAAAAACTCGTCAGCGCCGAGGTGAGGTACGTCGAGGTTGATGGGCGGCGCCACCCAACCGTCGACAGTGGGTTGACGGAGGAGGAGAGGGCTAGGTTTGTGAGGCTCGGAATAATAGATGCGGATGGCGATATAAGGCCCTGGGTGATCCTGACGAGGGATATAGAGACGCCCGAGAAGCTTTTCTCAAGCAGGATATGGGGCGACAAGGACCTTTGGCACAGCCTATACGACGTGCCGAGGGGGGACATCACTCCAGAGCACATACAACACGCCTTCTACATGGCAGCAAACTACGGCTTCCAAGTACTCAACGGGAACTTAGCGGCCGCGATAGACGACTACGAGCTGGGGCAGCGCTTCATGAACGACCTCGCGACATACAGGATCTTCGTCTCGTGGCTTTGGACGCTAATCCGTCATCGGGCAGCAGTCTCGAGAGAGGGGTATCTGAGGGGCCCGAGCCGAACCGAACTTGGCGTCATACCGGCAGTCGAGAGAGTCAAGATCGAGAAAGGCGAGAGGTTTACGGAAGAGGCCTTCAGAAGGCTATGGGAGCTGCATGGCGAGTGGGTCAAAGAGTTTTACAGGGACTACGATAGAATAGTATCCTCTCGTATCGTCTTAAATACTGTCGGGATGAGCCAAGACACAGCGTCACTGATGGAGCGTGTCTCTCATCTCCTTTCGAGGGCGTACTCCGCCGGCCCCTTCAGGGAACTCAAACTTGAAGCGGTAGCTGAGCTAGTCTCGGAGGTCCTCAAAGCCCCGCGAGAGCAGGTCAGCGAGTTGATCCTAGCCGGCGCGCCCAGGTTCGACAGGTCCAAGGCCCCCATAATAATGGAGATACTACTCAGACAGCTCACAAGCCCACGCTACATACAGCACAGTGCGAGGCTGCTTTTCGTTTTAGCAGGGCTCAACGATGAGGAGAGGGCAATTGCGTTGGAGGCAGTCTTCAGCCCCTCGCGGGCCTCAGTGTTGGAGAAAGTGAGAGAGCACAGACTCCCAGAGGAGGCCCTCAAGATACATGACTATGTATATGACTATAGGGAGGCGGCTCTGTGAGGCTCTTTAAGACCTGGCCCTCCGGCGGTTCCCGCCGCTCGTGAAGAAATCGGCCACAGGGACCCAGATAACCATCTTTGAGGGCCCTCTATTAGCCCAAGCATAGTATGGGATGGCTAAGGCCCTTATTCTTCTCCGCGCATGTGGATACTTCTCAAGATCTATGTAGAGCCGTGGGCCAAGTACCCCAGTATCCAGCGCGTGGGCCCCTATTTTCAGCGCGACGACCCCTCCGAGGAGATCTCTCTTCCGCCTCTCCACCATGACGGCGCGCCTCGCAAGTACGATTTCTCTAGGATCGACGGGGTTATCGATGCTTTCTAGACAGTATATCAGCGGCCCCCTATGGATCGCGGCCTTCGAGAAGTTATCCCTTACATAGGGGTGGGACGCGACGAGGCGCGGCTTGACGGGGAGGGTTATCTTGACCACGCTGGGGCTGTGCCATCTTTTCCTGACCTCCAAATAGTATGGCCCGCGAGGAGCGAGCATCCTACCATCAACCTTGACCCTACTACCCACCGACCAGCTCGGTATTCTCAGGAATAGGGAGAACGTCGAGGGCTGCTCCGGCTCCACGAGGACCTTCACAGAGCCGTTCCACGGATAATCCGTCTCCTGAGTAATCTTCACTTCAGCGTCGTCAAGAACTAGCGATGCCCTGCTTGAGCAGTACAGGTGAATCCAGACCCCTCCGTCTGACACGCCGTAGAGATAGCCGGGGAGCGATGCCAGTAGCCTGGCCACATTTGGAGGGCAACACGCGCACCTAAACCAGGGCTCGCGCGAGTAGCCTCCGCTCGACTCTAGTGGATTCATATAGAAATAGGAGGAGCCGTCAAGAGATGTTCCTGGGAGGATGGCGTTGTATAGGGCGAGTTCCATGATGTCGGCGAATCTTGCCTCGCCCGTCGCGAGGAGCATCCTCCAGTTCCACATGAAGTTCGCGACGCCTGCGCATGTCTCGGCATAGGCCCTCTCGTTTGGGAGCTCGTAGTCTATGCCAAACGACTCGGAGATGTATCTCGATCCGGCTGCACCCGTCACATACATCTTACGCTCCACAAAGTTCCGCCAAACCCTCTCCATCGCCGCCATCAAGGCTTCCTCACCCGTCTCGATGTAGAGGTCTGTGACTCCACAGTTCAGATATAATGCCCTGACGGCGTGTCCTGTTATTTCCGAGAGTTCCCTGACTGGCGCATGGTCCACGAAGTATTCAGGCCCACCTAGTAGTTGGTAGAGAGGGCTGTTTAGCCTGTCCTCTGGGTCTGGCCTTAACAGGCCTCTACCTCTCGCGTCTACGAAGAAGGCGGCCTCCCTTAGATACCTCTCCACGCCAGTCTCGCGGTAAAGCTCGATGAGGGCCATCTCTATCTCGGGATGGCCGCAGACTCCAGCCATACCTTCTGGGCCAAACGTTCTCGTTATGAGGTCAGCTAGTTTAATAGAGGCTGAGAAGAGGCGATCCTCTCCGACCGAGCGATGTAGCGCTATGGCCGCCTGTATGAGGTGTCCTGCGCAGTAAAGCTCGTGGTCGAAGGTGAGGTTCCTCCATCTCCTAGACGGCTGTCCGTGATGCGCCGTGAATAGATATCCATCCGGCTCCTGTGCCGAAACAATCTCATCGATTACGCTCTCAACGATTCCTCTTACCTCGGCATCGTTTGCCCTCGCAAGAAAATAGCCACATGCCTCGAGCCACTTGTAGACATCCGAGTCGTCAAAAGGGGCGAGGGAGCGGTTTGGAGGCTCTCGAGCCCTCCCGGAGACCCATCTAAACCTATTGATTCTGTCGCTCTCCTCTAGCATTCGGTGTTGGTGAAAAAGCGCGTACCTAAGCGTCTCTCCGAGCCACCGCCCCCAAAACCCGCCCGTTACGAGGACACTCTCGATTGGAACAGGAGTCACTATAGCGAAGGGGCTCCTGGAGACCTCGACGACACGAGTCACCATGCGCGCCGGCGAGTATTGAGAAGTTCGCGGTAGATAATGTTTTATACAGCTAAAGGTTCTCTCCGGAGAGGGGGCTCTTGATTAACCATTTCACGGATAATTGTGGAGGGTGATTATGTAGCACTTAAAGGCTCGTGTGCTCCGACAAGGATTTGGCAGCGCTCTTGGTAGATGGGTGGAATGGAGAGATTTTGGTCGTGTGTTAAGCTGGCCTTGGGTATCCGTGTAGTGTTGTCTGTCCTTTTCCCCTGAATATGACCTCATTGCCCAACAAATCCAACTGTATCGATATGTTTCCGTGTTCTATGCCTAGTATGTGTCTTAGTTTAGATTTCTCCTTCTTAATGAGGCTTATCTCCCTCTCTATTCCCTTACTTCTGCTTGAGCATAGTGAGGCCGGGTTGGTGATGGCCCGATTATTGGGGCCACTACTCCTTATATGTGGGGCCGGTGGAGGGTCTTATCCGAAACGGGTGATGGGGATGGAGTGGGGGGTGATTCATTCGGATTGAGGCATTGTTCCTACCGTGACAATCCTCACCTAAGACAGGATGGAAGCTATATGAAAAGGGTGAATGCTAGTTTGTCGTGAGCAATCTTACCGAGACACCCGTCATCGTCCTGAATCTCAAGACGTATAGAGAGGCTCTCGGTGACGGTGCTGAGAGGCTCGCGATGATAGCAGCCGAGGTCAGAGAGGCTGAGGGAGTGAATATAATGGTCGCTGTCCCTCAGACAGACATCTATAGGGTCTCCCGCCTAGCCAGGATCCCTGTGCTCGCCCAGCATGTAGATCCTAAGGAGCCTGGAAGCTGGACAGGCCATGTGCCGGTGGAGGCCATTAAGGTGTCGGGCGCAGTCGGTAGTCTTGTGAACCATTCGGAGAAGAGGCTGACCCTCGCCGACATAGGCTTTTGCATCTCTAGGTTGAGGGGGCTGGGGCTGCTCTCGGTGCTCTGTACCGATACGCCTGAGACCTCTGCCGCGGGAGCGGCGTTAGAGCCTGACATGCTGGCGGTCGAGCCCCCAGAACTCATAGGGACTGGGATACCGGTCTCGAAGGCTAAGCCCGAGATCGTCACGAGGACGGTCGATCTCGTGAGACGCTTGAATGGGAAGGTTGTCGTGCTTTGTGGAGCTGGAATCTCGGCCCCGGAGGACGTAGCTCGAGCCATTGAGCTGGGGACGGAGGGAGTACTTCTGGCCTCAGCCTACGTGAAGGCAAAGGACCCTAAGACTCTCCTGAGCGAAATGGCTAGGGCAGCGCTCGGCGCCTCTAGGCGCTAATCTCCCACCACACGACCAGCAGAGGCACGTAGGTATTTTGCGGCTCTACCAAGGCGATCTCCTGCTCAACCTGGAGTACTATCTCAAGAGGCCACCTGGATACTTGTTGGAAGAAGTAGCTGTACTCGTCTCCGCCCCTCGAGATTATTATTGGGGTGCCCTTGCTTGTGAGGGCGGCTATGTGGGGATAAGATATGAACATTCTCCCCTCCTCCTCTGATGAGATGTAGAGCTTTATGGTTGTAGAGCCTGAGCCTGTCACGAGTCGGATCCTCTCCGGTGACAGTCTCGCAAGCTTGAACCGCACGTCGAGGGTAATGTTCCTGTCAACCTGCAGGCTAGTCGTGAGGGGGAGAAGCCTGCCATCGCCGCTCTTCACGTATGTGCTGTATCTACCGGCGGGGACCGTTAGACGCGCCACGCCACCCTTATCAGTAGTAGCCGAGTAGAGCCCCACCCTTACTAGGGCCCCAGCATCAGGACGCGCATCCCCATCGAGGCCCACCACCCAGACCCTCACCACAACCTCGTGCAGGGGCACGAACACGGGTGAGCGGAGGGATATACCTCCGAGAGACTCGGACCGTCCTTGATACACGGAGAATACTATTGCTAAGAGGGCAAGGGCTGTGGCGAGCAAGAGAAGCAGTCCACGACGCATCTCGGGCGTCTCATAGTGTTGGGCTGTTTTAAAAGCTTCTCTTAGTTATATAAACCCACTTGTTCGGGGAGACTATCCTATGTCTAGCCTTGGGTATCCGTGTAGTGTTGTCTGTCCTTTTCCCCTGAATATGACCTCATTGCCCAACAAATCCAACTGTATCGATATGTTTCCGTGTTCTATGCCTAGTATGTGTCTTAGTTTAGATTTCTCCTTCTTAATGAGGCTTATCTCCCTCTCTATTCCCTTACTTCTGCTTGAGCATAGTGAGGCCGGGTTGGTGATGGCCCGATTATTGGGGCCACTACTCCTTATATGTGGGGCCGGTGGAGGGTTCCTATTCGAATACGGGTGATGTGGATGGAGTGGGATGGTGGAGAGGTTCCACATGCTAACATGGCCATACTAGATAAAGACTAAGGGATAGGTGGTGCAGGAATATTGAAGTTCTATGCCGATGTTCATAGGAGTAGGAGGAGTGGTGAGGGCTTCAGGATAACATACATGGTGGACGGAAAAGCTTTCAAGCACGCGGACGGCTTCGGCGAGATCACTGCTGGGCCCGGAGACAAGCTATTCATGGATACAATACCACCCCAGCATACTGACGGCGCGATAGAACTACTAAGGAGGGGGGTAGAGGTCTATTATCTCAGGAGGCTTACACTAATTGAGAAGATTCGCAGGGAGCATAAGTTGCCGAAGAGCGCTAGGGGAGACATAAAGGCCCTGATGAGTATTGAGGAGAGGTGGTTCAGGAGGGTTACTGAGGATTTCCTAGTCATGCGTAGGATGATTCTGGCCTATAGGTCTCTATCGAAGACTCACCAGCAACTACTAAATAAATACAGGGCTTTGTCTGATGCTGAGAGGGAGGTTCTGAAGCCAGCTATCTCCTCCATAGAGAAGCAGATGGAGGAGATGGCTAGGATGATAGTCGAGGAGGCCGGTAAAAGGTATCCAGCCTATAATGTGCTTCTTGAGGGGGCTGGGGATAGACGGCAGTTTGGCTGGCAGGGAGGCTCTGGCAGAGCTGCTAGCGTATGCTGATTTCGTCAATAGTTCTCTGAGGGGTTTGAAGAAGCTTTTAGGACTCTACAAACCGGCTAGCTCGTCTAGAAGGGAGTATTGGAGGCTATATGATGGTAGGCTTGATCGGGCTGTCACTAGGTTATCTGTGGCATACTACAAGAATAGGCTAAACGGGAGACAGTGCTGGGAGCTGGTGAAAAAGATCAGGCAACTAGTGGTGACGGCTTCGGGCCCGGGTAGGCCCCCGGCAGCGAGGGGAAAAACCCCAGAACTCTACACACCGGGGGCTCCCTCATTTTAATCGCCGGAACATATTCTCCGGCGGACTCTATTTTTATAATCCCGGTATCTGGGGTTCCTAGACTCACTGCCGAGGCCTACAGGACTAACCAACCCCCCACTCTTTCCCTCCTTCCAACAATCACGCCATGATCCTCCTACAGCCACCATGAAACATGTATTCTAAGACTGCTAAGACCCAAACCTCACAACTTTTTTCATTACGTCCAAAACAACCAGGGACCAAGACCACAGCATCCCACAACACTCGGAAAGAACCGCAAAATAAACCCTAAACCCACCAACACAAATTTTCTTTAAGTGTTTGGTAGTTCTGTTGAGAGTTTTACGGCGTTAATTCTTCTTTTTTCGTTGAAAAGTTAAATATAACGTCGTTATATGAGTCCTCCGCATGAAAAGGGCAACCAAACTAGCACTTATCGGCACGGCCTTTTTCGTCGCGTCCCTTCTTGGACTCTACGAGTTCTTGCACCTCCTGCCTGCCGGGGAGAGGGTCGATAAGCTGATAGTCACGGTCCAGCCTACGCAGAACCCCATAGACCTGAGAACCCCCTCTGAGGCTCTCAGGAAGTATCTCGAGGAGAGGATTGGGATTCCTGTCGAGGTCTACGTACCGACCGACTACGCCCAAGTCGTCGAGGCGCTTCGCTACAAGAACACCCACGTGGCTATCATGGGTTCTTGGCCGGCCTATCTCGCGGTGAAGAACGCCCAAGCTGAGCTGCTGCTGGCCGAGGTGAGGACGGTTGCTATCGGTGGGGAGAGGGTAAACGCGACCTACTACTACTCCTACTGGATAGTGTTAAAGGACAGCCCCTATCACTCTCTCGCCGACCTCCGCGGGAAAAGGGTCTGCTTCCCGAGCAGGGTCTCTTCCTCCGGATACCTCGCACCTCTGGCGAGGCTTGTCGAGCTTGGGCTTCTAGAGAGGCAGGGCAGCGGGGCCGCAGATCCTTCAAAGTTCTTCGGCGAGGTAGTCATAGGGGGTGGGTATGGACAGTGCTGGGAGGCCCTTAAGGCAGGACAGGTCGAAGCCACGGTCATAGCTGGAGACGTCTCGTATAGCCTCTACACGGAGGCGTTGGAGTCTTCGAGGATAATTGAGACGCAGGGACCGCTCCCCTCACACGTGGTGGTAGTCGCGAAGGACCTGCCGCCCGAGCTGAAGAGGAAGATCAGGGATGCTTTCCTAGGCCTCTCAGACCCCAACAACAGGGACTTGATGAGGCGGTTTGTCTCGGCATTATTTGTAGGTTTTGAGGAGAAGAGCGAGGAGGAGCATTTCAGCTCTTTGAGACGCTACATCGAGCTTACGGGGCTAAGTTACGGTTGAGCCAACCACTCATCGAGGCGAGGCGGGTCTGGTACACCTACAGATCAGATAGCTACGTCCTCCGCGACGTGTCGCTGAGTATTGAGCCGGGAAAAATCCTCATGATCTTTGGGCGAAGCGGGGCCGGGAAGACGACGCTGCTGAAGATCCTAAAGGGCATCCTGAAACCAACCAGAGGCGATGTCCTCTACATGGGTCTACCTCTAAGCTCGACGGAGACAGCTAAGACGGCCTTCAGGTCCGTGGGCTACATACCCCAAGGCTTTGGAGTTGTATCAAACATGACGGTGCTGGAGAATGTGCTGGTCGGCGCACTCGCGCGGGTTCCAGTACTGCACTCGATAATCGGCAGTTTCCCGGAGGAGGAGGTAAAGAAGGCGGAGAGCCTTATCAGGCAGATGTCGCTGGCCGAGTACCGAGACGTGAAGGTCTCACAGCTGAGTGGGGGGCAGCGCCAGAGAGTCTCGATAGCCCGAGCCCTTATGCAGGACCCCAAGATAATACTCGCAGACGAGTTCGTCAGCCAGCTAGACCCCATAACCGCCACCGAGGTGCTAGACATCTTCAGGAGACTCGCCGACGAGAGAGGCATATCGACCGTGATAACTACCCACGATATCCACCTCGCCTCAAGGTACTCCGACGAGATCGTCGTCCTGAGGAGGGGGGCGATATCGTATGTGGGCAGGAGCGTGGAGACCACGGTTGAAGAGATAGTTAGGGCCATGTAGCATCTAGGTGGATAGTGATGAAGTGGAGGATAGCCTTACTTGTACTGTTCCTGTTTTCTCTATGGCAGACGGGCTTCTTTGACCCGGTAAAGCTCTCCAAGGCCGGCAACATTATCCCATTCCTGGCCCGCATGCTTCCACCAGATCTCTCCATACTCCCCACGGTGCTTTCGGCCATGTACGAGACCATCATAATGGCCATCGCAGGCACCATGATAGGCGGAGGAGTAGCCCTGGCACTGGCGACCCTCAGCGCCCGACAGATCTCGCCAAAGCCCCTCAGAGCGGCCTTCCGGGCGATCCTCGCCCTGATAAGGACGATACCTGCGGTCCTCTGGGCGTTAATCTTCGTCGTAATAGTGGGGTTCGGGCCGCTTGCGGGAGTGCTAGCCATCAGCCTCTACTCGGTGGGCTACCTCGGCAAGCTCTTTTACGAGGCTTTCGATTCGGTCAGTGGAGAGGTTATCGAGGCTGTCAAAGGAGTGGGATCGACCAAGCTGCAGCAGCTCCGATACGCCATACTCCCAGAGTCGGCTAATTACCTAGTCAGCCAGACACTCTTCATCTTCGAATACAACGTTAGGGCCTCAAGCATCGTAGGCCTAGTCGGGGCCGGAGGAATAGGATACCTCGTGATCGCGCTGGTCCAGTCGCTCCAGTACAGCGGTCTCCTCACAACCATCCTAGTCATGCTAGCCTTCGTACTCGGCCTAGACGCGCTCAGCTCAAAGATACGGGCGAGATTCTTCACTTAGGAGGAACCTACTCATTGCCTCCTAACTATCTGTGGTGATCCTTATAAGATCGAGTCTCCACCAAAAAAATCTAAGAACACGCTAATATATCATTTCAAGCTGTTATGTAACCATACAACGTTGTTTGTCCCTTTCCCTTGAATATTACCTCGTTTCCCCATAGGTCTAGCTGTGTTGGGATGTTTCCGTGTTCTTCTACGCCTAGTATGTTTCTTGGTTTAGATTTCTCCTTTTTACTGCTCCTATCTCCTTCTCTAAGCCCTTAATGTTTGTTAGTGTATAGTAGATTTCTCTTGGCAGTATTAGTCCCTTTGAGGTCTTTATTTATCTTGGCAGTAGTTCTCTTGAGCATAGTGAGTCAGGTTAGAGATGGCCCGGCTGTTGGGGCCACTACTCTTTATATGCGGGGCCGGTGGGTTGGAGTGGGATGGTGGAGAGTTTCAACATGGTTGCGAGGCCATACGAGATAAAGACACTGAACGAGGAGGTGTAGTAGGTGAGGAGGTACCTACCACGAGAGCTTCGGATCAAGCTGTACAATGATGTTGTTGCCCTTCGGAGACGCGGTCTGACGTATAGGGGGATTATCGGGGAGGTCTGGCGAAGATACGGAGTCAGGATATCCGAGTCGTCGATAAGCGAGTGGCTACGCGGGGTGCATAACCCATACAACGGAAGAAGGATATCTTCACTAGAACTGTTGAAGCCCTCTGAGGAGTTGGCGTACGTGATAGGTGTGAAGGTCGGTGACGGATACGCTTATAGGAGAAGACGCACCATCAAAGGCTACAACCATGTCTGGATAGGTCTTAAGGCTAAAGATAAGGAGTTCGTCGAGGAGTTCACTAGGTGTCTTGCAAAGGTTCTGAATAGGAGAGAAATAAGGCCGGGGTATAGGAGATCTTCAGGAAGGTATGTCGTTGAAGTTAAGTCGAAGACGCTCTACGAGCTTCTGAAAAAGCCGGTAGACCTCCACAGACTGAAGAAATATATTGAGCATTGCGAGAAGTGCGTTGCGGCTTTCATCAGGGGCTTCGCGGACTCGGAAGGAAGTGTTGACAAGAATGGACACATATTTATCCTCAACACCGACCAGAGACTACTCATATATGTTAAGGAGCTTCTTAGGAGACTTGGCATAGAGTCAACAGGGCCAAAACTCCATTATTTGCGAGGAACTGTAATACATGATCCTAGGACGGGGAAGCAATACACGCATAACAAGGATGCATATGTGATCTATATTCGAGCCAGCAGTAATACAAACTTCTACAGATACGTGGGCTTCGCCATGACTAGGAAGCAGGCGCGGCTAGAAAACTACGTCAAGAGAAACACTGGTGCACCCACCCTCCCCCAACCATTTCCCAACCCATCCTCAAAATAATAACTAATATTGGGGCCGGCCGGATTCGAACCGGCGACCTCCGCCGCGTCAGGGCGGCGTCATAACCGCTAGACCACGGCCCCGCCGTGTAAATTCTAAGCGCGGACCCGTTTTTAAAATTTAGTTGGGGTGGGGTTAGATCTTTCTGAAGTGGCAGTTGACCCCTATTGGGGGTAGGTTTTTGATGCTTGGGCCTCGTTCGAGGCTTATTATACTGTAAGCCCAGTAGCGGCTGTTTACGTCGCATATCCAGGCCCTCGTGACCCCCACGACTTTTCTCCTGACTATGAGCCCCTTTGGATGTATGTGTAGGGTTAAGGCGTCGTGGGGCTGGGCCTCCTCCTCTACTGCCCGCGATCCTATGAATACTTTGTACCGATCGAGCTTCTTCTGGTGGAAATCTTTTAGCCACTGTTCTAGGCTTCTGCCTAGAACCTCGACCGGCCCACCCCTCTCGATCACCAATATTCTTCTCTGATCCTCCATGAAGAGGCAGAGGTCTCCCGCCGTAGCTATGAGGGATGTTGTCCAGAGTGTTGTGGGGACACGTATCTGGAACTCGTAGAGGGCTATGAGGGTAGCTGGGTCGGGCCTATGGCACTTTATGCTTCTGAGGAGTCTTGAGAGGTCCTCCTCGCTTTCCAACATGTTGATCTTGAGGAAGTTCAGCCTCCCAGCGCACGACCAGGCGTATGCCTGGAACCTGGCGCCACTCGCCGTGCCCGTGACCCTTAGCCCCCTATGGCCCCCCACCGTTGTCTCGTCTCTATCGAGTATCTCCCACTTGTCTTTCTCCCTGCTCTTGACTAGCCTATCAATCCATGGGCCAAGATCCGCGAACCCGTAGCTCCTAGACCTGTCGACTATAAGCTCGAGCCTCGGATAACCCATGTCTGTAAAGATGGAGTAGGAGCTTTGCGGGCCGACCCGCTCGGCCGCCAGACGGAGGGATGGGGGTGCGTAGAACTCGACGCCGCGCCATCCTATTAGTGGCCATTCGTGGGCATCAGACTCGCTAGACAAGCCCAAGCAGCAGCATGATGACGAAGGCTGAGAGCCACGCGGCGATCGCTCTCTTCACGCCTATTCCGTAGGCGATGTTGAGGGAGTATGCGCCGAGGCCCGAGATCCACAGCCAGGCGATGGGGGATAGGGCTCGCCTGATAGTGTTCAGCAGCGCCTCCTCCTCGGTCATGTGTTGGAGCCCTATGATAGTCGCGTCTATGTAGTTGTATGATACAACTTCGAAGGAGCTCCAGTTGAGGAAAGTCGGAACCATCAGCGAGATGTTGAAGGGCACCGCGAGCCTCCCCCTATTAACCACCTCCCCCTCGCTGAATATGACGCCGACGAGGATTACGCTCTGGTTATTGGACGACAGTATGGCTCTTTTCTGCTCGTCGGAGAGCGCTGTCAGGTTGACTCTTCTACCCACTGAGTCTATTATCTCGGCCCTTAGTGACGAGACGAAAACTCTTGGGCTCTGGATCACGGACCCGTTGACGACGAGGTCGCGCCTAACCCCCTCGGGGACCTCCACTCCGAAGTATTCTCCACTCACCGTGAACTCGCTGAAGCCGACGTCCCTCGCCTCATATCCGTAAACCACTATTGTGGATGGGGGTATGTAGAGGCTTATCAGCGCTCCAGCAAGAATAAAGATGAGGAGTATGAGGGATGCGTTCATGACTGTTGACAGGACGCTGATGATGTTTCCCTGCCTCTTCCTGAGGACCGCGCTGAACATCCAGTAAATCCCGACCAGCACGCCTAGTGAGAGAAAGAAATAGGCGACCTGCCTAGCTATGACGAAGCGCGTATCTATCGTTGGGGTCGGAATCTTCAGCTTAAAGGCGTTGACAATCTCTATCCTAGGCAACGAGATAAGAATGTCCAGCGAGATGCTCGCAGAGACAACGAGGGCGAAGAACAGAAACGCTATAGATGCTCTAGGGTTTTCAGCAATCTCCTCCAAGATTCTTCTCGGCCTATAGATTATCTTCACAGGCCTTGCAACAGCGGCGGTAAAAGACATTCTCTGAGCCCCCTAGCTGCTCCCCCTCGAGTGCTGAGACGCTATGAGGGGACGGGCAGCCTCCACGTACTTTGACCTCTCCTCCGCAGATATAGCCCTCCAGATCAGTACTTGTTTCCTCAGGTCGTCGGCGAAGAAGTAGGACTGAACGGCCCAGAGCGAGTCGGAGCCACTCGTCTTACTCATGACGAGGTCGAACAGGTACCGCTTCGACGACTCGTCGTACTGCGAGATTATCTCCACGTTCTGGTTGATTCCCTGCTCGTAGGGGGCCAGGGAAACGGCGAGCTCGAGGTGCAGGAGCCCGTCATCGGTGATGACCGGTGGGTTGACTGCCCTGACTCTAAAGTTGGGCTTCTCCGCCCCGGCGCCCTGGTAGTATTCATGGAGGAAGTACGTGAATGCGGCTGCCTCCTCGAAGGTATCTACGCTCAGGGGCAGCGGCATCCTCCAAACCCCCTCCCGAGGCCTCGTCGGCGGCTTCCACCGCCTCTCCAGGGAGGGGGTCACCAGCATGGCCGCTATTCTGGACGGGTAGATCGACGCTAGTAGGGCGGCGATAATCACTACTCCGAGGGACAGCATGATGAAGATCGAGGCGTAGTTAAGTGTGTAGGCCTGCGGCAGGATACCTATATCTATGAAGAGTCTGTTGAGGAAGAAGCCAAACAAGTATCCGACTAGTGCTCCGAGGGACGCGTAGACTGCTGACTCGACGAGGAAGAGGAAGCTGGAGCCGAGCGGCGGGAGGCCAAGCACGGAGTAGACGGCTATCTCCCTCTTCCTCTCTACGACGCTTCCCATAAGGTTGATGACCGTGTTGAGGGCGCCGATTACTATCAGGGCGGGCACGATCTCCCAGCCCACCGCCTTGAAGCTGGAGACCCTTGACGCCCTGTATGTGGTCCCCCTCTCCCCCACGTAGACAGCCAGGTCCGTGGCCATGGCTAGGTCGCTTGACAGGGATCGGAGGTCGCTTGGGGATGTGTTAGGTCCTGGGTAGATGTTGTATGAGGCCACATAGCCTCCCAGCTGCGTGACTATGCCGAAGGGAGCTACTACAAGCCTGTCCCAGGGTAGGGGCGGAGGTGTCTGCTGGGTCGGGATGGTGGCGCCAAACGCCACCGAGCCAACATAGTAGGGGTTGATCGGGGCCATGGAGAACCCGCTTATCTCTCGGAGAGCCTCAGCCTCCTGCGACGAGAAGATCCCGACCACCCTGAATCGAAGCCCCATCATGTAGACATCGTCTCCTACCCGGAGCTGAAGCGCGTCAGCCATCGCGTCCGGCACTATTATCTCGTACGAATGTAAGTCGCTGAATGTGGAGCCAGCCTTAATTACGCGCGACAGGACCATTTGCGCATCCTGTGGGGTGAGGCCAAGCACTGCGTGGATGTTGTAAGATGACTCGCGGAGCGGGTTCTTGCTCACAGATAGGACCGGCCCGATGTTTGGATATATCGAGGCTGGGTATAACCAGGCGCGTGGAGCAACTATCATCCCCCGCTGCTCGTAGGCCTTCAACGCCTCCATACCCTCGACACCCATAACCCCGCCCACCGGAATAGCGTATCCTATCCGCACTGAGACGCCGTCCATCGGCGCCTCCTGCGGGATGGTTGGGAACATCACGTCGACCGACGGAGCCACGGAGGTAAAGACCGACAGGCCGAGCGTGACCCCTACTATGGACCCGAGGACGAGGGCGGTTCTTAGACGGCGCCGCCTCATGTTCTCAAGAGCCGTGTTGTAGGCCACAGCCGCGATGCCTACCCTGCCCATCTCCATGACGTGCGACCCTAGGAGTCGATACGATATGCTCCTCCTGACCCTCTCCACCTCGTTTCCTAGGACCGAGATGACGATAAGGTAAAGTATGATTGTCAGGAGGCCGAAGACGGCCATTATAGCGGTGCTCATGACTGTGAAGGCTGGATGGACTAAGGTGAAGAGGAGGAAGAAGATGCCGCCGACAAGCGCTATGAATAGGAGCCTTCTACGCCCCTCGCTGTGTACCAAGAGCCTCTCAGTGAAGACGCTGCTTATGACGACTAGGGTGATGAAGAAGAGGCTGGTGGATGAGGAGTCGTTAATGAGACCCATAACCTCGTTATACGCCCTGTAGGCCCATCCCCAAGCCAAGATAGAGTAGGACTGGAATAGGGAGTACTTCTTCTCCCTGAGAGCCTCCTCGGCCAGCGACAGATACTTCTCCGCATGCTCGAGCTTCTGCTCCACACTCAGGGTCCTTACACTCCCTCTGCTCAGAGATTCGTACCTGTGCTTGCTTATGCTGTACATGTCGAGCGCTATCCGATATGCAGTATGGTGCAGCGTTGTCTCTCTCCTCGGCGAGAACCCGACACCCTCCATCTTCTCCGAGGTCGAGTTGACGAGCGCTATGTAGGGGACCCTGGATAGCGCCACGCCAGTCCCTCCAAGCCTCCCAAGAACCATGAAGATATCGCCCGGCTGTGTGAAAACCACGCCGACAGGCTCGTACATGTTGAAGTAAACGCCGTAGAACAATAGGTCGCCTTTAATGATGAAGTTTAGGGGTACTACGGAGGCGCCGCTCGTGTGGTACCAGCCTCCCCCAAGCCCGGCCTGCCCACCGGTTGTGACTGTGGCCCATCCTGGGAGGTGTGGATCGGGGACCAGGGCACTCCTGAAGTTTGTGAGGTCTATCAGGTCGAACAGCTGTGTGGGAATAGCCCTGAAAACAACTACGGATACTTCGTCGAATGGGGCGAGAGGCGAGACGGTGGGCACGATGGATCTCGCGCCATAGATTCCGAGGTCAGGCGCATAGATTATCTCGCCGGTTTCCTCGCTGAAGCCCCACGCCTCTACGAAGTATCTGCTACCTGGGACAAACGGGTATGGGACGAGACCCTTTACCGTGAAGTAGCCGTTCTCGTCGGCGAACGTCATCATCTTATTGAACGGGTAGGGAAGGGGCCAGTAGCCGGAGCTTAGACCCAGACCCACAGCGGTTCCTCCACCCGGCCCATACACGACCGATGCTGTGGGAGTGAAGCCTACATAGATTCTCACCAAGAGGTTTGGTACTGGTCGGTACCAGCCCACCGACGCATTATACGTCGTTACACGCCCCCTAAGCTCTATAAAGCCCGCGTACTCTGCGAAACCCCCGGGCTGTACAAACACTCTGGCTGGGGAGACGCTCTGCCAGCTGATTCCAAGCTCGTTCTCATTGAGGAACGAGTCTATGATGTGCGCGATAGCATACATCTGCGGCTTTAGGGATGGGATATCCACTAGAGCTAGGTCATTTACGGGCGTTCCGATCCAGTATCTGGACGTCTGGGCCGAGTGTATTGTGAAAGCTATGCCCCTGGTCTGCTCGGCTGGCTCGGTATCAAGCATGTAGGGATACTGCTGTGACCCCCAATACATACCGTTTGTGAAGAATTCTGCGATGAATGAGGTAGGCTCGACACCAACCATTTTCCGGAGATTGTCAACGAAGCCTGGATCATGAATGTAGTTTGTGAATATCTGCTTCCTCACCCACGCGTATCTAACAGTTATTCCTCCGGCGTTGCTTGTAGTCGCGTAGAGGCTTAGGGCGCTTCCCCTAACCAAGTCGAGACCAACCCCACGTGGATCTAGGTCCCCTATCCCTATCATCATCATCGGCCTAAACTTCCCTCTATCCACCTCGGCGGAGAAGTAGAACCTGTCCACGAAACTTCTGGGCCCCTCGAGTCCTTGCCAATGCCCGCTGAAGAATACGAACCAGGTGTTCCAGAGAGGCCTATTGGCCGAGAAGTATTTCGCGAGCTCTAGGAGTAGGGAGGGCGCAACCGCCTCCATGGCGCCCGGCGAGAGGGCTGGCACGGCAGACCAGCTATCAAAGCGCGCGGCTAGAAGAATGGCCTCAGACCTATCAGCATTCCTTCCCTCGAGGACGCCAATCACGTTGTACGCGGTCTTCTCTACATACCGCATATTGACGTGGACCGTGGCCCCCGCACCACTCTCAGCCAGACCGATGAGTTTCTCACCGACAGCTCTATCCACGTAGAGCCTCGGAAAGTTGATCGGCGCGTCTACGAACTTTTTGATCGATTCTTGATAGGGGGGTACCGTGGGGGGCGCTATGAATACGACGGCTCTAGCTCCCAGCTTGGCCGCATTTATCCAGTTAGATCCGCTCATATAGTCCATCAGAACTATCGCATTTTCGACCTCCTTTCCATCGAAGTTCTCTAGGTCCCCTCTACCTACATAGATGAGGTGGCCTGAAACACCTTCCGCTGTGGTTCTCGAGACCTGTACACCGTTGGGCCATACTGCAAAGGCTTCAAGCCTAGACTTCTCGCCGTCAAGCTCCACTTCTATCCAAGAGCCGAGGTCTATCGGAACAACTACACTATAGTTATGTATGATCACCCTAAGCCCCATCGCCTTCAGCCTCTCAGCGATGTAGTTGGCCGCCTCGTAGTGTCCCTGATAACCCGTGACCCTACTACCTAGTCCGCTGAGATACTTGATGTGAATCATAATGGCTTCTTGGTCGATGGCGTCGGGCCCTATCCTCGCGGCCGTGGCCTGCTGCCCCATTGTGGTGGGTGTGAGGAGCGAGAAGGCGGCGGAGGCCAGTAGCAATACTGATAGCGCGTATACGATTAGTGGTGCGGAGGCCTCCTTCTCTCTGCGCGTGAGCATTTAGTTTACCCACTAATCCACGCGTTGAGGTGCTTATCAATCTTTTCACGTACTGGGACCTTAGTCCCTTGATCTTACTCTCTCCGAAAAGCACTTTGAGTGGCGTGAGTAGCCTCAGCGCGAGGTTCTCGGCTATAACCGAGCTAGACAGGTCCTTCAGGAGGAGGTTATAGGTGGTGATGATTGTCCTTACGTTGTCTCTCTGCTGTATTCTGATGTAGTCTCGCTCAGAATCATGTAAAACGAGCCGCTCATATATTATGTTGCCCCAAGCTCTGACCGGGTACTCGAAGGCCGCGACCTCCCGCCCTAAAGCAGCATCGCCTAGCCCCAGCGCCGCGCCGGAACGAGCCAATCCACTCTCCACACCTGTTCTAAGTTAGGTCTCAGTCTTTTATAACACTACGCGCGAAGGGGATTAATAGAGAGAGATTTTGGTCGTTTGTTAGTCTGGCCTTGGAAATCCGTATAGTGTTGTCTGTCCTTTTCCCCTGAATATTACCTCGTTTCCCCAGCATTTCTCTTGGGAGTATTAGTCCCTTTGATGCTTTATGTATCCTAGTGGTAGTTCTTTGGCTCCCTCTATGAGGTATAGAATGTTTCCATCCATTTGTAGGTTTTTCTATTTGTATTTTATTGCCCAGTACTGTTTGCTGTAGAGTATCTTGACTATTATCTTCTTGAACCCTCTACTCTCTCTATTCTTCTCAGGACGGGGTTTGGAGTGATTCTTATGAACGGTTTGTCCAGCTCTTAGTGAGTGCAGGGTTGGTGATGGCCCGACTATTGAGGCCACTATTCCTTATATGCGGTGCTGGTGGAGGGTCTTATCCGAGCAGGTGATGCGGATGTGGTTGGTGGTGACTGATTCGGGGATCGAGGTGGGGAGGGTTCTGAACATTACTCCGACCCCAGACGGAGTCGTGATTGTGCAGAACGTGTAGGATGGCAGGCTGAGGACATGGATGATACCCTCCATCGCGACGCTTAGGTGTCTGATATACGAGGCGACGGTTGGAGAGACGCCGCCGAGAATCTACCACCAACTTAACTCAATGGTCCTAGAGAGGGAGTAGATAGAGAGGTTCCACATAGTTGCGAGGCCATACGAGATAAAGACACAGAATGAGGGGTGTAGTGGGCGGAGAGATGCCTGCCGCTGGCGCTTCGGATCAAGCTGTACAATGATGTTGTTGCCCTTCGGAGACGCGGTCTGACATATAGAGGGATCATCGGGGAGATCTATCGAAGATACGGAGTCAGGATATCTGAGTCGTCGATAAGCGAGTGGCTACGCGGGGTGCATAACCCATACAACGGAAGAAGGATACCCTCACTAGAACTGTTGAAGCCCTCTGAGGAGTTGGCGTACGTGATAGGTGTGAAGGTCGGTGACGGATACACTTATAGGAGAAGACACACCATCAAAGGCTACAATGACGTAAAAATAGGTCTTAAGGCTAGGGATGGGGGTTCGTCGAGGAGTTCGCTAGGTGTCTCGCAAAGGTTCTGGGCAGGAAACAAATAAGGCCGAGATTTAGGGACGGTGTGGGGAAATATGTCGTCGAAGTTAGGTCACAGACGCTATACGAGCTCCTCAGAAAACCAGTAGACCTCCACAGACTGAAGAAATATATTGAGCGTTGCGAGAAGTGCGTTGCGGCTTTCATCAGGGGCTTCGCAGACTCAGAAGGATGTGCTAACAAGAGGGGTTATATATTTATCCTCAACACCGACCAGAGACTACCCATATATGTTAAGGAGCTTCTTAGGAGACTTGGCATAGAGTCAACGGGGCCAAGAATTCATGTCCGGCGAGGAACTATATTCTATGATCCTAGGACGGGGAAGAAATACACACATGACAAGGATGTATATGTGATCTATGTTCGAGCCAGCAGTAATATGAGCTTCTACAGATAGGTGGGCTTCACTATTAGGAGGAAGCAGATACGGCTAGAAAGCTACATCAAGAGAAGCACTAGAAAACTTACCCCTCCCCCAACCATTTCTCCCCATTCAACATCCTCAAAATAATAACTAATATGGGGCCCGGCGGGTCTAGACATGTTCCTAAACTTCGCGTGAGAGGTGAGGCTCGAGGGGCCTGCATCGCTCCTGCCAAAGCTTTTATGTTGCGAGAAGGCGGCTAAATCCGAGGGAGCTTGAGGGAATTCAGAGTAGGGATTATAGGTTGTGGAGGGATCGCGCAGAACGTACACATTCCTGGATACCAGAAGCTAGAGAGTGTTAAGGTCGTGGCCTGCTGCGACGTGGTTGAGTCCGTCGCCATGAAGGCGGCCGAGAAGTTTGGGATACCTCGCTACTACACGGACTACTCGAAGATGCTGGAGCGAGAGAAGCTTGACGCCGTAAGCGTATGCACACCAAACGCACTGCACAAGGAGCCTACGATCCTGGCCCTCGAGAGCGGTGCCCACGTGCTCGTTGAGAAGCCCATAGCAACGAGTGCCGAGGAAGGCGCCGCGATGGTTCGCGCGGCTAAGAAGGCTGGCAGAATACTGATCGTGGGGTTCCAGGAGAGGTTCAACCCCTACGGGATGGTGATTAAGAGGTTCGTGGAGAACGGCGATATCGGTTGGATCTACTATAACAAGGCAGTCTATCTGAGGCGGAGAGGCGTCCCAACGTGGGGGGCGTTCTTGGATAAGAAACTCCAGGGGGGAGGAGCCCTCATAGATATCGGGGTTCACGCCCTAGACTTGGCGATGTATCTCCAAGGATTTAAGAAGCCCGTGAGCGTGTTGGGGAAGGTCTATACCCTGTTCGGAAAAAGCGAGGAGGCGGCTCAGGCCAACGCTTGGGGGCCATGGGACCCATCCAAGTTCGAGGTAGACGACAACGCGCTGGGGGTGGTGAATATGGAGGACGGCTCAACTCTCATACTGGAGGTCTCTTGGGCGAGCCATCTAAAGTCGACCGGCTCCTTCAACGTTATTCTCCGGGGCACCAAGGGTGGGGCCCAGCTCGACCCCCTCGAGATCTACATGGATAAGAACGGTGTCGCGGCCGACGTAACACCAATCCTTCACGGAAAGAAGCCCGACTGGAGGGAGCAGTCATACATGAAGATTCAGAGGTTCATAGAGTCGATTATTGCTGAGAAGCCCCTCTACGCCCCTGGGGAGGAGGGCGTGATCGTCCAGGCGATCATCGACGCGATCTACAAGTCCTCGCAGACGGGTAGGGTCGAGCCCGTGAACATACCTCCAATGTGAGGACGATGGGTGTCGAGAGGATGCAGTACGTCAATTTGGGTAGGAGCGGGCTCAAGGTCTCGAGGATATGCCTAGGCTGCCTATCATTCGGAGACGCGAGAGGCTGGATGGTGGGATACTCCGAGGCTAGGAAGGTCTTCGAGAAGGCCTGGGATCTCGGCATAAACTTTTTCGACACTGCCAACGTGTATTCTCGCGGACGGTCAGAAGAGATTCTCGGGCAGCTCCTAGAGGGGAGGCGGGAGGACGCCGTAGTGGCGACTAAGGTTTTCGGCGAGATGGGCCCAGGACCAAACCAAAGGGGCCTATCAAGAAAACACATTATGTGGCAGGCTCGGGAGTCGCTGAGAAGGCTCAACACGGACTATATCGACCTATACCAGATCCATAGGTGGGACTACGAGACCCCGATAGAGGAGACGCTTAGGACTCTGACAGACCTCGTGAATATGGGGAAGGTCCTCTACATTGGAGCCTCGAGCATGTGGGCCTGGCAGTTCACAAAGGCCATCTACATAAGCAGGATGCGCGGCTACGCCGAATTCGTCAGCATGCAGAACGTCTACAACCTCCTCTACCGCGAGGAGGAGCGCGAGATGATACCCTTCTGCAAGAGCGAGGGAATAGCAATCATACCTTGGAGCCCCCTAGCTGTGGGCGTCCTCTCAGGCAGGTACTTGGTTGGCGACAGGCTAGTCGTCGGCGAGAAGGATCTGGAGAGGATCAGACCCGGTACCCCTGACTACAGGGCCTACATAGAGCCTCCTGAGAATGCGGAGATAGTTAGGAGGGTTGTAGAGCTGGCTAGGAGTAAGGGTGTGAAGCCTTCTCAGATAGCGTTGGCGTGGCTCTTTAAGAAGGGTGTGACTTCGCCGATCATAGGCACGACTAATCCTGAACATGTTGTCGAGGCTGTTGAGTCTCTTGAGATAAACCTAAGCGACGACGAGGCAAGATACTTGGAGGAGCCCTACCGGCCTAAGCCCGTGTTCGGGCACAGGTAGCAGCGTCCAGATTTTTTAGAGCATTATCCCCGGGTTAAGGATGTTGTTTGGATCGAGGAGAGACTTGATCTTCCTCATTAGCTCGAGGGCCCTGCCATGCTGCTCCTCCATGAACTCTCTCTTCTCTATCCCTATCCCGTGCTCGGCCGAAACAGCGCCTCCGAGTTCGATGGCGTATCTACTTAGCTCCGCGTTTGCCTTGTGAGCCCTCTCCCACTCATCTCTGTTTCTCCTATCCGTGAGCCAGTTGGCGTGTACATTCCCATCTCCAAGATGTCCCATGACCCCAACCCTCACCCCATATTTCTCGGCGAGTTCGTAGGCCTTCTTGACGGCGTCGAGCAGCCTCGAGAGGGGCACTATGATGTCTCCTATTATTGGTGATCTGCAGGCCTTGAGGATTGAGGGGTAGGCTCCTCTACGTGCCTCCCATATCCTCTCGCTCTCCTGGACGCTCTTGGGAACCACCACCTCGACGGCGCCTCCGCTTCTGAGGATGTCCACAGCATCGTTGATCTCCTCCTCGAGACCCGCGGCGGAGTAGCTATGGAACTCTAGGATAATCATGCATTCTCTCTGGGGAAGGTCTAGCTTGGCCCAGTCGGATATCAGTTTGAGGTGGGTCTTGTCGAGAAACTCTATCGCACCCGGCTCAAGACCCGATAACCTTATCGTGTTTATGCACTTGACCCCTGCCTCGATCGAGTCGAAGTATGCCGCCACCGTTCTCCTGTTCCTCGGGAGCGGCCTGAGCCGTAGCGCCGCCTCGGTTATTACTCCGAGCGTGCCCTCGGAGCCCACCATCATCCGAGCGAGGTCGTATCCGATGGAGTACTTGAAGACGCGGGAGCCGAGGCGGAGGTCGAGACCCACTGGGAAGACGACTCTCAGGGCGAGGACGTAGTCCCTTGTGGCACCATACTTCACCGCTTTAAGGCCGGATGCGTTGTTCGCTATCATGCCGCCGATGGTGCACGACCTGCCGCTGGCTGGGTCCGGTGGGAAGAAGAGGCCGTGAGGCTCGAGCTCCCTGTTAAGCTGGTCGTATATTACTCCAGGCTCCACATCCACCTGCATATCGAGGGGCCTCACCTCGACTATGTGGTTCATCTTGGACATGTTCATGACTATGCCACGGTATCTTGGGACACTGGCCCCAGTCAGGCCTGTCCCACCTCCCCGCACCGTGACGGGTATCCTCCTGCTCGAGGCGTAGCTAAGTATCTTCAGGACCTCCTCACTGCTCTCGGGCCACACGACCGCCTCCGGGAGAGACATATCCCCAGAGTAGGCGTCCAGCGCGTTTGTCACTAGGTCGAAGTCCTCGGTAGAGATGTCGTCCGGCCCTACGACCGCTTTTAGAGACTCGATGTCCCTTCCCTCAACCGGGTTATACTCCAAGGCTCGTCCCCCTCCACATACGCCCCCTAAAACGACTGCCAGTCC
>Ga0209670_100285_pt1 | contig 32106 bp, 31 predicted proteins | sample PerSpoBPS_BMetaG_FD_184741 | JGI IMG/M metagenome (GOLD analysis project Ga0209670, IMG submission 184741) | Thermal spring microbial communities from Yellowstone National Park, Wyoming, USA - Perpetual Spouter B (PS_B) MetaG (SPAdes) (version 3) | ecosystem: Environmental > Aquatic > Thermal...
TCCAGGTATTCCCCAAGTTCCGAGCTTTCCAAAAACCAAATCTCCCTTTCCTCAACCCTACCGTGGCCTCGGCTCCATTCCCGAAAATCCGGAGGCCGCTCCAATACCCCGTGGCCCCAAAGCCAAAACCGGACCGCCTCCCCGATCTCCCGTTGATTGGCTTTCAATGGCCCTATATAAGCCCCCCTTTTTCAACTATTTTGCGTAAGACCGGCTGGGTCATAAAGCCGGCATCAATCGTTAAAATTTTGCCCTTTATGGGCATACGTTCCAGGATATGAAGGGCTGCTTTGATCTTATCCTGGTCCTCGGCCACCACTTGCTCCAGAACAATTCCCAGCCTATGGCTAAAGGCGGCCACCACCATCAGAGGACCTTCGTAATCCCGCTGGCTTCCCCTCAACACCTTTTCATCTATGCTGATCTGCGCGGAATTTACAGCCTTTAACCAGCGATTAAAGATCTCAAGGAGCAAGGAAGCGTCTAACCGGCAAAGTAAAGTTCTAAAGGTTTCCAAGGCCGGAATCCGGTTGCGGTGGAATGGAAGATGCGTGGTGAGGAGGTCGGAATGGGCTTTGACCCAAAGCCACATCCCTCTCAGGGAGCTCTGGCCGTTTAAGGCAGCTAAGATTATGGCCGTAATGAGGCTGGTAAGGGGGTATCGGCGGCCATATTTGCTCCTGGGATCAGGCATCTGGGCTAACATCTCCAGTAGACTTTGCCCGGAAGGAACCGGTTCCATCGCCCCACCTCCTCCTTCGCTTCACCGGGAAGCGGCCCGGCCGCCGTCATCCCAAGCGGCTCCATCGCTCGACTTCTCTCATCCCGTCCGCTTCACGCCCTCTTCGGGAAGAGCAGCGCCCCGGCAGAGCGCTCCATCGCTCTACCTCCTCCCTATCTTCAGCCCAATAATACCCAACTCTCAAAAAACTGGAAAGCCCTGCCTGGCTGGCTAGGGCTTTCCGGTTTTCATGTTGGGCGGATCAGCAGGCTTAGACCCCGGTCCGGCCGGGCGCTGAAGGCCCGGAATCCGTCGATCACCAACCGATCCCCCAGGGTTCGGAGCCGATTCAGGGCCAGGTTCCGGATCCGGCGGAGCCCCGGCCCGACCTGCCGTCCATGCAGCCGATCTTCACCGGAACTCCTATCCCGGACCCCATGGAGCCGGCTCTCGATCTCTTAGCGGCCCCGCGGCCCTTCCAGGACCTCCCCCCGTGCCCTCCGGCGCCCAACCGACCCACCGGCCACCCCTATCGGCTCCGGCTCCACCCAGGCCTCCGGCTCCGACCGCCGGGAGAGCCGACACCGACGCCGCCGGATCACCCCGCCAAACCGGAGGCCGGGCCCGCCATCCTCCGCCTCCAAGCCCCCGCTCCGCGCTCTCCTCCAGCCAGAGTTCTCGGATCTCCAGCCGACCGTGGCCCTTGGGAACTTCCCGGACATCGGGAGGGCGGTCCCATCCCCCATGGCCCCGCCGCCCAAGCCGCACCGCCGCCTCCACCTCCGGTGGGTTCCCTTGGATCGGCGCCAGGTCGCCCCTCCTTTCTCGACCCCCTTCCGAACCACCGGTTGGGTCATCCACCCCGCATCCAGGGTGACCATCCGGCCTTCGAGGGAGATCGGCTCCAGGAGGGCGAGGGCTGCCTCCGTCGGATCCCGGCCCCCGACCACCATCTGACCCAGGACCCGCCCCACCCGGTGATCCAAGGCGGCCACCCCCATCCAGGGCGCCTCCCCCTCCCGCTGGCTGCCCCGCAAAACTTTCTCATCCAGGCGAATGCGTTCCACATTTACGGCCGTCAGCCAACCGTTCAACGCTTCCCGCAACAAAGACCAATCGAAACGGCAAAGCAGAGTCCGAAACGTTTCCAGGGCGGGGATCCGGTGGCGAGGAAACGGCAGGTGTGGGGTCCGCCGATCGGAATGCGCCCGGGCCCACCGCCCCATGCCCCGCAGCGAAACTAGACCGTTCAGGGCGGCTCAGAGGCGCGCGATCCGCCCAGACGGGAGGGGAGATCGGCGGCCGCGCCGGCCTCGGGGGTCCGGGATCCCGGCCAGCACATCCAGCCAGCTCCAAGGCATGGTCTTACCTCCTCAAGGCCTTCCACCCAACAATAGCCTAAGCCCGGAAAACTGGAAAGGCCTGGCCAGGGGGTCGCCCCCTTGACAGGTGAACACGATCTCTTTATAATCAGGCTGAATTTCGCACACGTGTGCACCCGCCATGCGCGTGACGATCAAGGACATCGCCCGGGCGGCGGGGGTGAGCCACACCACGGTCTCCCGGGCCCTGCGGGGCAGCGAGGAGATCCGCCCGGAGACCCGGGCGCGGATCCAGGCCATCGCCGAGGCCATGGGCTACCGGCCGAACCCCGTGGCCCGGGCCCTCCAGGGCCGCCGCACCCAGACCCTCGGCGTGGTGGTCACCCGCCTCAGCGACCCCTTCCATACGGAGGTGGTCCAGGGCATCGAGATGGTCGCCCAGGCCCGCGGCTACGGGATCCTCCTCAGCCTCTCCCACGAAGACCCGGAGAAGGAGCGCGCCATCGTGGAGCTCCTGGCGGCCAAGCAGGTGGACGGCATCATCGTGGCCGCCTCCCGGCTGGGCAGCCGCTATCTCCCCATGCTGGAGGCCCTGCGGATCCCCATCGTGCTGATCAACAGCCACCAGACCGGTCCCTACGTCTACTCAGTGGCCACCGACAACGTCCACGGCGGCTACCTGGCCGCGGCTTACCTGATCCGCCTGGGCCACCGGGCCATCGCCTACATCGGCAGCCGCCGGGGCGGCCGTAGCAACCAGGATCGTTACCGCGGCTACCGGCAGGCGCTGCGGGAGGCCGGGCTATCCGTCCGCCCGGAATGGGTGGTGAAAGGGGACGGGCGGGTGGAGGGCGGGGAGGCGGCCATGCGCCGGCTGCTGGAGGCCGATCCCCGCCCTACGGCGGTGTTCTGCTACAACGACCTCACGGCCATCGGCGCCCTGAAGGCGGCGCTGCGGGCCGGCTTGCGGGTGCCCGGGGACCTCTCCATCATCGGCTTTGATGGGCTGGAGGAAGGCACATACGTGACCCCGATGCTGACCACCGTGGCCCAGCCCCGCCGGCAGCTGGGACGGCTGGCGGCGGAGATGCTCCTGGAGATCCTGGAGGGCCGTCCCTCCCCGAAGCGCATCCTGCTCCAGGGGACGCTGATCGAGCGCGAATCCTGCGGGCCGCCGCTTTAAAGTTTTTTCACATCCCTTTCGTCAATCTTGGGAATCCCTTTCGCATCCCGTTGATCCCTCCCCGGTATGCTGGGGAGCAGATCTTCTCAAGAAGGAGGCAGCCATGAAGCGCACAATCGGTTCCGCCCTATCGTGGATGGCGGTGTTCGTCCTCCTGATCGCGGCGTGCGCGCCGGCGGCCACGCCGACGCCCACCCCGACCGCCGCCCCGCCGCCTACGCCGGCCCCCAGCCCCACCCCTGCGCCCTCTCCCACTCCAGCCCCGGTGGAGATCTCCATCACCTGCCGCTGCGTCAAGGGCGGGGTGAACGCCAACACGGTGAAGTGGCTCACCGAGACTGTCATCCCCGCCTTCGAGCAGCAGATGGCCGCCAAAGGGACCCCCGTCAAGGTGCGGCTGGTGGAGTTCGGGGGCAGCGATGAGGAGCTCAAGGCCCAATACGCCCTGGATCTCAAGGCCGGCAAGGGTCACGACGTGATGGCCTTCGATGGCTTCTGGACGGCGGAGTTCGTCGCCGGCGGGCTGATCAAGCCGCTGGACGAGATCGCCGGCCCCGAGGTCAACCAGTGGGAGGGCTGGGCCCATATCCCGGACCGGGTGCAGGCGCTGCTGATGTATCAGGGCAAGCGCTACGGCATCCCCACCGGCACCGACGTCCGGGTGATCTGGTATCGCAAGGACCTCTTCCAGAAGGCGGGCCTGCCGGCGAACTGGCAGCCCACCTCCTGGGAGGACATCTTCGCCGCCGCCCGGCAGATCAAGAAGGCCCTCCCCGATGTGATCCCCATGCAGGTTAACGCCGGGACCGCCATGGGCGAGGCGACCACGATGCAGGGCTTCTACCCGGTGCTGCTGTCGGCGGGCTCCTTCATCTACGATTGGGACCAAAACAAGTGGATCGTGCGCAGCCCGGCGATGCTGGACGCTTTGAACTTCTACAAGCGGGTCTACCTCGATGAGAAGCTGGGCGACGCCCGCCTCCAGCTCATCAAGGAGGGCCGCAACCAGTCCTTCGCCCTGTTCCGCGACGGCAAGATCGCCATGCTGTGGGAGGGGGATTACTTCTGGCGCTCGGTGGTCAACCCCGCCGTTAAGTCCGAGTGGGCCATCCCCAACCGGGATGAGGTGGTGGGCTGGGCCAAGATCCCGGCCAAGGAGCCGGGCAAGGGCTACCGGGGCCAGGACTTCGTGACCATCTCCGGCGGCACCGGCTTCATCCTCAACCCCAACACCAAGCACCCGAAGGAGGCCTGGGCCTTCCTCTCGTTCATGTTCAGCAAGGAGATGCTGATGGAGTTCCAGAAGATCGAGCCGCGGATCCGTGCCCGGGACGACGTGCCGGTGACGGGGGATCCGGTGATGACGGAGCTAGTTAAGCTGCTGCCGCTGACCACGGTCCGCCCCATGCTTCCCGCCTATCCCAAGGTCTCCCAGGCGGCCCAGCTGGCCACCGAGCGGGTGGTCTCAGGCGAGATGACGCCGGAGCGGGCCATGGAGGCCTACGCGAAGGAGGTGACGGACCTGGTCGGGCCGGACAACGTGCTGGATCTCATGCCGCGCTGAGCCCGACGGAGCCGGTGAGGCCATTCGCAGGGCCCGGGGCGTCGTCCGGCGCCCCGGGCCTTCACTGGAGGATCGCGCGAGGAGGAGCCGGTGGTCCAGCGTCGCCCCATCCTGTCCCTTCCCATCGGGCTGCTGTTCCTGCTGCCCGCCCTCTTCTTCGTGGCTGTCTTCCTGGTCTTTCCCTCCCTCTGGGTGCTCTGGATCAGCCTGACCAACCAGACCCTGACCGGGGAGACGGCCCTGCGGCCTCAGTTCGTGGGCCTGGCCAACTTCCGGTATCTCTTCGACCCTGAGAACTGGGCGGTGCGGGGCTACTTCGGGAACGCCCTGCGCAACAGCGTCCTCTTCGTCGTCGGCTCGGCCCTGATCGGCCAGGCAGGGCTGGGGTTGGCCATCGCCTGGGCCTTCCACCGACGCCGGGGCCTGCTGCGGGAGGTCCTCTACACCCTGGTCATCCTGGCCTGGATCATCCCGGACGTGGTGGTGGCCTTCATGTGGGTGGCCTACCTGGACCGGGATCAGGGGACCCTGAACGCCCTCCTCTCGGCCCTGGGCCTGGGGCGGGTGGACTGGCTGATCGAACGGCCGCTGCTCTCGGTCATCATCTTTAACACCTGGCGGGGAACCGCTTTCTCGATGTTGCTGTTCTCCTCGGCCTTAGCGATGCTGCCTCCCTCGTATCTGGAGGCGGCGGCGGTGGCCGGGGCCCGCCCGTATCAGGCCTTCCGGGACATCATCCTTCCCTCCATCCGCAGCCACATCGTCACGGACCTGATCCTGATCACCCTGTGGACCTTCAACACCTTCACGCCGTATCTGATCACCGGGGGCGGCCCCACCTTCCGCTCGGAGGTGGTCTCGATCTACACCTTCCGGGTCGCCTTCCAGCATTTCGAGTTCGGCCGCGGGGCGGCGGTGGCCGTGGTGATGATGCTGATCAACCTGACCCTGGCCCTGGCCTATCTCTCCACCCTGCGTCGGGAGGCCCGCGCCCGATGACGGTGATCCGCCATGTTCTCTCCCGTATCCTCTTCTCCGGCTTCGCCGCCCTGGTGGGCGCTTTCTTCGCCCTGCCCATGCTGTGGCTGACCCTGGCTCCTTTCAACGCCCGGGGGACCCTGGCGGTGGAGATCCCCCGGCCCTTCACCCTGGCCAACTTCCAGGCCGTTTTCGCCAACGCCTTCGCCGTGCGGGCCCTGGGCAACAGCCTCATCCTGGCGGGGGGGACCATGCTGGTGGTGACCCTGACGGCCACCCTGGCCGCCTACGCCCTCTCCCGGGCGGAGGTGCCTTACTACGATCTCCTCACCTACGGCCTGATCCTCTTCTCCTCGGTGGTGACCGGCACGGCGGCCATGGTCCCCATCTTCCTCCTGGCCAACGCCCTGGGGCTGGTGGACACTTACGTCGGGGTGATCATGGCCTTCACCGGGGGGCTGCTGCCCACGGCCATCTTCATCCTGCGGGATTTCGTGGAGGGCCTCCCCCGGTCCTACGAGGAGTCGGCCATGGTCTGCGGGGCGAGCCCCTGGCGGATGGTATGGGACGTGGTGATGCCGCTGCTGCGGCCGGGGATGATGGTGGTGGGGATCTGGGCCTTCGTGCAGGTCTGGGGGGCCTTCCTGATCCCCTTCGTGCTGCTGCGCAGCCCGGCGCGCATGCCCGCCGCCATCGCCATCTACTCTTTCTACACGGAGGCGGGCACCCCCATCCTCACCCTCACCTCGGCCTACGCGCTGCTCTACGCCCTCCCGGTGCTGGCTCTCTATCTCTTCGTCAACGCCCGTTATGGGTTCCGGTTCTTCGGGGGGATCAAGCGCTGAGATCCGGTAGGATGGGATCTGCAGGACTTTTTTTGAGGAGGCAGAGCTGGCCATGGCGCGAATCCGGCTGGAGGGGGTGACGAAGGCGTTCGGAACGGTGGTGGCGGTGGACGCGGTGACCCTGGACATTGAGGACGGGGAGTTCTTCGCCCTGCTGGGGCCCTCCGGATGTGGGAAGACCACCACCCTGCGTCTCATCGCCGGGCTGGAGCGCCCCACCCGCGGGCGGATCTTCATCGGGGAGCGCGACGTCACCGAGCTCCCTCCGCAGGCCCGAGACGTAGCCATGGTCTTCCAGGACTACGCCCTCTACCCGCATATGACCGTCCTGGAGAACATCGGCTACCCGCTCAAGGTGCGCCGTTACGCCAAGCCCGAGATCCACCGCCGGGTCCGGGAGGTGGCGGAGGTCCTGCAGATCGCGGATCTGCTGGACCGGCGGCCGGGGCAGCTGTCGGGCGGGCAACAGCAGCGAGCCGCCGTCGCCCGGGCCCTGGTCTACCACCCCCAGGCGTTCCTCTTCGATGAGCCGTTGAGCAACCTGGATGCCAAGCTGCGCCTGGAGGCCCGCAGCTTCCTGAAGCATCTCCAGAAGTCCCTGGGCATCACCACTGTCTACGTCACCCACGACCAGGCGGAGGCCATGGCCCTGGCGGACCGCATCGGGGTGATGGATCGGGGCCGCCTGCTGCAGGTGGGGACGCCCCTGGAGATCTACCGGCGGCCCCGCAACACTTTCGTCGCCACCTTCATCGGAAGCCCTCCCATGAACCTGCTCTCCGGCCGCCTCCACCTGGCCGAGTCCGCCCTGATCCTGACGGACGGCCAGGCGCTCTCGGTGGCCGACCGCGTCGAGGCGCTGCGCCAGGCCTTCCGGGAGGGCGAGCGGGTCTGGCTGGGGGTTCGTCCCGAGCACCTGGCTTTGGCCGAGGGACCCGGGCCGACCCATCTCTCCGCCCGGGTCTACGCGGTGGAGCCCCTTGGGGTGGAGACGCTGGTAACGGTTCAGGTGGACGAGGAGCGCCTCACCCTGCGGCTGTCGGTGGATGAGCCGCCGGTGCTGCGGGAGCAGGTGTGGGTGCGGATCCCCCTGGAGCGGGCGCTCTTCTTCCGCGAGAGCGGGGAGCTGGCCCTGTGAGGACGCGGCCGGTCCTTTCCGGATGATGGGATCGCTCTCCATCCCCATGAGGAGGACGCCTTCGATGAAGACCCTGCTTCGCTGGGAAGGCCGCTTCACCCCGGCCGACAAGGCAGCTTCGGATTATGTGCTCCTGCCCTTCGACATGCCCCCCGGCGTCGCCCGCCTCGAGGTCCGCTACACGTTCGAGGGCCAGGGCCAGCCGGAGAGCCCGAACGTGATCGACCTGGGCCTGTTCGACCCGCGAGGGGCCGACTTCCTGCGCGGGGAGGGTTTCCGGGGCTGGAGCGGGAGCGCCCGAACGGAGGCGGTGCTCACGCCCCGGGCGGCCACCCCAGGCTATCTGCCCGGCCCTCTCCTCCCCGGCCGCTGGCACGTGATCCTGGGGCTCTACCGCATCGCCCCCCAGGGTTGCGCCTGCGCGGTGACCGTTCTGGCCTCCGAGGAGGAAGGGCCGCTCCCGCATCCCCCACCCCCGGAGGGGGGAACCGGGGAGCTTCCCTCCCGGCCCGGCGGCGGAGCAGCCTGGCTGCGGGGGGACCTCCAGAGCCACAGCCATCACAGCGACGCGCCGGGCTCCTTAGAGGACCTGGTGGCCGCCGCCCGGCGGCGGGGACTGGATTTCTTGGCGGTGACGGAGCACAACACCGTCAGCCACTTCCCGTATCTGCGAGCCTGGAGCGGGCCGGATCTCCTGCTCATCCCGGGGGAGGAGGTGACCACGTATTACGGCCACATGAACGCCTGGGGCCTCTCCCGCTGGCTGGATTTCCGCTGCCGGACGGCGGAGGAGCTGCAGGCGGTCATCGACGCCGCCCACGCCATGGGCGCCCTGGTCTCCATCAACCACCCCAAGACCGACGGGCCGCCCTGGGAGTATCCCCCGGACCTCCCGGTGGATGCCGTGGAGGCCTGGCAGGGGCCATGGCCCCTGCGCAACCGGGAATCCCTGGCCTTCTGGGACCGGCTGTTGCGGGCCGGGCGCCGGGTGACGGCGGTGGGAGGCAGCGATAAACACCAGGACCGACCCGGCGAGGGCACGCCCTTTTATCAGGTCGGCCACCCCACCACCTGGGTGTATGCGGCGGATCGGACGATCCCGGGCATCCTGGAGGCCATCCGTTCGGGCCGGGTGATGATCACCGCGGACGTGGACGCGCCGTGGCTGGAGCTCACGGCCGAGCGCGGGGATACGACCTGGATGGTTGGGGAGACCGTCCCGCCCGGCGGCGCTGTCCGGGTGCGCTATCGGGTGTGGGAAGGGAAGGGCCTGCACCTGCGGCTGCTCTCCCGGGAAGGGGAGCTCCTCTTCCTCCCGGTGGATCGTTCTCCCTTCGAGGGGGTGCTGGAGCTCGACCTGGGCCGCCATCGCTACGTCCGGGCGGAGCTACGGGGCGTGCGGCATTTCGCGGAGGAGACCCCGGATGACCTGCCGATGGTCGCGATGACCAACCCCATCTGGGGAGGCCCGGGTTCGGAGGGGCCGTGAAGCGGCCTCGAAACGCGGTTATCTTCACATGGAGGCGCACGGATGCAACCGGAAGCCTTCATCGTTCCCCACACCCACTGGGATCGGGAGTGGTATCGTCCCTTCCAGGCCTTTCGTTACCGTCTGGTGGACCTGGTCGAACAGGTCCTTCGGATGATCGAGGGGGATCCGGATTTCAGGGGGTTCCTGCTCGACGGCCAGTCGGTGATTCTGGAGGACGTCCTAACGGTGCGCCCGGATCTGGAGCCGCGGATCCGACAAGCGGTGGAGGCCGGCCGCCTCTGGATCGGCCCCTGGTATGTGCTCCCCGATGAGTTCCTGGTGAGCGGGGAGGCGCTCGTCCGCAACCTCCAGGTCGGGATCCGCATCGCCCGCCGCTTCGGCAGCGAGATGCCCATCGGCTACACGCCGGATCCCTTCGGCCACGTTGGGCAGCTGCCCCAGATCCTGAAAGGGTTCGGGATCGAGGCCGCCGTGTTCCAGCGCGGCCTGGACGAGCAGCCGACGCTCCTCTGGTGGGAAGCCCCGGACGGCACCCGGATCTTCACGGTGTATCTCCGGGACGGCTACGGGAACGCCGCCTGGATCCCGGAGGACGCGGAGGCCCTGGCGGCCTACCTGAAGGCCCAGGCCCTCTCCCTGGCGCCCCACACGCCGGTTCCCCTCCTCCTGCTTATGAACGGGACGGATCATCTCTTCCCCCATCCGCGGCTGACGGAGTGGCTCCGGGCGGCCCAGGCGCATCTCCCGGATCTCCGCCTGCGCCTCGCTTCCCTGGCGGATTACATCGCCGCGGTGCGGACTGCTCTCGGCCAACAGCTGTCGGATCTCCCCGTGGTTCACGGGGAGCTGCGCTCCAGCCGACGCCATCCGGTCCTGCCCGGCGTGCTCTCCACCCGCATCTGGATCAAGCAGCGCAACGCCGCCGTCCAGACCGCGCTGGAGCGCTACGCGGAGCCCCTGATGGCCTTCGCGCATCTTCTCTGCGGCCTGGACCGACGGGCCTTCCTTTTCGAGGCATGGCGGCTCCTCCTTCAAAATCACTTCCACGATTCGATCTGCGGGACGGGGGTGGACGCGGCCCATGAAGACATGCGGCCGCGCTTCGATCACGCCGAGCAGATCGCCGGCCTGGTGAGTCGGGAATCCCTGGAGCGGCTCCTGCGGCCGGAGGCAGCCGAAGCCCCACCCGGCTGGCTGGCCTCGGACCCGGCGTCGATGGAGCAGGCGTTGCTGGTCTACTGCCCGATCCCGGGCCCCGTCCGGGGGCCGGTGGAGGTGACCCTTCCTGCCCTCCCGCCGGGCCTCACGTATCGCCTCCTGGACCCTGAGGGGCGTGAGCTCCCGCTCTTTCAGGTGGAGCGGGGGACGCCTGACGAGGCGCGCTGGACCGTCGCCCCGGCGGAGTGGCCGGGCTTCCTGAACCGCCTGCTCTGGATCCACGTGGGCCCCTATGCGGCGAAGCGGGTGTGGGTGGATCTCGAGAGGCGGCAGCTCTGGGCGGAGTGGGCGGACGCCTCGGCGGACATGGATCACGGGATGATCACCCGTGTCCTTCAAGTGGCCCGCCAGCTGGGAGAGCGAGAACCGGCCCTCACAGCCCCATGGACGGTCTCGGCGGCGATGGGAGGAGCCTCCCGCTGGGCCTTCGTCCTCCCCGAGGGCCGGGGGGTCGGCCTCCAGACCTATCGGTTGCAGATCCGCCCCGGGACACCGCGCGCGATCTCCCGACGTCCCCGGGCGGAGCCGGAGATCGCCAACGAGTTCTTCCGCCTCACCGCGGATCCCTCAGATGGGACCCTGCAACTGGAGGATCTCCGAACGGGCCGGCGGTGGCGCGGCCTGAACCGCTTCGAAGATGAAGGGGATGCCGGGGATGTCTACAACCATGAGTCGCCGGCGGAGGATCGGCGGGTGGACCGCCCGGCGGCGCCGCCCCGGGTCGAGGCCTGGGAGGAGGAGCCGTTCGGTCAGTGCCTGGAGGTCGATTTGCCGTATGAGATCCCGGCCGGGCTGCGGCCGGACCGCCGGGGACGCTCCGCGGAGACGGTCCCGCTGTCGATCGCTGTGCGGGCATGGCTGCGACCGGGAGTTCCCCGGGTCGATATGGAAGTTGTGGTGGACAATCGGGCGGCCGATCACCGCCTGCGCGTGGTCTTCCCCACCGGCATCCGGTCCGAGACCTGGGTGACAGAGGGGGCGTTCGACCTCGTGGCCCGCCCGGTGGGCCTCTGCGTCCGGGCAGATGACTCCTGGGTGGAGCAGCCGGTGCCTGCCGCCCCCCAGCAAGGCTTCGCGTTCGTGGAGGACGCCGCCGGCGGGCTCCTGGTGGCGAACCAGGGGCTCCCGGAGATCGAGGCCCGGATGGACGCGGAGGGACAGGTGGAGCTGGCCCTCACCCTGCTGCGGTGCGTGGGCTGGCTGTCGCGGGGGGATCTGCGATCCCGGCGGGGGCATGCGGGGCCGCCGCTGCCCACGCCCTCCGCGCAGATGATCGGGCGCTGGGCCTTCCGCTACAGCCTGATCCCTTACACCGACCGCTGGGAGGCGATCCGGGAGGCCCAGCGTTTCCTGGCGCCGCCCCTCGCGGGGGCGGGCCCCGGCCGTCTGCCGGAGCGGCTGTTCCTGGAGGTGGAGCCGGCCGCCTTCGTCCTGACCGCCGTGAAGGCCCCCGAGGAGGGGGAGGGCCTCATCGTGCGAGGGTATAACGCCGCCGAGGAGGTCGTCCAGGTCCGGCTTACCTTCTGGCGGCCGGTTCAGGCGGCCTGGCGGGCAGACCTCATGGAGCGTCCCCAGGAGCCCCTTCGCCCGGAGGGGTCCTCTCTGACCTTCCGGGCCCGCCCCAAGGAGATCGTCACCGTGCGGGTGGTCCTCGCCCCGCTCCTCCGGCATCCGGAAGGATAAAGCCAGAAGCCGGTCCCGGGCGGATGCGGTGCGCCGGGGAGGAAGGCCTGAGGAGGCCTCCTCCCCTTTTTGTTTGAGATCGCCGCGCCTCCGGGAGGGATGCCGGAGAGTCCCGACGCCTTCATCCTTCCTCCGGGGGATCTTCACAGGATCTTCACAGGACCCGGGCAGAATCCAGGGTGGAAGTGAGACCCACAGGCGGGAGGAAGCCGATGAAGCGCTGGAAAATCGTGGGGGCACTGGTGTTGCTGGTGCTTCTGATCGGGATGGTGGGGGTCGGAATCGGCATCGCACGGACGGCGATGGGGTGGACCCTTCCCACCTTCGGCGGGGCCGGGCCGGTCCCCTCGGCTCCGGGGCCGGGCAGGTGGCCCGGCGGGAGGATGGGTCCGTGGGGCGGGATCGGATGGGGAACGATCCCGGGGACACCCCTCTCCGATGAGGAGGCGGTGCGCATCGCCCGCGACGTCATCGCCGCCTATGGGAACCCGGACCTGGAGCTGGCTGAGGTCATGGCCTTCGATAACCACTTCTACGCCCAGGCGCGGGAGCGCTCCACCGGCCGCTACGCCTTCGAGTTCCTCATCGATCGGTTCACCGGGGCTGCCCATCCGGAGCCGGGGCCCAACATGATGTGGAACGCCCGCTACGGGATGATGAGGAACCACGGCATGATGGGGAGCGGGTGGGGCGTCTCCGGGGAGATGCGCCTCTCGCCGGAGGAGGCACGGCGGATCGCCCAGGCTTACCTGGATCAGGCGATGCCGGGGGCCACGGTAGATGAGGAGGCCGATCCTTTCTATGGCTACTACACGCTGCACATCCTGCGGGACGGCCGGATCATTGGGATGCTCAGCGTGCACGGCAGCACCGGCCAGGTGTGGGTGCATACCTGGCATGGGAGCTTCCTGCAGATGGTCTATGGCCATGAGGGGGAGCACGGATCCTTCGGGGGCGATGGCGCGACCATCGCGTTCCTGTCCATAATTTCCCTGTGAAGGAGGAAAACCATGAGCCGCAACTGGATCGGCTTGCTGATCGGAGCGCTGGTGTTGCTGGTCCTGCTGGTCGGTGCCCTGGGCCTGCTGGCCGGCCCGGCGTGGGGCTGGGGCTGGGGGTGCCCGGGTTGCCCGATGATGGGGCGCTGGGGCTGGGGTGGCATGGGCTGGGGCTTCGGGCTGTTGATGATGTTGCTGGGCCTGCTGCTCCCCTTGCTGTTCTTCGGCCTGATCATCGCCGCGGTGGTCTGGGGGATCCAGCAGGTGACCCGGGCCGGCAGCCTGCCCCCCGCTGCGCCTCCGGCGGCTCGCTGTCCGCAGTGCGGCCGCCCCGTCCAGGCGGACTGGGCCCACTGCCCCTACTGTGGGGCTTCGTTGACCAGCGGGTCGGCGCGGCAGGGCTGAAGGCCCACGGAGTCAGGCGGAGCAGAGGGTCGGCATGCGGACGGTGCTGGTGGTGGAGGACGAGCCCCGGATGCGCCAGGTGATCCGGGCCTACCTGGAGCAGGCGGGGTTCCGCGTGATCGCGGTGGGGGATGGCCCCAGCGCGTTGCATGCCTTCCGGCGGGAGCGGCCCGACCTCATCGTCCTGGACCTGATGCTGCCGGGCATGGATGGCTTCGACGTCTGTCGCACCATCCGACGGGAGTCCGGGGTGCCCATCATCATCCTGACGGCGCGGGTGGAGGAGGAGGATCGGGTGGTGGGCCTGGAGCTGGGGGCGGACGATTACATCACCAAGCCCTTCAGCCCGCGCGAGCTGGTGGCGCGGGTTCGCGCGGTCCTGCGGCGGGCGCAGGGGGAGATCTCCCCGCCCGCCGTCCTCCGGGTGGGGGATCTGGTCATCGACCTGGAGCGTCGGGAGGTGCGGGTGGGCGACCGGGAGGTCCGTCTGACGCCCACGGAGTTCGAGCTGCTGACGGCGATGGCGCGCCATCCGGGCCGCGTCTTCACCCGGTTACAGCTGCTGGAGCGGATCCAGGGCGTGGCCTACGAAGGATATGAGCGGACCATCGACGCGCACATCAAGAACCTGCGCCAGAAGATCGAGCCGGACCCCCGCAACCCGCAGTATATCCTCACCGTCTATGGGGTCGGCTACAAGCTTCGGGAGGAGTGAGCGAGGGGATCCGGATGCGGAGCCTGTGGGCGAAGCTGACCCTGGCCTTCGTCGGCGTGGTCGTCCTGAGCCTGCTGACCACGGCCCTCCTGATCGCTCTGGCCACCGCGGGGGAGTTCCGGATCTACGTGGCCCGGGGGAACCGGCGCTGGGCGGAGGGGCTGGCCCCGCTCTTCGCCGCATATTACGCCCGGGTTGGGAGCTGGGAGGGCGTGGAGGCTGTGCTCGAGGACATGCCGATGCCCATGCCCGGCATGGGGCCCATGCATCCGCCCATGGGGATGAACCGGGCGATGTGGCGGATGATGGGCCACCGCCTGATCCTGACGGACGAGGCGGGGCGGGTCCGGCTGGATTCCGAGGGGAGCGCAGTGGGAACCCTTCTCCCGGCGGCGCGGGACCAGGGGGTCCCGATCCGCGTGGCGGGGCGGACGGTGGGGTGGCTGCTCATCGGCGAGGTGGAGAGCCCCACCGGGCCCTCGGCGGAGTTCCTGGCTCAGGTGCGGCGGGCCATCGCCCTCAGCACGCTGCTCGGGATCGCCCTGGCCCTGGGGGCGGGCTCCTTTGTGTTCTTCCGGCTGATGCGTCCGCTCCAGGCCCTCCAGCAGGCGTCCCGGCGGATCGCGAGGGGGGATCTCGGCGCGCGCATCCCGGCGCAGGAGGCCGGGGAGCTGGGGGAGGTGGCCCGGGCCTTCAATCAGATGGCGGAGGCGCTGGCCCGGGCGGAGCAGCAGCGGCGTCAGATGCTGGCGGACATCGCCCACGAGCTCCGCACCCCCCTGGGCATCCTGCAAGGGCAGCTGGAGGCGCTGCTGGATGGCGTCCTTCCCCTGGCGCCGGAACAGATCGCCCAGGTCCACGACGAGGTCCGACACCTGGCCCGGCTGGTGGAGGACCTGCGGCTCCTCGCCCTGGCGGAGGCCGGTCAGTTGCGGCTGGAGCGGGGGCCTGTGGACCTGCGATCCCTGATCGAGGAGGCCGCCGACCGCATCGCGCTGCAGGCGGCGGAGAAGGGGATCCGGCTGGAGGTGCATCTTCCGGAAGGGCTGCCGCCGGCGTGGGGGGATGAGGGGCGCCTGCGGCAGGTGCTGATGAACTTGCTCACCAACGCCCTCCGCTACACGCCTGCCGGCGGCCGGATCACCATCGAGGCCCAGCCCCTCGGGGATCAGGTGCAGGTGAGCGTCCGCGACACCGGGGTGGGGATCGCCCCGGAGGATCTGCCCTATGTCTTCGATCGGTTCTACCGGGCGGAGAAATCCCGGGCCCGGGCGGACGGGGGGTCGGGGCTGGGGCTGGCCATCGCCCGCCATCTGGTCGAGGCCCACGGCGGGCGCATCGGGGTCGAGAGCCAGCCCGGCCGGGGCTCCCATTTCTTCTTTACCCTCCCCATCGTCTCCCGCTCATCAAGTCGCCCCCGCATCCTTACGGATGTGCTATAATGGGAAATGAGAGGCCCCCGTAGCTCAACTGGATAGAGCAAGGGCGTCCTAAGTCCTGCGTTGCGGGTTCGAATCCCGCCGGGGGCACTTGAGAAGAAGCCGGGCGTTCCGCCCGGCTTTGTGTTCCGGCGTGTTCGCGGGGAGCAACTCCATGTGGGGAAAGCGCGGATGGGGTCCCGGCCGATCATCTCCTTCCGGCAGGTGAACAAGTGGTTCGGGAATCTGCACGTTTTGCGGGACATCACCCTGGACATCTATGAAGGGGAAGTGGTGGTGATCTTCGGCCCCAGCGGGGGCGGGAAGAGCACCCTGATCCGCACCATCAACCGGCTGGAGCCCATCGACTCCGGCGAGCTGTGGGTGGACGGCATCCCGGTTCACGATCCCCGCATCAACGTCAACCGCCTCCGCCAGGAGATCGGGATGGTCTTCCAGCAGTTCAATCTCTTCCCCCATCTGACGGTGCTGGAGAACATCATCCTGGGTCCGGTGCACGTGAAGAAGATCCCCCGGGCGGAGGCGGAGCGGCTGGCCATGCAGCTCCTGGAGCGGGTGGGGATCCCCGAGAAGGCCCACGCTTACCCGGCCCAGCTGTCGGGCGGACAGCAGCAGCGGGTGGCCATCGCCCGGGGCCTGGCCATGCGGCCGAAGATCATGCTCTTCGATGAGCCGACCAGCGCCCTGGACCCCGAGATGATCAAGGAAGTGCTGGACGTGATGGAGGATCTGGCCCGGGAAGGGATGACCATGGTGGTGGTCACCCATGAGATGGGCTTCGCCCGGCATGTGGCGGACCGTATGGTCTTCCTGGAGGGCGGCCGGATTGTGGAGGTCGGGACCCCCGATGAGATCTTCGAGAACCCCCGGCACGAGCGCACCCGGGTCTTCCTGAGCCAGGTCCTGCGTCATTAGCGAGAAAGGCCTCCTGCCACGCCCGCGAAGCCGCGGCGGGAGGCCATCTTTCTCTCAGGAGGTGGACGATGGCGCTCAGATTGTTCCGAACGGCCTTGCTCGGGTTCGCCCTCGCCCTGGCCCTGGCGGCATGTCAGGCGCCCGGGGCCACGCCGGCCCCTAAAAAGGGCCGCGCCCCCCTCGCCCCCGAAGGGACCCTCCTGCGCAAGATCCAGGATCGCGGCAAGCTGATCTGCGGCACCAAGTATGACATCCCCACCTTCGGTTACCTCAACCCCAAGACCAATCAGGTGGAAGGCTTCGACGTGGAGATCTGCCGGGCCGTGGCCGAATACATCTTCGGCGATCCCAACGCGGTGGAGATTAAGGAGGCCATTTCCAAGAACCGCATCCCCTTCCTCAAAGAGGGCGTGGTGGACATCGTGGCTTCGACGATGACCATCAACGAGGAGCGCCTGAAGGAGATCGATTTCTCCGTCGTCTATTACGTCGCCGGCCAATCCCTCCTGGTCCCCAAGAACAGCCCCATCAACGGCCTGGATGACCTCAAAGGCAAGCGGGTGGGCACCGTGAAGGGTTCCACCTCGGAGAAGAACATCCGGGCCATCTCGGATCAGAAGGGGCTGAACATCGAGGTGGTGCTCTTCGACACCTACTCGGAGGCGGTGGCGGCCATGGACGCCGGCCGCGTGGACGCGGTGACCACCGATGACATCATCCTCTACGGCTTCGTGCGCCAGGAGCCGGACAAGTGGAAGGTGGTCGGAGGGCGCTTCACGGTGGAGCCCTACGGCGTGGGGGTGAAGAAAGGCGAGAAGGAGCTCCTGGAGGTGGTGAACACGGTGATCCGGGAGCTCAAGTCCTCTGGCCGCTGGAAGGAAATCTACAAGAAGTGGATCCCCAGCGACACGGTGCCGGAACCCCCGCCGGATGATTGGCGGGCGGTGAGCCAGCCGTGACCCCCTCCGATGGGGAGATCCGCCGGCGGGGCGCTCACGGCGCCCCGCCGGTTCTTATCCGCACGGATCCCAGGCCCCTCATTCGGGTGGAACCATGAGCACGGCGGACGTCTGGCATTACCTGCTTCTGGGCCTGTGGACGACCCTGCGGCTCTCCCTGGCCAGCATGGGGGTGGCCCTGGCCCTGGGGACGCTGATCGGGGTGTTGCGGGTCTCCCCGGTGCCTCCCCTTCGCTGGTTCGCCGCCGGGTATGTGGAGTTCTTCCGGGATATCCCGCTATTGCCGGTGCTGGTCTTCGTCTACAGCGGGTTGCCCAAGGCGGGGATCCGGCTTCCCACTTCTTTCGATAGCGCGGTGGCCGGGCTGGGGGTTTACACGGCCGCCTTCGTCGCGGAGGTGGTGCGGGCCGGCCTCCAGTCGGTCCACAGGGGTCAGATCGAGGCCGCCCTCTCCCTGGGCATGACCTTCCCCCAGATGGTCCGCCTGGTGTTGCTGCCTCAAGCCTTCCGCATGATGATCCCGCCCCTGGGCACTGTGTTCATCGCCCTGGTGAAGAACACCTCCATCGCCTCGGCCATCGCTGTCGAGGAACTGCTGTATCAGGCGGAGTTCGTCATCGGCCGCACCTTCGCCGACTGGCCGATGCTGATCGCCTTTCTTCTCTATCTGGTGATCACCGTGCCCCTCAGCGGGCTGGTGAACTTTCTGGAGCGCCGTCTGCGGATCCTCTTCTGAGGCGGAGGGGATGCAGGCATCGGAGCGACCCTGGCAGACCCTGGTGGGCGTGGGGATCGTGCTGGCCCTGATCCCCCTGGCCTTCCGCATGGAGCCGGCGCGGTTCGCGCCGTTTCTCGAGGGATCCACCTGGCGGTTCCTGGCCCTGGGGCTGCTTCTCACCCTGGAGGCCTCGGCCATCGCCATCCTGGCCAGCATTCCCCTGGCCCTCTTCTTCGCTCTGGCCCGCCTGAGCGGCCCGCTCTGGCTCCGTTACCCCGTGATCGCCCTGGTGGAAGGCATCCGGGCTCTCCCCCTCCTGGGGCTGATGTTTTATCTCTTCCTGCGCCTGAGCGCCCTGGGCCGGCAGCTGGGGATGGAGGCGCTGACCCGGCCCGACGCGGCGGTGATCGCCGCCCTCTGGCTCTACACGGGCGCGGTGAACGGCGAGGCCCTGCGCGCGGCCATCCTCTCCCTCCCCCGAGGCCAGTGGGAGGCCGCCCGCTCCCTGGGCTTGACCTACGGCCAGGCGATGCGCCTGGTCATCCTCCCCCAGGCCTTCCGACGAGCCCTTCCCCCGCTGGTGGCCCAGTTCGCCACCCTGGTGAAGGACACCTCCCTGGGCGCCATCATCGGGTTCATCGAGCTCTACCGGCGGGGGGTGATCCTCTTTCAGGGGGAGCGCAACCCCATGGAAACCCTCTACGTGGTCTCGGTGATCTATTTCCTCGTTAACTACACCCTCGGCCGGCTGGCCGGGACGCTGGAGCGCCAGCTGGGGCTTCACCGCGGATAGGGCCAGCCCCCGATCGGAAGAGGCGGCTGCGCTATAATTCCCGTGCATGAACTTCCAGCGGAAAGGAACCCCACGGATGGAAGATCGGGCGCTGGTGGAGCTGGCCCTCCGGATGCGTGAGCGGGCCTACGCCCCTTACTCCGGCTACCGGGTGGGGGCTGCCCTGCTGAGCGCCTCCGGCCAGGTGTTCACCGGATGCAACGTGGAGAACGCGGTCTACCCCCTTGGGCTGTGCGCGGAGCGGGTGGCCGTGTTCAAGGCCATCTCCGAAGGGGAGCATCACTTCACCGCCATCGCGGTCGCCACCGAAAACGGCGGCACTCCGTGCGGAGCCTGCCGCCAGGTCCTCTCCGAGTTCTCCCCGGACCTGCGGATCCTCCTGGTCGACGCGAAAGGACACGTGCGGGAGACCTCCCTGCGGGCCCTGCTGCCGGAACCCTTCGGGCCCCGGGATCTCCAGGCGGTTCGCTGAGGAGACAGGCATGGCACCCGGGATCCAGACGCCATGGCGGCGGCTCCCCCTCCTCGGGCTCCTCTGGGCGCTGGGGGTGCTGGGGATCGGGACAGGGCTGGGCCTCGTGGCGTATCGTCTGGCCTTCCAGGAGGCCCTGCGCGCCGTCCCCATCCTCCCGCCCCCCGGAGCCTCCGTCTCTTCCTCTCCCACCACCCACAGCGGCCCCCTCCATCTTCCGGAGTGGAACGGGAAGGAGCGGGTGAACATCCTGATTTTGGGGATCGATCAGCGGGAGGGGGAGTCAGGCCCCTGGCGGACCGACACGATCATGGTGGTGACGATCGATCCCGTGGGTCTCTCCGCCGGGGTGCTCTCCATCCCCCGCGATCTGTGGGTGACGATCCCCGGTTTCGGGGAGAACCGCATCAACACGGCCCACTTTCTGGGGGACGCCTACGGCTACCCGGGCGGCGGGATCGCCCTGGCCCAGGAGACCCTGCGCTATAACTTCGGGATCGCCACCTCCTATTACGTGCGGGTGAACTTCACCGCCTTTGAGAAGGCCATCGATCTGCTGGGCGGCATCGATCTCTGCGTCCCGGAGGCCATCGATGATCCCCATTACCCGGACGCCCGTTACGGGTATGAGCCCTTCCACATCGAGGCAGGGTGCCAGCATCTCGATGGGCGGACGGCGTTGAAATACGCGCGGACGCGGGCCACCCGTGGGGGGGACTTCGATCGCATGCGCCGCCAGCAGCAGGTGATCCAGGCGGTGCGGGAGCGGGTGCTTCGGCTGAACATGCTGCCGGAGCTGATCGCTCGGGCCCCGGCGCTCTGGGAGACGGTTCAGGATGGAGTCCGCACGAACCTCTCCCTGGAGGAGATGATCGCCCTCGCCCGCCTGGCCGTCCGCATCCCCGATGACCGGATCCGGATGGTGACCATCGGCCCCTCGATGACCATCCCGGCCACCACCCCCGACGGGGCCGAGGTGCTGATCCGCATCCCCGAGAAGGTCCAGGAAGCCTTGACGGACCTGTTCGGGCCCCAGCCGATGCGCCTGAAGGCCCGCATCTCCGTCCAGAACGGGACGATGCGGCCGGGCCTGGCGAGTCGGGTGGCGGAGCTCCTTCGCTCTCTCGGCGCGGAGATCGTGGAGGTGGGGAACGCGGATCGCTCCGATTACGGGCAGACCCGCATCCTGGCCCGCCCGGAGGCCCTGGAGGCCGGCCGTCAGGTGGCGGGATGGCTGGGCCTCCCCCTCACCGCGGTGCAGCCCGCGCCGGATCTCGCCTGCGCCTGCGATCTGGTCATCCGCCTGGGGGCGGACTTCCCGGAGCCGGCGGCGCCGTGAGGGATGCCGCAGCGTCCCCGCGTGGCCCGGCATGCCCCTCCCGTAGAGGAGGAAGGCCGTGAAGCGAGGAGACCGAGCTTTGCGTTTCCGGGAGGCGCCATGGATTTCCGCCTGAGCGAGGAGCAACGGCTGTTCCGACAGGCGGTGCGGGAGTTCGCCGAGCAGGAGCTGAAGCCCCGCGCCCGCCATGTGGATGAGCGCGGCGAGTTCAACTGGGAGGCAGTCCGCAAAGGGGCCTCCCTGGGCCTGCTGGGCCTGACGGTCCCGGAAGACTACGGCGGGGCGGGGCTGGACCATGTGAGCGCCGCCATCGCCATCGAGGAGATCGCCCGGGGATGCGGCTCCACCGCCCTCTCCCTGGCGGCCCACAACGGCCTGGGACTGGCGCCGATCCTCCTCTTCGGCAGCGAGGCCCAGAAGCGGCGCTGGCTGCCGGCCCTGACCAGCGGCCGCAACGGACTGGCCGCCCTGGCCCTGACGGAGCCTCACTGCGGCAGCGACTTAGGCGCCGTGCGCACCACCGCGGTCCGCGATGGGGACGAGTGGGTGATCACCGGCCAGAAGATGTGGTGCACCAACGCCGGCATCGCCGAGGTGATCGTCACCCTGTGCCGCACGGACCCGGAGGCCGGCAAGCGCGGCCTCAGCCTGATCCTCGTCCCCACGGACGCCCCGGGCCTCTCCATCGCCCCGCCGGAGAAAAAGATGGGGCTCCACGGCTCCCCCACCCACGCCGTGACCTTCGATCATGTGCGAGTGCCCCTGGATCACCTCCTGGGGGAGCCGGGGCGAGGCCTGCCTTACGCCCTGCAGGTCTTAGACGGGGGGCGCATCGGCATCGGCGCCCTCTCGGTGGGCCTGGCCCAGGCCGCTTTCGAGGAGGCGGTCCGTTACGCGAAAGAGCGCACCGCCTTCGGCCAGCCCATCGCCGCTTATCAGGCCGTCCAGTGGATGCTGGCCGACGCGGCGGTGGAGATCGAGGCCGCCCGGCTGCTGGTGTATCGGGCGGCCTGGCTGCGGGATCAGGGGCTCCCCTACACCCAGGCCGCGGCCATGGCCAAGCTCTTCGCCAGCGAGATGGCCGAGCGCGTGACCCGCAACGCCATCCAGATCCACGGCGGCTACGGCTACAGCCGGGAGTTCCCGGTGGAGCGGCTCTACCGGGACGCCCGGCTGATGACCATCGGGGAGGGCACCAGCGAGATCCAGCGCCTGGTCATCGCCCGCCACATCCTGGGGCTGGTCCGCGCGGAGCCGCTCCCCGCGGATGTGGTGTGAGCCGTGGTCCTCAAGGAGCGCCTGAAAGCCTATGCCCGCTCCCTCGGCTTCGATCTGATCGGGGTGGCCGCGGCGGGCCCCACGCCCTCCGCCGATCGCTATGAGGAATGGGTCCGAGCGGGCCGTGCGGCCACCATGGCCTATCTCACCCGGCCCGACGCCATCGAGAAACGCCGGGACATCCGCAACCTCTGGCCGGAGGCCCGCTCCGTCATCGTGGTGGCGATGAACTACTACGCCGGGGATCCCCCGCCGCCCCGGGAGGATGTGCCGCAGGGACGGGTCGCCCGCTACGCTTGGGGGGAGGACTACCACGAGGTCCTGCGGGAGCGCCTGGAGGCGCTCCTGGCGTTCCTCAACCGGGAGGCCGGCCGCCCGGTGCGGGGACGGATCTACGTGGACACCGGGCCGGTGCTGGAGCGGGCCTGGGCCGTCCAGGCCGGCCTGGGATGGATCGGCAAGAACAGCATGCTCATCCACCCGCGCCTGGGCTCCTACCTGTTCCTGGGGATCCTGCTGGTGGATCTGGAGCTGGAGCCCGACCCGCCCTTCCCAACGGACCACTGCGGCACCTGCACCCGCTGCATCGAGGCGTGCCCGACCGGCTGTATCCGGCTCGATCGCACCCTGGAGGCGGAGCGCTGTCTCTCTTACCTGACCATCGAGCGGCGGGAGGGGATCCCGACGGAGCGGCGGGCAGCGATCGGGGACTGGATCTTCGGGTGCGACATCTGCCAGGAAGTCTGCCCCTGGAACCGGCGGTTCGCCCGGCCGACCGCTGAGCCGGCCTTCCAGCCCCGGGAAGGGATCTCCCGCTTGGCCCTGGCGGAGGTCCTAAGGATGGATGAGGAAGCGTTCCGGGCGCGGTTCCGCCGCAGCGCCATCCGCCGGGCCAAACGGCGGGGGCTGGTGCGCAACGCCCTGGTGGTCGCGGGGAACCTGCGGGCGCGTTCGCTCCGCCCGCTGCTCGAGCGCTGGCGGGCCGATGAGGACCCCATCTTGCAGGAGCACGCCGCATGGGCTCTGGAACGGATGGAGGAAGCTCAGGTCCTTTTAGAGGGTCCGGGATGAAAGCCGCGCGGGGCGTTTATGTGCTGTCGCTGGAGGTGTGGGGGGAAGTGACTGTCGGCCGGCTCGGGCGCTGGCCGCTCGCTGGGACCTACGCCTATGTGGGCTCGGCCCGGGGGCCCGGAGGCTTCCAGCGGTTGGAGCGCCACCGGAGGGTGGCGGAGGGCCGAAACCCGGTGCGCCGCTGGCACATCGATTACCTGCTCGCCGTCGGGCGATGGCGGGGCGCTTTCGTGAGGGAAACGGAGGATCCCGCTGCGGAGTGCGCCCTGGCCCGGGCCCTGGCCGAACACCTGCCCCCCGCCATCCCGCACTTCGGCAGCAGCGACTGCCGCTGCCCCACCCATCTCTTCGCCGTCCCCGATCCCGAAGGATTCCTTCAGTTACTCGCCGCCCTGGGCCTCCGGACTTTCCCGGAGCGTGAGGATGCGGGCGTTCGGTCCGCCCGGATGCGTTAAAATGAGTGAGAGAAGGGGACTCGATGGGGATTATCCGCGAGGACAGCGCTCCGGGGCGTGGGCGCCCCACGGGTTTCCCTGAGCCACCGGGAGGAGCGAATCGATGTTTTCCGCATTGGTCGAGGCCGCGATGGAAAAGGCCCGCTTCCGCCAGCTGGAGGACGGGACCTATTACGGAGAGATCGAGGTGTACCCGGAGGTCTACGCTACCGGAGCGACCCTGGAAGAATGTCGCCGGGAGCTGGAAGAGGTGTTGATCGAGTGGCTGCAGGATCGCCTGTCCCGCCCGTGACCTTCCCACCGGCCCGCTGGCGTCTGCTGTGGTCGCCTCCTGCGGACGGCGCCACTCAGATGGCCATCGATGGGGCCATCGTGGAGGCCGTGGCGGCCGGAGAGGCCCCGCCGACGGTGCGGTTCTACCGCTGGGATCCGCCCTGCCTCAGCCTGGGGCGGAGCCAGCCGGTGGAGGAGGTGGATCTCTCGCGCTGTCGGGCCGATGGGGTCGAGGTGGTGCGGCGGCCCACAGGGGGGCGGGCCATCCTTCACGCGGACGAGCTCACTTACAGCGTGATCTTCCCGGAGGCCGACCCTCGGGCGGCGGGGGGTATACCGGAGACCTTCCGCCGGTTCGCCGAGGCCTTCGCGGCCGCCTTACGCGCCCTGGGCGTCCCCGACGTCGCCCTGGCCCCCCCGCTGGATCCGCGCGTCCGGGGCGAGGGGTTCGTCTGCTTCGAGGTGCCCACAGATTCCGAGCTCACCGTGGGCGGGCGCAAGATCATGGGCAGCGCCCAGTGGCGTCATCGCGGCGTGGTGCTGCAGCACGGCTCCCTGCCCCTGGACGGCGACCCGGGGGCCATCGCCCGGTATCTGCGCCGCGGACCGGACCCCGAGCGGCTCCGTCGGCGGGCGATCACCCTCCGGGAGGCCGTGGGACACCCGGTGGCTTTCGAGGCGGCGGCGGAGGCGATCCTGATCGCGTTCCGCGAGCTCCTGAACATCCATGTCTTTCCGGGGGACCTGACCCCGGCGGAGGCGGCGCGGATCCCGGCGTGGCGGGATCGCGTGGCCATCCTGAGGCGGGAAGGGGAGCCCCGGCAAGGAGCGTGGCGATGGTCGTAGGCACCTGCACGGTGGAGCTGCATCTGCCGGAGGCGCTGTCGTTAAAAGACAAGCGCAGCGTGATGAAATCCCTTATCGCCCATCTGCGCCAGTCCTTCAACGTGGCGGCGGCGGAGATCGATCATCAGGACTTCCCGCAATCGGCCCGGCTGGGCCTGGCCACCATCTCCAACGACGCCGGCCACATCCACGCCACGCTGGAGGGTGCCGTCCGCTGGATCCAGGCCCATCGGCCGGACGTGATGGTGGTGGATTGGGAGATCGCAATCCTGTGAACGCTCCCGCGGGCGCTCGCCCGTTCACAGGGAAAGGAGCCTGGGATGGCGTATCGGACCACGCTTGTCCGGGAGCCTGCGGTGGCCGGCGCCTTCTACCCGGCAGACCCGGGGGCGCTGCAGGAGATGGTGGATCGCCTGCTCGCGGAGGCGCCCCGCTACGAGACCGAGCCGGCCGCCCTGATCGTCCCCCACGCCGGCTACATCTACTCGGGCCATGTGGCCGCGTGGGGGTTCCGGCAGCTGGAGGGCCGTCCTTACGACGCGGTGGTGGTGCTGGGCACCAACCACGTCGAGCCTTTCTTCCACGAAATCTCCGTATGGGCGCGGGGGGCGTGGCGGACCCCTCTGGGGGAGATCCCCATCGATGAGGAGCTGGCTGACGCCCTGCTCGCCGCAGGCCCGCCGCTGCGCTTCGTCCCCGAGGTCCACCTGGAGGAGCATTCCATCGAGGTGGAGCTTCCCTTCCTGCAGCGGCTGTTCCCCGGGTTGCGCTTCGTCCCGGTGATGATCGGGGAGCCTTCCCCGGAGAACATCGAGGCCCTCGCGGAGGCCCTGGCCCGGGCCCTGGCCGGCCGGCGGGCCATTGTCATCGCCAGCAGCGACCTCTCCCACTACCCGCGGGATGAGCACGCCCGTCAGGTGGACCTCAGCGCCATCGGCGCCATCCTCTCCCTGGATGAGGAGCTGCTTCGCCACACCATCGCGGAGTGGATGGCCCGTCGGATCCCGGGGCTGGCGACGCTGATGTGCGGCGAGGGGCCCGTGCGCACGGCCATGGCCTACGCCCGGCGCACCGGCGCGGTCCACACGACCCTGCTCCGCTACGCCAACTCCAGCGACGTCCCCTACGGGCGCAAGGACCATGTGGTGGGCTACGCGGCCATCCGCTTCGCCCGGGAGCCGGACCCGCCCCTCGGGGCGGAGGACCGCCGCACCCTTCTGGAGATCGCCCGGGAGGCGGTGACCCACGCGGTGCAGGGGCGGCCCCTGCCGGAGCTGTCGGTTTCGTCCCCCGCCTTGCAATTGCCACGCGCCTGTTTCGTGACCCTGACCCGGGGCGGCCGCCTGCGGGGATGCCGGGGGGAGGTCTGGCCACGCTCGGATCTCGCCCACGCCGTGCAGCGGGTGGCGGTGCTCTCCGCCCTTGACGATCCCCGCTTCCCTCCCGTGACCGTGGAGGAGTTGCCCCATCTGGAATATGAGATCAGCGTCCTCTCCCCGCTGCGGCCGGTGGCCGACCCTGAGGAGATCGTGATCGGGCGGGACGGCCTCTTCATCCTGGCGGGGGGCCGCACGGGGTTGCTGCTCCCCCAGGTCCCGGTGGAGCAGGGATGGGATCGGGAGGCCTTCCTGCGGGCCATCTGCCTCAAAGCGGGCCTTCCGGAGGACGCCTGGCGATGGCCGGAAGCCCGCCTCTTCCGCTTCGAGGCAGAGGTGTTTGGGGAATCGTAGGAAGCGCGCTGCGGAGAGGGGGCGTGTCGATCCGGTCTTCTATGGAGCCGGGCGACCGACCCTCCCTTGATTTCCACCTCCCCCGCGGCGCGCTCCCATCGGAGGACATCGTCCGTTCACCGGGCACGGCCATACACCTTTGCGGCCAGCTCGGCTCCCAGCAGCATCTCGGCCAGCATCCGGCGCACCTCTTCGGGCGTGGCCTGCGGATGGCGCTGTCGGATGCCGCTGATGGCCAGCGTGCGGACGGTCTCGTTGAGGCTATCCACGATCGCGAATTTCTTCCACGGCGGCATGCGTCGGATCCATTCGATTTGAAGGGCCCGGATCTTCGGATGGGTGTCCGAGAACATCCGGCCTCCTGAGGCGATCCGGCTTGCCTCGCACGAGTTGCGCTCTGCCCTTTGCGGGATGGCCGAGGATCGGAGGTCCGAAGTCCGCCGAATCCCCGAACATCCGCCGCTGCCCCGAAACCCATTTTCTCCTCAAACCCTCTTTTGACTCGCGCGCAGATGCCGCCGGTTCGGGGAGTCCGCCTCGGATCTAAAATTGCACATATCGACATGAGGTCTAAAATTGCGCACGACACCAGGGGAAGGAGGCGCACGATGCGACGGTCCAGACGGCTCGTCCTGGTGCTGGCCTGGGTCCTGGGAGGGCTGCCGGTCGCGAGACCATGGCCGGGCGCATCCGGCGCCTCCGCCGCGCCGGCGTGTTTCCTCCCGCTGGAGGATGGCCGTTGTCTTCCCCCACCGACCCCGGCCGATTCCGCCCCGCCGCCTGCGGCGGATGCGCAAACGGCTCCGGCCTCCCGCGGCCCCGGCGTTCTGGTGAAGCGTAAAGCGAACGTCCCGCCGGGCGCCTTGCGGGCGGGCCTGGCCGCGGCCGGCTTACCCGGTGCCGAGGCCCTGGCCGTCCCCCGCTGGTGGCGCATCCCGGTGCCGCCGGGGGAGGACCCCGAGGCCTTGGCGGCGCGGCTCCGCCAGCGCCCCGACGTCGAAACCGCCGAGGTCGATCGCCCGGTCCGCATCGCCTTCACGCCCAATGATCCTTACTACGGCTCTCAGTGGAACCTCCCGAAGATCCGCGCTCCCCAGGCCTGGGACGTGGTGACCGGGACCACCCAGGTCGTGATCGCCATCGTGGACACGGGGGTGGATTACACCCATCCGGATCTCGCCTCCTCCCGGCTATGGTTGGGGTGGGATTTCGCCAACAGCGACAATAATCCGATGGATGACGAAGGCCATGGCACCCACGTGGCGGGGATCGCCGGGGCCAACACGAACAACAACCGGGGCGTCGCCGGGGTCTGCTGGGGTTGCGGCCTGCTTGCAGTGAAGGTGCTGGGTGCAGACGGGAGCGGTCTGACGTCCTGGGTGGCAGATGGGATTCAGTATGCCGCTTACTGGGGGGCGGCTTTCGGAAAGCGCACGGTCATCAACCTGAGCCTGGGGAGCCCCTATCCCAGCAGCGTTCTCGCCGACGCCGTCGCCTACGCCCAGGGCAAGGGCGCCCTGATCGTGGCGGCGGCGGGGAACGATGGCGTCAATGAGCTGTTCTACCCCGCCGCCTATCCCGGGGTGATCGGGGTGGCCGCCACGGATTCCTCGGATCAGCGTGCGTCTTTCTCTAACTCCGGATCCCACGTGGACATCGCCGCGCCGGGGGTGAGTATCCTTTCCACGGAGTGGAGCTGGTATTACTATGAAAGCGGCACCTCCACGGCCGCGCCCCATGTGGCCGGGGTGGCGGGGCTGGTGTGGTCGGCGCGGCCGGCGCTGACGGCGAGTCAGGTGTGCGGTGCCCTGCTCCGCACCGCTGTGGACCTGGGGACCTCCGGGCGGGATGACATCTATGGATACGGCCGGTTGAACGCCGAAGCGGCGGTCCGCAGCGTGGTGCCTCCCCCACCCGGCCCGCCTCCCGGGCCCTATCGGGTGTATCTCCCGCTGGTGATGTCTCCTCCCTTCGTCTGCCCGTAAGGAGGGACTGGCGGCCGAACCCTAAGCCCGGCTATCCTTGGAGATGCCAACTTCCCTTGCGGTAAAGGCGCTCCGATGCCGCGACCGATCCTCATCGTTCACGGAGGCGCGGGGACCATCCCGGAGGAGCGCCACGCGGCGGCGGTGGAGGGATGCCGCCGGGCGGCGCAGGCGGGATGGTCGATCCTGGAGGCCGGCGGCTCCGCCCTGGACGCGGTGGAGGCCGCCGTGCGGACGCTGGAGGAGGACCCCACTTTCAACGCCGGACGGGGCAGCGTGCGCACCCGGGCGGGCACCGTGGAGATGGACGCCCTGATCATGGAAGGGACCACCCTGTGCGCCGGGGCCGTGGCGGCCGTCCGTCGGGTCTGCCACCCCATCGTCCTGGCCCGGGCGGTGATGGAGCGCACCCCCCATGTCCTCCTCGTGGGCCCGGCGGCTGAGGCCCTGGCGGAGTTGCTGGGGCTGCCCATGGCCGATGACGCCGAGCTCGCTGCCCCTCGGGACGCTGTGGGCGGGGCGCTGCTCCGGGCGGACGGACCCGTGGATCTCCGGGAGGTCCTGGCGCGGGCCCTGTCCGAGCCGATGGACACCGTCGGGGCGGCAGCCATGGATGCCGCTGGCCGCCTCGCCGCCGCGGTCTCCACCGGCGGCATGTCGAACAAATGGCCGGGCCGGGTGGGGGATTCGGCCCTCATCGGCTGCGGCGCTTACGCCGACGATCACAGCGGAGCGGCGGTGGCCACCGGGTGGGGGGAGACCCTGATGCGGGTGGTGATCGCCAAAACGGCCTGCGACTTCATGGCCCTGGGGCTCTCCGCTTCGGGCGCCGTGACCGCCGCCATCCGCCTGCTGGAGGAGCGGGTGAATGGGCGGGGCGGGCTGATCGCCATCGACCGGGAGGGCCGCATCGGCATCGCCCACAACACGCCTCATATGAGCTGGGCGTGGACCGACGGACGTGTTCTGGAGGCCGGGATCCGCGCGCCGGAGTGAGTGCGGGGCTTGGTCACCGGCGAGTCCGGAGCCGCTCGAGCTCGAGGCTGAGCCGCAGGGCGACCCCGCTGAGGACCCCGGTGAGGTGCGCGGCCAGGTAGGGGGAGATGTCCAGCTCCCGCCCCAGGATCCGGGTTTGATAGAAATAGGGGACCCAGGCCAGCACGCCCAGATAGATCAGAACCCGGCTGAGCCAGCGCCGCCGCCAACCATGCCGCGCCTCGCCGGAACGTCCTTCCATTGCCGCCGCCCGGGCCCGCAGCCGCCACCCGCCCAGCACGCCCGCGAGATGCGCCGCCAGGAAGGGGAGGATCGGCCAGTCCTCCCCCGCTGCGGTCGCTGTGAGGAAGGGAACCCAGATCAGCACGCCCAGGAGGATCAGCCCGTTGCCCAGCCACCGCCATCCCTCCGGGTGGAGAGGGAAACCCATGAAACCTCCGCCATATGAAGAGATTTCTGCGCTTTCATGTTGCCCGGAGAAGTTGTGGGGGGCAAGACGCGCGGATCCGGTTTAGGGGAAGAGGGCGATGGGTCGGGTTCGTCTGGATCTTCTGCTGGTGGAGCGAGGGCTGGCGGAGAGCCGGGAGCGGGCGCAGCGCCTGATCCGCGCCGGCCGGGTCCGGGTGGGGGATCGGGTGGTGGACAAGCCCGGGGCCCTGGTGCCGCCGGACGCGCCGGTGCGGATCATCGAGCCCTTCCCTTACGTGAGCCGCGGCGGCCTGAAGCTGGCCGCCGCCCTGGCCCGCTTCCCGGTCCCCGTGCGGGGGGCGGTGTGCGCCGATGTGGGCGCTTCCACGGGGGGCTTCACCGATTGCCTGCTCCAGCACGGGGCGGCCCGGGTCTACGCCATCGATGTGGGCTACGGCCTGCTGGACATGCGGCTGCGCCAGGATCCGCGGGTGATCGTGATGGAACGGACCAACGCCCGTTATCTCACGGAGCTGCCGGAGCCTGTGCATCTGGTCACCGTGGATGTCTCCTTCATCTCGGTCCGGCTGATCCTTCCCAATGCTCATCGCTGGCTGGTCCCGGAGGGCCACGCCATCGTGCTGGTCAAGCCTCAGTTTGAGGCCGGGCGCGCTGAGGTCAAACGGGGCGTGGTGCGCGACCGCGCGGTCCACGAACGGGTGTTGCGGACGCTGATCGAGTGGAGCCGGGCGCATGGCTGGTGGCCCCGGGGGCTGATCCCCTCGCCGCTGCTGGGGCCGGCGGGCAACGTGGAGTTCCTCCTCTGGCTGCAGAAGGGAGAGGGACCGACGGATGTCGAAAGCCTTCTCCGCGAGGCTTTCGCCGAACTGGAGGCCCATCCCCCCACCCGGGAGTAGTGGCGGCATCCATCGTGCGGACACCGGAAAGCCCCGGGGCGGCTCCTGGCGCCGGAGGATGGGTTCCGGATATGTATGCCGGCCGGTGAAGGTGACCCGCCGGGTCGTCCTCACCCGATTCGCTCGGAAAGCCCGGCATGGCGAGAAGAAGCCTTGGGGTTGGGTGTGTCCCAATTTTGTCGGGCTGGCTGCTTCGTAGGACAACTGCGAGCAGTTGTCCTACGATTTTGGGACACACCCCCTCCACTTGGGGTTCGGGGCAGGGCTTTCCAGTTTTTTGAGAGTTGGGTATTATTGGGCTGAAGATAGGGAGGAGGTAGAGCGATGGAGCGCTCTGCCGGGGCGCTGCCCTTTCCGAAGAGGGCGTGAAGCGGACGAGATGAGAGAAGTAGAGCGGGATCGAAGTAGAACTCCGCTCCCAGCCCAGCGAGTGAAGCGGACGGGATGAGAGAAGTCGAGCGATGGAGCCGCTTGGGATGACGGCGGCCGGGCCGCTTCCCGGTGAAGCGAAGGAGGAGGTGGGGCGATGGAACCGGTTCCTTCCGGGCAAAGTCTACTGGAGATGTTAGCCCAGATGCCTGATCCCAGGAGCAAATATGGCCGCCGATACCCCCTTACCAGCCTCATTACGGCCATAATCTTAGCTGCCTTAAACGGCCAGAGCTCCCTAAGGGGGATGTGGCTTTGGGTCAAAGCCCATTCCGACCTCCTCACCACGCATCTTCCATTTCACCGCAACCGGATTCCGGCCTTGGAAACCTTTAGAACTTTACTTTGCCGGTTAGACGCTTCCTTGCTCCTTGAGATCTTTAATCGCTGGTTGAAGGCTGTAAATTCCGCGCAGATCAGCATAGATGAAAAGGTGTTGAGGGGAAGCAAGCGGGATTACGAAGGTCCTCTGATGGTGGTGGCCGCCTTTAGTCATAGGCTGGGAATTGTTCTGGAGCAAGTGGTGGCCGAGGACCAGGATAAGATCAAAGCAGCCCTTCATATTCTGGAACGGATGCCCATAGAAGGCAAAATTTTAACGATTGATGCCGGTTTTATGACCCAGCCAGTCTTACGCAAAATAGTTGAAAAAGGGGGGCTTATATAGGGCCATTGAAAGCCAATCAGCGGGAGATCGGAGAGGCGGTCCGGCTTTGGCTTTGGGGCCACGGGGTATTGGAGCGGCCTCCGGATTTTCGGGAATGGAGCCGAGGCCACGGTAGGGTTGAGGAAAGGGAGATTTGGTTTTTGGAAAGCTCGGA
>Ga0209670_100289_pt1 | contig 31944 bp, 31 predicted proteins | sample PerSpoBPS_BMetaG_FD_184741 | JGI IMG/M metagenome (GOLD analysis project Ga0209670, IMG submission 184741) | Thermal spring microbial communities from Yellowstone National Park, Wyoming, USA - Perpetual Spouter B (PS_B) MetaG (SPAdes) (version 3) | ecosystem: Environmental > Aquatic > Thermal...
CTTCCCGTACACGGAGCCCTCGATGGAGGTGGAGGTTAGGCTTGGCGGAAGATGGCTGGAGCTTGGCGGCTCCGGGATATTCAGGCCGGAGACAACATATCCCTTCAGGGTCTACGACCCAGTGCTTGCATGGGGTCTGGGGCTTGAGAGGCTGGCCATGGTCATCTACGGTCTGGAAGACATAAGGACTTTCCACCTCAACGACCTTAGATGGCTGAGGAACACATCGCCCCTAAAGCCACTGACCATAGCGAGGAGAACGTAAATGCCTGTCGTAAACCTGAGAGTCGATAAACTACTCAAGCTGTTAAAACGCGAGATCTCACTTGAGGAGCTTTCAGAGTATCTGGCTTTGCTTGGGCTGAGCGTTGAGGAGAGGCAGGACAACATACTGCGTGTCGAGTATAACCCTAACAGGCCCGACTTCTCCAGCGTCTACGGCGTAGCTAGGGCTCTTCAAGGCTTCCTAGGAATTAGGACAGGGCTCCCACGCTACAGGCCGTCAAAACCACGTGTAAAAATGTATGTAGACGCCTCTGTTAAAGACATCAGGCCTTTTATTGGATGCGCGGTTGTGAGAGGGCTTCGGCTTGATGAAGATGATTTACAGGAGCTTATCGCTATGCAGGAGGACCTCCACTGGATAATTGGTAGGAACAGGAAGAAGATGGCCATAGGCCTGCATGACTTCTCGGCGCTGACACCTCCCTTCACATACAGGGCTGTAAAACCCGACGAGGTAAGGTTCACACCTCTGAAAGACTACAGGAGGATGACGCCTGCAGAGGTTTTGGCCAAGAACGAGATTGGACGCAAGTATTCATGGCTCGTAGCCTCCCTTCAGCGCATACCCGTCTTGGTTGACGCGAGGGGCGAGGTTTTCTCGATGCCGCCCGTTGTTAACGCGGCGTTGACGGAGCTTACACCCGGTGTTAGGGATGTCTTCATCGATGTGACGGGAACCGAAAAGGAGAGGGTGAGCCAGGCCCTCAACATATTGGCCTCGGCCCTGGCAGACGCTGGTGGAAAAGTTGAACAGGTAAGCGTGTTGTACAAAGAGGGTAGATGGCTTACACCAGACATGAGGCCCTACAAAATGCAGCTAGATGTAACAATGGCCTCCGCGCTTACAGGGCTGGAGCTGACGCCTACTGCCGCGGCCCGGCTTCTGCGAAGAATGCGGATGGACGTGGCCGTCAAGGGGCGGTCGCTAACCGTCACCTATCCAGCCTACAGGGTTGACATACTCCATCCCGCGGACCTCGTGGAAGAGATATCAATAGCCTACGGCTACAATAAAATGGAGCCGATAAAGCCCGCATCAAACACCTACGGCCGTTATCTCTACACCTCCGAGTTTTACGAGAAGATTTGTGAGGTGATGGTGGGTCTCGGGTTCTCGGAAGTCTACAACCTTTTACTTACCAATGAAAAAACCCACTACGAGATTGTTCTGATGGATGAGGAGAGGCACGTCATGCTCGCAAACCCCGCAACAGGGGAGTACACAATGCTGAGAACCTCGCTCATACCCTCGCTTCTCTCAAACCTAGCAATGAACAAGGACAACCTCTACCCGCAGAGGATATTCGAGCTTGGGGATGTGGTTCTGCCGGACGAGGGCGTTCCCGAAAAGGCTGTGCGGAGGAAGAGGCTGGCGGCCGCAACCGCCCACGCCGACGCAGGCTACACCGAGATAAAAAGCGTCCTCGACGAGTTGTTCAAACAGCTTGGAAAAACCCCTGCATACTCACCCATATCAAAGAAAACATTCATCGAGGGGAGATGTGCCTCGGTCATTGTTGACGGCGTCTCTGTCGGTGTAGCGGGGGAGATAGCCCCACAGGTTCTTGAAAACCTTGGGCTGGCGATGCCGGCTGCCGTCTTCGAGATTAGGATTGAGGAATTAGCCCCAAAACCCTAAATCAGGGCTATAGGATAATATACTTGCCCCACCACCCCCTTAAGCTCCGCATGAGACACGGTGGACCACCCGTCAATGAGGCGGTGAGTTAGGTGGTGGGGACAACTCTTTAAACACCCACAGACATGGTTTAGTGAATGTACCCGGAGCATGCTTTACTGATGCTCACACTCCTTGCCGTGGTCACGTTACTGTTTATCGTTTTTGTTTCACGCACCGGTTCACGTAGTGAGAGCTATTCATTCATTTTGATAGGGCCGCTGCCCATCTTCCTGAGGGGAAGGGGAGCCGTTGTAGCATCCATAACCATATTTCTCCTAATACTTCTGGTGGTGGTGATGCTGCTGTGAGGGCGGCTGTTTTACTTCTAGCAGTAATCATACTTGGCGCGGCGTTAATGGTTTTGTCCGCGTCTAGGCTGGAAGGATTTAGAGGGGTTGCGGTTATACTGGTTGGGCCCCTGCCCATCTTCATAGATGTCTCCGACCCCTCCCAGGCCATACTGCTTGCTCTGCCGTTCATCATAGCCCTGCTGCCGCTAATATTCATATTTGTTGCGAAGAGGGGGGCTTGGCCCGAATAACTACCCGGACACTTTTTTGCTGTCCCGCCACAGGTATTCAAAATAGTTTTTAGCGAATTTGGCCAGGCCGGCGTGGTCTGACCAGATTGCGAGCACCGGGCCGTCACCGCCCTGGAAAACTATAACGACCTCCCTGTTATCGCATATGATTCCTCCACCGAACATCTGCTTACGTGTCCTAACCTCCGCCACCTCCGCCAGCTTCCTTACAGCTGATTGCGGCACATTGTTTGAGACCATTATTCGGACGCGTGCATCCCTCGCCCTTGCCGACAGTGCGAGGCCGTAGAGCATCTCGGCCATCTCCTTGCTTAGAACGGGTGCGGCAACCAAGAGCTCGTTCTCACACCTCGAAACAGCGTCCTTTATTTTCTCTGCCACGCTTTTCTCCCCCCTCAATATCCATATGTCGGGTTTTTCACGCCCGCCCTTCATCTCGTAGACCGGGAGAAGCTCCTTCAGCACGGTCTCGGATTTCCGGCGGATGTCTCTCTCGATGTTCTGAACAAGCGACTCTATGGCGGCTGCTGGGGGTTTGGGGAAATACTTCGCGGGACGGCCCTGCTGAGACTCGATAAAGCCTTTCTCGTCAAGGGAGCCTAAAACCTCGTAGACCTTTGAGTATGGAATTAGCTTTAGCTCGCTGAGCTCGCTGGCGGTTAAAGGCCCCATCTCAACCAGTGCCAGGTAGGCCCTGACCTCATAGTCGGTGAGGCCCAGCTCTTGGAGGGCTTTACGGGCCCTTTCGCTTATCGCCGACTGAACCGCCTCCTCTTTCTCAGACACGCCAGCGCTCAGCCTCCATGTAGCGGGACACACCCTTGGCAACGGGGTATCCTATTACAACAATTGATATCAGTGAGCCGAAAAGCACCCCAGCCCACCACGCCACGATGCCTGGAACAGTGAAACCTAAAACTTCACCGGAGGGAATTGGGGCTATGGCGTATAGATAGGTTCCGACAATGAAGGTTACCACGAGGGCCTGGAATATGGCTATGGTTAACCACGCTCCTCTGAAGCTGAAGTTGCGGGACATCTTCCACGCCATGTATGTTGCGACGAGGTTTGTCAGGGTCCCGCCCAGAAGGTCCACCGGACCGAAGGGGCTGAAACTGTTGGCTACGAAGGTCCCAACCGTCACGCCGAAGACCGCTGGAAGGCCGAAAACCATAGCAAGAGGCAGCAGCGCGTCTGAAACCCTCACCTGCACTATTTCAAAGCTTATCCCTGGTAGGGCTATCACACCCGCTGCATAGAGGGCCGCTAAAATAACTGAAACCGAAAAATCTCTAACCCTCATGTTGTTTACATTTTAGGTTACCACAATAAAAGTTAAACCTTAAGCAAAAATACCGTTGCTAACTTAAGAAATATTCTTTTTGGAAAAAACTTATTTAGCCCTAAAACTGACATAACCTACAATGTTTGAGAATAAAATTACTAGAAGACGTGCCTTAAGCACCGCGGCAGCCGCAGGTGCTGTGGTTGGCGTAGGTTTAGTTGCGGGTGTAGGAGGATATCTAGCGGGTTCTTCTGCAGGCGGGCAGACAGTAACCCAAAGGGAAACCGTAACTGTGGGTGGGCAGACGGTAACCGTACGTAATACAATTACACAACCGGTAACAGTGACACAAACCGTTGCGGGAGGCAGGACACCGCCGAGGGATAGAATATTACTCGGTGCATCGCTAAGCCTCACAGGGGGTTATGCACCCTTTGGCACGGAGGAAAAATGGGCTTTAGAAGAAATAGTTAAAAAAACCAATGATTCCGGAGGAGTGTACCTGCTTGGCTATGACAAGAAGCTACCTGTTGAGTTAATTATATACGACTCTAAAAGCGACATACCTACAATACTGGCAAACATTGAAAAGCTAACTAACGTAGATAAGGTGGACCTGTTAATAGGTGAGACAGGTAGTCACTTCGGCTTGGCCTTAGCTCCCGTGGTTGAGCAGAATAAAATCCCGATTGTAGGAGTGCTAGCTACAACGGAGAAAATATTTGTCCCACCAACCTATAGGTATCTTTTCTCCAACTTCCACCTCGCACGCGACGAGGTTTGGATTTACTTTGACTTCATGAATAACCTGCCTGCGGAGCAGAGACCAAAAACCATAGCAATCTGGGAAGAAGCCTCAGACCTAGGTGCGGATAATGCCACATGGTTCGAAAACTATGCAAGACAGTTTGGTTACCAAGTCGTTCTAAGGGAAAAGTACACACCAGGCTCGGATCTAACGGCTTTGATAACTAAGACTAAAGCACTTAACCCAGATGTAGTGGGCGCGATACCCTCTCCACCAGATGCAATAAACATAATCAAGATTAGCAAGGAGTTAAGGTTTTCGCCGAAGATATGGGCATTTACCAGAGGTACTGCAGCAGGTGCTTTTGGTAGCCAGCTAGGGGCCGACTCTGAGTACGTGACCGCTTCCTTCGTTTGGCATGAATCACTACCAGGCGTCAGCGACTTGGTTCAAAAATATCGAAAAGAAACAAACCGAGCTCCAACCCTACTGGGCATCCATTACTCAACCGGTCAGATAGCTATTAAGGCGATCGAGTGGGCAGGTATTCTTGACAGAGAGAGAATAAGGGATGCGTTAGCAAGCCTCCAATTTGACACAGTTATGGGTAGGGTGAGCTTCGGACCAGGCGGGAAGATGAACAACACAGAGAAGTTTATCATGCTTATGCAGTGGCGTGGAGGCAAGCTGGAGGTTATCTGGCCAAGGGACAAGGCGACTGCACAGCCTGTCTATCCCTTCCCCAGCTGGGAGAGACGGTAAAACCAGCTAAACTATAGAAGTTCTTTTTACACCCAAACCTTTTATCAAAAACTCTTCCACTAGACCGTTTGGCATAAATTTGATAACCAAAACCAGAATAATGCCAAAAGCAAGGAGGCTTGTCTCTGTTACTGTGAACTGAAGAATGTAATACACTCCCAAGTATATTAGTGCACCTATTAAGGGGCCTAGGAGAGTTCCTCTACCCCCTATAAGGACCATGAAAACAGGTATTATGGTCCACTCTATCGAGAGTACATGCTCAGCCGGTACATAGAGAAGGTTATATCCGTAAATACCGCCCACGAGGCCTGTTATAGTTGCGCTGAGCATGAGTGCCATAACTTTGTATTTTGTCGGGTTAATCCCACTCACGTCTGCTAATTTTTCGTTTTCCCTAATTGAGTAAAAGGCTAACTTGTATCTGCTATGTAGTATCAGATATGTAACTAGGACAGTAGCTACAAATATTGAGGCCGCAAAATAGTAGTTTTCAAAACGGCCGAGAGATGGGTCAGGGGCTACTCTAATTCCGTAGGCATGTATGTTCAGTATAGCTATTTTTATCGCCTCAGCTAGACTCAAAGTTCCGATGGCAAAGTAATCTCCACGTAGCCTTAATAATGGTGTCATGGCAATGCTCAGGCCTAGAGCCGCCAACCCTCCTAGGAGGACCCCGAGATATGGATGAAGCCCTGAGCTTGTAGATACCGCCATCGAGTATGCGCCCAAACCGAAAAAAGCTGCATGTCCCAGGTTGAGCTGGCCAGCCATGCCTCCTATGATATTCCACGATAGGGCAACTGTGGTATATACTATGAAAATGAATGCCAGCGTAGTTACGAACCTGTTGTCTGCAGCGGCTATTGGTATGAGTAGGAAGGCTAATATAGGTAGTATTGCTAAAGATGTTTTTATTGCCCTCATTAAACCTCCCTCTCTTTTAAACCTCTAAAAAGCCCGGCAGGTTTTAACAATAGTATCAGTACGAGAATTATGTAGGCCACTACGTTTCGATACCCTGAGCCGAGGAAGAAAGAACCATAGGTTTCACCGATTGAAAGGACTAAGCCGCCGACCAACAAAGCCGGTATATTTCCTATTCCTGATAGGGCTAATATGACGAATGCCTTAAGAAGATATTCAGGTCCTAGTGTAGGTGTGAAGCTTAGCAGCAGAGAGAGCAGGCCTCCGGCCAGTCCAGCCATGCCGACGCTGAGAGCGAATGTAATTGACTGTATCCTTGAAACGGGTATACCTAGCGTCGAGGCGGCTTCACTATCCTGCGAAACAGCTTTGATGGCTCGCCCGAAGTATGTCTTGTTTAGAAAAACATGTAGCAATGTCAATGCAGCCACTGAAACAATAAATGCAATCAATCTAACCAAAGGCAGTAGATAGGGCCCTATAACTAGGCTTTCTGCTGTGAAAGGTGTTACAATACTACGTGGGTCACCGCTCCAGGCAATCAGCATGCTTGCTTGAAGTATTAACAAGATTCCGAAACTCGAAACAATAGGTGCTTCAAAGCTTTTCGTCAAACCTCGGATTACGGATAAGTAGGTTACAAACCCGACAAGGGATGCTATAGGAATTGTCAAAAATATAGTGAGTAATGGGTCTAGTCCGTAAGTTTGTGAAAGCCAGTAGGTTATGTATGTGCTGAGAATTATAAAATCTCCATGCGCTATATTGAGTATCCGCATTACCCCGAAGATTAAAGCTAAACCGATCGCTACTAAAGCATACAGTCCGCCCAAAAGGATTGCACCCAAAAACAGCTGTATGTATGTTACTTCAGTCCCTGACAGCATATGATCATAACCTCCTAAGTCTGTTCAAGGTACAGCCACACTTTTATTAGGTTATTGAGAGACTCTGAGATCTCTTCTTTTCTACCTCCGCCCTTAATCTCCCCTAGCTCCAAAACATACACATGGTCCGCTGCGTCAATGCACTGTCTAATGTTTTGGTCTACCAAGAAAATGGTGACATTGTTTTTCCTTAGGATGTCGATTTGGCGGTAAACATGCCTTACCATAATGGGTGAAAGGCCTGCTGAGGGTTCATCCATGAGCAGAAATCTCGGCCTACTCATCATAGCACGTGCTATTTCTAACATTCTCTGTAGGCCACCGCTCAAAGACCCCGCCTTCAAGGCCAGTCTTTGCTTCAGGTCCGGAAACAGTTCCAAAACGTCCTCCAAGACATCGTCCAAAGCTTTTTTATCTCCCCTTATTCTCCATCCCCCAAGCATGAGGTTTTCCTTAACAGTCATCTGTGGGAAAACGCTTCTTCTTTGAAGCACGACGCTGATCCCGTGTTTAACTCGTTCTTCAGCAGACATGCCGTCAATCCGTACTCCGTCAAGAGTTATTGAACCTCTCTTAGGCCGGATTAGACCAGCTATGGTTTTAACAAGCGTCGACTTCCCGGCCCCGTTTGGTCCAATTACTGCGGTAACCATATTTTCTGGTACAAGAAGTGATACATTTTTGAGAATCTCTATGTCTCTCCGGTATTCAACTGTCAGGTTTTCTATTTTTAGCATACTAGACACCCAGATAGGCTTCAATAACCTCGGATGATTGCCTCACTTCATCCGGGTTACCAACCATTATAATGCGGCCAGCATTCATGAAAGCAAGTCTATCCACAACTCTCAATATTGAGGGGATGTCGTGGCTTACGATTATTATTGTTTTCTTTTCTGATTTAAGTCTGTTTAATATTTGAACAATGATTTCTTTTATTGTTGGATGAATGCCGGCGACCGGTTCGTCAAGAAGCAAAATTGAAGGCTCTGAAAGTAACATTCTTGCAATATCAACAAGCTTCTGCTGACCTCCAGAAATATTTCCAGCTAACTCATGCATCAAATGACTGGGTAGTTTGACCATTTCTATAATTTGTTCAGCCTTGAGTTTCGCCTTCCTCCCACCTTTTTTCCAAACCGATTGTACAAGTACGTTTTCTAAGACTGTCATATTAGTGAAAACATTTGTTACCTGAAAAACTCGGCCAACACCCATCCTGCAGATTTTATGAGGCGGCAGCCCATCAACCCGCTTACCGAATATTTTTACAACACCCGATAATGGCCTGTAAAAACCATTTATTACGTTCAGCAAGGTTGTCTTGCCTGAGCCGTTGGGACCAATTATGCCTAGGCATTCACCATGTTCCACTTTAAGTGTGCATTGGTTCAGCGCTTTTACCCCGTCAAACTCAACCGTTACATCCACTACTTCGACAGCGTAGTTATCCACCTGACTCACCGAGATTATCTGCTAGGTTTGCGCCAGATACCATATTGATACATACGTTCTATGTTTTGCCTTATTACTTTTTCCTCATATTCCTTATGCTTCATCGGTATCCTATTCAGCCAAAGATTCTTCGGATAAAGCGGCCTCTCGTATATCAGCTGTATAATCTCAGTCCTCAGGTCTTTCATCCAGTTAGCCCAGAGTGAGCGTGAACGGAAATCACGTAGCGCTTCGATATCTATCACGCCCGCACAATATGAAGACCCTGCCCCATACTCAAGCTTGCCAACTATACGTCCTTTGTAATCGACTATCATGGATTTTCCTCCAAAGGTGTCTATGGGTACTGGCGAGTCTGTTGTTAGGTAATATGTTCCCGTGTTTGGTGCCACAATGTAGACGTTGTTGTCTAAAGCTCTGGCGCGGTTCTGGATCTCCCAGAACTCGTTCTGGGTATGTGGGTGTGGGTAGCTTGGACGATAAATTACCTCGGCCCCGTTCATCGCAAGGCCTCTGATGTATTCCGGGTATGAACCCTCATTGGCCAACGCACAGCCTAAAACACCTATATCGGTTTCTACGACAGGAAAGAAGGCTTGTAGGCTGCGGCCGTTAATCTTTATCCATTCATCGTATATGTCATGCGGACATATCGAGTGCTCGACAGGGAAAAGCGGTGAGTTTTTGTAGTGGCGCAGTATAATACGACCTTGCGGGTCTATTATGAAAGCGTTGTTGAAAAACCGGTTGGGAAACCTTTCGTCTTTTGCCTTTGCTTGCGCTATAAGGTAAGCCCTGTATTGCTTGGCTATGTCTGCTAGCCGGTCTGTCTCTTCTCCAGGTATGTCGATGGCTATGTTGACGGCGTACTCCACGTGGTCCATGTCGAAGATCTCGTCGGTGAAGCCTTGCAACGCTCCCTCGGGGATAGCTATCAGCTTTACTGGCAGGTCCAAGCTGCTAAGCCAAGAAGCTGCTGCAACAACATCGTGTATGTGGTTTATGTTTTTCAATATCTCGCTCCTTTTCCTAACACCCCATACGGTCGGAGATATGCCTACCGCAGTGTATGGCTCGATCGGCACGAGTGGTCAAACTATGGCAAACTTATAAAACTTACTACTAAAGACATAGACCACACTACATCGAATCATGAAATAAAGTTAAACGCTGAAACTAAGCCTACTCCATTTGCCTGAGACCGGTCGTCCCTCCATATGCGGTATACGTATAAGCCGGGTTATAACCCCCTTTCTCTCCTCTATTGCTAGTTCTACAACGCCTTCGAAGCAGTCCTGCACCAGCGACGTTATTTGGGGTGTGAAGGCTGTGGAGTTGTATGAGACCCAGAGGCTTACGCCTCCGAGACGTGCTTTGGCGGTAAGTGTTCTCAGCAGCTTTAACCCGGTATCTGGCCCGTACTCAACCATGATAGGTGTGATTGAGTCTATTACTACCCATTTTCTACCCGTTCGCAGCATTGTCAGGGCCTGTGAGAAGGTTATGTTGACCTCGTTAGGCTCAGCCTTGACCACGTAAGCCCCCTTTCCACCACCTGACCCGATGCTGCTGAAAACAGCGAGACGGCCCTCCTCGACACACCTCTCCACATCGCATCCAAACTTCGCCAAATGCTCACAAACATGGTCAGCCACATCGTCGAAGGAGAAGAAAGCCACTGAATCGCCTGCGGCGAGACGTGTTGCTGCGACCTTTGTCAAAACCGTGGTCCGCCCACTGCCCGGCGGACCTGAAACCACGACTATTGAAGGATGTCTAAAGCCTATCTCCTCGTCAATGACTTCGACACCTGTAAAGCTCGCAACCCCGGTCTCGACAGGTTTTACCTGTCTGAATCGCCACGTCCCCGCTACACCTGCAGCAGTCCCAGCAAGACCCATAACAGACTCGACAAAAAGATAGGTAGTGTAAACACTGAAGTTGAAAGTACCAGAGAGATACCTGCCTGTCACGTATAGATAGAGGGCTGCAACACCTGCAAAGACAATTCCATCTCCATAGAAAAGTGAGGCAGTAACTAGGCCTAGCCTCTGAGAAAACCTACCTAAAACACCATAGAAATATGAAATGAAAACGTAGAAGGCAAAACCAGCCACCATCAGGTGGTAGGACAGAAGCCCATAAGGCAAACCCGCTCCACCCGAAAAGACCGCTGTGACAACGACCGGTACCGCGACCACGGCAACAACAACCACGGGCACAGAATTTACACGGATATCAACCAACCTGTTCAAAGCATGCAGGCTGGCGGCCAGCGCCGAAGCCGCTAAAACTATCTGTGCAAGATACCCTAGATAAAGGTACTCAATCAAGTCGGAGACAACCCCGGCACTATAGGCGGCGGACACGAGCAGGTATGCGGAAAGCCCGGCATAGCCAGCCCACACAAACCGCTTAAGAGGGAACAACCTGTTCCCCGCCGCCGTCAAAACCCATAAGACACCCACCATGACCGCCACATGCGCGGCCACTGTGAAGGGTGTGGGCATCAGCTTAATTGGGGCAGCCCTACATATATGTTGCCCTTAGTGAACTCCATCACATATATATACGAGCCGCCATTTTTAAGACTATCAGCTAAAAAGGCCATACCATCAACCGCGTTAAAGCGCCAGGTTTAAAAGCACTGCGTACCCAATAAGCATATGTCGACCGGCAACCCCCTTCCAAAGGCCAAAGTAGCCGACATTATGACCACCGCCGACATCACCATCGAGGCCGGCCGAACCGTCCGGGAGGCAGCCATCCAGATGGATAGAACAGGATGCGGATGCCTCATAGTACTACAGGAGGCCCGAGTAGTGGGCATAGTTACCGAGAAAGACCTCGTCAGAAGGGCCCTTGCACTAAACACAGACCCCGCCAAGGTAAAAATATCTGAAATCATGTCATACCCAGTCATCGCCGTATCACCGGAGACCCATGCAGATGAGGCGCTAAAGATCATGGCCTCAAACGGGCTGCGCCGCCTCCCAGTCATACATAATGACAGGCTTGTAGGAGTTGTCACAATAGACCGCCTAGCCTACGCCCTAGCTGCACAGCAGCAAGCAACGGAGGAATGGCTCAAACTCATTTTAGAGGCCTCAAAACCACCGGAAAGCAGCTATATAGGGTAAAGTTGAAAACAGTTGAAATAACACTCATCCCATCAGCCATGCATGTACACCATACATGATGTCCACGTTCACGTCCACCCCTTCAGCCGTATGAAGGAGGAACACATCAGGTTTCTTATGTGGGACTCTGACTACGGCCAACACGGCCGTGAACTTGAGCGAACCCCGAATACCTGGTTAAGCTGATGGACCAACAAAACATAGGGTGTGCGGTAATCATCAACTATGTCTCCCCCGTCCTAGGCTTCACGACGGAGGTAAACCGCTTCGCCGCATCCTATGTCAAGGATTACAGGGACAGGCTTATACCTTTCGGAGGGGTTGACTTCAGCCAAGACCTGAAAGAGTTTGAAGGCGAGCTGGAGGAGATCTACTCTAGACTTGAGCTCGCAGGCATCAAGCTGCACCCATGCCACCAACTAGTCTACCCAAACCAGTACCTAGATGAGTACGGCTCCATGAAGCTCCCCCAGCTAGAGAAGCTTTACCAGTTCGCGTCAGACCACGGCCTCCCCATAACAGTCCACACAGGTACATCCATGTTCCCTGGAGCCCGCAACAAGTACGGCGACCCACTCTACCTTGACGACGTGCTGACGGACTTCCCAAAGCTGAGGCTTATAATGGCTCACGGAGGGAGACCGCTCTGGACCGACAGGGCCTTCTTCCTGCTCAGACGTTTCAAAAACCTCTACCTCGACATATCCAGCATACCGCCCCAGAGAATCCTACACTACTTCCCGCGGATAACAGAGATAGCTGACAGGGCGCTCTACGGAAGCGACTGGCCAAGCCCAGGCGTCAAGGGAATGCGCCCAAACGCCGAAGCAATACTCAAACTCGAAATACCGCAAGAAGCAAAACACAAAATAGTGGTAAAAAACTTCGAGCAACTCTTCAAAACCCTGTCTTGAACAGCTCGAGGAGGAAGCTGAAAAATGGGTTTACCGGTGAAGTCTACACCAACATAGCTGATCAACAATTTTAAAGATTACAAAACGAGTAGAACATACTCTAAACAAACTCCGCCAAGATGTCGTGGTCTATAAATGGCTTCTTCATTAAAGTTTTTAAAGCCATGAAGATATAAGTCTCTAGAGTTGGAGGACCTACGGCACTATTTGAATGAAATAAGGGAACACTATTCCGATGAGTTTTACGAGATAAGTGAAACAATCGATCCCGAATACGAGGCAACAGCTTGGTGGCGTGAGTTAATTAAATTCAACAATCCCATACTGTTTTTCAGGCATATCAGAGGTTACGACATGCACGTTGTAGCTAACGTTTTCGGAACACTTGAAAGAGTTGCGCGTATGATTGGGGCCAAACCTAGTAACATTTACGATGTGTGGATTGAGAAAACAAAGAATACTGTTAATCCAGTTATTGTGGATGATGGCCCGGTTAAGGAAAATATATACAGTGGTTCGAATGTGAATGTTTTCAAGCTACCTGTGCTTAAGTTTTTCAGAGAGGACGCGGGACGTTATATAACCTCAGGTATAGTGGTTGCAAATGACCCTGAAACGGGCCTGGTAAATCTAAGCTTTGCGAGAATGGTGGTGAAAGAGCCTAATAAGCTCGGGTTAAGCATTCACTCGCGTGGAAATTTATGGCATTACTATCAGAAAGCAGTGAGGAATGGGCTGCCTTGGTTGGATGCAGCGGTAGTTATAGGGTGCCATCCGACAATATATCTAGCGGCAGCAACAAGGAAAACCGATGAATACAAGTTAGCGGGAGCGCTTGCAGGCTCACCCGTGGACTTGGTAAGATGTGAAACAAAAGACATATACGTGCCCGCCCACTCCGAAATCGTTCTTGAGGGACGGATCCTTACAGGTGTTACAGAAGATGAAGGACCTTTTTCGGAATTTACTGGCTATGTCTCAGGTAGATCTACTAGAAATGTTATGCACGTAGACTGCATCACAAAACGGCATGATTCCATCTACCAAACCATAATACCCTCTAAATCCTCAGAACATCTCCTCCTCGGCGGCCTGCCTTTTCATGCCGCGGTTTATGCTAAGCTTAAAGAATCCATCCCACAAGTCTGTGGTGTTAACTTCCCTCTCTGGGGCACACATTTCGTAGCTGTAATCTCTGTCGACAAACACGGTAAAGAAGGAGTCCAAATCAGAGCAGCCCTGAGGCTTATCGGCGAGGACCCTTACGTAAAATATGTAATTGTAGTGGATAACGACGTCGATGTTTACGACGATTTTGAAGTTTTGTGGGCTGTTGCAACAAGGTCACAGCCTAACAAAAACATACATGTTATAGACGTCACCGACGGCAGTATGTTAGACCCGTCCCAAGAGAAGGCAGGACTCTCCAGCAGAGCTATAATAGATGCAACTAAACCGCCCCACATGGAGAACATAGCAGTACCTTCAATTCCTGAAAACATTATGGAAAAAATCAGAACAAGTATTAAAAAATCTTCAACAAAGCTATAATAAGCGGCAAATGAACCGAGACCCGATGACGACAAAACCCCTGGTTATCAGCTCTTACTGGTGGAAGTATGCCACCAGTAACGACTGGGTTTTAAAAGATATAAACTTAGAAATATCGGAGGGGGAGTTTATATTAATCACTGGACCAACCGGCGCCGGCAAAACAACGCTCTGCCTTTCCATGGCGGGATTAATACCACACCACTACAACGGCTACATAAAGGGAAAAGTATACCTTTTCGGCAGAGACGTATCCCAAATGTCGAGTCATGAAATAGCGAGGATTGTAGGGATTGTTTTTCAAGACCCAGAAAGCCAGTTTTTAACGATGTCTGTAGAGGATGAAATAGCATTCGCGTTGGAAAACTTGGCGCTTCCACGTGAAGAAATACGGGAAAGAATATATGAAGCCGCACGCCTTGTCAAGGTGGAAGACCTGTTGGAAAGAGCGCCTTACGAGCTTTCTGGTGGTCAAAAACAGCGTGTAGCAATAGCCTCAGCATTAGCCATGAAACCGAAAGTATTGATAATGGACGAGCCGACAGGACAGCTGGACCCAGTAGGAAAGAATGAAGTGGTTTCAGTATTGGAAAGGCTGAAAAAGGAAGGAATAACCATCGTGCTGGTAGAACACATAATTGAGGAAGTGGCTTTGTTTGCAGACCGTTTAGTTTTGATGAATGATGGGATGATAGTTTATAACGGTAATTTAAGAGAATTTTTTAAAGATGAAAAAAATGCAAGATCAGCCGGAGTACCTATACCCCAGGTCACAGAAATTTGGTACCGGCTTAAAGACATTGTCGACGCCTCAGACACACCCCCAATCACGCTTGAGGAATGCGAACAATTACTGAAAAGGGTTTTAGAGGTGAAGAAGATTGAGTAATGAATACGTTGTAGATGTGAGAAATGTTTCGCACGTTTATTCCAACAATATCGTTGCTCTTAATAATGTGAATTTAAAGATAAGACGTGGTGAGTTTTTGGCGATCATTGGTCATAACGGCTCAGGGAAGACTACTCTCGCCAAACACATAAACGGTCTTTTGAAACCTACGGCTGGCGAGGTAATTGTTCATGGAATGGACACCCGAAGGCACAGCGTCGCTGAAATAGCCCGCAAAGTAGGCTACGTTTTCCAGAATCCAGATCACCAAATATGTATGAAAACTGTATATGATGAGCTGGCATTTGGGCCACGTAACCTAGGATACCCAGAAGAAGAGGTAAGAAGAATCGTGGACGACATGCTTGCGTTATTCAATTTAGATAAGTATAGAGATGCCCATCCATTTCTTCTAAGTAAGGCTGACAGACTTAGGATAGCACTTTGTAGTGTTTTAACAATGAAGCCTGAAACGCTTATAGTTGACGAGCCAACAACCGGACAGGATATGCGCCAGTCATATGAAGTAATGGAAATACTTAAAAGACTAAACATTGAAGGAAAGACTGTTATATTCATTACACATAACATGCGACTAGTTGCGGAGTATGCGAAAAGGTCAGCTATAATGAATAATGGTAGAATACTTATGGATGGCCCGACTGCGGAAGTGTTTAACAACTTCGAGGCGCTGTCCCTAGCTCAGCTGAAACCTCCTCAGGTCACTATATTAGCCTCAAAGCTGGTTGATCGTTTTAAAGAATCGCGGGTTTTAAATGTCGATGATTTTTTGAGAATATTAAGATCCTTTTAACAATGGGTGTTTAATAACCTCATGTAATCGAGTTTACTTATCATATTTAAGCAGGTGTTTTCATCTTGGTCCCATCCACCTGCTGTATAGTTCATGTTTTACACCTAAAACGTCGAGTATTTTTCCAACAATGTGGTTAACTATGTCGTCTATTGTTTTTGGTTTGTGGTAGAAGCCGGGCATTGCGGGCAGAATTATTGCCCCAGCCTTCGCAGCTAACAGCATGTTTTTAATGTGAGGGATGGCCAGAGGTGTTTCACGAGGAACCAGCACTAAGGGTCTTTTCTCCTTAAGCGTTACTAATGCAGCCCTGATCAAAAGGTTTTCCTCATAACCATGTGCTATACCTGCTAAGGTCTTCATGCTGCAAGGCACTACAACCATCCCATCAGTTTGAAAAGAACCGCTTGAAATCGCCGCAGAAAGATCCATGTACCTATAGCTAATGGTTGCGAGAGATTCTACATAACCGACCTCATAATCCGTCTCAAGCACTATGGTCTCCCGCGCAGCAGGTGTTACTATGAGATGCGTCTCCACACCTATACTTTTCAGAATCTGCAAAAGACGGACGGCGTAGATGACCCCGCTGCAACCCGATACCCCAACAACCAGTCTCATGCCCTATTTTCATTAGCGCATTTAATAAAAGTCTACACGTAGAGTTCGAGGACTTGGTGTTAATGCATTTGAGTGAAGGAAGCACTTGTGTGTGATCTCTACGCGTTTATCGTGGTCTTAGCTTCAGGGCTCCTTCGAGTCGATGTAAGATACATAAAGTAAATATTTCAAAAAAGATAAATTTATGTTAAATCTGTTAATCTCACCATGGTTGCAACCGTCCTACATAACATAGGATGCCTAGTAAGTGGGGATTGGAACACTGGTGTTTTAAAAGCTGATGCTTTACGTATTGAAAACGGAGTCATTACCTCTATAGGCAGCTACGATGAAGTTATGAGAAAAGGCGCTGAAGTAATAGTTGATGTCAACGGCATGACTGTGACGCCTGGGCTGATAGACCCTCACACTCACCTGTCTTTTGGTGATTATGCGCCGATGCAGAACATGGTTGGGCTATTGACGGAGACATTGCTACAGGGAACTACGGCTATAGTTGATGAATGGCTACAGTTTGAGGGGCTGCCGTTGTTCTATGGTGCGGACGTTAAGGCAGTCAAGGCCACAGCTCTTTTATCTTTAAAGTCCTACCAAAACTTCAGGCCCGGCGGGGCAATGAAAGTACTAGCAGGCTCAATAATGCTGGTTAAGGGGCTTACCAAGGCAGACCTAGCAGAGTTGAAAGCCGAGGGGGTTTGGAGAGTTGGCCAGATAGGGGGCTCAACTAACATAACAGACCCTGAAGAAATAAAACAACTAGTAAGGTGGGCTCGAGAGCTTAACTTCTTTGTTTCAACAAACCTAGGCCCCGGTGTACTGCCTGAAAGCCTTAACATGACAGCTGAACTAGTCGCTGAGATACAGCCCGACAAGATAGCACACATAAACGGCGGGACAACAGCCCCTCCATGGGAAACCGTGAAAAACGCTATCGACAAAACTGGAGATTGCAAGCTCGAGATAATACCTTACGGGAATATGAAGATGGCCATAAAAGTTGTCGAATATCTCAGCAGTATAAACCAACTACACAGGCTCATTGTGGGAAGCGACACCCCCACCGGACAGGGATATTTGCCTGTCGCAATACATCGTGCAATTTTGTTTTTATCTTCGGTCTGCCATCTTCCAGCCGAAAAAGCAATAGCAGCGGCAACAGGAAACATAACAGATTGCTACCGTAAATACTATGATGGATTTAATTTCGGCAAGATAGAGGTGGGCATGGCGGGCGATCTTTTAGTTATGGATTCTCCTCCAGGAAGTGTTGGGAAAAATGCGTTAGAAAGCATTGAGGCTGGAGATATGCCCGGGATAGCGGCCGTTTTTGTTGACGGTAACCTAGTCGGTTTAAGAGGTAAAGATTCGAGGCCAACCAGAGGTAACATCCGACTTAACGGTAGGGACCTAAAAGTAGTATGCCCTGATGAGTATTTGTTCGATCCTCCGAGGTTTTTTTACCGCAGTACAGGACCTACGTACCTATTGTGAGCTGAGGTAAGCCATACTTTGTTAGTGATGGATCGAATAGTCCAAAGTATGCAGCGAGCATTATGAGTAAATGGGCTATTATGAAGGTCGTGAATGCGTAGTCTCTCGGCTTCATAGGTATTGTGTAGTAGTTGGTTTTTTTCCCGCGTAAAGAAAAGCCTCGCGAAGCTATTGCGTTACTCATTTCCTCTGTTCTCTTCAATGATACATATATCAAAGGTATACCGACGCGAACAAATTTGGCTAACCTAGATATTGGGTTCCCCTTCCTGAAATCTAAACCTCTCGAGCTTTGGGCATCTATTATTGTAAACAAGTCCACTGACACAACCGCTAGGTTTCGTAGAATTGAAGCCATAACAAAACTGACTGCGTAAGGCATCCTAAGCGTTCTTAAACCAACCGCTAAGTCTCTATGCTTTGTCGTGACCAGCCATAGAGCAGTCAAGTAGCTTACTGCAAAAAACTTTAACGCCACCAAAAACCAGTCAAGCAGGTTCTTAAGACCTACCACTAGGGGACCTAATGTTGCTAAAACAGGCCCTGTTCTGACTGGTGTGAAGAAACTATAGAAAATGAATGATATTAAAAGCATCCATGCTATGACAAATGTGTAAAGTCTTATGGCTTTAGCGGGGACTTTTGCAACGATAACCATAGTAACAACTATAGCTAGATTTATGATCGCAAGTATGTGACTAGGTGTTATCAAAATTGAGATACTCATTACTAAGACAAGGAGAAGCTTAACAGCTGGGTGAAGATTATAAAAAAAAGATCGGCGGGGGGTGTAGAGAATTAGGCCTTTAAGGATGTCACTGATTACGAATGCCATTCCCTAGACATAACCCTCGACATAAAGTGCTGTTTTCATCAGGTAGTCAGAGAATACCTTAAACAGGATTGTGGTTATGACTCCGACAACGACGACATTGCTGACGAACCATCCAAGCCAAGCAATCGGGAACACATCCCATGGGAATATTCCGAATGCAGCTAACGAGCCCGCGCCAATCGTCGCTCCCACAATTTGTGCTAATACAACGTTGAAAACTATGTGTCCTACCCAATCTTTTGAAGTTTTTAGCCTTGGGTCGAATTTACCAACCCTGAACGCTAGCATTGGAATGAATGCTTGGAAGAAGTCACCAACTGCAACCGCTGCGGCAACTGGTGCTGATGTTCCTGTCAAAATTATTCCTATAAATGGTCCTAGCCACCCACCTGCTATTGCGCCTACGATCCCAAACCAGACCCCGAAAGCCACTTGGAATGCCACGCCGGGGTAGAACGATGAGATTGGTGCCAGAAATGGGAAAACGATGCTGCCAAATGCACCAAGGACTGCCGTTATAGCTGCGGAGATTATGAACAACGAAACCAATGTCGCAGGGCTCTTTCTTCTAACAATGCGTTCCTCTGTCACGCAAAATTAGAAAAACTTCATGCTTATAAACTTTATGGTAAGAGAGAAACGATACCGTAAAATCTTTAAGCCATACAATGTATCTATTCCTATGAAGAGGTGGTTATCAACATCTCATGCAGATGAAACTAAACATGTGAAAGGATATGCACGGTTTATTGACGACATTAAGTTCCCCAACATGCTTTATGTTGGTTTTATCAGAAGCCCCCATCCCCATGCGTTGATTAAGAAAATCGACTATAATCATAATACGCTTGTTCTGACAGCTGAAGATCTTGACAGGTATGTAAAGCCACTAGAACTTAATTACTCTTTAGCACGCTCTCGTAAGATTGCTTTAAAGTATCTTGCTCATCAGAAAGTTAGGTATGTTGGTGAGCCTGTGGCGGCAGTGATTGCGTCCGATAATTACTCAGTTGTAGACGAGTGTGAAAAGGTATCAGTGGATTACGAAATTCTATCAGCTGTTCCGGACGTTGATAGAGCGTTAAGTGGCGAGAGCCTTCTTTATAATGAATGGGGAACGAACATATTAGCCGATCTTCATTTTAAACATGGTTCGGTTGAAAAGGCCTTTCAAGAGTCACCACTTGTAGTGGATGAAAGGATCGAAACTCATAGACAATCGGCAAGTCCAATGGAAACTCGTGGATGCATAGCCTACTATGATAGGGGTGAAGACGTTCTGAATGTCTGGGTTTCGAACCAGAACCCTCATGTGCACAGGGCTTTACTATCCCATATATTGGGTCTTCCAGAAAGCCGTGTTAGAGTTGTTGTGCCTGATGTGGGTGGGGGGTTTGGTCAGAAGGGACACCTATATCCTGAGGATGTTGTTGTAGCGGTTGCCTCAATGATCACAGGAAGACCTGTTAAATGGATTGAGACACGGCGCGAAAATCTAATTTCAGCAGCACATTCACGGCAACAAGTGTACTATGTAAAAATTGCGGCCAGAAAAGATGGTGTCTTAACAGCTCTTCAAGTAAAAACATTCTTGGATGTAGGTGCGGGTATTTTGTACCCGCATGACAGCGTAGAGCTTGCTCACGTGGTGATGGATATGCTGCCAGCCCCATACAGGTTGAAAAACTATGAGGTTAGAGCATACTGTGTCGTAACTAACAAGACTCCCGCTGGAGCGTACAGGGGTTTTGGACACCCTGAAGCAACCTTCGTACGTGAAAGAATCTTGGACATTGTTGCTGAAAAACTTGGATTAGAGCCTGAAGAAATAAGGTTGCGCAACCTTGTTACTGCGTCGGACCTACCTTATGTAACCCCAACGGGAATGCATATAGATAGCGGCGATCCTAAACAAACTTTCTTAAAGCTTGTCGAGTACACTAAGAAATGGAGTAATTCTGAGCAAAAGAAATATGTAGGTGTGGGTTATGCTGTCGGAGTAAAGGGTTCTGCTCCGTCGCTAATGAGCGTCACACATGAATGGGGTTCCAGTGAATCTGCTTCGGTGAAAATATTTCCCGACGGGAAAATCGTGGTTTATTCCGGCGTTGTTTCAATGGGTACGAGAATCAGATCGGCTCTTGCAAAACTGGCTGCCGGTGAGCTTGGGGTGGAGGTTGGTGATGTGGAAGTTGTCTTAGGTGACACTAATTCCACGCCGTTTAGTACGGGGCTATGGGGTAGCCGTGGGATCGTAATGGCCGGTGGTGCTGTAATTATGGCTGCAAAAAAGTTGCGAAAAAAGCTTGAGAAAGTCGCCGCACATATTTTAGAATGCAGAGAAGAAGACATAGTCGTAGATTCTGGCCGTTTCTATGTAAAAGATGACCCAGAAAAATATGTTACAATAGCCAGCATAGCATCAACTGTATATAACAAACCCTATTTGTTTCCGCCGGAGATCGACCTCTCGCTTGAGGAGTTTGCTGTCTACGATGTACCCAATATATCACGAAAACCAGACAGCGAGGGCAGGATAAATGCCGTTGCAGCGGTTTCAACAGCTGCCGCAAGTGCTGTAGTTGAGCTGGACGTTGAAACGGGCTTTGTGAGAGTGTTGGAGGTTATTTTCGTTGAAAATGGAGGTAATTACATCAATCCAAGGGATGTCGATGATCAGCTTTTAGGAGGAATCATGCAAGGGTTAGCAGGTGCATTATATGAGAACATTAAATACTCGGAAGATGGAACCCCTCTGACAACCACTTTCGCCGACTATCTTCTACCTACATCAGCCGAAGCGCCTGAAATAAAAATCGTCAAAATACCCTCGCCGTCGCCTTATACACCTCTTGGAGTCAAGGGTGTTGGTGAAACTGGTGTAATCCCCATCATGGCCGCTGTTGCCAACGCGGTATCTAACGCCCTAAAGAAGATCGGAAAAGGAAAACCTATTTTACACTCAAATATCGAACCTGAGAAGATATGGATGGCCATCAGAAATGGAAGTTGAGGTCCTTATCAGAGATGGTGTAGTTGTAGCATCGGCTGATGGACCCGTTTACTCCCCAGGATACGTTGCCGTTTCAGAGGGAAAAATCGTAGATGTAGGCCCGGGGAGTCCTAAAAACATGACAGCGCAGCAAATAGTTGACGCAAGAAATTGTATCATTATTCCAGGCCTGATATCGGCCCACGACCATATGTACGGAGTCTTGGCACACGGCATCCCAGTTAAGGTTGCAGTTCAAGATTTCTGGGACTTCCTCGACAAGTTCTGGTGGCCTTACGTCGAGGACAAACTCGATAAGAGACTCGTGGAGGCGGCTGTACGTTACGCAGCCGTGGAGAGATTGAAAACCGGTACTACAACGGTCAGCGACATACTTGAAGCACCTAACTCCCTCCCCGGCGTCCTAGATGTTGAAGCTAGGGCAGTTGCTGAAGCCGGTTTGAGGGCTTTTCTCTCTTTTGAGGCCACAGAGAGATGCGGGCTTGAAAATGGTTTACAGGGATTAAAGGAAAACATGGAGTTCATTAGAAGAAGAAACTTTAGGGACGGAATTGTAAAGGGGATGCACTGTATACATACGACCTTCACGTGCTCACCAGACTTTATACAGCAATGCCGACATGATGCAGATGAAACAGGCGCTGGGATCCAGATACATTTCGAAGAAGGAATTTATGAAACCCGTGTCTGCTTAGGCCGATACGGTAAATATCCTGCACAGTTGTATGAGGCGTTAGGGTTTTGGAAGGACGATGTGATCGCCTCTCAATGTGTTAAACCGACGGTTGATGAGCTTGAAATACTAGCTAGGCGAGGTGTGAAAGTTTCACACCAACCCCTGAGTAATGGCGAAGTAGGAGCGGGCATAGCACCCATACCAGAAATGGTTGAAAGAGGCATCCTCGTATGTCTCGGGACCGATGGATTCATAACGGATATGTTTGAAGTTATGAGAAACACATGGCTCATACATAAAGCGGCTAAAGAAAACGCATCAGTTTTATCGGCTAATCAAGTCTTTAAAATGGCCACCGAAAACGGCGCCACAGCCCTGAACATTAAGGCAGGGAAAATAGCGCCCGGCTATAAAGCAGACATCACAATTTTACGAAATAGGTTTCCCACACCGCTTACAGCCGAGAATGTTGTAACCCAGATTGTGGTCTACGCCACCGGAAACTGGGTGGACACAGTATTGGTTGACGGAAAACTGGTTGTATCAAAAGGTCAAATCCTCACAGTCGATGAAGATGTTGTTAGAGAGGAATGCATGAAGGCAGCTACTGAACTGTGGGGTGAGTCTGTTTGACAAAAAGAGAATTGAAAAGAGTTGGACTCTACTTCACTTCGCGAATTCCTCTCAGAGATGAACTTGTATACGCAAAAGTTGCTGAAATGCATGGTTTCACCAGCATCTGGCAGGGCGAGTCCCGAACAGAGCGGGATTCGACTATATCAGTGGCGGCTATCGCGGCGGTCACAGACCGAATCAAAGTAGGGACAGGTGTTCTCCACACATGGACACGCAATGTGGTAACTCTCGCAACAACCTTCACCACCTTGGACGAACTATCAGATGGGAGAGCATGTCTCGGAATTGGCGCACTGTGGGAACCGATGGCTTCGAAAATCGGGATTGAAAGACGTAAACCGGTGCTAGCAGTTTGGGAGTATGTGACGGTTTTACGGAAGCTTTTCGCGGGCGAGGAAGTAACTTACCAAGGCGAATTTGTAAAAGTAAACGGGGTCAGGCTTGAACGTAAGCCGAAAAACGTCCCCGTCTACGTTGGTGCAACAGGTTTCAAGATGATGGAGACGGCGGCACAAGTGGCCGACGGTGTGCTACTTAACTACCTTGTCTCGCCAGAATACAACAAGGAGGCTCTCAGGCATATTGAGAGAGGGGCGTCGCTCGCTGGACGGAGACTAGAAGATATAGACAGACCACAGTTGATAGCTGTCTCCTATTCACATGACTTGGAGAAAGCCTACACAAAAGCACGGCTGATGGTTACTGAATATCTTGCTATGGAGCCGCATATCGCTGCTGCATCAGGAGTAAACACAAAAGTCGTCGAGCGGGTGAGGACTATAACGGGCGGCTGGCCGACCACATATCAAAAACTGCTTGAGGCCTCAGTTGAGGTGCCTGACAACATTGTGGAAAACTTAATGGCCGTCGGCGACTTGGAAACATGCTACAGAAAGGTGACGGAATACTTGGAGGCAGGTTGTACCGAGCCCTTACTCTACGCCGTAACGGATGATGTACTTCCCCTCATACATTACTTCTCTCTCAGATGATTTTTAGCGGATCTATTCTAACATCAGTTTTATCGAGTAGCCTGTTAAAGTGTTTGTTTGCATTCTTTAAGACTTCTTCTTCGTCCATAGTAAGTGCCTTTTTGTTTCTTACGACGAATTTACCGTCTATCATAACATCCCTGACATCATCGCCTGACGCCGCATACACCAAGAGAGATAATGGATTAGATATTGGGTTAACAGAGGGGCGCTTTAATTCTACCACGACCATGTCGGCTTTTTTACCTGGCTCGATGCTGCCCAACATTTTCTGCCGACCAATAGCCCTTGCCCCATTTTTTGTAGCCATTTCCAGAACATCCCAAGCAGATATTACTGAGGGATTGCGTGTTCGACCTTTTTGCAGCAATGCGGCCAACTTCATCTCCCTAATTAAATCATAGCTGTCGTTGCTCGGCCCGCCGTCACATCCAAGACCCACATTCACACCCAACTTAAGCATGTCCGAAACAGGCGCTATTCCTGACCCCAGCTTCATGTTTGAAGAAGGACAATGTGAAACGGTTGTACCGGTTGACGCGAATTTACGCATGTCCTCCTCATCTAGCCAAACACAGTGTGCGTACACCCTCTTCTCACCCAGCATGTTAAATCTCTCCAAAAGCCCTGATGGAGTTGTTCCGTATACTTTCTGATAATATTCAACATCTTCCTTGACCTCTGCGATGTGATTGGTTATCCCGGTGTCGTATTCCTTAGCAATTGCAGCAGCCTCGTGAAAAAGCTCATCTGAAACAGCTCCAGGCGACCTGAGCCCGAGCCAAACATCTATCCTACCGTCACCTCTACCCTGCCAACGCCTATACATTTCCTTAAACTCTCTAATACACTCCTCCACACTCTCCAAGAGACCCGGCGGTAAAATGCTCTCCTCCCCCGAGTATCCCTGCATATCCATTATCGATTTTGAAAGAACACCTCTTATGCCCGATCTCTCCACAAGCTCTGCAATCCCGTCAAAACCGTATCGTGAATGAAGGTGTATCTCAATAAATGCAGTAGTACCTGTTTTTAGCATCTCAAGTATGCAGAGGGCTGCGCTAGCACGGGCGTCCATTTGATCATATAGGGGCAGGAATTTCCAGACCCAGTCCCGTAGCCACGGTACCAGTGTTACATTATCTGGAACAACCCCTCTAATCAAAGCTTGAGCCAGATGAACATGTGTATCTATAAGTCCCGGAATGATGATACAGTTTTCGGTATCGATCACTTCCGCCCCTCTTGCTTCGGCTCTGAGAGCATCGTACTCCCCCACCATCTCTATCCGATCATCTTCAACAATCACCCCGCCGTTAGCTATAATCCTTCTACTTCCATCAACTGGGATGACGAATCCGCCTTTGAAGAAAAATCTACCCATATCATTTTGCGAAGATGCTTAATTTATAAGCATTAACTCTTTTAACCGCTGAACAGCTATTTAGGACTATGAAGTTAGGAATAGCGTTTGTTCCAGATTATGTGGACTTGTCAATGCTTCCAGAATTCGCCAAATCTGTCGAATCATGCGGTTTTCACTCGCTATGGATACCTGAACATTTTATGCACGGCGAAGTTTTTACACTGCTCGGTGCAGCCGCGGTATGTACAGAGAAGATATTGCTTGGAACTGGGATAGTATGTTTACCTGTACGCCACCCAGCGCTTACAGCTATGGCTGCGTCTACTCTTCACAAGATCTCCCGAGGCAGGGTTGTTCTTGGAATCGGACTAGGGGATGAATCGCTTATGCAGAATTCACTCGGCATAGATACTTCGAAACCATTAACACTCCTCCAAGAAGCTATTGCAGTTATAAAAACAGTCTTCAAAGGTTGTGGTGATTACAATGGAAAAATTTACAGGGCCATCGGATTAAGATGCCCACCCCTAGAAAATCCCCCTAGGGTCTTAATCGCTGCGGTGGGGCAGAAAGCATTAAGGCTTGCCGGGCAGTTCGCCGACGGTGTTATTTTGACCGCCTTTACCACAACAGAATACATTCAGCATGCTGTGAAAACAGTCCGTGAAGCATGTTTAGAACACGGCCGTGACCCTTCAGAACTCGAATACGCGGCGATGGTTGCAGCAGCCACAGAGTACCAAAGGCAAGAGTTAAAGAAGCTAGCTGCAACATTCCTATCACTCGCTCGAAGAGCTGAAACGGTGCTGACTAAGGAGCAGCTAGAGGGTCTAGATTTGCCTACGCTGAGAAGACTAATCGCTCTGGGCGAGCATAATAAGGTTTTGGAAATTTTGGACGATCGGATTGTTGAAGAGATAGCTGCAGTAGGAAATTTCAACTCCATTCGACTTAAATTGGAAAAGCTTACGGCTGCGGGAATAACATTTCCCATACTGTACCCCGTAGGAAATCCGCATTCATTCCTCACTCAAGATTTCACGAAAACCATTATCAAGCACTAGGGGTTGCAAGATGTTGTCGTCATCTTTGTTGTTCGAAAAACGCTTGATAATGAACGATCATCCAGATTAGACATAAAAATATATCCGCCTCCTATGATGTTATATGATTTATAACAGGCCATTCCTAATCAGGTAGTGTGGTTGAACGGAGCACCGACTGGATGAAGCAGGCAGTCAGAGACCTTGAGAACGCCAAACATGAGCTTGCAGGCGGATACTATGAGTGGAGCTGCTTCTTAGCTCAGCAGGCCGCCGAAAAAGCTGTCAAAGCAGTTTTCCAAAAGCTTGGGGCTGAGGCGTTCGGCCACTCCGTCACAGGCCTTCTTGAAAACCTACCCCAGGACATGAAGCCTCCAGAGGACCTGATGGACGCGGCAAAAGAACTTGACAAGGCATACATACCCACGAGATATCCAAACGCACATCCGCAGGGCGCCCCCTATGAATACTACACTAAAAAAGAGGCCGAGCGCCTAATAGAATATGCAGAAAAAATCATCAAGCACTGTGAAGGTCTACTATCCAAGATATCGGCGAGATGAGCTTATCCAATACCTCAAGCAGAAGGTCGGTCTCCTCGCCCAACAAATCCCGCTAAAGCTTGTCATGCTCTTCGGCTCATACGCCGAAGGACGCTACACAGCGGCCAGCGACATAGACCTCCTAGTAGTATACGAAGGCAGGAAAAGAGACGACATCTACAAAATAGTCTGGGACACAATAGCGCTCCCAAACCTCCAGCCACACATATACACAGCCGACGAATGGAACATGTTAAGGCCAAGGGCTTGGAAGGGCGTTGTCATCTATCAGTTGGGTGCTCCCTAGCTCTCTGACAGAATACATGACTGTTTTCACCCTCTGATATGTGTGAAAAGGCTTAAATGGTTAGCGGGCCATGGTGCCGTCGGTATGGCGGTAATACTCGAGTCAGCGAAGCTTGAAGCAAAGCGTAAGCTCGTAACAAAAACAAGGAGCATCTGCCCCGAATGCAACAGAATACTTGAGGCCGACGTAGTCGAGGAAGACGGAAAGATCAAGATCTACAAGACCTGCCCCAAGCACGGCGAGTTCGACGACCTATACTTCGGGGACGCCGACATGTACTACAGGTTCGCCAGATGGCTTCACGACGGCAAGGGGACAGGCAACCCAAACGTCGAAATGCCCCGATGCTCATGCCCAGCCAACTGCGGCCTCTGCAGCAGCCACCTCAGCCACACAGGGCTCTCAAACCTCGTCATAACAAACCGCTGCGACCTCCACTGCTGGTACTGCTTCTTCTACGCCGAAAAAGCCGGATACATCTACGAGCCCACACTCGAACAGATAAGGGAGATGGTCAAACAGCTCAAAGCAGAACGCCCGGTCCCCGGTAACTCAGTCCAGATAACAGGCGGCGAACCATGCCTCCGCGACGACCTCCCCGAAATAATCCGCATACTGAAGGAGGAAGGCGTAGACCACATCCAGCTAAACACAAACGGCATCCGCCTAGCCAACGACTTCGAATTCTTCAAACGCATCAAAGAAGCAGGAGTCAGCAACCTCTACATGAGCTTCGACGGCGTAACACCCCGGACAAACCCCAAAAACCACTGGGAAGTACCCAAAACACTTGAGAACGCGAGAAAACTCGGCGTAGGAGTAGTGCTTGTACCAACAGTCATAAAAACAGTCAACGACCACGAGCTTGGGGACATCATACGCTTCGGATTCCAAAACATCGACGTAGTCCGCGCAGTCAACTTCCAGCCCGTCAGCCTGACGGGCCGCATGCCCAAAAAAGAGCGTGAAAAATACCGCATAACAATCCCCGACTGCATAATAAGAATAGAGCAGCAGACAGACGGCCAAATCCCACGCGAAGCATGGTTCCCAGTCCCAGCCTGCACACCACTCACAAACTTCATCGAAGCAATAACACGCAGAACACAGTACGAGCTCAGCATACACTTCGCATGCGGAGCAGGAACATACGTCTTCAAAGACCGAGAAAAACTAGTACCCATCACAGAATTCGTCGACATAGAGGGACTCATCAAATACCTACAAGACAAAACCGAAGAAATAGAAGCCGGCAAAAACCGCTACTACGTAGCCCTCAAAGTACTCGCAAACATAGGAAAATACATAAACACCTCAAAACAGCCAACAGGACTCAACCTAAAACAAATGATCTACAACATCATCGTCAAACACGACTACCACAGCGTCGGCGACTGGCACAGAAGATCACTATTCCTGGGAATGATGCATTTTCAAGATAAATACAATCATGACGAGGAAAGACTTCGTAGATGCGATATACATTATCTTACCCCCGACATGAGAATAATTCCTTTCTGCGCCTTCAACGTCATCCCCGAATGGTACCGAGACCGGATTCAGGCACAGTACGGCATACCGATTGAGGAATGGGAGCGGAGAACAGGGCGCAAGCTTAAGGACGACTTCTACAAGCGGCAGCTACCAACCAAACAAACAACTGTTCCGATGGCTTCCACGAAAACCGCAGGCTTTGGCGGGGTTCCCAAACAACTACCCGTGATACAGGGCGGCTCCACTGGAAACCCATCAAGCGGTTGCTGTTCTCATTAAACACCCTTCTTTCTCTCCTTTTCTCTTAAGATATCGCCTAATATGTTGTGTTGACAGCTAACTGCTCTATTTTCCCTAATATTCCTTTGACTCCATCCACAGCCTATCTTACCGTGACATGAGGCCTCAGCTTTATCTCGAGGTAGGATTCCGCTACTTTCGCTGCCGGTGTCCCCAGTCCTTTTCCCGTGGTTTTCTGTAATGAACACCAGTTTAGGGTACGAAATCCTTAAATAGTGTTCTTATCTTTATAACGGCTGTTGCAGGAGCGGGGTAAGCGGTATGACCCGCTGATTTTCCCCGCCAATTCCCCGAAAAACAGCCGAAACGGCATCGGTTGCATTCAACGAAATCCCAGAAAGGGAATTGAGAGTATACGTGGTGAATACCGCATTGGGAGCATCGGAAGGTCTTATGTTGCATTCAACGAAATCCCAGAAAGGGAATTGAGAGAATTTAGGGGAATATAAGATAGTAGCTATTCCTCTACGAACGGTTGCATTCAACGAAATCCCAGAAAGGGAATTGAGAGAAAGAAAGTAATCTTATCGCATTCTCATACCGATAAAACCGCGTTGCATTCAACGAAATCCCAGAAAGGGAATTGAGAGCGGAATGCTTGGACACATAGTCCTTGATTAGCTGGACTATTGTTGCATTCAACGAAATCCCAGAAAGGGAATTGAGAGATGAACGTTGTTGCGTCGTTCCAGCCGTTAGAGTAGGCTAGGTTGCATTCAACGAAATCCCAGAAAGGGAATTGAGAGTAAACCGCTTTCAAGGTGGCCCTCCCAGTCGACCACGTCCAGTTGCATTCAACGAAATCCCAGAAAGGGAATTGAGTAATATTGTCATGCAATAAGCAGTTGGCGATTAGAATGGTTCATGGGTGTGGTTCGATCATAAGCAAGTAAAGCTTATATATTAATGACGTTTAAAAGCAAAGCGTGGCTTCTTCCAATAAAGCCGAGCAGTATGAGCTGGAGTTGATGAACTGGGCTGCTAAAATCGGGAGTCAGTTGAAAATTGAAAACGTTGAAAAATCTCAAATTGAACAACTAATCGGCTCAGCTGAGTTGGCCGGAGTTGAGACCTACTCCCCGTTAATAACGGCTACATACGCCTCACGTCAAGCCTCCAGAGGATATCTCAGAGATGGCTCGGCAAGACTTATTGCACAGGCAATGGAATGGCTGTATAAAAACAATAAAGGAAAGGCAGAGGTTAGACGGCTCCTTGGCTTAGCCAAATGGATATACGAATGTGTAAAAGATAAACGAATACCTGGGCAGTTTGAAAGCTACGAGAAGTTCATCAAATTTCTAGCAGGCGAAGAAAGGAGGTAAGAGAATGTACGACGACTTCGACCGCCTGCAATCAATCACCGACATACAAGGTTCTTTCGAAAACATAACCCCAATCCGCATAGGGGCTGGAAGAGAGGCTGGCCTAGAGGCGGCGACGGATATAGCTGTCTACCGTGTAGGAGAGAGAATAGTGATACCGGGCTCATCAATCAAAGGAATGTTGAGAGCCCTGGCGGAGAGTATATTGCGTGGTAAAGGTGAAGACGTACATAGCCCCTGGGATCTAAAACTAATTGAAAAAAATGAGATCGAAAAAGATGAGAATGGGGGGAAAATTCTTAAACCATGTAAGATTTGCGCATTATTCGGAAACACCGAGCTGGCCAGCCACATAAAGGTTTTCGACGCTGAACCCTATGAAAACCCAAAGACATTCAACAAAACAGGAATATCTATCGATAGGGACTTCGCCGCCGTGAGACCTGGGGTTCTCTACTCAGAAGAGCTGGTTCCACCTAATGTTCGCTGGAGGCTCCATATACGGCTCATAAACATTCCCTTCCCAAACCCGGAAAACGGCGATGAAAGAGTCCAGCTTTTGAGGGAGCTGCTCTACACATGGAAGACGCTAGGTCTTCAGTTAGGGTCTAGGAAGAGCGTTGGAGCTGGACTAACAAGGCTGGTGGAATGCCGTTGGAAAAGGTACGTAGTTCGGAATGGGCGTGTGGTTGAAGATGGGGAGGGGGAGATATGAGCACCACCCTTCCCTGGACATCACATAGAACGCTAATGAGGCAAACCATAATCCAAGCCGATGTCGAAAACACGTCCCCACTTAGGATTGGGTCTGGACGGGAAGCCCCTCTAGGCTCACAAGTAGACCTAGCTGTATTACGCATACATAGAAACGGGAGGGACGAACCATACATACCTGGCTCAAGCCTCAAAGGTGTTTTCAGATCTGTTGGAGAGGCGATGGCGAGGGCGGAGAAAAAAATAGAGGTCTGCTCCGGGCTTACACGTTCTACTTGCATGGATACAAAACAGGTAGAAGGGACTCATTTAAAAGAGCTGGTGGAGAGGAGGCTTCGCCTAAATGAGGTTAAGGCGGCCGTAGAGCTCTTCCACCAACATGCATGCCTTATGTGTAAGGTTTTCGGAGCTCCATCATACGGCGCACACGTTTACTTTGGAGACGCGTATGTAATAAGGGAATACACTTTAAACACGAGAACTGGAATAGCCATAGACAGGAGGACCGGAGCAGCCTTTCAAGGGGCTTTATACACCGTCGAATACGTAGAACCAGGTACCACATTCAGACTCGACATAAAAACAACAAACCTACCCAACTACGTCCTTGGTATGTTTGCGAAGATCTTGAAGATGATCGACCGCGGCGAGGTTAGGGTTGGCGGCTTCAAGACACGCGGATTCGGTGAGCTGAGACTAAAAACACTGAA
>Ga0209670_100292_pt1 | contig 31821 bp, 36 predicted proteins | sample PerSpoBPS_BMetaG_FD_184741 | JGI IMG/M metagenome (GOLD analysis project Ga0209670, IMG submission 184741) | Thermal spring microbial communities from Yellowstone National Park, Wyoming, USA - Perpetual Spouter B (PS_B) MetaG (SPAdes) (version 3) | ecosystem: Environmental > Aquatic > Thermal...
GAATATCACAGCAATTCCGCCGAGAACTTAAGCAAGCCGGCGAAGTCGAAGAGCGCCCCAGGAATACTCATCTGTGTCATCCCAACCCTCATCTGCTGTCAAGCAGGGCCCATGAGCTTTGGCGTGCCGTGGACAACCATTATGAAGCCGAGGAAAACCCGTAGACAGTAGGGCAATGTACATCGTATGGGCTAGGGGGGCTCAGGGAGTTCCGGAGTAGCGGCTACCATACTCCTCGAAGTGGAGTATCTCCGGAGGCGTTTTCCTGAACACCCCCTCGGCCTCCCCTCCGCGCTATATCCGAAAGCGATGCACACAGCTATCCTCAACTCCTTGGGTATCTTTAGAAAGGCTTTGGCGCCCTCTTCGTCGTGGAACGTTATCGGGCATGAGCCGACGCCGAGGAAATGGGCTGCGAGCATCCTGTTCTGCTCTGCCCTCCCCGCGTCAAACCTGTCTTGGATGTATCTATCGGACACCACGATGACAACTGCGAAGGATGCGTTAGGTAGATGTGAGGCGAACTGTCCATACCTCGAAAGCTTCTCCAGCCGCTCCCTATCCCTGACCAGTATGAACTCCCAGGGCTGCCCGTTCTTCGCACTGCCCGCAGGCCTACCTGCCTCCAAAACCCTGAAGACAACCTCGTCGGGGACAGGCTTATCTAGGTAAAGACGTGCCTCTCTTAGCCAACAACATCCTGTAAGGATCCATGCCAAATCTGTAGACATGCTCTCCATCTATAATCTACTCTTACAAGCGCATGAATGGAGATGCTACGCCGTTTATCGAAGAGTATATGGTGAAGGGCTCTGTTTTGACGCCGCCCATCCCAGGCGAGCCGGCAGGCATGCCTGGCAAGGCTATCCCGTCCACCGCAGGCCTCATGTCCAGAAGCTTTCTGACAGCCTCAAGAGGTACGTGTCCCTCGACAAAATAGCCCTCGACGAGGGAGGTGTGGCAGCTCCAGAGCTGGCGAGGTATGTTAAACCTCTCCTTGACCGCCTGCACATTTTCAGTCAGCTTGCCTTGGACCTCGACCCCAGAAGCCCTCAAGTAGCCGATGTACTCTCCGCAACAGCCGCACTGGGGGGAGTAGTAGACCTCGAAGACTGTTTTGCCCGCCTGTTTCTGGTCGGTCCTTGTCCAGAGATAAACTAGTGCGGCTACAGCTATCGACGCTATGAAGAGTGCTGCGAGCAGGGTCTTTGTTTTCATGTCTGACGCCTCCACGTGAGGGCCAGTAATCCACCCACTATAGCTAGCAATGCACCTACAATAAACCCGCCTGCGGAGAGGAGACTGACGACTGCGAAGACGAGGACAACTGTCCCCCATGTCTGTGCTTGGCTAGGTTTGTTGTAGAGCATGTATGCCGCTGTGACGATGGCGCCTCCTGAGACGAGGCTGACAGCGGAGAAGGCAAGCAGGAAACCCGGCATCCAGCCCCACATCATCCCCCCCATCATCCTCATACCCCACCAGCCCCACATGGGCCAGCCAAGCCACATCAATAATCCTAGGAGGCCGCCCACAAGTATGAGGACGCCGCCAACCAACGACAGAGCGAAGGCTGCGTAAGGCCTCTCTTCAACAGCCAACCTAATCCACCTCAAGCTCCTGAATGAACTGTCCATGCCACGAATGGTACCAGACCTGTCCAGTGTAGCCGTTTACGCTCAGCATGCCGTGGACGACGCCGTCCAACTTATAGTCCATGGTGTAGTATCCGTAGAACCGTGTGGGCTCCTCGACCTCGGCAACGCCTGTGAAGTGGTTGCGAAGATAGTTGAGGGCTATCTCCTCGGCCTGTTCGGGTGAGATGGGCATGTCAGCAGTCGGTGAGGTGTACCATCCCATCATCCCATGATGCATGCCGTACTTCGTGTTCCACATCATGTTTGGGCCCGGCTCAGGTGTGACTACCCCTGTGTAAGGGTTGACAAGAAGCTCAAAAGAGCCAATCCCCGTACCTTCCTCGACGACAACTGCGTAGAAGTTGTCCTGGAACTCCATCACTTCCTTCAGCCTGAAGCCCGGGCCAATGTATCTCTCCAGTATGTCGACCGCCTACTGGATTGTTATCCGCTGCTCCGAGGGTGGAGCGCTCCACCACCCACCCATGCACGGACACCCACCACCCATCACTCCGCTCCACTGCATAGGCATGCCCCACACCGTCCAAGGCTCCTGCATGTATGACGGGTTCCAGGCTGATCCTTGCCTCCAAATCCATTGCGGTAGCGCGTACGCTATCCCCACTATGAGGCCCGTCAACGCGACAACCGCGACGACCAAAACACCCCTGCCCAACCTAACCACCTTGGCAAAAAGAAGGACAAGACTGGGTTAAAGGATTTCGTGAAACAGAAGTGAAACGGTGAACAACGTAAATAGAGGATACGTGCTCTCGTCGCATGCTCGTCAGGTGTTTGTGTGCGCTGTCTCAGGGGTAGGATCGATGAGGCCGTCCCTATCACCTTGCCCTCTTCATCTATGGCTGCCTCTTCAACCTTCTCTTCCGCCAAAACTGAACCCACAAGATACTAGGTAGTGGTAGGAGGGTATAGAGTAGAGAGCAGGTTGACCTGACGTTGAGTAACGACAGGACAACGTGCTTGTACTGGCTTGGCTGAGACCCAGCTACCCTTCGCCATAAACACCCCCAGAATACTGCTAGAGGAGAAGGCCGGCAGACTGTGCAGAATATGCTGGGAGCGGAATGGCGACGGTAACCAGGCCCTAGTTAAGAGTGCGGCGGTGTTGTCCCTCGTCTCTGCAGGAGACGTGAAGTTCGACCTCAAAGCCTTCGACGCCGCTCTACATGTGGCGCTGACCGGTATGCCAACGAGAAGACACTCAAGAACTTTGAACTCGTTTATAGAGAGTTCTGCAGCGAGCGTAGAGATGCCCCGGTCTTGGAGCCACCACGCTTCTTGCCCCACACTACGTTGATGAGGAAGAGGTCTCAAACATAGCGAAGTTCATCGCAGGGCTCGACGACACAATACCTTACAACCTCCTTATATTCACCCACGCTTCCTGATGAATGACGTGTCCATAACTCCGGAGAGCTAGGTCCTGAACCGCTGTAGGGCAGCCAAAAAATACCTGAAGAGCGTCACAGTAAACGACCTTCACCCTCTATCTAAAAAGGCCAACAAAAGATTTAAGCTCGCCATGAGGTAGTTACCTTATATCGCGGAAAACTGAAGTGTAGTGTAGAAAACTTTTTTAAATCTCCATCAGCTACAACGTTAGAATGGTTTTGAAGGTAAAGGTTTGCGGGCTTGATGATTACATGTGTGAGGAGTGTGGCTTTCTCTATCACGAGCTGGAGACTGCGGTGAGGTGTGAGGATTTCTGCCGGAGGAATCATGCCTGCTCTCTCGAGATTACGGCCAAGGCTGCTCACAAGCCTCTTCAAAATCTGTAGGAGTTTAGATGTTGAGAAGAGCGTCTAGGGACAGAGCCCCAGCCCCAGACGTAAGCAGTAGGAGCGCCGCCCCCAATATTAGCAGGTCAAACTCCCAGCCACCTACGCCTGCGATAAAGCCCCGCATAACCCGTCTAGAGTTGGCCACCATCTGTTGCAGCATTTCAGGCGGCGGCGTGAACCTGCCCAGTCTCCCAATGTAAAGAGATATCGTGCCGACCATCTCCAAAGCGAAGAGCAACGCCGCGGCCCTCGTCAACACGCCAAGAATCAAGGCTATCCCGCCGACGAACTCTAGAAGTCCCACTAGGTCGAAGAGAAAGCCTGGGATACCTAGCTGGGATAACCCACCCCTCATCTGCTGCCTCGCCGGTCCCGCGAGCTTGGGTAATCCGTGGACAATCATTATGAAGCCGAGGAAGAGTCGGAGCGTTAGAAGCCCTAGGTCTGTGTATGCTGAGAGGTCTAGCAATACCATACCACTCACCTTTCACCATCAGGTAGAGAGTAGCAAGTATTTTAATTAGTAAGTGGCAAATTTGCTACCAGATGATGGGGACGGAGCTTCGTGACAAAATCTGCCCCATAGTCTCTGCGGCGAAGCTGTGGGGGAGCGTGTGGTCGCTGGTCGTCATAAGCTACTTAATGGATGGGCCTATGGGGTTTAATGAGCTTCTCCGCCAGATACCTGGTCTTAACTCAAAGACTCTTTCAAGGACCCTGAAATCCCTCCAAGCCAAGGGCCTTGTCATGAGAGAAGTTGTGAGTCTCCAACCATTCGCGGTCAGATACTCTCTGACTCCCGCAGCGATGGAGTTGAAGCCCGTTGTAGACGGAATGAGGCGGTGGGGCTATAAATGGGCTCTACAGCACAGACCCTCAAACAAGCCAAGAAGGTGCAATGCGCTCACTCACCTTCAGGACGCAGAGATCTGACGACTCCATAATCAGCGTGGAATGTTCAGCTGTTCTTGGCACCTCACTTTTTCAAGAATACTGTACGGAGCTGCTCGGGCATTTGATTTATCCGCCCCACCAAACACAGTAGTCTAAGTTTTGGCTTCCGAAAACTGTTTTGCATGTGATGTAGCTGCAGGTCCCGCTTAAAGTTGGACGATTGCGGCCTAGTATGGTGGACAAGGCGGCAAATAGGCTTCTTGGTTTTTCCACAGTCTCGCGACAGGGCCAAGGCTCTTCATATATCTCGACGAGTGCCTCTGGCAAGAAATGAGAGGTGTAGAGGGACGCACAAAAACAAATTATCCTTGCCTCATGCAGGATTCTTCAGCCGCGCCCAAACTCCAAGGGCCTAAAACGCTTATATCAAAGGAGCAGGATCGCGTAATTTTGGGTTGAACGACGCTCAGATTATGCTTAGATGCGAGAACATCTCGAAACGGTTCGGATATGTAGAGGCTTTAAAATCAGTCAGCTTTGAACTATACAAGGGGGAGGTGCTAGGGCTGGTAGGGGATAACGCCGCCGGGAAATCAACGCTATTAAAGATAATCGCGGGATACTACAAGCCTGACTCTGGGAAAATATATGTTAACGGAAAGGCCGTCTCGTTTAACTCGCCACTCGAGGCAAGACTAGCAGGAATCGAAATGGTTTATCAGCAGCTATTGCTAGCACCGAACCTTAGCGTAGTGGACAACATCTTTCTTGGTAGGGAACGTCCACTCCTTTCATTTCTTTTAAACAGGGGGGTTATGAGGAGAAAGGCGGCTGAAATATTGAATAAAATCGCGGGAGAGAACATTCCGATTGACAATAAAGTCTACTCTTTATCAGGGGGTCAGCAACAAATCGTGGCCATTGGGCGTATCTTTGTTTCTAATCCCAGAATAGTTTTGATGGACGAGCCTACCGCATCCCTGTCTGTTAAATCTTCAGAAAGGATACTGGAAGCTGTCGAAGAGCTCAAGGACGCAGGCACTTCAGTAATATTTGTCAGTCATAGGCTTCCCGATGTTTTGAGGGTTTCTGATAGAATAATGCTGCTTAGGAGGGGACGTAAGGTGTTCTTGAAAAATAGCGGCGAGTTAACTCAGGATGACATCATACGTGGAATGGTGGCTGAGTAGCAGTTCACTCGCTATCGTCTCACGCGCCCCCTCTTCAGAAAGTCTATTGATACTGCCACCGCAAGGAGAAAACCAATGATAATCAGGTGTAAATAAGGAGAAACGTTCATCACGACTAGACCGTTCTCTATCACTGTCATCAGAGTGACGCCAAGCAGCACCCCTAAAGGAAGCCCCTCACCTCCAACTAAACTAACCCCACCTAATACACTAGCTGTTATGGCCTGCAACTCGTATCCCACGCCTATTCCGGGATATGCTGAGCTTAACCTGGCAGTTATAATCACACCCGTCATGGCAGATAGGGATGAGCTCATAGAGTAGCAAAAAACTCTTACCCTCCTTACTTTGATCCCTGTAACTATTGCAGCCTCCAAATTCCCTCCCACAGCATATATGTGGCGGCCTAATATGGAAAGACTAAGTATTACGAATGAAATGATCAAAAAGCCGATCATCAGCAGCATCGGTATTGGGATCTCAGCTATGTTCCCGTTTCCTAAAAAAATGAACTCGGGGATCTGTGCCTTCGTGAGAACTATAGGATATCCTCTGGTCCAGAACTGTGATATTCCTCTTAGGACTAGCTGTGTTATTAGAGTGATTAAAAAAGCTGGTACTATTTGCGGGAGCGGAGGGGAGAAGTGTGAGACGAATAGTCCGTGGAGAACTCCTATAACAGCCGCAATCAGAATAGTTGCAATAACTGCAATCACCCAATTCAACCCGATGTTCTCGATGAGGTGAGCCAAAATTAGACTTGAGAAAGCCACGACCGATCCTATAGACAGGTCTATCCCTCCACTCAGTAGCACAAACATTACACCCATTGTCATGAAACCATATGTCCCTATCCATCTACCAATGTTTTGAAGATTAGAAACTGATGAGAATTGGGGCGCCACTTGAGAGAAAAAAATAGCTATTAAAACTGTCGCAACAATCAGAGTAACCTCGGGCCTTAATGCGAGTTGAGTTAGGCTAAGCGTAAAGAGATTCTTTTTCATAGCCATTGCTGAGAACTAGTGTCGAAAAATAAAAACATATTTTAAGCTACCTAGTCTGGCGTCCAGTCTACTGGTTCTCCTCTACCAACGACTTCGTTATAATAATCCCTAAGGTTCGCCTTTTTTACTATATCCACTCCCGTGTCGAATATTTTATTTGCCGGGTAGCGAGGTATAAAGAAGCGAAGGGCCGACTCTCTTCCCCACATATTCATCAATGCAAGCAACTTAACTCCGTAGTAGCCCATGAAATACTGTCTCTGCGCGATCGTAGCATAGACGATCCCCGCCTTTATTGGCTCTATATTCTCCTTCGTAGCGTCGAATTCGACGATAGCGATCTTTCCAACTTTACCAGCCTCCTCTACGGCCCTAGCCCAGGCAGGACCGTTATATGCGTAAACTCCGAAGGCTCCAACGAGGTCTGGGTTCGCCGCTAATGTCGCTGAGGCCAGCTCAAGGGCCTTTGCAGCGTCCTCATTATCTACTACTGGTTCTAATACTTTGTATCCTGCCGGCTCAACAACGTCTTTAAAACCTTGCATCCTTTCAAGGGAGTTTCGCGCTGTTATTGATCCAGTCCCCATAGCTATCTTCCCCCCAGGCTTTGCAAGCCCCATAGTTTTCAAGGCCTCGAGCATCGCTTCTCCTGCAGCTCTTCCAGCCATGTAGTTATCTGTTCCAAGATAGGCGAGCCTATCACTCGCAGGGGCGTCTGTGTCTATTGTTATTACGGGTATTCCTGTATCTAAGGCTCGCTTGATTGCTGGTTTGATGGCGTCGGGGTCTGAGGGAGCTACAGCGATTCCAGCGTAGCCCTCTGAGATGTAGTTGTCCATGGTTCGTAGCTGTGCTGGGACATCCTCCTTAGTCGGCACCCAGAATGTCACAGTCACGTCGAGCCCAGTCCCCTTAAGCTCCTCACCCGCCTTAGCCGAGCCTTTATCGACGACTGACCAGTATGGGTGCACCGACTTCCCTATGACGCCGATCTTCATGGACTTTGCAGCAGGCCCAACAGTCTTTGTTACGGTGGTAGGTACAAGACTTGTGCGAACCTCTGTCCTTACAATCGGCGGGGCTGTTGATGTCCCGGCCAGATACCCACCTATCCCGGCTACTACCCCAGCGACTACGACTCCGGTGGCAACTTTTGCGGCGGTGCTGAGGGCCTCCCTGCGGGACAGGTTTCTTCTAACAGCCTCCTTATCACGGGCTTTCATGCGACATATACGGTTGAATGTACTTCTATAAATATCTTCATGCACCTACTTAAAAAACATCGAGACTCCGGGTCAACAAACCACATAATCGGTTGCCACTATCTACCCGGCCTCGTTCAAAAACCGCCTTGAAGTAGCGTCCATCATAACAGTTCAACTTTTGTAATCTTCGCAGCTGAACTCTATGGTAAACCCTCAAAAGACAAACAGACGAGTCGACGTACCGCAACACCTATAAAACAGCATCCACCTAAACATGGCAGGCACTCTGCTTAGCCTCGCCCCGGTAGCTCAGCTGGGAGAGCGCCCGGCTGAAGACCGGGAAGCCGTGGGTTCGAGTCCCACCCGGGGCAAGATCTATATAAAGCTTCTTGTAAATACTTATATAAAAAATTATGTATAAGGAGAGTAGGTAAAGAAGCCCACAGACGTGGTGAACTGGTAATTATGAAAAAGGGGAGGGTGGGTAGCCTTCCGGCCCTCCTCAAGTACTCTTCAAGTCGTTCCTGCTTCCTCCTGATAGTAAACCCGACGTAGCGGTAGAAATTCATGTTACCTTTGACTCGAATGTAGAGATAGTAGATCTCTTTTTTATACCTGTAGTGTTTTTCGCCTCTTACGACAATAAAATATCTTTCCTTGCAATCCAAGAGGTTTCGGCCCCATTGCTACAATATTAAATCTTCTCCAAAGCAGATCCTTGATATAATCAAGCAGCTCATAGTTGGTGTTGGTGGCGGTTATCGGACCACTCTCCGAAACTGATCCTTCTGAGTCAAAGAAGCGCCTGAGAAACATTGCCGCGTATTCGTCACGGTGCTCGACGAATCTCTCAATTCGATTAAGGTCAATCGGCTTTTTGAGCAGCTCGTAAAGCGTCTTCGAACCAACTTCGACGTAGTATATTCCTTTCGCTTTCCTACTTGGTTTATATGGCTCCCTTCCCAGAACCATACCTGCACGTCTCCCAAACTCCTCAGCAAATTCCTTGTCCTTCACCTCAAGACATATAAAGAGTTCGTTGTAGCCTTTCCGGACGCGCCTCTTCATCTTAACATATCCGTCGCCGCAGACCACACCGATTACGTACGTCAACTCCTCGGAAGGCTCCAACAGCTCCAGCGAAGGTATCCTTTTTCCGTTGTATTGGCTATGCACCCCACGTAGCCACTCGCTTATTGACGACTTGGAGATCCTGACTCCGTATCTTCGCCAAACTTCCTCAATAATCCCTCTATACATCAGCCCGCCTCTCCGAAGGGCAACAACATCATCATACAACTTTATTCGGAGTTCACGTGGCAGGCACCTACTCAACACCCATCCACCTTGACCTAGTATGGCCTCGCCATTATGTGGAACCTCTCCACCATCCCACTCCCAACCTCTTCCCTCCCAAGGTTTTTACCCATTCGGATAGGAACCCCCCACAGGCCCCACATATAAAGAGTAATGGCTCTAACACACGGCAACGTACCAATACAGTGGGACTTATGGGGCAACGAGGTAATATTCAAGAGAAAAGGACAGACAACACTATACGGATACCCAAGATACAAGACATGAGCTAAGGTAGTGTCAGGCTAAAGGCATTAAGTATGACTTATGCAGTATGCTGATTGACTGATTGATGATGCATAAAGAGTGTCTAAGCTTAACTATCTCTGTTGGGCTGCTAGATGCTGATGTTTGGCGTGGATGGTGAAGTTTTGGAGGCTAGGTCTCTGGTTCTCGGTAGGCCTGAGGCCGCGTTTGAGGAGTGTCGGACGGTTCTCTCGGTTCAGCCTCACCCGGATGATACGGAGCTCGGCGCCGGTGGGCTGGTGGCTAAACTGACCTCGCGAGGTGTCCGCGTGGTGTATGTGACTGTGACTGACGGTGGTTGTGGGACGACCGACAAGTCTGTGAGCTGGGAGGAGCTGGCAGTTATTCGTAGAAAGGAGCAGGAGGAGGCTGCGAGTATTCTCGGAGTCTCGGAGCTCGTCTGGCTGGGCTACAGGGATACTGAGGCCGTGGCGACGACCAGGCTCAGGGACCAAATCATCAGCCTTATACGGATCTATAAGCCCGACCTCGTCCTGACCGTCGACCCCTGGCTCACATATGAGGCCCATAGAGATCATCGGGAGACAGGCCTAGCTGTGAGCGAGGCGTTCCTACTAAGCGGTCTTCCAAACGTGAACCGCGCCGACCTAGAATGCGGGCTGGAACCCCACTCCCCAGACTACATCTCTTACTACTGGACCCGAAAGCCCAACGTCTACATAGATGTCTCGCCCTGGATGGAGCTCAAGTTCAAGGCCATCGCGGCCCACAAGTCCCAATTCACGGAGGAGTCGCTCGCTCTTTTCAGGAAGTACTTCGAGCTGCTGGGACGGCGCGCTGGACACAGCTATGCCGAGGCCTTCAAGGTAATGAACTCCACGGCGCTTCACTGCAACGTTTTTCAGCACGGCTGTACATCTGGCGCTCCTGACCCAGCGGCTACCCTCAAACCTGTACTGATAGACAAGAAGCCCGCTCATCTCCAGCTCGTAGAGAACTATAGCCACGTCACCCAGAACCTCCACACCTTGTTCCTTGACACTGTATGTCAGGTCCTGCACCTGGCTCATGAGGCTCAGCTTGAGGTGTAGCGCATCCTCGTCTTGGAGAAGCTCGTAGGGAGGGGCGTCGTTGAATAGGCTGTACCCACTCTTGGCATGCCGACTTATCAGCCTCTCGCTATCCTTGGTCCTCATAGCCTCGTATACGTCTAGTATCGCCTCTATAGCCTCCCTCTCTTCGGAGCCTCCGCCCAACCCGGCGCCTCTCCTATCACTTGTCTTCAACGAACTCCACCTCGCCGACCATCCTAAAGTCTCCCTCCACGATCCTCCTCTGGACTTCCGCCACAACCTCATCTATCTGTTTCTGGGTCAGCCCGTTCCTCCTGAGCTCCTCCTCGCTCTTCTCCGCGAGCGAGATCCCAACCGAAGGGCCTCCTAAGGTCATCACGACTATTCCTGAGAAGCGGTACCTCTTATCCCCCAACAGGAACGACCCCTCTATCAGGCTGACCCGGCCGCGGGTGCTCGCCCTCTCCACCTCAACCAACGCTACTGTAACCAACGCTGCTGTCCGACTTAATACTCAACCTCAGAGTGATAAGGATTAAGATTGAAGGGGAAAGAGTGGGGGGAGGGGTTTGGGGTTGGCTGGACCTCAGCAGCCTCGGAACCCCAGACACACGGAAACTTTTGCGGAGGGCCTCCTTACGGAGGACACACGTTGCAGTGGGCCGGGTCTGGGGTTTTTCCGCCGCCCAGGCCCAGCCTTATGTGTCTGGGGATCGTGGTGTTTGGCTCTTAGCAAGGGTGTGTAGGTCCTTCAGTATTCTCTCAGCCACCCTTAAAATGGACTTCCAGAACGCCCTTCTCCCATAGCCCTCTGTCTGAAACCTCTCAAAAAATCTCTGATAGACCTGGTAGTATCCTTGATGCCTGTTAAGCACCACTGAACAAGCAAGCAGTATCAGTAGTCTACTCCTCGTATTTCTCTCCCTATGTCTTCGCCTACCAGTCATCTGAAACCTGAAGACCAGCCTATCCCTAGACAAAGCTTTGAGCACGAACCCGTCGCGCGAAATAATGTACGCTAGCGCCGGCCCCTTAAGACCAACCCCCTCGACGGCCATACTGTAGAGTTCTATCCCCATAGCCTTTTCATGAATCCTAGTCGCCAGCCTCTCAGTGTAGCGCCTCAATATCTTATGAGCCTCATCTGCTAATGGATCATCTGTTGTGGTCCGTGTATTTTTGGCCGCCCTCTTTATCCCAGCCATCTCCACCCAAAGCTCCGTCAGAGCCCTAACCTCAAGCTCCAACGGAGAAGCATAGAACGGCTGGAATAAGTCAGGAGCTTCCTCGGATAACTATCAGCCACCACAACCCTCGGCCTCAGCCTCCCAAACATCTCCAAGAAGCCGCCGAAGATTATCACATCCTCACCGTCCTCTGGAAGAGCATAGACCCTGTTACGTCCGAAGTCAACGAAGACCCTACCACCACTTATCCACCTCCTTATTCTATGGTCTTTATCTCGTATTGCCTCGCAACCAACTGGAACCTCCCCACCATCCCACTCCATCCACATCACCCGTTTCGGAGAAGACCCCCCACCGGCCCCACATATAAAGAGTAGTGGCCCCAATAACCAGGCCATCACCAACCCCAAACTAACTATGCTCAAGCAGAACCAAGCGAATAGAGAGGGAGATAAGCCTCATCAAGAAGGAGAAATCTAAACCAAGACACACACTAGGCATAAAACACGGAAACATACCAACACAGCTAGACCCATGGGGAAACGAAGTGATATTCAAAAGAAAAGGACAAACAACACTATACGGTTATCCATGTTAGTATCGGGGGCATAAAGATACAGTAAGCGAGAGCCTATAGCTAACATGGAGGGGGTAGCAAAGGCAATGTGGCCCCCGAGGGCAGGGTATATGAGAGAGAGGAATGCTGAGAGCTACTTATCCATTGCGAGAGCTGCACGCAGCGCTATTGTGTAACGCTATTGTGGAGGCTGGGCTCAACGGATCAAGCCCTCTAGAAGATCCTCCTGGCCAGATCCTTCTCTATTATGAGCTCGCTGAAGCAGAAGCCGCATACATACACGTCGTCTCCGAGGACCATCGCAGCTCCGAGGTCGCATCCACAGATTGGGCAGGCCTTTAACGGGTCGTCTGGCGCCATAAACCTCTCACCACACCCCCTACACTTCCTCGAGCCCACGGGCGTCTCCGCGCCACATTTGGAGCAGATGATCGTGGTGCCGGAGCTCTTCACCTTAACGCCTCCCCGCGGCGGGAGCTGAGCACCCGCATCCTTCGACCGCTTCTCCCCCACATCAGGCCTCGGCTGCTCCCCAGGACCGCCAGGTCTAGGCCGCTGGATCAGCGACTCAAACCCCTCGACGGCTGGCCTTCTAGAATAGGTGAGGGCCTCCTCCTCAAGCTCCTCCCTAACACCCCGCCTAAAAAGGAGCAGGCCCGACACGCTGATAGGCACCCCCACGAGCGAGAGGAGAAGATGCATCGTGAGGCCTGGCAGCGCCTCGTAGGCCAGAAAGCTCTCAACACCATACGAGACAAGCATTATGTGGATAATGGGTGAGAGGAGCGAGATGCCGAGCCCCAGGGCCGAGAGTATTAGCCCCAGGATAATCTTATTCATCATTAACGATAAACCCCCTATTTTTAAGATTTAAACTTAATCGCCGGCGGGCAGTAGACTCAGAACACGCGGCTCTACACAACGAGCGTACAGGCTCCATAGGTGACTAACGGCTCAGCCCCAAGACCAGCTGCCTATACCTCTCCTCGTCGACCTGGATCTTAAAGGCTCGTCTAAAATAGGAGGTGATGTTTCTGATGTCGCGCTCCAGATACATGGCCGCGTTGCGATGGTCGGGCGTTACCCACTGAGGCCAGTCTATGATTATGTGGTGACCCTCTAGGTCGACGAGTATGTTGTAGGGGCTTAGGTCTCGGTGTATGACGCCAGATCTCAACGCGGCCGAGATCGAGTCAATAATCTCATTCAGTAGCCTCTCCGGTGAGGGATGCTCTCTAACCCTTACCAACAGGTCTCCCTGAATCAGAGAAGTGACGATCATGTGTCTATTTCTGTATATGGGGGCTGGTACTGGGACCCCCACGGGATAGAGGATCCGGAGGGCCTCCATCTCCCTTGACGCCGTTCTCTTTGATGAGACTAGATAGTTGGTCGATTCGAGGCTGACCTCCCTCCACCTTCTATGCTTTTTCATGCTCGCGCGCCCAATCCTGTAGAACTTCACTGCGACGGGGTTACCCTCTCCGCTGATGCCCGTGTATACGTCGGCCTCCTTCCCGACACCTATCCTCACTCCGATGTGCGTGAGTATTCCACGCCTAGCCGCGCTGTTGAGCGCCAGAGCGTCGAGCCCCCTAAAGTTGAGGTAGTATCCGGACTCGGCCCCCCGTGGGGCCCAAACAAGCTTGTGCCTATTGAGCGTCGCCACGATTTCCCTAACCCGCTCCTCATCCATCCGCAGCATCTCCGCGAGATGCGTAACGGTTGATGCTCGCCCAGAATCCGACATCCTCTCCATGACCTCGAGGACCTTAAACTCGATATCCGATAGCCCCGCCACGATCTTAGCTAGCGCCTTTACCTCGCTCATCGGCTAAGCGCTCTCGCCGTCACCACTCTTGGCGAGGGCGATAACAATCCTCATCCCATCGACCTCCCACTCCCTGACGTAGAAGTTCTCGTCAACATTGACTCCGCTCTCTATCTCTATCCTCGTCCTCGTCTCCTCCTCAATATACTCGACCACCGGCTTAAGTGTCTCAAGCCCCTCGGGCGGATTCACAGACAAGATGCACGGAACCTCCTTCACTATCTCCAAGTTCAGATCCTTCCTCATCACCTGTATCCTACGGATCACCTCGTTGGCAACCGACATAGACCTCAGCCTCTCATCCTCAGAGACATCGATGTAGACGGTTGCGAAGCGTCCTTCACACATGACTATGTGGGGAGGCAGCTCCTCAAAGACCCTAAAGTCCCGCTCCGAGATGTCGATCGACGTTCCGTCGCTTAGGACAAGCGTGTAGCGCCCGCTCTTAGAGACCTGCTCGGCGAACTCGGCGGCGTTCAGCCTGGACAAAGCCTCCGCAACAGCGCCCAGCTTTTTACCCGCCTTGGGGCCGAGCGCCGCAGGTATGGGGGCAATCCTCTGTACAGTCTCCCTTGGCTTCTCACCTACCCCAAGCAGCTCGACTGACAGGCTGTTGGTCATCCTCTCTATGAATTCTCTGAGCAGTTGGATGGCCTCGAGAGCTCTGGGCGACTTGGGCGAGATCACGAGCCTCCTAACGGGCCACCTAAGCTTCCTCCTAGCCTTGTTCCGGGCATTGAGAGCCGCTACGATCACGTCGTCAGCAATCTGCATGCTATCCTCTATGGCCAGATTTATGAGCCTCTCGTCGGGCCTAGGCCACTTGTTCAGGCATACGCTCTCAGGGTCATCCTGGCTCCTAATCCTCTGGTACAAGTATTCAGATATGTAGGGAGCGAAGACCGAGAGCATTATGAGCAGCCTTTTTAGGACGTAGTGCAGTGCTGCGTAGGCCGCGATCTTCTTCCCTGTCCGCTCCTCGATCCAGAACCTCCTCCTCACCGCTCTGACATATGTTCTGCTGAGATCCTCGACTATGAACCGCATCAAGGCCCTCGCAGCCTCATGTATCTCGAATCTCTCGATGGAGCTTCCCACATACTTGATCAGGCTGTTTATCCTTGAGAGGATCCACTTGTCCTCCGGCTCTGCGTGAGGCAACATCTGGCTGACACTCTCCCTCTCCGGGTCGTACTTGTCTAGGTCAAAGTAGGTCTTTGCGAAGGACACCACGTTCCAAAGTATGTTGAGGGTCTGGTTCACCTTCCTGACCTCGTCGGGGTCGAAGTTTATCGTCTCCCACGACTGGGCCTTGCTGACTAGATAGAGCCTGATGTTGTCGACACCCCAATTATCCATCGCCTCTGAGGCCCATAAGACGTTTCCCCTACTCTTCGACATCTTCTTGCCATACTTGTCGAGGACAAAGTTCTGGCTTAAGACGGTCTTGTACGGGCTTCTACCGAATAGGAGGGCCGAGGTGAATAGAAGCGTGTAGAACCAGCCGCGTGTCTGGTCTATGGCCTCGGTTATGAAGTCGTAGGGGAAGAGCTTCTCGAAGAGCCTCGGATCCTTCAGCCAGTTGACGCTTGCGAAGTGGGCGACGCCTGAGTCGAGCCAAGTGTCCAGCACGTAGGGCTCCCTATGCATCTCGCCGCCGCACCTATCACACTTGAACACGACATGGTCTATCCAGGGCCTATGGAGCCTGAGTTGGTCGGGCTTCCTCAGGGCGGTCTCCAGCTCTCCGCGTGAGCCCACAACCCTCTGGGCACCGCAGCTAACGCAGGTCCAAACATTAAGCGGGGTCCCCCAAACTCTTGACCTAGATATGCACCAGTCCTCCGCGTTTTCGAGCCACTCGCCGAACCGGTTCTGCCCAGCCCAAGGCGGGTACCACTTGATCCTCGAGTTCTCCTCGATCATTATCCTCTTTATCCTGTCGACCCTCAGGAACCACTGGCGGCTTAGGAGATAGATGAGCGGGGTTCCGCACCTCCAGCAGAAGGGGTATGTGTGGACCATTCTCCCCTCTTTCAGCAGAAGGTTCTTCTCTCTTAGCGTCTCGAGAACCCTCTCCGAAGCCTCTTTGACCCCCAGATCCGCGAAGACCCCCCCCAGCCTATTGAAGACGCCGTTCGGCTCAACTGGGCAGAAGAGCGGCAGGCCGTGCTTCCTGCCAAGGTCAAAGTCCTCAGGCCCGTGGCCCGGCGCTATGTGTACTATACCCGTGCCCTCGGCCATCGAGACAAATTCTGCGGTGAGAACCCCGTGAGCCGGTGGGGCATGATCCCGGTGGGCGCTGACCTCCTCAAGCAGAGGATGCCTATACCTCAGGCCGACGAGGCGCGAGCCCCTGACCCTCTCCAAAACCCTGTACTCGCCTATACCCGCGTCTCTGCATACAGTCTCGAGGAGCTTCTCGGCCAGGATAAGCACACCACCCGCAGCCTCGATCTTGACGTAGTATTCCTCTGGATGCACTGCTGCGGCCTCGTTGGCCGGAAGAGTCCAGGGCGTGGTGGTCCAGATCAGCAGCGAGGCATCCTCTTCGCCCTCTAGGGGGAACTTGACATAGACAGAGTAGTCCTCGACCTCGTCGTATCCCTGCGCAACCTCGTGGGAAGATAGTGGGGTCTCGCAGCGCGGGCAGAAGGGTACGACCTTGTAGCTTGATACAAGGTCTCCGCTCTCGTAGCACCTCTTCAAAAAGTACCAGACGTGCTCCATATAGTCCTCAGCCCTTGTCTGGTAGGCGTTGTCATAGTCGAGCCAGAGGCCAAGCCTCTCAGAATCCCTCCTCCAGCGTTCTATGTAGTAGTCAACGAGGGCGTTCGCCTCCGCGACAAACCTCTCCATCCCAATCTTCTCGATATCCTTCTTACTCGTGAGGCCGAGCTTCTTCTCCACCTCAAGTTCCGTTGGCAGTCCCTGGCAGTCCCAACCTGCCCTTCTCCAGGCGTCGAGCCCCCGCATAGTCTGGTAGCGCAGCACGAGGTCCTTGTAGACCCTGCCCCTCGCGTGACCGATATGCATAAACGAGTTTACCGTCGGCGGCCCCTCGAGGAAGGAGAATATCGGGGCCCCCCGATTCATCTCCATGTGCTTCCTCGGAATATCCCTCTCAGACCAGAACCTCGCTACCTCTTCCTCAACCACCTTGAAGCTATACCTCGGCGGTAGAGCGTACATTACGCGGCGCCAAAAAGTCGTGAACGCACCTATAATTTATAAATTTAGGGGCGAGAGAAAAACTGGAGGATAACTAATTCCCGCCAGGAGCACCGAGAGGTAGGTCTATACACACACCCTCAAAGATCGAGTCGTCGTCAAACCAAGCATAGTATTGGGGTGGCACGCGCTGCTGTATACATGTAGAGTGGCTGCACGGGCCCGAGACCTCCCTGCCGACGGCGTCTGTCCAAAAGTATTCACTCCCCGTGTTGCCCCAGCCGAGGTCTGGGTGCTCGATGGCGCGTAGGTTTCCGCAGAAGAAGCTATCAGGGCTTCCCATAGGGAGGTTTTCGAGAAGCTCCGACATTGGGTAGACCCTGCTCAAGTCACCCACCTTCATGTAAGTCATGGGGTTGTAGACCGCTGTTCCGGGCGCTGCGAAAGAGCGGGCTCCGTTGATGGCGCCGCCTCCAACCCTGACGGCGAAATACCAAACCTCGTAGACCTGATAACTTCTCACACACTCCCCATCAGGTACAATTCTGTCACCCACCCTGGGGCCACACTTTGGACTAAGCTGGCCCGTCGAACCCATGACCTTAACGCTCGTAACTCTTCCGGCTGCGTCAATTACATTTATCTGAATCGAGTGGATTTCCCTAACAAGGCGTGCGGCACCAGCCGTTCCCTGATGGTAAACAATTCTCCACTCCGCCCTGTTACTCTGCCCGTCCCCCTCAATCCTGTGGTAGAAGACCTTGAACCCGGCGTGAGCGGCTATCTCGTCAATCATTCCAGCGACCTTTGAAGGATAGCCGAAGGCTGGCATGTCACGGAACCTTCCCTGCACCGGGTTATCGCCATGCTCGTGGGCAAAGGTCATGTACCCTTCATCGGGTTCGACGGGTCGATTAGAACCGTAACGGGGTGCCATTTCCTGTACTTCCTGCCGTCCGGCCCGGTGACGTAGTATCTATCATGGACCTCGGGGGACAGTTACCTAAAGTACGTGGATCAACGGCGGGGTATGTATCGCTATAAATCGTGGTAGAGGTGGCCGACGTAAGGCTCGTAACCGTCGAAGAACTTGTGGTCCTCGTGCGCGATCTTGTCCTCCGCGCCGCCTCTGCATTGGGGCTAAGAGCCGCGAACATTGAGAGGATGAGTAGTGCAACTACAAGAAGACTTAGTACTAGCTGTAGCCGCATAGGGGATATAGTCCAACACCTACCATTTTTTTGGAGGAATACCCACAAACGTGGAAACCCCCAGTCCGTCCACTAAGACGCGCCGTTCAATGCAAACCATTACTGCCGCGATGACCCAACACTCTCTTCACCAGTTTACAACGATGAGAGTCGGGAATAGCTGCATCAAGACTGTTCTCGGCGGTTAGGCGTAGGTCGTGGAGGTTTTGAGTCTTTATGCGTGGGATGTGAAATCTTTCTCAATCGCTAAGCGGCTAGTTTCCTCTAGACGAGCCGACCGGACCGCTAACGTACCTATAATTTAAAGATGAGAAAATTACCCCTCTTCGCCTTAATATTCCCACGAACACCTAGCTCATCCACAAGCCTATTGTAGGCCGGATACCTCTTACCAGCCTCCTCAATAATCTGCCTCTCTATGGAGGAGATAGCTGGCTTCAGCGTAACCCTCTCGCTCTCCGACAGGGCTTTGGCCTTATTGACGAGTTGCTGATGAGTCTTCAATAGAGACCTGTAGGCCAATATCATCCTACGCATGACTAGGAAGTCCTAAGTAACCCTCCTGAACCACCTCTCCTCTATGTTCATTAATGTCTTGATGTCTCCCCTAGCGCTCTTCGGTAGCTTATGCTCCCTGCGAATCTTCTCAATTAGTGTAAGCCTCCTGAGATAATAGACCTCTACCCCTCTCCTTAGTAGTTCTATCGCGCCGTCCGTGTGTTGGGGTGGTAGTGTATCCATGAATAGCTTGTCTCCGGGCCCAGCAGGGATCTCGCCGAAGCCGTCTACGTGTTTGAAAGCTGTTCCGTCAGTAGTGTATGTTATCCTGAAGCTCTCGCCATTCTTCTTAGTTCTGTGAACGTCTGCGTAGAACTTCAATATCTTACACCCCCCTCATTCTGCGTCTTTATCTCGTATGGCCTCGCAACTATGTGGAACCTCTCTATCTGCTCCCTCTCTAGGACTATCGAGTTGAGTGGTGGTAGGTGGTAGATTCTCGGCGGCGTCTCTCCAGCAGTGGCCTCATGTATAAGCCACCTCAGCGTCTCGATGGAGGGTATCGTCCAAGTCCTCATCATGCCATCCCACTCGTTCTGAACAACCATGACTCCATCGGGTGTCGGAGTGATGTTCAGAACCCTCTCTACGGGATACCTAAAGACCTCTAGGAACCTCTCGGATAGCTCTCGCCACGCCTCGGCGACGAATCTCTGCATGATTAGGAAAGACTTGTAGTGTCGCATGCCCTCGTCTGCCCCATAGTCCCTGAAGACCACGTAATATCCCTCATACCTCCCTAGCTCCTCGCCACTAAGCCTCATCCACAGATAAGCCATCACCAACCTATCTCCATCACCCGTTCGGATAAGACCCTCCACCGGCCCCACATATAAAGAGTGGTGGCCCCAATAGGCCGGTTAGACCACTAGCTAGGAAGAAACTTATGTCTAAAGGCTTGGCCTACCCCAGTCGCAACAGACAGTAAGCAAGCTACTAGAAAAAGTTAGGGAGAAGCGGCTCTAACAGTAGGAAAAATTCCTGAGCTGGGCGCGCTACGACCTGGACAAACCATCCATAAGAATCACCCCAAACCCCATATTGAGGAGGATGATTTGGAGATGGCTCGAAACATCCTACTATACCTCACAGAGAGCGCCAAGAAACTACTACCAAGATAAATAAAGACCTCAAAGGGGCTAATACTCCCAAGAGAAATATACTACACACTAACAAACATAAAAGGAATAGAGAAGGAGAAATCTAAACCAAGACACATATTAGGACTAGAACACGGAAACATCCCCATACAGTTGGATTTATGGGGTAATGAGGTAATATTCAGGGGAAATGGACGGACAATGATATACGGATACCCGAGACCCGAAACATTTTAAATTATGAAGGTCTTTCTCTTGGCCGCCCTGAATAGCGAGTTTTGTTTCGACACCAGCCTCCATAAATCTTTTTAAGCAGCTCACAGACTATATGCCTTTGGAATGGTCTTAACTCTGCAGATAGGTGTAGGAACCATCCTAGGCCTGATAATCCTCGTCATTATCCTGTTGATCATCCTGGCCTCCGCCATCAGGGTCGTGAGGGAGTATGAGAGGGCTGTCATCTTCAGGCTGGGCAGGATCATCGGGGCCAAGGGGCCGGGCATCATCTTCTTGATCCCCATAGTAGATCAGCCCAGAGTAATCGACCTGAGGATACTGACGTTTGATGTCCCGCGCCAGCGGATAGTCACTCGAGACAACGTGACGGTTGAGGTAGACGCCGTGGTTTACATGAGGGTTGAAGACCCGCTGGCCGCCGTCATGAGGGTGAGGGACTACCAGATAGCAACTAGCCTCCTAGCCCAGACAACCCTCAGGGACGTGATAGGCCAGGTGGAGCTCGACGACCTCCTCGCGAGGAGGGACGAGCTGAACAAGAGGATCCAGCAGATACTTGACGAGGCGACGGAGCCGTGGGGGATAAAGGTGACCACGGTCTCTATAAGGGATGTCGTGATCCCTGAGTCGATGCAGAGGGCCATGGCGAAGCAGGCAGAAGCGGAGAGGGAGAGGCGGAGCAGGGTCATCATGGCTGAGGGCGAGCTTATGGCCGCTCAGAAGATGGCCGATGCAGCCGCCTTTTACTCAACCAACCCAATAGCTCTGAGGCTGAGAGAGCTGCAGACATGGGCCGAGATAGCGAGGGAGAAGAACCTCATAATAGTGACAGAGGGGGGTGGAGGCCTAGGGAGCCTAGTCGGGATAGCGCGCGGAGTAACCAGCCCTCAGGAGAGAAAGTAGTCTAAGAATTGAAAAGAGAGATAGCCCTCCTCATATGCATCACTTGCTTGCTACTCACATGGTCTGCCCCACCCTCCAGAGGGGCCGGGGCCGTCATGTGGCTTGAGATTTCCGGTAACATCTCGCCCTCTACCGCGGAGTACGTCAAGACGGCCATAGCGCAGGCCTCAGGCTTCCACGCAGTCCTGATAACGATAGATACCTTCGGCGGCCTGGGAGACTCAACCTTCCAGATAATCGACGCCATGCTCAACTCCTCGATACCTGTAATCGTCTACGTTTACCCACCTGGCAGACAGTCGCTCTCCGCAGGAACATACATACTGATGGCCTCAAGCCTCGCTGCCATGGCTCCCTACACGACCATCGGGTCAGCACAGCCCGTGGTCAATGGCGTGCCCACAAACGAGTCCAAGATCATAAACTTTCTCGTCGGTAAGATGAAGAGTATGGCCAAGCTACACGGCAGGAACGAGACACAGGCAGCCCGCTTCGTTATGTACAACGACAATCTCGGGCCCGAAGAAGCGCTTAGGTACGGGGTCATCGAGATAGTCGCGAACGATATTAACGATCTTATGGAGAAGGCCGATGGGAGGGTAGTCAAGACGATCTACGGCGAGTACACCCTAAGAACCCGCGGAGCCCAGATAGTTCGGGTTGACCCTGACGTTAGGGTACAGCTGCTGAACTTCCTGAGCGACCCCCTAGTCTCGGGACTACTAATCACTCTGGGCATCCTGATACTCGTAGTGGGTCTGTCTACACCGGGGTTTGGTGCGGAGATCGTTGGCGCCGTACTTATCGTTCTAGGGCTTGTTGGGCAGGGTTTCAACATAAACTGGGCCGGACTAGCACTAATAGTCTTAGGCTCGGTGCTGATACTTTACGAGTTCTATTCGGGCGGGATTATGGCCGCGATGATTGGCGGAGTAATACTGCTAACCATAGGAATAATACTACTGATAAGGGCTCCGCCGGGAATAGTCTATGTGGCCTCCGAGTGGCTCAGCGAGCTCCAGATAACGGTTACACTTATCGCGGCTTTTGGGGGCGGAATCACGGCCTTCGTGCTCTACAAGGCCCTCCGCGCGACCCGCAGAACTTCTTACGAGCTTGTGCCGGTTAGGGGGACAGGTAGGGCTGTAGAGGATATCGAAACCGGGAGGCTAGGATACGTAGTGGTGGCGGGCGAGTATAGGAGGGCAAAGGCGCTTAAGCCAGTAAGACAGAACCAAACAATAAAGGTAGTGGGGAGTGAGGGGGGAGTCCTACTGGTAGAGCCCCAGGAGGACTAGGCCCCGACCGGGAGCCTTCTTGACCCTATCACTCGCTGAAGCTTCTCCGAGGCCCCCTTGGGGACCAGCCCCGCCTCCTAGCCCCTCCAGACCTCGGAGCACCCTCGTAGACCGTCTTCTCGGAGAGATTGTTCTCCGTGTTGACGCTGCCTATATCCTGGTCGAGAACCTCTATCTTGCCGTACCTGCCGAGGTTTAGCTGCATCTTCCCCCTGAAGACCTTCACGAAAGCGTTCGTGATGCGGACTGTGTCTCCCTCGCTCACCTTGTTGATGTTCTCGTCCCAGAGAACCAGCTGTATCGCCCCAGTCTCATCCGCAATAAGGGACTCCGAGAGCTGGTGCTGCCTCTGGTCATACTGGCTTCCCACACCACGCGGCTCAGCCTTAGAGACAACCTTCGCGACAAGGTTCACGTTTCTCGAACTTGGAGTCAAACCCTCAATCTTGTCTAACCTTTCCAAACCCTATCCAACCACACCTTAAGCAAGCCTATACGCCGACCCAACTATATAAAGATATCACCAGGCGACAGACCGGGAACGACGAGTCAGCTAGAAAAGCGGCTTCACGGTTGCAGTGTGAAGTAGAGTCTTCTGTTGGATCTTCCCTTGTTCTCGATCTTCTTGAGGCATATTTCGCCTATCTCGGCTGTGTTTTTGACGTGTGGTCCTCCGTCTAGCTGTGCGTCTATCTCGCCTATCTCGACTATTCTGAGGATGGGCATGTCGGGTGGGGTTCTCGATGCTAGTCTCACTAGGCCTGGGTTTTTAAGGGCCTCGTCGCGTTCTACGAACTTGATAACTACCTCGTGCCCCTCAGCTATCCGTCTGTTGGCCTCTGATACGCACTCCTCTATGAGGGCCCTGTCCATCTTCTCTAGGCTGAAGTCTACTCGCGAGACCTCGGGCTCCACTTGGTTCCCCGTTATCAGTGCGCCGGTCCTGGAGTGTACTATCGCTGAGAGTACGTGGAGAGCTGTGTGCATGCGCATGAGTCGATACCTCCAGTCCCAATCTAGCGTGCAGGTGATTCTCTCACCGACTGGGATGGAGGCTGACGGACCCTCTAGGGTGTGTACTACTCCGTCCTCGGACAGCTCGATACTCGTCACTGAAGCCCTAGCGCCTCGGTACTGGATCTCGCCCTTGTCCGCCACGAGTCCTCCGGCTCGGGGGTGAAACACTGTCCTGTCAGGGATAACGTAGTTCTCGCCTGACTCGACGACCATCGCATCACACGTCTTTAGATATGAGTCGGTGAGGTACAGAAGCTCAGTTTTTCCGGCCCTCATGCCGCTATTCTTCTCATATCTCCGAGATAAGTCTATCGGCTAATAGTCTATGCCAAGCGGGGCTGAACTCCCCGTCTACTTCTGCTCCTTCTTTTCGCCGCCGGTACCGCTCTGCTGGTAGATGACTGTGCCTATTTCTTGCGCGGCCTTTCTCAGCTCCTCCATCAAAGACTTTATCGCCGGTATGTCGGATTTGCGTAGTGCTTCTCGGAGCTTATCCGCCGTCTCCTGGACTCTCTTCCTAACCTCTTCGCCGAGCTTCGATCCATACTCGCTTAACGCCTTGTCAACAGTGTATAGTAGAGACTCGGCCTCGTTCTTCAGCATCGCCTCCTCCTTCCTCCTTCTGTCCTGCTCTGCGTACTGCTCTGCCTCCTTAATCATCCTATCGATCTCTTCTCTGGAGAGCCTGTGGGGAGCTGTAATCTTCACGCTCATCTCCTTATTTGTTCCTAGGTCCTTCGCCGTCACGGTCAGTATTCCGTCGGCGTTTATGTCGAACGTCACCTCTATCCTAGGTACTCCGCGTGGTGCTGGCGGTATACCGTCGAGCGTGAACCTACCAAGCGACACGTTGTCGGCCGCCATCGGCCTCTCGCCCTGCACGATGTGTATCTCGACGGAGGTCTGGAAGTCTGCGGCCGTGGTGAATATCTTGCTCCGTCTGACGGGTATTGTCGTGTTTCTCTCAATGATTGGCTCAACAAGTCCTCCCAGAACCTCCACGCCAAGAGTCAGGGGAGTCACGTCTAGCAGCACTATGTCCTTCCCCTTCAGCTCGCCAGAAAGTATCGCTGCCTGTATGGCTGCGCCTGCGGCCACACACTCCATCGGGTCTACTCCTCTCTCAGGCTCTTTGCCGAGGACTCTCTTCAAGAACTCCCTCACTATGGGCATTCTTGTCGGGCCACCTACTAGCAGGATCTTGTCTATTTCCTGCGGCGTCAGTTTAGCGTCTCTCAGCGCCTGCTCTATAGGTCCACGGCACCTCTCTATTATCGGCGCGACAAGTTCCTCGAGTTTTGACCTAGTGAGGGTGTATGATAGATGTTTAGGGCCTGTGGAGTCGTGAGCTATGAAGGGGAGGTTGATCTCAGTCTCGTAGACGTTGGAGAGCTCTATCTTCGCCTTCTCCGCGGCTTCCCTAACCCTATTCATCGCTACTGGGTCCTTTGAGAGGTCTATCCCAGTCTCTGACCTGAATCTCTCCACGATGTATTTGACAATCGCCTCGTCCATGTCTCTGCCCCCTAGCTGTGTGTCCCCCGATGTAGCTTTCACCTCGAAGACGCCGCCGCCAAATTCCATGATCGTGACGTCGAGTGTGCCGCCGCCGAGGTCAAATACGAGGATCCTCATCTCCTTCTCGAGCTTGTCGAGACCATATGCAAGCGCGGCAGCCGTCGGCTCGTTTATTATTCTGAGTACCTTCAGCCCAGCTATCTCGGCCGCATCCTTCGTCGCCTGCCTCTGATTGTCGTTGAAGTAGGCAGGTACAGTTATCACGGCCTCTTTGACTTCCTCGCCGAGGAAAGCCTCCGCATCCCTCTTGATCTTCTGGAGAATGAATGCTGAGAGCTGCTGCGGGGTAAACTCCTTGCCGTGGAGCGTGTACTTGTAGTCGGTCCCCATCTTCCTCTTGAACCCAGTCACTGTCCCCTCAGGGTTTGTCACTGCCTGGCGCCGTGCGGGCTCACCCACAAGTAGCTGGCCATCCCGCGTTATCGCGACATATGAGGGGAAGGCCTTCCCGTAGAGTGTCACGCCCTCGCTGCTCGGGATCAGCGTCGGCCTCCCGCCTATTACTACCGCCGCGGCAGAGTTGCTTGTGCCGAGGTCGATCCCGATAGCCTTGCCCACGGCGATACACCTCCAGCTACTTATTATCCCATCTGGCTATTTATTCCTCATCACATCTCCAGCTGGCGTCGGGAGGTGGGGTTATAGTAGGTAGCTCAAGCCTGCCGCCCAGCAGGCTCTTTCTCTCCTAATTAAATATAATTTTGAAAGGGGGAAATAGTGGGGGAGGGGTAGCTTTCTCCAGCCACACATTAGAGAGACCCAGGCCGGGAGGTGATATTATGGGCTGGCGCTCCGGGTGGGCTGCCCTTTAATCCATGCCTACCTTCTTCTCATATAGGTATATTCCGTCGAGGAATTTTCTGAGGTCCTTTTCCTTCAGCCTTGTCCCCACCTCTATCCTGCCCGCCGCGAGGCCGACTAGGTCCTTGTCGATTCCCTTTATCACGACATCGTCTCCCCTGACCTCGACCTTAACATTCTGGGGCAGCTCAATTATTCTCGGGTTTTTCTCTCCGGTAAAGTTCTCCACTACGAGCCGGTTTCCCTGCACCTTGACGTTCATTGGGAAGTGGCTTTGAACTATCTTCATCTTGTAGGTGAATCCTTGGGTCACGCCCGTCATCATGTTTTTGATGTGCTTCTTAATTGTGCCTAGCCTCGCCAAGGCTTTCCTGTCCCTTCCATATACCCTTATCTTAATTTCTCCGCCTTCGAGGGCGAGCTCGGCACCAGCGTGGTTAAAGTTCCTCTCTAAACGGCCTAATGGTCCTGACACGGTTATCGAGGCGGGCGGGTTTGTCTGGACCTGCACGCCGTCGATTATCCTTACCTTGTCCTCGAGGAATCTCGGCTTAATTCCTCTAGTAGACGTATCCAAGGAGCTTCCCCCCGAGGCCCTTGGCTGAGGCTTCCTTGTGCGACATCACTCCCTGATTAGTGGTCACTACTAGGATGCCAATATCCTTAGAGGGTAGATAGAGCTTCGCCCAGTCCTCGTATCCATCCTTGCTGACGCTGAATCTAGGCCTTATTGGCGCGGCCCTGTTAATCCTTCCCAGAAGCTGGATGACGACTTTCCCGCCTCTCCCATCCTCCACGTACTCGAAGGAGCCTATGTAGGCGTGTCTCTGGAGCGTCCTAAGGATTCCACCAATTAGCTTCGAGTAGTAGTATATACACTCCTTATTCCTTACTGCCTCGTTGTTCTGGAGCGTCGTGAAAAGCCCTGAAACGAGGTCCTTAGAGACCATTTCCTCCTAATGATCGTACGCGAGGTCCCCTTTGAAATATGTATCTCAGACTTGAAGCGGGGGGTGGGGATAGGCTTAGATTATTCTGAGGCGGAGACGTGCGCCTGGCCGGAGCCCAAGCACTGCCGAGGCGCTTCCCCGGCTGACCGCTAGCTCGAGCAGCCCCGTCCCACCGAGGGTCGCCAGTAGAGTGCCGCTGGGGAGCATGGCGTAGGATCTTGAGTAAACGGCGAGGTGTGAAGCGTCTTCTAGCTCTACGAGAATCTTATCCCCAGGCCTTAGATTCCTTGGAAAGCCTTCTGCCCCCACGTTGAGTATCGCGTTTCCGAAGCGGTCTATGTGGAGCACCTCCGCTTCAGCCTGCCCGTCCACGAACCTAGCCCTGGATAGCTCAAGCCTATTGAGGCTCGAGGGGCTGACACTTCTCATGGATGGCCTCGCACCAATCGCGATCTCGCCTGCGACGGGGCCGAAGACATCTCGGGCGTGGAAGGTATCGCCCCCGACGCGCGGATACTTGTTGACCTCGATCTCGAAGCACTCCTCCAGCCCGTCCTCCACCGCGGCCGGATAGAGAAGGCCGTTGTCAGGCCCTACAAACCAGTACCGCCTCGTCCTAATGACTACACCGCGTCTCTCGGTACCGACGTCGGGATCAACTACAGCGAGGTGTATGGTGCCTGCTGGGAAGAACTTGTAGGAGAGTTTTAGGAGGAATGCGCCCTGCTTGACATTGTAGGGCGCGACCTCGTGCGTTATATCGACTAGGACTGCGTCACTACACCTAGACAGGACCGCGCCCTTCACCTCTCCAACGTAGGGGTCTGTCGAGCCGAAGTCCGTCAGGAGAGTAACTATCCTCCCCCTTTTTCGCCACCTCATCCCTCTTCCGCCCGTAGCATGGCCTCACCGATAAAAATGTGGCTTGGAGAGAGGCTGCAGACCCTGCGGAAACCAGGCCTCCACCCCCTCACGGCTCTCTGCCGAGGCCCTGGCCCGCCCCAGAGGGGCAAATTTAATGGCGGGCTCGAGGAAGTTTTACGTGGGTTGAAGAAGCAGAGCGTGGGGATACTACTCTTTAGGAGGAGGGGCGGAAACGTAGAGGTTTTTCTCGTGCATCCGGGAGGCCCCTTCTGGGCCAAGAAGGACGAGGGCGCCTGGTCGATACCGAAGGGCCTGGTCGAGGAGGGTGAGGGCCTGTTGGAGGCCGCTAAGAGGGAGTTTAGGGAGGAGACGGGCCACGAGGTTGACGGAGAATTCACCTACCTAGGTGAGGTGAGGCTGGCGAGCGGGAAGATCGTCCACGCATGGGCTCTGGAGAAGGATCTCGACCCAAATATGATCGTCAGCAACAAGTTCTCGATGGAGTGGCCGAAGGGCTCCGGGATACTCCAAGAGTTCCCTGAGGTCGATAGGGCGGGATGGTTCACGCTGGAGGAGGCGCGTAGAAAGATGCACCCCGCGCAGGCCGAGTTCCTAGATAGACTCGTCAGGCTTATTGGGGGTGGGGAGAGGACCGGAGGGGGCCAGACAGGGCTTGAGGATCATCAGCCCAGCTAGACGGGTAGGTCGCCCTCCCCGAGCCTCCTGAGCAGCCTATTCACGACCTCGTCAACCGGCCTATGAACTCTTCTTCTACGGCGGATAGGGTAGGCCCCCACCTCGTTCAACGCCCTCAGCGCGAGCCCATCAGCCTCCCCCGCAACAAATCTGTCCCAGTCCATGAAGTGTCTGAACCCATCCGGGTCGGACCAGCCCACGTCGAAGTCGCCAACCTCCTCAGGGTCTATACAGACGCAGACCCTGTCTAGCGATCTGTGAAGAGATAGTGGACAGGTGAAGACGCGGGCCGGGTCAACCTTGTTCTCCAGCCTAACGTCTGGTCCGAGGTCGCGGCACCTTGCCGAAACATACTCCGTGACGGCGTATGCGACGTCTAGTGGGTCATGTCTCGTAAAGATCTCCGGCGAGATGGCTCCGTCGTGGATATGTATGTGGAATCCTCCCCCACTCCACTTTACAATCGTTGAGGACGCTACGCCCAGTTTCTCCAGCGTCGAGAGGATCTGCTCGGCTGCCCGGACCCCCGCCTCGGGCCTATCGGCCAAGAGATCTATGTCCCAGCTGGGCATCGATGATAAGCGTTTCACGGGCTCCCCATTGGACCACGCATAGCGATGTATCGTGGCATAGAACGTGCGTGGAGAACGGGCCTCAAGCTCAGAGAAGATCCGCAAAACGTCTTCCGGGTTCTCAATCCTCAGCGGTTTTCTGCCTAGCGGTTTTCTGCTAGAGGGTTCATACCTGACCACTATGCCTCGGCTCGCTGTGACGCAGTGGACGGCGACTGCTCGGCCGCGAGAGTATCTGGCTATCTCCTGCGTGACGAGTGGGTTCTCGTAGTGTCTCCGGCAATCCTCTGGACGCATCTCTAGGGAACAGTCGAATCGGATCTTTTCTTGGCCTCGAGTATCCGTCTCGTCACGTCTGGAGGTAGTGAAAAGTCTTCGCGGGTCCGAGCCACCGGCCCGACGATAATCATGCCCTTGTGCGGGTCAATGCTCACCTCGTGCATCACGAGGCTGTGGTTGGTCTGTCTCATCTTCTCCACTAGCACGTATCTCTTCAGGACTCCGCCCTTCACAAACCTCCTAAACCTTATGATCCCGTCGGCTACGTGCTCTATCCCGAAGCCGAAGGCCTCGGCCGTCGTTATGGCGTACTGGCTCACGGCCAGGCTTGTGAAATCCCACTTTGACAACACCTTCTTCACCGTATAGGAGTATCTGCGCGCCATCGCCGGCCTGTCGAGCCAAAAGGCCGACATCGAGTCTATCACGAGTCTTGCCCTGCCGTAGCCGAGCTCCTTCTTCGCCTCGATGACCTTCTCTAGGAGCTGCTCAACGTCGAGGGCGTTCAGCACCCATCTATCATCAGAGCCGGATAGAGCGTCGATAATTACTAGGAGCCTCCTCTTGACCGCCGTTTCGAGGTCTATGCCAAACAACGCTGCCTGCCTCGTAATGGAGGCCCTAGTCTCCTCGGTCGTCACGTATACACACCTGTCCCCCTCCTCGATCCCCCTTGAGATGAAGTGTATCGAGAAGATCGTCTTTCCACAGCCCGGCTCCCCCGTAACGGCCACGAAGAAGCTTCGAGGGACACCTCCCTCTAGAAGCTCATCCATGCCCTTTACGCCGGTCGAAAGCCTCTCTATCAACACCCCTAATGATACAGACGCTCCCCGGGGTTATAAGGATAGAAGTGTTTCTCCGCGGCGGAGATCCGGGCGCAAATACCGTCTATTCTTATCTTACTTAGTTATTTCAGGGGGACGTACATCGAGCTCTTAGTCGCTCCCACGCCCGGCCTTCCATGTACGACCCTCTTATTCGTAATGGCGAACTCGCCTAGCCGGTGGCCAATCATCTCGGGCACAATCTCGACCGGGACAAACTCCTTCCCATTGTGCACCCATACTGTGAGGCCTATCATCTCGGGCAGGATGATCATATCCCTCGCGTGGGTCCTTATCGGCTTGTTGTTGCCGGGGCTCTGCCTATGCTTCCTTATCTTCAAAAGCAGCTTCCTCTGACTCTCCGTCAGGCCCCTCCTGAGGCTCCTCCTCTGCCGGCTTGGCAAGAGCTTGATAAGTTGGTCCATAGGCATCTCCGTAAGCTGCTGAAGCGTATACCCCCTGTAGGTGAACTCTCTAACCATTCCTTAACCACTACAATAAGTCCTCCTGTGGTATAAAAGCCCTGCCCCAATCACCTTACCACTCATCGTTGGAGGCCCACTGCCTCACAGTTTTATGCGAGAGTCCCGCGACTATCTGTCGGAGATGAAGCATTAGTCATGGCTTCTGGGGCCTCGCTCGACATCGTTTTTCGGGTCGAGGAAGTCGGTGAGTTCCGCGGAGTGCTCAAGAGATACCTCGCCCCAATGACTTTCGACTCGCTCGTTAGGCAGATGCCGCTCAGCGGCGCACTAGTTGTGTCTGGGGGCCTCGCCTATTTCCAGATCAGTGTCAAGAGGGGTGCCGAGAAGGAGGTGCGTCGAGTTGAGCCTGGAGACATACTATACTGGCCGGCCCTGCCCGCCCTCGCGATCATCTTGGAGCCGACTACTCCTCCATCCCAGTCGGTCAAGATAGGAATGCTCACAGATAGCCCGCAGCCACTGAAGAATGCGAGACAGGGACTGAGGATAGTGCTCGATAGGGCTACTTGGACTTAGACTTCTTCTTCTTGCCCTTCGTTGGCTGGAGCTGTGCCTCAACAACCTCGGCAGCCTCGGCCTGCTTCATTACTTGGACCTTACGCGCAAGCTTTACCTCGCCCATCGGCATGTATAGCTTCAGGCCAGTTACACCGCTCGCAGGCCTTAGTAATCCGCGCTCGGCCATGGTCTTTAAGAGCCTCTTCGCTATCGAGAGCCTGACGCCGAACCTCTCGCCCAGAACGCTTGGCGTCACGTAGGGCTGGGTCTTCACGAAGCTTTCAACGTCGCCTAGGCTCGGCGCGCTGACCCCCAGAGAGCGCTTCTCAGCCGTCTTGGTCTTCTCGGGCTGCCTCCGCTGCTCCTGCTTCTGCGACAACACACCTACAAGCCTAAGGGGATATATGAACTTAAGCGCTCGACGCCACGTCGCCTTTCCTCAAACACCCGGGCTACAAGGCCGATACAACAGTGAATACCCAATACAGCCGGAGACCAAGGGCCACAGCATACATACAAACAAGACAAAACAACAAGCCACTAAACGACACAACGCCACATATCCCAGTACGGTTAGACCTGTGAGGCGACGAAGTATTATTTAGGGGAAAAGGATAGACAACGCTATACGGATACCCAAGACCAGAAGAATCATCTAATCATAAAAAATTAACGGAGAGGAATCTAAACTATCTATTTTTGATGGGATATTGGTTTTGGTGGTGTAAGTGTTTTTATATATAAATTGCTCCAATGGACTTTGACAGTGGTCTCGTGTTTTGGCGGGTTTGCCTGGTCCGGGGCTTGGGC
>Ga0209670_100294_pt1 | contig 31812 bp, 33 predicted proteins | sample PerSpoBPS_BMetaG_FD_184741 | JGI IMG/M metagenome (GOLD analysis project Ga0209670, IMG submission 184741) | Thermal spring microbial communities from Yellowstone National Park, Wyoming, USA - Perpetual Spouter B (PS_B) MetaG (SPAdes) (version 3) | ecosystem: Environmental > Aquatic > Thermal...
GGGCTTTGGCCTGAGGGTCAGGTAGGCCTTTAGCGGGGCTCCACCGTGAGTTCCCTCAGAAAGAGGTTCCGGTCCTCGGGAGGCTGGTAGAGGTCGTTGGTGAAGGCTAGGGCCAGGGTCCCTTCCCCCGTGGCCTCCACCCTTACTTCCCGGCGCCCCCTCACCTCCCCCTGCCAGAGGACCCGCCCTCCCTCCACCACCATGGCCCAGGGCCCCCTCCCCTGGGCCAGCGTGCCCTCGAGGACCATCCGCACCCGGGCCCTCCGGCAGAGGGGGATCTCCAGGGCCCCGTTGCTGTAAAGGGCCGCCTCCCTGGGCAGGGGGCCGGGGAGGCAGGCCAGGGGGAGATCGGCCTTGAGGGCGAAAGCCCTTTCCAGGGCCCAAAGGCCAAGCCCAAAGCCCAGGAGGAAGAGGAAAAGCCCCAGGGCCCATCTCACGGCCCCACCTCCACCAAAAATGGAAGGGCGTACCGGGGCCTATCGGCCAGCCTGTGCTGGCTGAAAAGCACAAGGCGCACCTGGTACCTCCCCGGGGGCAGGTTCTCGGGGAAGGGGAAGAGAATGGGCTTGCTGGCGTCCCACTCCCACCCAAGCCTCCGGCACCCCTCCCGGCAGAGCCAGACCTGGGCCCGGTACCCCTCGCCCTGGAGGCGGACCACCCCCACCCCCTTCCCCTGGGGGATGGCGGCGTAGAGGAGGGTAGGGGGCGGAGGGGCGGTCCGGGTGGCCAGGTAGAGGAAGGGAAGGCTTAAAAGAAGGGCCGAGGCCCCGGCCAGGCCCAGGGCCAGGGGCGGGCGGAAGCCCCGGAGGAGGGCCATCCCTCCCGCCAAGAAGAAGACCTCCCCCCGGAAGGGGCTGGGCACGCTGAAGGGGTTGTCCACCATGCCCATGGCCAGAAAGGCCAGCAATAGGGAGAAGAGGAGCCCACTCCCCCAGGCCCCCGCCAGAAAGGCGCCCACCAAAAGGAGAAGGCCCATGACCCCCACGAGGCCGCTTTCCCCCAGGGCCTGCAGGAGGTGGTTGTGGGCGAAGGTCCAGAGGCCCCCCAAGGGCTTCAGGGCCTCGGGACAGGCCACTCCCCGCCTCTCCAGGAAGGGGAAGAGGAAACAGTCCCCGAAGAGGACCCCCTTGAGTTCGTCCCCCAGGAGGTAGGGCCCGACCCCGGTCCAGGGGTGGGCCTGGAAGACCTCGTAGGCCCTGAGCCAAAGCCCCTCCCGGCCGGAAAGCTGGGTCTGGAAGAAGCGCTGGGCGACGGGCGCCTCTAAACTTCCCGCCAGCAAGAGGAAAAGCCCCGCCGCCCCCAGGGCCAGCCACCCCCGCCTTTGGAAGAGGACCCCCGCCGCCCCGCCCACCAGAAGGGCCAGAAGCCCCCCCCGGCTTCCCGAGAGGAGGAGGACCACCCCGCCAAGGAGCCCCAGGAGGACCCTAAAGGGCCAGGGGTAGCGGACGTGGAGGGCCAGGAGGATTCCCAAGGTCCCCATGAGCCCCAGGCCCACGGGGGAGTGGTAGGGGTGGAGGAGCCTCTCGGAGGACACCCGGTCCCCGAAGGCCAGGTAGGAGGCCAGGAAGGCCTCCAGGTAGAGGACGAAGAGGCCGTAGCCCAAAGGCCCCAGGCCCACCGGGGCCAGGGCCACCCCCGCCCCCACCAGGCCCAGAACGTAGAGGAGGCGGAGCGCGGCCAGCATAAGGGCCTCCTTCCCCACGAAGAGGGCGGGAAGGAGGAGGGAGAGGCCATACAGGGCCAAAACCGCCCAGGCGGCCTTTGGAAGCTTCCGGAGCTGGGGGAGGAAGAGGGGGCTTAGCAGGCTTAGGGGGGGGAAGATGGGGCTTAGGGCCAGGCCCCAGGCCAGCGCGCGCACGGGCCCAATATACAAGGCTTTGGAGGGGAAGCCCGGGCGGAATACCACCCCATGCTGGCCCAAGCCAGCATGGGGGCCCCGGCAAAAGGTTCCTGGGGAAGTTGCCAGGCATGGTAGGCCGAAGGAAACGGGAAACAAGGGTATAAGGCCTTTCTCAGAAAGCTGGGGTATAGTGCAGGCCATGAGGCTTCTTCCCCTGGCCCTCTTTCTTTCCCTGGCCCTGGGGGCCCGCTTCGCCGCCTTCAGCGTGGAGCCCGCCGGTCCCCAGCGGGTCAACCTGGACACCGGGGTCACCACCCTGCCCCAGGGGGGGGTCCTGGTGGACAACGAGAACGGCCTCCGTCTAAGAGCGGGCTACATAGAGTACAAGGAGGGGGCCTTCATCCGGGCCCGGGCCCTGGAGCTCCTCTCGGCCAAGGAGACCTTCCGGGCCCAGAGCCTGGACTACGACATCCCCAAGCAGGAGGCCCGCTTCGGCGCCCTGGTCTTTGCCAACGCCGACTTCAAGGGCCTAAGCGCCGAAAGGGCCCTGGCCCTCTTCGCCGAGGACATCGTGGTCCTGAAGGGGAAGGTGCGGGCGGACTCTCCCCGCCTCGAGGCGGAGACCCTGGTGGCGGACCTGAAGGCCCGGGAGGCCCTGGTCCTGGGAAGCTTCACCTATCAGGAGGGGAAGGCCACCTTAAGAGGCCAGGGGCCCTCCGCCAGGCTTTACCTGCGCTTCGTCGGGGGTAAGGTCCAGGCCAGCACCAAGCTCCCCCCAGAGGCCTCCCGCCTGGCCGCCTACGCCTCCAGGCTCCCATGACCCTCTACCGCCACCTCCTCAAGGAAAGCCTCCCCGTCCTCCTCCTCACCCTCCTCTTCCTCACGGCCATCTTCCTCTTCGGCTTCTTCTACGCCGGGGCGAGGTGGCTGGAGGGGGTCCCCATCCCCAAGATCCTCCGCTGGCTCTCCTACCACATGCCCGGGGTCCTGGTCCAGGCCTTTCCCATCGCCTTGGTGACCACCACCGTCCTGGTCTTCGGCCACCTGGCGGCGGAAGGGGCCCAGTTCGCCCTCCTTTCCGGAGGGGTGCCCCTGTGGCGGGCCGCCCTTCCCCTTCTTTGGCTTGGGGCCCTCCTCTCCGTGGCCGCCCTGTACCTCCAGGAGTACGTGGTGCCCGAGGCCAACAACCGGGTGCGGGTGGCCTGGTGGGACGAGATCCACACCCAAGGGGCAGGGCTTTTCCGCCTCAAGGGCATGCAGATCCCCATCGGTCAGGGGCGAAGCCTCTACTTTGAGGACTTTGACATGGAAAGGAAGGAGATGGTGGGGGTGCGCATCGTCTCCTTCCAGGGCGAGGTGGGCACCTTCCTCTTCGCCGAGCGGGGCACCTGGGAGGACCGCCTCATCACCCTGAGGGGTTACCGCTTCTACCGGGTGGACTTCCGGGAGGTGCCGGGGCTGGAAGGGGCCAAGGACCTCCTGGCCCAGGTGCGGCGGGTCTTCCGGGCGGTGAGCCGGGGGGAGGTCTTGGAGGTGGAGTCCGACCTCTCCCGGGCCCGGGCCATCGCCGACTACGCCGACACCTTCAGCTTCGGCCAGAACAGCCTCTCCCAGGCCTGGCGGAAGGCCAGGGACCCCTTCCTCCCCCCCCTGGAGCGGGACCGGGCCCGGCTGGAGTTTCACTCCAAGCTGGCCCTGCCCCTGGCCAACCTGGTCCTGGTGCTGCTGGCGGCGGCCATGGCCCTCCGCTACGGGCGGAGCACGGGCCTGGCCCTGGGGCTCAGCGTGGTCCTGGCCCTGGGGTACTACGGGGCCTTCTTCCTGGGCCGCTCCCTGGCGGGGGTGGGGGCCCTACCCCCGGAGCTTGGGGCCTGGGGGGCCAACCTCCTCTTCTTCCTCCTGGGGGTGCGGGCCCTGAGGTGAACTCGGGGCTGGGGCCCCCAGGCTGGCCCAAACCCGCGTGGGGTGGCCCTAGGCGTGGGCCACCAGCTCCCCTTTGACCCGCTTCTTGGGCCTGGCCTTGGCCCGGGCCTCGAGGGCCTTCAGGCCCCCCACCAGGGCCAGGTCCAGGACCTGGTCCAGGTGCTCCACGAAGTGGAAGGTCATGTTCTGCCGGAGGGGCTTCGGGATGTCGGCCAGGTCGGGCTCGTTCTGCCTGGGCAGGATGACCTCCCGGATCCCGGCGCGCCTGGCCCCCAGGACCTTCTCCTTCACCCCACCGATGGGGAGAACCCGGCCCGTGAGGGTGATCTCCCCGGTCATGGCGATGTCGTGGCGCACAGGAACCTCCGTGAGGGCCGAGACCAGGGCGCTCACGATGGCCACGCCCGCCGAAGGCCCCTCCTTGGGGATGGCCCCCGCGGGCACGTGGATGTGGATGTCGCTCTTCTCAAAGCGCTCCAGGGGGATGCCGAAGCGCTCGGCGTTCTTCTTGGCGTAGGAGAGGGCGGCCCGGGCGGACTCCTTCATCACGTCCCCCAGCTGCCCGGTCAGGATCAGGTTCCCCTTGCCGGGCATCACCGAGACCTCCACGAACATGATGTCGCCGCCCACCGGGGTGTAGTACATCCCCGTGGCCACCCCCACCTGGGGCTCGCGGGCCTCGGTCTCGGGGAGGAAGCGGGGCGGACCCAGGTACTTCTCTAGGTCCTTCTCCGTGATGCGCACCCGCTTCTTGCCCTCCTCCAGGATCTGGCGGGCCGCCTTGCGCAAAAGGGCCCCGATCTCCCGCTCCAGCTGCCTGACCCCCGCCTCCCGGGTGTAGTGGGTGATGAGGCGCATAAGCGCCGCCTCCGTCACCACCACCTGCCCCTCGGAGAGGCCCGTCTCCCGCATCTGCCGGGGCAGGAGGTAGCGCTTGGCGATCTCCAGCTTCTCCTGCTCAATGTAGCTGGTGAACTCAATGGCCTCCATGCGGTCCATGAGGGGGGCGGGGATGTTCTGCGGGAAGTTGGCGGTGCAGATGAACATCACCTCGGAGAGGTCAAAGGGCACCCCCAGGTAGTGGTCCACGAACTCCTTGTTCTGGGCGGGGTCCAGGACTTCTAGAAGGGCCGCCGCCGGGTCCCCCTGGTAGGAGATGCCCAGCTTGTCCACCTCGTCCAGGAGGAAGACGGGGTTCTTGGTGCCCGCCTGCCTCAGGCCCTGGATGATGCGTCCGGGCATGGCCCCGATGTAGGTGCGGCGGTGGCCCCGGATGTCGGACTCGTCCCGCACGCCGCCTAGGGAGATGCGCACGTACTTGCGCCCCAGGGCCTCGGCGATGCTCCTCGCGATGGAGGTCTTGCCCACCCCGGGAGGCCCCACGAAGAGGAGGATGGGGCCCTTGTTCACCTCTTCCTCGGGGATCTCCCCCCGCCTGGCCCGCTCCACCTTGAGCTTGCGCACCGCCAGGTACTCCAGCACCCGGTCCTTGACCTTCTCCAGGCCGTAGTGGTCCCGCTCCAGGATCTCCTTGGCCCTTTCCAGGTCCAGGTTGTCCTCGGTGCGCGCGTTCCAGGGGAGGTTCACGATCCAGTCCAGGTAGGTGCGGATGACGCTGGCCTCCGCCGAGTCGGGGTGCATGCGGGCGAAGCGGTTCAGCTCCCGCTCCGCCTCCTGGCGCACCACGGGAGGCAGGTTCAGGGCCTCAACCTTCTGCCTGAACTCCTCCACCTCCTCAGCCCCCTCCTCCCCGTGGAGCTCCCGCTGGATGGCCTTCATCTGCTCCCGGAGGAAGTACTCCCTCTGGTTGCGGTCAATCTCCTCCTTGACCTGCTGCTGGATGCGCCTCTGGGTTTCTATGAGTTCCAGCTCCGCCCCCAGGAGGACCAGGACCCGCTTGAGGCGCTCGGCCACGTCGGCGGTCTCCAGGACCCGCTGTTTGTCCTCGAGGCGGAACTCCATGTGGAAGGCGACGTAGTCGGCGAGCTGGCTGGGGTCTTCCAGGTTGAGGACGAACTGGGCCACCTCGGGGGGCAGGTACTTGCCCTCCTTGAGCAGGGCCTGGAACTTCTCCTTCACCTCCCGCACCAGGGCCTTGACCAGGATGGGGTCCCCGGGCTCGTCGGGGATCACCTCCCCTTGGGCCTCGAGGTGGTCCCCCCGGTCCAGCCAGGCCTTGACCCGCACCCGGGCGAAGGCCTGCACCAGCACCTGGACGGAGCCGTCCGGGTTCTTGCGCATCTTGAGGATGTTGCAGGCGGTGCCCACCTCGTAGAGGTCCGAGGGCTTGGGGTTTTCCACCTCCTTGTCCTTCTGGCTCACGATGAGGAGCACGCGCTCGCGGGCCAGGGCCTCGTCAATGGCCCGGATGGAGATGGGGCGGCCCGCGTCAATGGGCATGACCATGGTGGGGTAGATGACCGACCCCCTCACAGGGCACACGGGCAGGGTTTCCGGTAGCATGCTCTCCCTCCTTTCTTTGGCGGTCTCTTGGGGTCTGTCCATGGCCTAAGCCTACCTATGTCAAGTTTACTGCAAAAGCCTTTTTCACGCAAAGGGGTAGGCCCCCAGGGCGTATTCTGGTGGCGTGCGGCCTCTTCTCCTCCTCACCCTTTTCCTCTTTTTCCTTCTGCCCCTGGGCCTGGGCCAGAAGTCGGGGGGTGGGGTGGGCGGCCGGCCTTACACCCCCTCCCCCAGCCCCCCGCCCCCCATGAGCCCCGGCCCCGCCCCTTCCTACCCCATGCCCGTCCCCTACCCTTACCCGGGCCCGGTCTACGTCTACCCAGGCGGGGGCGGGAGCCTGGGGGTGGCGCCGGTCCTGGTCTTTTTCGGCCTCTTTTTGCTGGGGGTCTGGATGGTGCGGGGCCTGAGCCGGGCCGGGGAAGGGGTGGCCCCTGCCAGCGTGGGACGGCTCCGCCTAGCCCTTCTGATGCGCCCCGAGGTCCAGCGGGCCATCCGCCGCCTGGCCGAGGCCGCCGATACCACCACGGCCAAGGGGCTGGCCGACCTGGTGGACGAGATGGCCCTCCTTCTCCTCAAGGAGGAGCCCGCCTGGCGCTTCGCCAGCTACGAGGCCTCTTTCGGAGACGAGGAAAGGGTCCTGGCCCTCTTTGACGCCTGGATGCTGGAAGACCGCAGCACCTACCAGGAGACCTTCCGCCACTTTGAGGGCAAGAAGGCAGCGACCCCCTACACCCCCAGGGTGGAGCCCGGGGGGCGGTACCTGGTGGCCTCTATGCTCCTGGCGGTGCGGGGGGAGCTCCCCAGGCCCGGCCCCCCGGACCGAAAGAGGGTCAAGGAGGTCCTCATGGCCTTCGCCAGCAGCACCCCCTTCACCCTCATGGCCTTCCACCTGGCCTGGACGCCGGAGGCGGAGGGGGAGGGGCTCACGGAGGAGGAGCTCCTCACCCTCTTCCCCCATCTGGACAAGGTTTAAAAGCCCAGGGCCGAGGCCGCCCCTTTGAGGATCTCGGCGCTCCGCCTCCTACCAGCCGGAGCGCACCCAGACCGGGTGGGCGAAGGGGGTGGCGTGGAGGTGCAAACGGCTGAAAAATAGCCCACAAATCCGCACACTCTTTCTCTTTCGTTCCCGGTTCATCCAAAAGCGCAAGTCTTCGCGGAGGGCGGCGAAAGAGGCGAAAGGGGGTAAAATGAACCCAAGGATGCCCAAGGGCGCAGCCCCGAAGCTCTACCTCGGCGTCCACGCCCGCCTGGTCTTTCTCAAGGAGGGAGACGAGCAGGCCGTCCTGGACCTCATGCGCCGCTTCTCCAGCGCCACACGCTTCGCCTACAACCGCCTCCTGGAAGGGCGGGATCGGAAAGAACTCAAACGGGAGGATAGTCCCCTCTGCACCCTCTTCGGCCTCAACACCCGATACGCCGACGGGGCCATAGAGAAGGCCCAGGCCGCCCTGGACTCGGCTAAAGAGCTGGGCCAAGACCCCCGCAAGGTGGTCTTCGGGGGCAGGGAGGTGTTTGAACAACTCAAGCGCAAACACCTCTCCGGCAAGGCCCTTTTGGCCCTGAAGCGGGCGTGGAAGGAAAGAAGGCAGGGCCTCCTCTACTCCCGGGGGGACGCCACCAAGAAGGGCAACGCCAACCTGCGCCTGGAACCCCAAGGGGATGCCCTCTGGCTCCGGGTCAACCTGGGAAACGGCGCTTATGTCCGTGCCCGGGTCCGGACCTCCCATCCCCACCTGAAGGCCCTGCTCCAGAGGGCCTACGCCTCCCTGCCCTACAACGTGGCCCTCCGGCTGGAGGACGGCAAGGTCTACGCCCACTTCACCTGGAGCGAGGCGCTTCCCCCTCCCGTCCACACCAAGGCGAACGGGGTCCTGGGGATAGACGCCAACGGCGACCCCTACCACCTGGCCCTCGCCGTGGTCTCCCCTGACGGGAACCTGAAGCGCCACCTCACCCTCTCCCTGGAGGAGGTGGACCGGGCTCCCAACAAGGGGGCCAGGGAACTCCTCCTCTGGAAGGTCGCCCACCAGGTGGTGGCCCTGGCCGAGGAACACGGGGTCGCCGTCGCCACGGAACGCCTCAAATACCTCAGGAAGTCCAAGAGGGGCGATGGCTCAGGCCGACACTTTCGCCGCAGAGAGCACCGCTTCGCCTACCGGTCCCTCTTGGAGAGGATTCACTCCCTGGCCCGAAAGCGGGGCGTGGAGGTCTTGGAGGTGAACCCCCGGGACACCTCCACCATCGGGATGCTCAAGTACGCTCCAGGGCTCTCCCTCTCCAAGGACGTGGCCGCGGCCTACGTCATCGGCCGTAGAGCCCTGGGGTTTGAGGAGAAGCTTCCCAAGGGGTACGAGGCGCTCCTCAAGGACGACGCGTTTCTCGCCCACGTCCAGGGGTTCTACGGGAACCGCCTTCAGGAACTTCAGAGCCTGAGGGGTGCGGAGAAGAACCCCTACCACAGGCGGAGGCTTTCCCGGGACATGGGGAAGGCCAAGGCCGCCCTGACCCTCGTCTCAAGCCTTCAGGGCTCGCCGGGGAGCCGGAAGGGGGTAACCAAGGGAAGGAACCCCTCCGGTGCCCATTCCTGGCGGGTCCTGAGGGTAGGCCTCTTCCTTCCCCTTCTCGGGCTTGAGGTGCCCAGGGACCTTTCCCCCCTCAAGCCCATCCTACACCTAGCTTCGCTGACCCAGGGATCGTGGGAGGGGTGGAAGGTAGGCTCAGGTCCTCATCCTGGTGGAGGGCCGGGGTGCACTAATGTGCACTTTTACTGACCAGGATGTCCTCGGCGTGGACCTGGGCCAGCTTCCGGTCCAAGTCCACCAGCACCACCTCTCGGGCCACCCCCTGGAGGACCAGGGCGCTCCCCACGAAGCCACTACCCACGATGCCGACCTTCACGGGTAGAGTATACCCGTGGTGAAGATCAGCAAAAGGCGCGTCACCTTCTACCCTCCGCCCCAGGCCAAAGCCCTGATCGGGGACTTCACCGACTGGGAAAGGAACCCCATACCCCTGAAGGGCCCCCTCACCCTGGAGTTCCCCGAAGGGGCCTACGTGGAGTACGCCTACCTGGACGAGGAGGGAAAGCCCTTCCCCGACCCCGATAACCCCGAGCGGGCCGACAACCCCTGGTGGACCTACCCCAGGGCCATAAGGCTTCCCGGCTTCCGCTACGAGGCCCCCCCGGAACCCCAGGCGGAACCCAGGGTGGAGCGGCATCGCCTGGGAGAGAGGCGCTACTACGTGGCCCAAACGGGCGAGGCCCCCAAGGCCACGGTGGTGGCCCAGGACGGGGTGGCCTTCTACCGCACCGCCAGCCTCCACAAGGTGGCCCAGGCCCTTCGGGAAGCGGGGGAGATCCCCCCGGTGCGCCTGGTCTTCGTGGAGCCCATAGACCGGAACGTGGAATACCGCTTCAGCGAGGCCTACGAAGGCGAGTTTCACCGGGTTCTGGACGAGGTGGAGAAGGCCTACGGCCCCCTGGGGGAGGTGGTCTTGGTGGGCGCCTCGCTGGGAGGGCTCTTCTCCCTGTGGCAGGCCCTGAGGCACCCCAACCGCTTCGCCAAGGTCCTGGCCCTCTCCCCCGCCCTCAAGGCCCACCCCGGGGGCCGGGACGCCTACCGGGACCAGGAGTGGCTCCTTTCCCGCTACGCCGAGGCCGAGAACCTCCCCAGGCTCTACCTGGAGGTGGGGCTTTTGGAGTGGCTTCTCGGCCCCAACCGCCGCTTCGCCGGGCTATTCGCCGACCGGAAGGCCCCCCACGCCTATAGGGAGAGGCCTTCCGGCCACAACTGGGTCACCTGGAAGCAGGCCCTGGCCCCCGGGCTCCGCTACCTCCTGGGAGATGCCTAGGGACTGGGAGGCCTTCTACCGGGAAAGGGAAGAAGCGCGCGCCCCCGCCTTCGTGGTGCGGGCCTACGGGCCCTTTGCGCCCCCGGGCCCCGTCTTGGACCTGGCGGGGGGCCTGGGGCGGAACGCCCGCTACTTCCTCCAGAGGGGGCGCCCGGTGGTCCTGGTGGAAAGGAGCCGGGAGGCCCTGAGGCGGCTTGCGGGGACCCCGGGCCTCGAGCTTCTGGAGATGGACCTCGAGGCCTTCCCCCTCCGCCTCCCCAAAGGCCCCTTCGCCGCCATCGTCGTGAGCTACTACGTGAACCGCCCCCTCCTCGCCCTCCTTCCCCCCCTTCTCCTTCCCGGAGGGCTCCTCCTGGTGGAGGGCTTCAGCCAAAAGGAGGCCAGGAGGCGGGGAAGGCCCCAAAGCCCCTTCTACTGGGAACCCCTGGAGCTCCTCACCCCTCCTTCAGGCCTCCTCCTCCGGGCCTACGGGGAGGGGTGGATGGAGGGGTTTAGGGTCTTTGCCGTCTACCTACGCCCGTAGGCCCCGGGCCACCAGCTCGGCGATGTCCAGGACCTCGGGGGCCTCCTGGTCCTGGGCCACCTCCACGTTCATCATGGCCATGCAGAAGGGGCAGCCCGTGGCGATGACCTCCGCCCCCGTGCCCTTGAGCTCCAGGTAGCGGTTCTGGGAAACCCGCATGGCCCCGGGCTCCTCCTCCTTCCAGAACTGGGCGCCGCCGGCCCCGCAGCAGAAGCTCTTCTCCCGGCTCCGCTCGGGCTCGGCGAGCTGGAAGCCCACCCCCTTCAGCACCTCCCGGGGCGCCTCGTAGACCCCGTTGTGGCGGCCCAGGTAGCAGGGGTCGTGGAAGACCACCTTCCTGGTCTCCTCGCTGACCTTAAGCCTCCCCTCTTGGAGAAGCTCGGCGATGAACTCCGAGTGGTGGACCACCCTATAGTTCCCGCCAAAGTCCTTGTACTCGTTAGCGAGGGTGTGGAAGCAGTGGGGGCAGGTGGTGACGATGGTCTTGGGGGCCACCCGGTTCAGGGTTTCCACGTTCTCCGTGGCCAGCTGGAAGAACAGGTACTCGTTGCCCGCCCGCCTGGCGGCGTCCCCGGTGCACTTCTCCTCCGTTCCCAAGACCGCCCAGTCCACCCCGGCGGCGTTCAGGATCTGGGCCATGCTCCGGGCGATCTTCTGGGCCCGGGGGTCGTAGCTGGCGGCGCACCCCACCCAGTAGAGGACCTCGGGGTGGGGCTTTTCCGCCACCTTGGGCACGGGAAGCCCCTCGGCCCAGTCCAGGCGCTTGGCCTGGCTGATGCCCCAGGGGTTGCCCGCCCTCTCCATGCCCCGGAAGGCGTTGTTGAGCTCCTGGGGAAACTCGCCCTCCATGAGGACCTTGGCCCGGCGCACGTCCAGGATGTGGAGCATGGGCTCGTTGCCCACCGGGCAAACCTCCACGCAGGCCATGCAGGTGGTGCAGGCCCAGAGGGCCTCCTCGTTGAGGGCGAACTCCATGAGGGGCCTTGGGCTTTCCTTCCCCGAGGCGAACTCGGGGAGGATCTCGTTGAGCTCGTAGCGCTCGGAGATGAGGATGGCGGCGGGGCTTAGGGCCTTGCCCGTGGTGTAGGCGGGGCAGGCCTCCTGACAGCGGTTGCACATGATGCAGGCGTAAGCGTCCAGAAGGCGCTTCCAGGAAAGGTCTTCCAGCTTCTCCGCCCCAAACTTTTCCTCTTCCTTTTCAAGGTCCAGGGGGACCAGGGCCCCGGGCTTCTCCTTGCCGAAGGCCAGGTTGATGGGGGCCATCATCAGGTGGATGTGCTTGGAGCGGGGGAAGTAGGGCAGGAAGAGGAGGATGGAGCCCATGGCGCCCCACCAGAAGAAGTGCTCAAAGAAAGTGAGGGCCTGGGGGGAAAGGCCGGAGAGGGCCCCCGCCAGGGCGCTGGCCACGGGCTGGAAGGGATCGGGGCCGTCTTTGGCCAGGGCGAAGGCCTTGGAGAGGAGGCGGCTGCCCACGTGGAAGGTGATGAAGGCCCCCACGATGGCCGAGTCCCGGGGGATGCCCTGGCGCACCCTCTCGTGCAGGGGCACCTTGGGGTTCCAGGTGAAGTCCCGGGGCGCCACCACGTAGCGGCGGAGCATGAGCCCCAGGATGCCCACCAGAATGAGGGCCGTGAGGAGGTCGGCGATGAGGTTATAAGGGTTCCAGAAGCCCCCCCGGGCATGGAGGCCGAAGAGGCCCTCGAGGAGGTCCACCAGGTTCACCAGAAGGTAGTAGACGAAGCCGTAGAAGACGAAGGCGTGGAGGAGGGAAACCAAAGGCCTCCTCTTGAAGACCGTCCGCTGGGTGAGGGTGAGCCAAAGCGCCCGCCCGATGCGCTGGAGCAGGCGGTCAAAGCGGTCCTCGGGACGGCCCCGCCTGATGGCCAGGTAGACCCGGCGGAAGCCGGTGTAGGCGTAGTAGAGGCTTGCCGCCAGGAGGAGGACGAAGAGGATTTTTTCCGGTAGGGTCAGCATGGGCGCCACCTCCTTATACTCGGTAAAAGTTTACCCCATTCCCCGGGCCTGGCAAGAGCGTACAATGGCCTGCCGTGGAAACGGTGGCCTTCCTGGCGCTCCTCTTCTTCGGGCTTGTGAACCTCTACGTGTTTCACCGCTTTAAGAAGCCCCTCCTCCCGCTTCTGGTAGCCCTTTTCCTAAGCTTTTTCGTCTTCTTCCTGAACCCCGTTTTGGGCCTTCTCCTCTTCCTCCTGGGCCAGACCCTGGCCTTCTACGCCGCCGGGAAGAGGTAGTGAACGCTAAGGGCCACCAGGAGGCCCAGAAGAGCCCCCACGAAGACCTCCAGGTAGGTGTGGCCCAGAAGCTCCTTCAGGGGGGCCGGGGTGGGGCCCAGCTCCTGCAGGCGGCGGAGCTCCTGCACCAGCTGGTTCAGAAGCTGGGCGTGGAGCCCCGCCGCCCGGCGGATCCCCGTGGCGTCGTACATGACGATGAGGGCGAAGACGGCGGCCACGGCGAAGAGGGCGCTGTCAAAGCCCTCTTCCAGGCCCACGCTGACGGCTAAGGCGCTCACCGTGGCCGAGTGGCTGGAGGGCATCCCCCCGGTCTCCAGAAAGCGCTCCCACTGGAAGCGGCCCTCGAGGCGGTAGTAGATGAAAAGCTTCAGGGTCTGGGCCAGGAGGTTGGCCAGGATGGCCGTCCAGAAGATCCCGTTAGCGAGGAGCTCCATACCGCCTCAAGAGGGCCGCCTTCACGGTGTTGGCCATCAGCATGGCCACGGTCATGGGCCCCACGCCCCCGGGCACCGGGGTGAGGGCCCCCGCCACTTCCGCCACCTCCGGGTGCACGTCCCCAAGAAGCCTCCCCTCCACCCGGTTCACCCCCACGTCCACCACCACCGCCCCGGGGCGCACCCAGGCCTTGCGCACCAGGTGGGGGCGGCCCGCGGCCACCACCAGCACCTGGGCCCGCCTCGTCACCTCCGGCAGGTCCTCGGTCTTGGAGTGGGCCAGGGTGGGGGTGGCGTCCTCCCGGAGGAGAAGGGCCGCCAAAGGCTTCCCCACGATGTTGGAGCGGCCGATGACCACCACCTCCTTGCCCCTCAGCTCCACGCCGTAGTGCCGGAGGAGGCGGATCACCCCAAGAGGCGTGCAGGGGAAAAGCCCCTCCCCCCCGCTCCAGAGCCTCCCCACGTTCACCGGGTGGAAGCCGTCCACGTCCTTCAGGGGAGAGATGGCCTCCAGGACCCGCTCGGCGCGGATGTGGCGGGGCAGCGGGAGCTGGACCAGGATGCCGTCCACGTCCTCGTCCCGGTTCAGGGCCTCTAGGCGCTCAAGAAGGGCCTCCTCCGGGAAGTCCTCAGGGTAGACCTCCACCTGGCTCCTGAGGCCCAGCTCCCGGGCCCGCCGGTCCTTGAGGCGCACGTAAGAGACCGAGGCCGGGTCCTCCCCAAGCCGGATCACCCGCAAAGAGGGCACGAAGGAAAGGGAGGCGAGCTTTTCCTTTAGCTCCTTGTAAACCGCCTCCGCCACCTCGTGGCCGGAAAGCATGCGCGCCTGGGTCACCTAGTCCTCCTTGGGCACCGCCTTGATCTCTCCCTCCTGGACCCGCCGGTAAAGCCTCCCCAGGACCCCGTTCACAAAGGCCCCGGAGTGCTCGCCCCCGTAGCGGTTGGCGATCTTCACCGCCACCTCTATAAGGGGGGCGAAGGGGGTGGGCTCGTAGAGCATCTCGTAGGTGGCCAGGCGGAGGATGGTGAGGTCGGTCTTGGCCATCTGGCCGAAGTCCCAGCCCTCCACCGTCTCCTTAAGGATGCGGTCCACCTCCTCCTGGTGCGCCTTGTACCCCAAAAGAAGCCGCCTGGCGAAGGCCACCCCCTCCCCGTCCAGGGGGTCCCCGTAGGGGTCCTCCTCCCCGCCCATCTCCTCCAGGGCGTACCTCAGGGCCTCCTCCAGGTCCACACCCCCCTGGGTGTGGGCAAAGAGGGCCCGCATGGCCAGTTCCCGCGCCCGCCTACGCATGCCCCCCCGGCCGGTACTCCACCTGGGCCACGGTGACGTTCACCGCCTTGACCTTCTCGCCGGTGGCCACGAAGAGGGCCTCGGCCACCGCCTTCTGGACCTCCTTGGCCAGCTCGGGGATGGCCGCCCCGTAGTCCACGGAGAGGACCAGGTCCGCGGAAAGCCCCTCGGGATGCCGCTCCACCTTGATGGGCTTCATGCGGCGGAAGACCTCCCCCAGGGAGCGGGGGGCCACCTCCAGGGGGCGGACCCCCTCCAAGCCCTCCAAGGCGTGGGCCACCAGGCCCTCGAGGGCCTGGTCGCTGATCTCGTAGTCCACCATCACACGCCCAGTCTACAACTCCATCCGCCGGGCCACGAAGTTGGTGTAGACGGCCCCCCGGCGGAAGAAGGCGTTCTGGAGGACCTTCTGGTGGAAGGGGATGGTGGTCTTGAGCCCGGGACCCTCAATGACCGTCTCCCCCAGGGCCCGCTCCATGCGCCTTATGGCCTCCTCCCGGCTGGGGGCCCAGGCGATGATCTTGGCGATCAGGCTGTCGTAGTGAGGGGGGATCTGGTAGCCGGCGTAGAGGTGGCTGTCCACCCTGATGCCGGGCCCCCCGGGAAAGAGCAGGGTCTCCACCTTGCCGATGGAGGGCCTGAAGCCCTTCTCCGGATCCTCGGCGTTGACGCGCACCTCTATGGCGTGGCCCCGGACCTCAATCTCCTCCTGCTTGAGCCAGAGCCTCTCCCCCATGGCGATCCTAAACTGGGCCTGGACCAGGTCCACCCCCGTCACCATCTCCGTGACGGGGTGCTCCACCTGGATGCGGGTGTTCATCTCAATGAAGTAGAAGTTGCCCTCCTTGTCCACCAAAAACTCCAGGGTCCCGGCGGAGACGTAGCCCACGTGCTCCGCAAGCCTCCTGGCCGCCTCGGCGATGGCCCGCCGGGTCTCCAGGGGCAGGATGCTGGGGGCCTCCTCTAAAAGCTTCTGGTGGCGGCGCTGGATGGAGCAGTCCCGCTCCCAGAGGTGGACCACCCGCTCCCCGTCCCCCAGAACCTGGATCTCTATGTGCTTGGGCTCCTCAATGTACTTCTCCAGGTAGACGGCGGGGTTGCCGAAGGCGGCCCGGGCCTCCTCCTGGGCCTGCAGGACGGCCCTTTCCAGGTCCTCCTCGGTGTGGACCACCCGCATCCCCCGCCCCCCGCCCCCGGCCGAGGCCTTGAGGATGACGGGGTAACCGATCTCCTGGGCGGCCCGCTTGGCCTCCTCCACGCTCTCCACCTCGTCCGTGCCCGGGACCGTGGGCACCCCCGCCTCCCGGGCCACCTTGCGGGCCGTGGCCTTGTCCCCCAGGGCCCGCATGTTCTCCGGCGTGGGGCCGATGAAGGTGATCCCGTGCTCACGGCACATCTCGGCGAAGGTGGCGTTCTCGGCCAGGAAGCCGTAACCGGGATGGATGGCGTCGGCCCCGGTGACGATGGCGGCGGAGAGGAGGTTGGGGATGTTGAGGTAGCTCTGCCCGGAAGGGGGAGGCCCGATGCAGATGGCCTCGTCGGCCAGAAGCACAGGGAGGCTCTTCTCGTCGGCGGTGGAGTGGGCCACCACGGTCTTGATGCCCAGCTCCCTGGCCGCCCGGATGATCCTTAAGGCGATCTCCCCCCGGTTGGCGATCAGGACCTTCTTCATAGGGGCTGGATGAGGAAGAGGGGCTGGCCGTACTCCACGGGCTCCCCGTTTTCCACCAGGATCTTCCTGACGATGCCGGAGACCTCAGACTCAATCTCGTTCATGAGCTTCATGGCCTCAATGATGCAGAGGACCTGCCCCTTCTCCACCCGGTCCCCCTCCTTGACGTAAGGGGGGGCGTCGGGGGCGGGGGCCCGGTAGAAGGTGCCCACGATGGGGGCCCGGATCTCCACGCACCCCGGGCACTCGTCGGCCTTGGGGGCCTCGGGCGCAGGGGCCGCCTCCGCCGGGGCGGGGGCCGGAGCCGGCGCAGGGGCGGGGATGGGGGCCGGAGCCTGGGCGGGCACCGGGGCCGCCACCTGGGGCACGGCCACCATCTGGACCTCCCCACCCCGGCGCACGGTGAGCTTGTAGTCGGGGGTCTCCAGGGTGAGCTCGCTCACCCCGTGCTCCACCAGGGCCTGCAGGATCTGCTTTAGCTCCTTTGGCGTCATACCGCACCTCGTGGCATAAAGCTTACCCCAGGATTCCCTGAGGAAAAGCTTTGCACCCGGTCAAAAAACCCGGGCCTAGGCCCGGGTCAAGTACGCGCCCCACAGCGAAAGCCCCAAAAAGCGCCGAGGCTCAGGGGTGGGAAGAGCAAGGGGCAACCCCTTAGGCCCGGCCCACATACTCGCCGGTGCGGGTGTCCACCTTGATGACCTCCCCCGGCTCCACGAAGAGGGGCACCTGGACCACGGCCCCGGTCTCGAGGGTGGCGGGCTTGGAGCCCCCGGAAACCGTGTCCCCCCGCACCCCAGGGGGCGTGTCCACGATCTTCAGCTCCACCACCGTGGGCGGGGTGATCTTGAGGGGCCGCCCCTCGTACATGTCCCCCAGGACCGTCATCCCCTCCTTGAGGAAGCGGGCCGCCTCCACCCGCGCCTTGGGCACGTGGAACTGCTCGTAGGTCTCCAGGTCCATGAAGACCAGCTCATCCCCCTCGGGGTAAAGGTACTGGAGCTCCCGCGTCTCCACGTAGATGTCCTCCAGCTTCTCCCCCGAGTTGAAGGTGCGCTCCACCGTGGCCCCGGTCTCCAGGTTCTTGAACTTGGCCACCACCTTGGCCCCGCCACGGCCGATCTTCTGGTGCTGGTACTCCACGCACTCCCAAAGCCCGCCCTCCATCTTCACCTTGGTGCCCGGGCGCAGGTCGGTCACGCTGATCATGCTCTCTCCTCCTGGGGCTTCTCCAGGTCCAGGACCTGGGGCTTCAGCCCTAATAGGTCAATATACCGAAGATAATCCGCTTCCCCAAGCTCCCGGCCCGCCAGGGCCACGAGGAGGGCCTCCATCACGTTGGTGCCGAAGCTCCTACCCGAAAGCCTGGGGGTGGTGGTGATGAGGTACCTGGCCCCCCTGGCCCTCAAGAAGGCCACGTCCTCCTCGGTGGTGGTGTTGGTGAGGACGCTTTTCCCCCGCATGTCATCGGGCATGTGGCGCTTGAGGTAGTGCCAGTCCCCCGCCACCAGGTCCGCAAAGCGGTAGTAGCGGCTCCGCCAGTCCACCACCCGCGCCTCCTGCTTCTCCCCCGTGGGGTAGAGGAGGCCGAAGGGAAGCTTGGTCAAAACGGGAAGCAGGAGGTAGGCCAGCTTCTGCAGCAAAGAAAGCCGGTAGAGGGGGATGGGAAGCCCCAGGGCGAAGATGAAGTCCCCGTAGAGGACCCGGGCTCCCACCTCGTCCAGGGCCTCGGCCAGGCCGAAGCGGTCCACGGCGGAGGGAAGAAGCACCTTGGTCTTTTTCCAGTCAAAGAGGGTGGAGAGCTCGTACACGGCCCGGCGCTCCAGGGTGTGCTTGAGGCCCGAGCCGTCCACCACCGGGGTCTTCTTGGCGGCCTCCTTGAGCTTTTGGGCGTCCCGGATCACGTAGCGGCGCCCTCCCGCCACCAAATAGAGGTCTATGCCCCCCAGGCCGATGGCGTCCACCTTGCCGTCCAGCTCCCGGATGAGGCAGATGGCCCCCTGGAAGTCCCCGTCCGTGCCCCGCCTTTCCAGCACCACCTTCTCCCCCAGGACCTCCACCTCGGCCACGGAGTCCCGGCGGCTACTCCCCAGGGAAACGGAGACCACGCGCTTGGCCACGGGGGGCTATTCTACCCGGGAAAGGAGGGCCAGGAGAAGAAGGAGGAAGGCGAGGACGAAGAAGGGCCAGGTGCGCCTGGCCCCCACAAGCCGGGCCAGGGCGCCGAAGACGGCGGCCCCGAAGGCCAGGGCCAGGAAGAGGGCGGTCAGGTTTTCCAAGAAGGCCTTCACGCCGCCAGTCTAGCGCAGGACTCGGCGCAAAAAGGCGAGGGCCCGTTCCCGGAAAACCCGGTCCGCCTCACCCCGGAAGAGGTGCCCCGCGGGGTAAGCCAAGCACGCCACCGGCTTACCCAAGTCCTTGAGCCTCCGGCAGAGGGCGAAGCTCCACTCAGGAGGCACCTGGGCGTCCTTTGTGCCGTGGTGGACGCTGTAGGGCACGGAAAGCTCCTCCAGGTAGGTCCAGGGGGAAGCCGCTTTGAGGACCTCCTCGGGCAGGGTGAAGAGCTCCCCGCCCCGCCTCCCCTGGGACCAGTAGCGGATCCTCTCCAGGTTCAGCCGCTCGTCGCCGCTCATGCTGGCGTAGAGGACCACCCCCTTCAGCCTGGAGTCCACTAGGCTCACCACCTGGGCCACGCCGCCCCCCATGGAGTGGCCGAAGAGGGCGATCCTGGCGGGGTCGGCCTGGGGGAAGGCCCCTTTTCGCACCTCGGCCAGCAGGTTCAGGACGTCCACGGCGTAAGGGTGGCGCAGACCGCTGGCGGGAGATCCTTCTGAGGGCGGATGGCCCCGGTAGTTGGGGTGGAGGACCAAAAACCCCCTTTCGGCCAGGAAGTCGGCGTAGGGGGTGGTGTAGGCCAGGAGGCGGTACCGGGAGGGCTCCACGTAGCCGTGGAGGACCACCGCCACCGGGAAGGGCCCCCGCCCCTTGGGCAGGTTGGCGAAGCCGTGGACGCGAAGGCCGTCCGAAAGGTGGGAGAACTGGACCCGGGTGAAGCCCGGCCTTTCCTCCAGGACCCGTTCCACCCGGAAGCCCCCTTCCCCGTAGACCCTTTTCCGGAGCTCGGGAATGGTGAGGACCTGGGCCTGGGTGGGAAGGGCGAGGCCCAGAAGAACCCCAAGCCAAAGCATGCCCTGAGGCTATAGGAGGGAAGGCGGGCCGAATGTGGCTAAAGGGGGGAAAGCCAGCCCGCCTGGAGCCCTTTTAGGCCGATGGCGTGGTAAACCAGCTGGGCGGCGGTCATCTCGGCGTGGAACTGGCCGTTTGGGGAAAGCTCCACGAAGTCCATGCCCACCACCTCCTTTTCCTGGAAGACGGCCTCGAGGAGGTCCACCACCTGGCGGTAGGAAAGGCCACCGGGCAGGGGCGTGCCCACGCTGGGCATGAAGGCGGGGTCCAGGGCGTCAAAGTCCAGGGAGATGTAGACCCGCCTGCCCAAAGCGGCGAGGATGGCCTTCAGGGGAAGCCCCTCCCGGTGGATCTGGTGGGCGGGGAAGAGGCCCACGCCCTTTTCCCGGGCCAGGCTTAGCGAGTCCTGGTCCATGGCCCGGATGCCCACCTGCACCAGGGGAAAGCCCTCCTGGAGGAGGCGGTAGAAGGGGGAGGCGTGGGAGTAGACCGAGCCCTGCCACTCGGGGTAGAGGTCGGCGTGGGCGTCAATGTGGAGAATGGAAAACTCCCCCAAAGCCTCCCGGTGGGCCATGACCAGGGGGTGGGTGATGGAGTGGTCCCCCCCCAGGGCCACCACGAACTTCCCCGCCAGGAGGTGCGCCAAGGCTGCCTCCCGGATAAAAAGGTGGCTCTTCTCGGCGCTTCCGGCCACGAAGGGCACGGGCTCCGCCGCATAGATGCCCACCTCCTCCGGGGCCACACCGAGCTCCAGGAGGAAGGGCTCCAGCTCCCGGCTGGCCAGGAGGATGGCCTCGGGGCCCCGCCTGGCCCCCGGCAGAAAGGAAAGGGAAAGGTCGTAGGGCACGGGCAGGACCACCACCCGGGCCTCCTGGTAAGGGACGTCGCGCTCGCCGAAGATGAGGCGCATAGCGCCAAGAGGATACTTTATACCCTTGTTCCCTGTTTCCTTCGCCCCACCGTGCCGGGTAACTTCCCCAGGAACCTTTTGCCGGGGCCCCCATGCTGGCGCAAGCCAGCATGGGGTGGTATTAAACGCCGAAGAAGCGCTCCAGAAGGCGAAGGATGGCCAGGGTGCCCCGCTCAAAGTCCCGGATGCGGATGTGCTCGTTGGGACTATGGACCCGGCTCCCCGGGTAGCCCACGCCGAGGCCCACGGCCGGGGCCTTCAGGTGGTGGAGGAAGGGGTGCATGGGCCCCGAGCCCGCCATGTTGGGGTAGAGGACGGCCTTCTCCCCAAAGGCCTCCTCCAAAGCCGCCTTGGCCAAACCCACGAAGGGGTGGGCCAGGTCCGAGCGGGCCGGGCGCTCCCCCTTCTCCAGGACCACCACCTCCACGTCGTGGAGGCCCCGGGCCTCGAGGTGGGCCTTAAGCAGCCCCGGGATCTCCTCCGGGTCCTGGTCCGGCACCAGGCGGAAGTCCAGCTTGGCCACGGCCTCGGCGGGGAGGACGGTCTTGGAACCGGGCCCCCCGTAGCCCGAGTGGAAGCCGTTAAAGTTCACGCAGGGCTCGGCGTAGAGGCGCTGGTGGAACTCCAGGTTCCTGGCCCCGCCCAGAAAGTCCCTCACCCCAAAGGCCTCCTTGAGGGCTTCGGACTCGTCGGGAATGGAGGCCAGAACCTCCACCTCCGGCGGGGTGAGGGGGCGGACTCGGTCGTAGAAGCCCGGGATCAGGACCCTTCCCTCCTCGTCCCTCAGGGAGGCCAGGGCCAGGGAGAGGCGGTAGATGGGGTTTTCCACCACGGCCCCGTAGGAGGAGTGGAGGTCAAAGGCCGCCGTCCGCACCCGAAGCTCCAGGGCCACGATGCCCTTCAGGCCGGCGTAGAGGTAGGGCCGCCCCTTAGCGTCCACGCCCCCCGCCTCCCAGAGGATGGCCTCGGCCTGGAGGAGGTCCCGCTTATCGGCCACATAGTCGGCGAGGTGCGGGCTACCCACCTCCTCCTCCCCCTCCACCACGAACTTGACCCGGGGCAGGAAGCCGTGCTTTTCCCGGAAAAGCCCGAGGGCCACGACCCGGGCCACCAGCTCCCCCTTGTCGTCGTGGGCCCCCCGGCCGTACCAGGCCCCGTCCCGCTCCACCAGGGTGAAGGGGTCCGTTTCCCACAGGTCCAGGGGGTCCGGGGGCTGGACGTCGTAGTGGTTGTAAAAGAGCAGGGCCCTCTCCCCTACCCCGCCCTCGGCGTAGACCACCGGGGGGCCATACCCCTCGTGCAAAGAGGCGGAAAGCCCCAGGCCCCTAAGGACCTCGGCCACCTTCTCCGCGCCCTCCCTAAGGGCCCGCCCCTCGGCGCTCACCGTGGGCAGGGCGATGAGCTCCGCCAAAAGCGCCTTGGCCTCCTCCAAAAAGCCCTCCATGGTAGACTGAGCATACTATGGTGGAACCCTCCCTGGTCCTTTACGGGGCCCTCTACGAGCGGGCCATGGGGGTCTTGGAAGAGGCCCTCCGGGAAACCGGAGCCCGCTACGCCCTCCTCATAGACCGCAAGGGCTTCGTCCTGGCCCACAAGGAGGCCCTCTGGGCCCCCAAGCCCCCGCCTCTGGACTCCCTGGCCACCCTGGTGGCGGGCAACGCCGCCGCCACCCAGGCCCTGGCCAAGCTCCTGGGGGAAGCCCGCTTCCAGGAGGTGGTGCACCAGGGCGAACGCATGGGCCTCTACGTGGACGAGGCCGGGGAGCACGCCCTCCTCCTCCTGGTCTTTGACGAGAACGCCCCCTTGGGCAAGGTCAAGCTCCACGGCAAGCGGGCGGCGGAGACCCTGGCCAGGATCGCCGAGGAGGCCATAGCCAACCCGCCCAAGCTCAACCTGGACACGGAGTACCGGGAAGGGGCCAAGGCCCTTCTGGACGAGCTTTTCGGCAACTAGCATGAGCACCATCAACTTCGCCAACCGCGAGATCAACTTCAAGATCGTCTACTACGGCCCCGGGCTTTCGGGGAAGACCACCAACCTCAAGTGGATTTACGGCAGGATCCCTGAGGGGCGCAAGGGAGAGATGGTCTCCCTGGCCACCGAGGACGAGCGCACCCTCTTCTTTGACTTCCTGCCTTTGGACCTGGGGGAGGTGAAGGGCTTCAAGACCCGCTTCCACCTCTACACCGTCCCCGGCCAGGTCTTTTACAACGCCAGCCGCAAGCTCATCCTTAGGGGTGTGGACGGCATCGTCTTCGTGGCCGACTCGGCCCCCAACCGCCTCCGGGCCAACGCCGAGAGCATGCGCAACATGCGGGAAAACCTGGCGGAGTACGGCCTCAAGGTGGAAGACCTCCCGGTGGTGCTCCAGGTCAACAAGCGGGACCTGCCCGACGCTCTACCCGTGGACATGGTGCGGGCCGTGGTGGACCCCGCGGGGCGCTTCCCCGTCTTTGAGGCGGTGGCCACCGAGGGCAAGGGGGTCTTTGAGACCTTGAAGGAGGTGAGCCGGCTGGTTCTGGCCCGGGTGGGGAGCGCCACCTGAGGGGCCTTTTGGGGGCGGGGGCCTCGAGGCCCCCGCTTTCCCTTTTGCAAGGGACAAATGTCCTACCCTACCCGGGTATCCGGCAGGGACAAATGTACTTTGCGCCCAGGCCCAGCTTTAGCTACCATGGGCCCCGTATACGGCAACCGGCCGTAAGGGAGGAAGGGTATGGAGGAAAAACCGGTGGGAGCCATGGGCGTGATCGTGGTGCTGACCCTGACCATCCTGATCTTCTGGCTCGGGGTCTACGCGCTCTTCTTCGCAAGGGGGTAGGGTATGGTGGACGAGCACAAGTACCACAAGACGATCCTGGCCTACGAGAAGGGCTGGCTGGCCTTTTCCCTGGTCATGGTGGTGATCTTCATCGCCCTCATCGCCTACACCCTGGCCACCCACACCAGCGGGGTCATCCCGGCGGGCTGGCTGGAGCGCGTGGACCCCACCAGGGTCCGGACCGAAGGCCCCTGGGCGGACCCCGCCAAGGCCGTGGTGCAGACGGGGCCCAACCAGTACACCGTCTACGCCCTGGCCTTCGCCTTCGGGTACCAGCCCAACCCCATTGAGGTGCCCAAGGGCGCGGAGATCGTCTTCAAGGTCACCAGCCCGGACGTGATCCACGGCTTCCACGTGGAGGGCACCAACATCAACGTGGAGGTCCTCCCCGGCGAGGTCTCCACCGTGCGCTACACCTTTAAAAAACCTGGGGAGTACCGGATCATCTGCAACCAGTACTGCGGTCTCGGCCACCAGAACATGTTCGGCAAGATCGTGGTGAAGGAGTGAGCCATGGCGGTGCGCAGCAGCGACATTAGCCGGATCTACGAGGCCTACCCCGAGAAGAAGGCCACCCTCTACTTCCTGGTCCTGGGCTTTATCGCCGTCATCGTGGGAAGCCTCTTCGGCCCCTTCCAGGCCCTGAACTACGGGAACGTGGATGCCTACCCGCTCCTCAAGCGCCTTCTCCCCTTCGTCCAGTCCTACTACCAGGGCCTCACCCTGCACGGGGTTCTGAACGCCATCGTGTTCACCCAGCTCTTCGCCCAGGCCATTATGGTCTACCTGCCCGCCCGGGAGCTCAACATGCGGCCCAACATGGGGCTCATGTGGCTCTCCTGGTGGATGGCCTTCATCGGCCTCCTCGTGGCGGCCCTTCCCCTCCTCGCCAACGAGGCCACCGTTCTCTACACCTTCTACCCGCCCCTTCAGGGCCACTGGGCCTTCTACGTGGGGGCGAGCCTCTTCGTCCTCTCCACCTGGGTGAGCATCTACCTGGTCCTGGACCTGTGGCGGCGCTGGAAGGCAGAGAACCCCGGCAAGACCACGCCCCTCGTCACCTATATGGCCGTGGTCTTCTGGCTCATGTGGTTCATCGCCTCCATCGGCCTGGTACTGGAGGCGGTGCTCTTCCTGATCCCCTGGTCCTTGGGCCTCATCAAGGGGGTTGACCCCCTGGTGGCCCGGACCCTCTTCTGGTGGACGGGGCACCCCATCGTCTACTTCTGGCTCCTCCCCGCCTACGCCATCCTCTACACCATCCTGCCCAAGCAGGCGGGAGGCAAGCTGGTCTCTGACCCTATGGCCAGGCTGGCCTTCCTCCTCTTCCTCCTCCTCTCCACCCCCGTGGGGTTCCACCACCAGTTCGCCGACCCCGGCATTGACCCCACCTGGAAGATGATCCACTCCGTCCTCACCATGTTCGTGGCCGTCCCCAGCCTGATGACGGCCTTCACCGTGGCCGCCAGCCTGGAGCTGGCCGGGCGGATGCGGGGCGGGAAGGGCCTTTTTGGCTGGATTAAGGCCCTGCCCTGGGACAACCCCGCCTTTGTGGCCCCGGTGCTGGGCCTCCTCGGCTTCATCCCTGGGGGGGCCGGGGGCATGGTGAACGCCAGCTTCACCCTGGACTACGTGGTCCACAACACCGTCTGGATTCCCGGGCACTTCCACCTGCAGGTGGCCAGCCTGGTCACCCTCACCGGCATGGGCTCCCTGTGGTGGCTGATCCCCAACCTCACCGGCAAGCCCATCTCCGACGCCCAGAGGCGGCTGGGCCTGGCCGTGGTCTGGCTCTGGTTCATCGGCATGATGCTGATGGCCATCGGCCTCCACTGGTCCGGCCTTTACGGCGTGCCCAGGCGGGCCTACATTGCCCAGGTGCCGGACGCCTACCCCCAGGCCGCGGTGCCCATGGTCTTCAACATCCTGGCGGGGATCGTTCTCCTGGTGGCCCTGATCCTCTTTATCTACGGCCTCTTCAGCGTCCTCCTCGGCAAGGAGCGGAAGCCCGAGCTGGCCGAGGCCCCGGTGCCCTTCGCCGAGGTCATCTCCGGCCCCGAGGACCGGAGGCTGGTCCAGGCCATGGACCGCATCGGCTTCTGGTTCGCCGTGGCGGTGGTCCTGGTCCTCCTGGCCTACGGCCCCACCCTGGTCCAGCTCTTCAGCAACCTGAACCCCGTGCCCGGGATGCGGCTTTGGTAAAGGGATGCGCCTCGAGGGCCAGGGACCCCTGGCCCTTGAGCTTTTTGCCGCCATGAAGGAAACTGACCCCGTGGGCTTTGTGCCGGGCCCGGGCCTTCCCTGGATCGCTGGCCTCTCCGTCCTTCCCTTCTTCCTCCAGTTCCTGGGCCTGGGGCTTTCCGAAAGGCTGGGCCAGGGGCTGTGCGGGAGCGCCCTGGGCATCTCCGAGGCCGAGGCCGTGCGCTATGGCCTGGTGTCGGAGTACTACTTCTACGGCCAGCTCTTCCTGATCCTCCTGAGCCTCAAGGTCACCTACGCCCTGGCCCTCATGGCCCTCCGCTTCATGTACCCGGACCGGGACCCGCCCTTCGCCCCCCTGGTCTGGCGCCTGGGGGTGGGCCTCTCCCTCACCCTCCTTCTCCTCTTCCTCCTCACCCGCACCCTTCCCCTTCCCTTCTCCACCCCTTTGGGCCCTGCCCTCCTCGCCCCCGCTCCCCTGGACCCCCTTTCCCTCATCATGGTCCTTCCCGAGCCCCTTCTCCTCTGGCTTTTCTGGAGGTACCGCCCGTGAAGCTTCCTCCCCTTGTCTACCTCCTCGGCTTGGTCAGCTTCCTCATGGACGTGGCCAGCGAGATGGCCTACCCCCTCCTTCCCCTCTTCCTGGCCAGCCTCGGGGCCACCCCCACGGCCATCGGCCTGGTGGAGGGCGTGGCCGAGGCCACGGCAAGCCTCTTCAAGGTGGTGGGGGGAAGGCTCTCCGACCGCATAGGCAGGAGGCGGCCCTTCCTCCTTCTGGGCTACGGCCTCCCCGCCCTCTTCCGCCCCATCCTGGCCCTGGCGCAAAGCCCCTGGCACGTCCTCCTCTACCGCTTCCTGGACCGGACGGGCAAAGGGCTAAGAACCGCTCCCCGGGACGCCCTCATCGCCGAGAGCGTCTCCCAGGAGGCCCTGGGCCGGGCCTACGGCCTCCACCGGGGCCTGGACACCCTGGGGGCCACCCTGGGCCCCTTCCTGGCCTTTTTGCTCCTGCCCCTTTTGGGCGTGCGGGGGGTCTTCTGGCTCTCCGCCCTTCCCGCCCTTATGGCGGCCCTCATTCTCCTTTTTCTAAGGGAGTCGCCCAAGCCCCCCAGGCCCTTGCCCCCCTTGCGCCTTTCCCGCATGGGCCGGGGCTACCGCCGCTTCCTTTTGGTCTCCGGGGTCTTCACCCTGGCCCTCTCCTCCAACGCCTTCCTCCTCCTTCGCCTAAAGGACTTGGGCCTCTCCGAAGGGCAGGTGACCCTGGCCTACACCCTTTACAACCTGGCCTACGCCCTTTTGGCCTACCCCTTCGGTAGCCTCGCGGACCGGGTGGGCCTGAGGCGGGTGGTGGCCCTGGGGTTTGGCCTTTACGCCCTGGTCTACCTGGGCTTCGCCCTGGCCGCCTCGGCCGGCCTGGGGGTGGCCTTCCTCCTCCTTTACGCCCTTTACTCCGCCGCCTTTGAGGGCTCAAGCCGGGCCTATCTGGCCACCTTGGTCCCGCCGGGGGAAAAGGCCAGCGCCATCGGCCTTTACCACACCCTCATGGGCCTCCTCCTCCTGCCCGCAAGCCTCCTCTTCGGCCTCCTCTGGCAGGCCCTGGGGGCCCGGGCGGCCTTTTTGGCGGGGGCGGGGCTGGCCCTTTTGGCCCTCGGCCTCTTCCTCGTTGACGAAAGGAGGCGGCCCCCCTATCCTGAGGGAGGCCCTTAGGGCCTTTGAGGAGGAAGGGGCAAGAAGCGCCTTCCCCCCTGACGGAGGAAAAGATGCCCATCACCAAGGAAGAGAAGCAGAAGGTCATGGAGGAGTTCGCCCGCTTCCCGGGCGACACCGGTAGCACCGAGGTGCAGGTGGCCCTGCTCACCCTGCGCATCAACCGCCTTTCCGAGCACCTCAAGGCGCACAAGCACGACCACCACTCCCACCGGGGCCTCTTGATGCTGGTGGGAAAGCGGCGGAGGCTTCTCCGCTACCTGGAACGCGAGGACCCGGAGAGGTACCAGGCCCTGGTTGAGAAGTTGGGGCTCAGGAAGTAAGCTGGGGCTTAGGTCGGGGGCGGGGCCTTAGGGCTCCGCCTTTCCCTTGAGGGATGCCATGCCAGAAGCCACACCCAACACCCCACCCAGTTGCCGCTACGAGACGGAGATCGCCGGCAGGACGCTGGTCCTGGAGACCGGCAAGTACGCCAAGCAGGCCTCGGGTTCGGTCCTGGTGCGCTACGGGGACACCGTGGTCCTGGCCACGGCCCAGGCCTCGGACGAGCCCATAGAGGCGGACTTCCTGCCCCTCACGGTGGAGTTTGAGGAGAGGCACTACGCCGTGGGCAAGATCCCGGGGAGCTTCATGCGCCGGGAGGGCCGTCCCGGGGAGAAGGCCATCCTCTCCGCCCGGATGACGGACCGGCCCATCCGTCCCCTCTTCCCCAAGGGCTTCCGCCACGAGGTGCAGGTCATCGTCACCGTCCTCTCCGCCGACCAGAAGAACCCGCCCGACATCCTGGGGCCCATAGCGGCCAGCGCCGCCCTCATGCTCTCCGACATCCCCTGGGAGGGGCCGGTGGCCTCGGTGCGGGTGGGCCTCCTGGGGGGCCAGCTGGTCCTGAACCCCACGCTTCAAGAGCTGGAAGAAAGCGCCTTGGACCTGGTGGTGGCGGGGAGCCGGGACGCCATCCTCATGGTGGAGGCCGGGGCCCAGGAGGTGGACGAGGAGACCCTGGTCCAGGCCCTGGAGTTCGCCCACCGGGAGATGCAGCCCATCCTGGACCTCCAGGAGCGGATGGCCCGGGAGCTGGGCAAGCCCAAGATGGCCTGGACCCCGCCGGAAACCCTCCCGGAGGAGGAGAAGGAAGCCCTCTACCGCCTGGCCCTGGAAAAGGGGCTCTCCCAGGTGCTCCAGACCGCCAGCAAGGGGGAAAGGAGCCGGGCCCTTTCGGCCTTTGCCGAGAGCCTCATCCTCGAGGCCCTGCCCAGGCTGGAAGACGGCGCCCCTGACGAGAGCAAAAGGCCTCTTTACGAGAGCGCCTTTGACGAGATCGTGCGCCGGGAGCTGAGGCGGCTCGTCTTGGAGGAGGGCAAGCGGGCGGACGGCCGCGGGCCCAAGGACCTGAGGCCCATCTGGATTGAGGTGGACGTGCTACCCAGGGCCCACGGCTCCGCCGTCTTCACCCGGGGGGAGACCCAGGTCCTGGGCACGGTGACCCTGGGCACGGGCCGCGACGAGCAGATCCTTGACGACCTGGGCATTGACGAGACCGACCCCTTCCTGGTCCACTACAACTTCCCCCCCTTCTCCACCGGGGAGGTCAGGCGCCTCAGAGGGGTGTCCCGCCGGGAGGTGGGCCACGGCAACCTGGCCAAGCGGGCCCTGAGGGCGGTCCTCCCCCCCCAGGAAGCCTTCCCCTACACCATCCGGGTGGTGGGGGACGTCCTGGAGTCCAACGGCAGTAGCTCCATGGCCACGGTCTGCGCCGGGAGCCTGGCCCTCATGGACGCCGGGGTGCCCGTCAAGGCCCCGGTGGCCGGGGTGGCCATGGGCCTGGTGTGGGAGAACGAGAAGGCCGTGATCCTCACCGACATCCTGGGGCTGGAAGACGCCCTGGGGGACATGGACTTCAAGGTGGCGGGAACCCGCCAGGGGGTCACCGCCCTGCAGATGGACAACAAGGTGGGCGGCCTCCCCCGGGAGGTCCTGAAGGAAGCCCTCCTCCAGGCCCGGGAGGCCAGGCTGAAGATCCTGGACCTCATGGAGATGGTCCTCCCCGCCCCCCGCCCCTCCCTCAAGCCCTTCGCCCCCCGCATCCTCAGCCTCAAGGTGCCGGTGGAGAAGATCGGGATCGTCATCGGCCCTGGGGGCAAGAACGTCCGGGCCCTGGAGGAGCTGGGCGTGGAGGTGGACATAGAGGAGGACGGCACCATCCGCATCTACTCCAGCGACATGGAGAAGGCGGAGAAGGCCAAGGCCCGCATAGAGGAGCTCACCCGCGAGGCCAAGGTGGGGGAGATCTACGAGGGCACCGTCACCAAGATCACCCCCTTCGGGGCTTTCATCAGCCTCTTCCCGGGCACGGAAGGGCTTCTCCACATCAGCCAGATCGCCCCGGGCCGGGTGAAGCGGGTGGAGGACCACCTCAAGGTGGGGGACGTGATCAAGGTCAAGGTCCAGCGCATAGACGAGAAGGGCAAGATTGACCTGATCCGCCCCGAGCTGGAAGGCAAGATTCCCCCGAGGCGGCGCTAGCCTCCGAGGGGGGTTAGGCGATCCCGGCCCGTCCGGGAAAAAGGAGGCATATGGAAACCCCAGGGAGGAAACCGAGGCGGAGGAGGCGCAGGCGCCCCCAGGAGGGGGCTTCTCTGCCCCAAGGGGCTTCAGACCCGGTGGAGATCATCCCCTTAGGGGGGATGGGGGAGATCGGCAAGAACATCACCGTCTTCCGCTACCGGGACGAGATGTTCGTCCTGGACGGAGGCCTGGCCTTCCCCGAGGAGGGGATGCCGGGGGTAGACCTCCTCATCCCCCGGGTGGACTTCCTCATAGAAAACCGCCACCGCATCAAGGCCTGGGTGCTCACCCACGGCCACGAGGACCACATCGGGGGGCTTCCCTTCATCCTGCCCATGGTATTCGGCAAGGAGAGCCAGGTGCCCATCTACGGCGCCAGGCTCACCCTGGGGCTTTTAAAGGGCAAGCTGGAGGAGTTCGGCCTGAGGCCCGGGAGCTTCAACCTGAAGGAGATCTCCCCCGACGACCGCCTCCAGGTGGGGCGGTACTTCACCCTGGACCTCTTCCGCATGACCCATTCCATCCCCGACAACTCGGGGCTGGTGATCCGCACCCCCATCGGCACCATCGTCCACACCGGGGACTTCAAGCTGGACGCCACCCCCATTGACGGCAAGGTCTCCCACCTGGCCAAGGTGGCCCAGGCGGGGGCCGAGGGGGTTTTGCTCCTCATCGCCGACTCCACCAACGCCGAAAGGCCCGGCTACACCCCCAGCGAGATGGAGATCGCCAAGGAGCTGGACCGGGTGATCGGCCGTGCCCCGGGAAGGGTCTTCGTGACCACCTTCGCCAGCCACATCCACCGCATCCAGTCGGTGATCTGGGCCGCGGAGAAGTACGGGCGGAAGGTGGCCATGGAGGGGCGGAGCATGGTCAAGTTCAGCCGCATCGCCATGGAGCTGGGCTACCTGAAGGTGAAGGACCGCCTCTACGCCCTCGAGGAGGTCATGGACCTCCCCGACCACCAGGTCCTGATCCTGGCCACGGGAAGCCAGGGCCAGCCCATGTCGGTCCTCCACCGGCTGGCCTTTGAGGGGCACTCCCGGATGGCCATCAAGCCCGGCGACACGGTGATCCTCTCCTCCAGCCCCATCCCCGGCAACGAGGAGGCGGTGAACCGGGTCATCAACCGCCTCTACGCCCTGGGGGCCTACGTCCTCTACCCCCCCACCTACAAGGTCCACGCCTCGGGCCACGCCTCCCAGGAGGAGCTCAAGCTGATCCTGAACCTCACCACGCCCAGGTTCTTCCTGCCCTGGCACGGGGAGGTGCGCCACCAGACCAACTTCAAGTGGCTGGCGGAGAGCATGAGCCGCCCCCCGGAGAAGACCCTGATCGGGGAAAACGGGGCCATCTACCGCCTCACGCCCCACACCTTTGAGAAGGTGGGCACCGTGCCCCACGGGGTCCTTTACGTGGACGGCCTAGGGGTGGGGGACATCACCGAGGAGATCCTGGCCGACCGCCGCCACATGGCCGAGGAGGGCCTGGTGGTCATCACCGCCCTGGCGGGGGAAGACCCGGTGGTGGAGGTGGTCTCCCGGGGCTTCGTGAAGGCCGGGGAGAAGCTTCTTGGCGAGGTGCGGCGGATGGCCCTCGAGGCCCTCCTGGCCGGCATCCGGGAAAAGAAGCCCTTAGAGCGCATCCGGGACGACATCTACTACCCGGTGAAAAAGTTCCTGAAGAAGGCCACAGGCCGGGACCCCATGATCCTGCCGGTGGTCATAGAGGGGTGAGGCGTGTACCGGAACCTACTTTTACCCACCGACGGCAGCGAGGCGGCGGAGGCGGGACTTCAGGAGGGCCTCAGGCTGGCCAAAGCGCTGAAAGCCAGGGTGGCCTTCCTCTATGCCCTGGAGCCCCTAGGGCCCAAGCTCCTCCTGGGCCCCGAGACCCTTCCCTACTACCGGGAACTGGTGGAGGACCTGCGCCGGGAGGGCCTGGCCGCTTTGGACCGGGCTACCCGGATGGCGGAGGAGCTCACGGTCCCCTTTGATACCCTTTTATGCTAATGCCTTCGTCCTAGGCCACCAGTGGAAGAGGGTGTGCCGCCTGAGGGTCTCGGGGTCCTGGGCAAGGACGCGGCACCGCTCGGCCACCACCTCCATCATCTCCTCCAGGTCGTGAAAGTACCGGTTCGCCACCGCCTCGTTCACCAGGGGCCACACCCGCTCCACGGG
>Ga0209670_100300_pt1 | contig 31528 bp, 36 predicted proteins | sample PerSpoBPS_BMetaG_FD_184741 | JGI IMG/M metagenome (GOLD analysis project Ga0209670, IMG submission 184741) | Thermal spring microbial communities from Yellowstone National Park, Wyoming, USA - Perpetual Spouter B (PS_B) MetaG (SPAdes) (version 3) | ecosystem: Environmental > Aquatic > Thermal...
CTATAAACTATTGAAATTTAATCTTAGAATAAATAAAATTAAGAATGCATATACTTTAAACATTGCAGTTTCAAACTATAATGGAGAGACTGGAATATTTATTCCTAAATTAAAAGGTAAAATAGCGACAGATGAAAGTAGGCTTGATAATAATATAAGTAGAATAAAAATAAAAGTTGTTAAATTAGATGATTTATTACTAAAAATTGGAAAAAATCCAGATGTAATAAAAATAGACGTAGAGGGCTCTGAGGTACAAGTACTTGAAGGTTTGCAAAAAACTTTAAGAAAAGGTGTCAAATGTTTAATGGTCGAAGTCCATTCAGAAGAAAATAAGTCCGAAGTTATAAGTTTCATTAAAAGTCTAGGATATAAAATCACCCAAGTTAGCAAATTTCTCATTTGTAAACATTAAAGTTATTTTATTTAGAATATCTAAGAAGAAATTGATAATTTACTAGCTTGTTCCTACCAATTTATTTAAATAACGAATATTTAAATCTCAGAAATTAAAGAAAAATATGAACATTTGGAAATAGTTAAAGATAGAAATCAAGATGCATTTGGTACAGGAATCATTCTTATTAAATAATTAACATTGTGTCGTATTTGCAGTAAAAAATAGTATACTTTTTACCTTACGATTTAAATTTTCCCAAGTAATATTACAGTCCCATAAAATTTGTAGCTTAATAACCACGCTATGCTCTCTATTTAAAATCATCACTCTATTAGTAGTATTGTGCTAAGCCTCTTTTAAACTATTTTTCGCGTATTCTCTTACGTAATATTTTTGTTTGTATTTTTATATTATTTTTATATATTTTAATTAGAGGGGTCTTAAATGCAGTCAATTGGTGAGAAAGTGCTAGAGGAGATAGGAGCAGACAAGAAGCTGAAGATGAGGCTTGCAGAGCTGATAATGTCTGAGCCGGATGTGAGGCTTTTTATTATAAATTCACTTTTTCCAAATGTAGCAACAAAAGAGGACGTAAAGGAACTTAGAAGCGAAATGACACAGTTAAGGAGAGAGATAGCAGAGTTAAGAGATGAGATGCATAGCAACTTTAAGTGGACTATAGGAGTCGTGTTAACGATATGGGGTGCAACCGTGATTCCAATTCTTCTTAGACTAATAGGAGCGATATGACCGCAAAATTGCTGAATGTAGTTTACCAATTTCTCTTCGATTTTGTGCGCAACTCAACAGTATTTCATAGGTTTTATTCCCCTGTAAGGCTTTTTCACTCATATATAAATTAGGTTAACACATGAGCTTCATCTGCCGTAAATTGGGATAAAATACTGCTCCCTTCTAATATACGTTCATTTCAAAATTTTTAAATACCAAATCTTTAGATCTCCGTCCTAAAGGGCATCTTTCTCTTATAACAAGTAAAACTTCATATACTCTTTTACTCTATAGATTATTTAGGGACTGTAGTATGACTAAGAAGATAAAGACAAGCATAGTTATTGATAAAGATTTATGGGATAGATTCAAGACCAAAATTGTAGGAGAAAAAGGCTTAAAAGGACTTAGCAAAGCTGTTGAAGAAGCTATAGAAGAAAAGCTTTGTGAAGATTTGATAGTAGAAGCTCTTGAAGGATTGCTAGGTTCTGAGAAAACTCCTTTAGCAATAACCCCAGTTGAACCCGCAACGAAAACAGATGCAGGAAAAGTTGTGAGGGAGCTTAGAGACTCTAGGTTTTAAAGGTGCTGGTTTATCTAGACACTAGCGCAATTATTAAACGTTATGTTAGAGAGTCAGGAAGTGAGTTAATTAATGAAATATATGAGAAAGCGCTCAGTGGAAATGTGCTATTATCGTTTTCTGTTTGGAACATTGGTGAAGTGCTGGGTGTTCTAGATAAATATCGTAGAAGGCGATGGCTAGATGATGAAAACTATTTAAAAGCAAGGGTTCAGTTTTTAGGTGAAACGCTCAGATTTATAAAGTTGAGGCTCATAAAGGTGATTCCTGTAAGTACAGGCCTTCTTAAACAATCGTGGAGTTTGATAGAAAAATATCATATTTATCAAGCTGATGCATTACAATTACTTTCCGCTAAACATGTAAATTCGGAGAGATTCTATACTGCAGATGTTTCTCTTCATGAAATAGCATTAAAGGAGAATTTAAAAAGCGAGTATTTGGGTTAAATCTTAGAATTTCGCTAACATTCATGCCCTAAATATAGTCCATAAACAATCTATTCTGTGTTTTGTTCCCCAATTTATCTTCACGTGTTTTGAAAACGAGTGCTAATTGTAGCTTAATTCATGTTAGCATTTTAATTTGCTGATTGAGTAATAATTTCTGACATCTCGGCTGAGATAGGTTGCTTGTTAATCAAATCGTAAATCGTCAAAATAGGTAATGTATATCTATTAAAATCTCAATTGCACCTCCAGGAAAACCAAGAGACGGTTTTACGATTCCTGTATATTTTATATGTCTCGGATCAACATCTGCTAATCTAAGGCCTCCTATTCTAAAAAGCTCAGTTTTCCTGATAGCTAATAGATTGCTTGCAATTAAAGGATCATCTGTTAATAAGGTAGTCAAATAAGTTCCACGTGGATTAATAGTAGAGTAGACAACGTCATTTTTTAAAATGAAACATAATTCCTTCTTGTCAACATATCTAAAAGATAACCCGAATCATATACAAATAGCATGATGATAACATGATAAAGGTGTATACGAAAACTATATATACGAATATTGCGTATACATAATTATGTCAGATGTGTTAAGCGTTAGAGTAAATAAAGAGCTGAAGAAGAAAGCTAAGGAATTAGGAATCAATATCAGAGAGGTTGTGGAAAAAGCTTTAGAAAATGCGATAAAAGAAAAGGAAAAAGAAGAAATTAAAGGGATAGCTATGAAAATCAAAGAATTGATGAAAGATGTGAGTGAAGAAGATTGGGTTAGAGCTGTTAGGGAAAGTAGAGATGAAAGATAAAAAATTTTTATTTGACGCTTCAGCTCTATATTCACTCTTAGATTACGTAGATAAAGTAGATGTGAGAAAAATTCATATACTTACTCTAACCTTTTATGAGGTAGGCAACGTTATATGGAAGGAGTATTATTTACATAAAAAGGTTAAAAACCCGATAAACCTTGCTGTGCTTTTTAACAAGTTTATGAGAAAGCTTAACATAGTGGAAGATCCTCCTATGGATGGTGTGATGAAAATTGCTACAGAAAAAGGTTTAACTTATTATGATGCATCTTACTCACATGTTGCAGAATCCTTAGGACTTGTTTTGGTTTCCAACGATAAGGAACTAATAAGAAAGGCTAATGCTATTTCGTTAAAAGATTTCATGAAACTTATATAAATAGAATTAATTTTTTAATAATTTATAAAATGATAGTTGTAATGAGTTAAAATTCAAAAATTTTTATTTTTAATTAGTTTTTAATTCATGAAAACTCTTTTTAAATATGTTAAAGTCTGTTATAATACCTTCTTTTTCAGTTTTATACGAATTTTTTCTTCTTAGCATTATTTGCGCTAAAGCATATATCGCAATGAAATCTTACAAAGAATTTCTCGGTGTATTAGTAGGAGACATTATTTTTGTGAAAGATATTTTAAAATTAAATCTTTACATCCTGGCGAGATTTTCTTTTTGTAATGTTGCAATGTTCGAGTTATTTGTTGAAATATTGAAGATGGCTTGTGGGTAAGAGTTTTAAGGAAAAATTCTACTGGCCGAATATGGTAACTTAAGCCCTATTAGGCTTTTACTATACAAATTCTCTAAAGGTCTTTGAGAATAAGGAACTTAACAAGTCCAAGATGCCAAGTTCAATCGTTCGACATAAAAGTTTATATTTACCCAAATAATTGGGTAATATGGTATTATGGCTGAAACCACATATTATAAGAATAAAATATACATTCCTCGTGCAGTACGGGAAAGTTTAGGACTTGTTGACGGTGATAGATTATACATAAAGGTTCTTGATAAAGGAGTAGCACAACTAATTTTGATACGTGGAAGCGAAGCTGGCAAGAGGGTTTTAGAAAAGATCAATAATCCTCCAAATCTTGGTAAGTTAAAAGGACGAATTACGAGGAGAGAAATTTATGAAAATATTGCTTGACACCAACATTCTCGTTCATGCATATAATAGAGCCTCTCCGCTTCACAGAAAAGCCTCAGATATTATTAGGAGAGCTTTACGCAGAGAAATCGAAGTATGCATTGCTCCTCAAATACTATATGAGTTCTTTGCTGTGGTCACAAATCCAAAGAGAGTAGAATATCCCCTTTCAGCAAATGAGGCCGCTGACATATGTCTAGATCTATGGGAATGTAGTGAGATTGAAAAAATAAACCCAACAACAGCCACGCCCCTAAAAGTTTTTAAGCTAATTAAGCAGTTAAAGTTGTCTGGAGGAGAAATTTTCGATTGTGTATTAGCTGTTACTGCTAATGAAAACAACATCAAAGAAATTTATACTGAAAACCTTGAAGACTTCAAGCACTACAACTTTCTTAAAGCTTCAAATCCTCTAGTTTGATTAAGTTAAACTAGCATTAAGAGCTGGATCCTTCCGAAGTCCGCTGAAAAGAAACTCCAATACATGAACTAACTTGAAAATAGCTAAAATCTCAACTATAACTTAATCCAATTTCTAAATTCTTTAAATAAAGTTGCTAATTTTCCATATTTATAAGAAATGCTAGCCTTTTAGTTTGAAGCAAAAATAAAGATTTATCATTAATTTTTTATATGTGGGAAATTAAGTGGAACTAATGGAGAAATATTATTTAGTTAAAGTTGACAAAAAAGGCAGAATTGTTATACCTAAAGAAATAAGGGATAAAATGAATATTCATGGTAAGGTTAAGATTATAGTGAAGAATAATGTTATAGAGATAAGACCGGTTTTAAAAAATCTTAATTATAGAGGAATTTTCAAAGTAAATTGGAACATATCAAAAGATGTGGATGAAATTTTGGAAGAAGCCTTGAAAGAACGAAGTAAAGCATGGTTAAAAGATATTTTGACGTGAATGTATTCGTATATTACCTAACCGATCATCCTGATTTTGCAGATAGGGCTGAACATTGTTTAATACGACTGAAGAAATCTATACTTCAGAAATAACTTTTTATCAGCTTATTATAATAATATCATACTTATCAAAGGAGGATCCTAGAGAGGTTATGAAAAAGATTGCTGTGGCCTTAGAGAATTTAAATGTTATATTTGTACATATAGAGCCTAACGAACTTATTGAAATTTATAATGTCTCAAGGAAATTCAATCTAGATTTTGAAGATTCTATTCATTTTTATTGTGCACTGAAGAACAACTGTGAAATAATAAGTAACGATGCAGATATGGAAAGAATAGGAGCTAGATCTAGAGATATCAAAAGTTTTTAAAATTATGTAATATTCTTAAGTTAATAAAAGCAAAAAATCATTTCTAATATTACAAAAAAATTTGATCAGTTTGATTTCAAAATAACTCCTAATTAATCAAATCTCTTAAGTTTACATAATATATAAAAAATCAAGTTGATAATAATCAAAGATACTCGAATTAGCCCAGAATACTTTTCAAAAGTTCCTTAATCTTCACAATTTTTAGATGCTATGATGATATTATTGAATTCATGCGATATAAAACCCATACTCAGAATTTATCTTATTAAATCAAAAAACTTTCTATGAGAATTGTATGCCTCCAAGAGATGTCATATATGCTATAGAGGATGTTAAAAGTTCGTTGAAAGAATAAGAAGCTTCTTTAATGAATACTAATTAACCAATTTGTGCCATTAATTAGTAGGAAAATTAAGAAAAGTATTAATATTGCTAGAAAAATAATTTAAACCTAAATATCAGCAGTATTAATTGTATAACTTATGGTGAAACTAAGGCTTAAAGTTGGACCCAAAGGACAGATAATCATACCGAAGAGTTTGCGTGAGAAATATAAGATCAGAGAAAATGATTATGTTTTTATCGAACTAAGAGATAAGGAACTTGTTATAACTAGAGCTCCGAGTATTGATGAAACTCTGGATTGGATAAAATTCAGAAGTAAAAGATTGAAGGCAAAACAAGCTTCCCTTGGAGAACTATCTGAAGTTGATCTGGAGGAGTTTGATGATGTTCCTTGATGCTGAGTTCCTCATATACTAAACTTTCCAATCAGGAAATCAGGCATAGCTCATATATTCATTTTAGAATGTCTTCTACATAGCATGAGATCTTCACAACTCCTTGTTGCAATTCTATCTTCTCTGGGCTTAAATTAAATCTAGATGATTTTTGTATATAAGTTAAGTTTCGATAAATTGAATAAGTGGAAAAGTTTAATTAGTTTTGGTGAAGGAATTTGAGGATTTATGGAGCATTGAAGATAAAAAGTTCTAAGGGCGAATTAATCGTAAAGGCGCTCTTCGATACAGGAGCATCTTTCACTGTTATAAGAAAAGATGTTGCTGAAAAAATTGGTCATATCCTTCCAACATATGTTAAAGAAGTTACTTTGGCTGATGGAAAGACGAAGTTGAGTGTGTTAGGCTACATCCCAATTTCTATGGTTCTTGAAGGTTCACCTATAGATGACATAGCTTATGTAATTGATGAATTAGCTGAGGAACTCATTATAGGAGTTAAGGTTATGGAGTTTTACGATATTAAGCTCGATCCTTCAACGAACAAAATAATTGTGGGTAAGAATTATAGTTCTTTTGAGCTTTATGCATATAATTAACGTGTTAACAGATCAGGCCGCTTTAGAATATACAAAGAAAGATTATATATTTGTTAAGCATCGTTTCAAAATTAAAAGAATTTCATGATACTGCAAGAGAAACAATAATACCTAAGACGATTGTCTCAGTTTATAGTATTATGCATAATAACTAAAGAATAATCTTGGTAGAAAAACGAGTAACAGAAAAAGGAATATAGACTTGGGGTACCCCAAGTAAACTTGGGGTAGGTAAGTTAGCTGTTTGATATAAGTCCTAAGGAAAGGAGAATTGATCTTTACGATTTCGAGAAAGAATTTGAAGAGTTAAAAAGGGCTTGAAAAACTCCCTACCTTTTTAATCAAGAGAAATGGAAGTGATAATACGTTAAAACTTTCATGAAAATCGTTAAATTCAAGCGAACCCGTAAGGAGCATTAGGTCTTCTGAAAAGCTTCAGATGTTACATCTTCAAAGAGATATTTACAAATTTGAGATGGAGTCCTAGGTATACTAGAGGATTGTAACGTTTAATTTTTTAAAATGTTTTTCATCGAATGTATAAATTTCGCTTATATTATTATTTCGCATTATTACGTAGGCTAACGCGTCATTAACGCTTACTTTTTCTCTGTTAGCGACTCTAACTGCTTCAATATAATCTTGTGTAGTCACATCTTTAACTATAATATTTTCGTTATTAAGAATATTTTCTATAATTTCTATGGACTTTGATATGCTAGACAGACTTTCAACTACGTTTGCTATTTCAGATATATGAACAACACTAGTTACTACTCTCTCTTCTCCGTAGTTAATCTTCATCAATATCTCCTTCGCCTTCTCTTTCATTCTGGATATCTTCTCGCTAATTTCCCTTTTAGGCTTTAAATATGCATAAACGAATACATTAGAGTCTATAAACTTTATTCTTGAGCTCATGCCAATCCTCTGGTAATTCCTCTACCTCCACACTGTCAATGAATTTTAATAGATTGGATGTCTTAGGATATATCTCAACCTTATCATCATTTAACACTAAGATAAAATCCTTGGTGGCGAATCTGCTCCTCCACTCCTTAGGTATAACTATCCTCCCCTGCTTATCAATCTTTCTTATTACCACTTTCTCCATAATTCTACCATTTAATAATCAAATTACCATTATAAGTCTTTATCCCAATTAGAAGAAAGCTCTAGTACATCTAACAGACTCTTTACCTGATATCATATAAAACTCTTCTCTACAATTCTGAATCGGCGAGATTCTTAATTATTGTGTTAATAAATAATGGTGTTAGATAACATAATATGAACTTAACCTACTGAAAAGTATTAAAACATTTTTTTAAGTTTTATAAGATATTTTCCCTAATAATAAATGGAAGATTTGATTATACTACCAAAAAAGATCGAGAAGAAACTTAAGGAAGAATCTGAGAAAACTGGAGTCTCAGAAGAAGAGATAATACTAGAGGCTCTGTCAAAAGCTCTTAATGAACCCCTTGATCCTGAAACAAAAGTTGAAATCCATTTAAAACTATCAGAGAAATACATGAAAGATGCAGAAGAATTCCTAACAAAAAAAGACTACATCCAAGCATCCGAAAAAGCTTGGGGCGCTGCAGCTCAAATAGTCAAAGCTTTAGCCGCAAAAGAAGGAAAAGATCTTAGGGGTCATGCTAGTCTTTGGCAGTTTGTTGATGAAATTGCTGAGAAGCTTCAAGATATAGAAATTAGACGACTGTGGAGTAGAGCTAACTCACTTCATCAAAATTTCTATGAGAATTGGATGCCTCCAAGAGATGTCATATATGCTATAGAGGATGTTAAGAAGTTCGTTGAAAGAATAAGAAGCTTCTTTAATGAATACAAGTAACCTATTTGTGCCTATAATTGGTATGAAAATTACGAATAGATCGTTGTGAAAATAAAATATGGGACATATAGAAGTAGAAGTCATACTAAGCAATATTCAACAAACTAAATCTGTTAAAATCAATGCTCTTGTAGACACCGGAGCTAACCTAAGTGTAATTCCTGAAGGAATATCTAAAGAATTAAATCTTTCCAAGACTGGAGAAAAAGTAAAAGTCCTAACAGCTAAAGGAATAGAAGAACTTGAACTTGCGCATGCAACTATTGAAATTATGGGGAAAAAGAGAATAATGCCAGTTTTGATCAGCAAAGAAATTGATAAAGTTTTGATAGGTGTAACAACACTTGAAGCAATGAACTTAAAAGTGAATCCAATAACACAAAAGCTTGAAGAGTGCACAGCTTTTCTTTATTAAAAAATTTTTATGTTGGAAATTAAGTGGAACTAATGGAGGAATATTATTCAGTTAAAGTTGACAAAAAAGGCAGAATTGTTATACCTAAAGAAATAAGGATAAAACGAATACTCATGGTAGGGTAAGATTAGTAAATACATAAGATTAGTAAATACATATGATATAAAAACAAAGATGGTGAAGAAGTTAGCCGCTCTTTAACAAAATATCGGTATTACCATATTAAAAGCTCAAGCTCCTTTACGTCCTTCAATTCAGGATATTTATTTAAATCGGGTTCTTTCAGTAATTCTTCTGGAATTTCAGGAGGTAAGACGAATTCTTCTCCAAATTCTTGGGCTTCATTTGGATTGGAAAAATATAGGAAATCGTTTCCTATGTATACTTTGCCATTTCCTAAAAACTCGCGAACCCTTGCTAAATATTTTCTAAGTGATTCCCACGTCCTTCTTATGTCTTCATCTACTTTACTCCAGGGATCTCCCTCTAATGAAGACATAAAAAGTTCATACATTCCATCGAATACCCTAGGAGGAAAGTTCCAAGTTGCATAAATTTTACCTTTCCATTCAAATAATTCCCATTGAGGAGTTATACTTTTTCCACCTTCATATTCAAAAACATAAACTCCAAAGGCTTCATTTATCTCTTCTTGACTTACTTTTTTAACATTTTCAATTATCACTACTAACCATATGCCCATTTTTCATAACATAATTTATTATAAAATTTATGACTATTTATTAACCCACATCGTTCATCTTATCAAAGGTTAAACAAACTTGTGCATTAAAAAACATAAATTTTAAACACTTCAATTTTGAATTCTATATCAGCTTTAGAAATGTTAAAAATCACGATCACAACTCCTGTTTATCCATATCCTAAAAGAGGAGTCTATACAGGTATAGAAAGGCATATTGAGAACATTTCAAAGTATTTAGCTCTTAATAATTGCAAAGTAAGAGTTGTGACTACATTCTGGAATGGAGGAAATAGCTACGATATAAAAGATGGTGTTGAAATATTCAGAGTTAAGGATGCAACCTTATATCTTGGAAAGATTGCAAGTATTGCTGAGTTAAATTATCTTAGCTTTTCTTTATCTTCAATGTTGAAAACATTAGAGCTAGATAGCGATGTTTTATTGTTAAACAACCAATCTCCTTTTTCTTTCTTATCTAACGCGAAGCTAAAAGTAGGTTTAGCTCATCACGTCGATTATATCAAAAGCATTAAAGACCTCTTCGTAATACCTTTTGCTAACCTTTATTCTAAAATGACACAACTAGATTATATCATTGCTCCAAGTCATTTTACAAAAAAACAGATAATTGAAACATTCAAAATACCTAGCGAGAAAATAGAAGTAATACATGAAGGAGTTGATACAAGCAAATTCAATCCTAATAACAAGCCTATATTTAGAGAGAAATTCAAATCGCAATATGTAATTTTATTTGTCGGTGCTTTAGGTAAAACAAAAAATGTAGATAAGCTAATACGAGTATTTAATTATGTTCAAAAGAGAATCGATGCTTCATTAGTAATCGTTGGTGAAGGACCAGAGAAAAATAATTTAATGGAACTTGCAAAAGAAATGAATTTAGCTAACAAAGTTTTCTTTGAAGGATTTGTAAAGGATGAAGATTTGCCTTATTACTACTCTTCATGTGATGTATTTGCTTCATGCTCAATAATTGAAGGTTTTGGATTGATATTTTTAGAAGCAATGGCAAGCGGTAAGCCAGTAGTAGCCTTCAATATTGCTAGCATACCTGAAGTAGTTAGAGATGGAGGAATTATAATAAAAAATTTCGATCTTATAGAAATGGCTGAAAAAATTGTTGAGCTTTTAACAAGAAAAGAAGTCTATGAAGAATATTCTAAAAAAGCCATAGAAATTGCGATGAAGCATGATTGGAACAATGTTGCGAGAAAATATTTGATATTTTTTGAAAATAGTTTGAAAATTATGCAAAAATCTAGCTAATTAAAATTTTAAAAATAAATTTGATATATTCTTACTAGCTATATATTTTCAGCATCTTTTCCCTTACAAATAGTTGTTTCCTTTAAATGCCTCTTTATGAATATAATATATTGGAGTGTCGATCGATATAAGGAAAGAGTTAATAAGACTCTTAAAAGAAGATGAAAGCTTCCGCTATGAGGTATTAGGCTTATTGGGGATAAGGGATATAATGGATGAATTGAAAAAGCTTAGAAGAGAATTTAACAGACTTATAAGATTAGGTGAAAAAAGATGGGAAGAAAACAACAAACGTTGGGAGGAGAACGATAAGAAGTGGGAACATAACACCAAGTTATGGGAGGAAAACTTCAAAAGATGGGAGGAAAATGATAAACGTTGGAAAGAAAATGAGAAAAGATGGGAAGAAAATGCTAAGTTGTGGGAAGAGAATTTTAAACGTTGGGAAGAAAACGAAAAGCGCTGGGAAGAGAATAATAGACGTTGGGAGGAGAATGCAAGATTATGGGAAGAGAATTTTAAACGTTGGGAAGAAAACGATAAGAGATGGCAGGAAAATGCTAAATTATGGGAGGAAAACTTCAAAAGATGGGAGAACGCTGATAAAACGTTTAAATGGCTCATTAGTGCTATTACAGATATTCGTGATGCACTAGGAGGCGGTTTTGAGTATTATTCAAGTAGAGTTATCAAACTATTAATGAAGGAAAGAGGTATAGATTGCGATATAAGAGTAAACGTAACATTGCCAATCGACGGTTATAAAGAGGTGGATATATTTTGTTCAGATCCATTAATTGTAGGCGAAGTAACCGTAACGTTGCGCAATATTGAAGAAGCGAAGAATCAATTAGAAAAGTTAAACGTTGCTGCAAAAGCTGCTGAGAAGTTTACGAATAAGAAATTATATTTGAAGGTTTTATCTGTTGAGTTCACCAACGAAGAAGTTGCGAACTTCTTGAAGGAGAACTGCAAAGAAGAAGGAATTTATTTAATAATAGGAAGAGAACAGTAGTAGAATAATCAAGGCTTCCAAACAAATTTGTTCAACAATAATCATAAAATAGAATTTAGTTGAAGAAGCTAATGTATAGATGGAATAATATACCTTTCCATCTTAGGTGTGGATAAAAATATAGTTAATTGAGTCTATCAAAGTTAATAAAACTTCAGATGTTGAAGAAATTGTCAATACGCTTATGGCATACATTAGTTAACTGAAATTCTTGAAAGTATTGAGAGAAAAGATAGATGAAGTTTGCAGGAACTTGAAAGAGCCTTTAAGCTATTAACTAAAGACGTAGAGTAATGCAATGATAGGCATGGACTTTAAGTATGAGTTTTATGAAGCAAAATTTGATTTGAAGTAGTAAAAATAAATTGCCATACATAAAGAGAATAATATCATAAGTGCAGAAAGTGATAAATAATGAATAAAACTCTCGTCTATAACTGGTAATATATCGCTACTTTAAAATTGGATTTTATTAAATCGAGCTAAGTTTTAATTTTAGTGATGAGGCTTGGAATTCATCATTGATGGTAAGGTTATCGAAATTAGGAGACTTAAAGATCCGGAAGAATATCGCATGGTCAGCAATACTGAGATAAAAGTTTGGGGTATGCTAGATTATAGTAGTGTTGTAGCACATCACGTATTGATAGCTATTGATAGAAGAGGCGGTTTAGTCTTAGGAGCTTTTGAAAAAGATTCTGGCAGAATGGTTGGTTTCATGTTTGGTTTTCCAGCTATATCGCATGAAGGTAGGTTATATCATTATAGTCATATGACCGGTGTAATTCCTGAGTATAGATATAAGGGCTTAGGATATATGCTCAAGTTAATGCAGAGAGAATATGTGCTTAATAAAGGAATAGATTTAATTGCATGGACTTATGATCCCTTACAATCACCTAATGCTAAGTTTAATGTTAGTAAGTTAGGTGTTATTGTTAGGAAGTTCTACATAAATTACTATGGGGAATTAAGAGATTCCATAAACTTTGGAATGCCGACTGATAGATTTGAAGCTGAATGGTGGATTAATAGCGAATTAGTCAATAGCAAGTTGAAGGGTTTATTAAAAACCCCTACATTAAATAATCTAATTAAACTAGGTGCTGATATTGTAACAAGAGTTGGGTTTGTCAATAGCTTGCCTGTATTAAATAGTTATAGCTTGAATAGTAATTCCAAGTTGGTGATTATCGAAATACCTGAAGACTTAAGCATGTTGAGAGCTAACAATGAATTGCTGATGAAATGGAGATTAGATCTTAGAGAATTATTTAATCGTTATATAAACGAGCTGAACTACGTAGTTGTTGAGTTCATAAGTGAGCATACACTAGGCTTTAGAAGAAACTATTACGTATTATTAAAAGAAGATATAGAACATATATTAAGCGGTGAATTACCTTGGAGATAAACAAAGTAGAGATTTACCATATAGTTATGAGATTGAAAACACCTTTTGAAACTAGCTTTGGTAAGACTGTTGATAGGCATGGAGTAATAGTTAAAGTTGAAGATGCTTCTGGATACTTTGGTTGGGGAGAAGCTCCAGTTGAAGAAGGACCTTGGTATAGTTATGAGACTGTAGAGAGTACAATGTATGTATATAAAGAATACTTAATACCTAAGCTATTAAAATTAAAAAGCTTAGAACATCCAAAAGACTTTATTGAAGCTGTTGAAGGGATTCGTGGCTATAGGATGGCTAAAGCAGGTATTGAAACAGCTCTTTGGGATCTAAAAGCTAAACTTGAAGATAAACCGCTTTACAAGATACTAGGTGGTGTGAGAGATTATATTGAAAGCGGTGTTAGCATAGGTATTATTGGCGATGAAAACAACTTATTAAAATCGATCAATAAATTCTTGGATCAAGGTTATAAAAGAATTAAGATAAAGATAAAGCCTAATTGGGATCTACATCCAGTTAAGTTGATTAGAAAGGAGTTTGGTAATATACCTTTACAAGTAGATGCTAATGCAGCATACACATTAAGTCATATGCGCATATTCAAAGAATTAGATAATTACGAGCTTTTAATGATTGAGCAGCCTTTAAGCTATGAGGATCTATACGATCATGCTGAGCTACAATCACAAATTAAAACATCTATATGCTTAGACGAAAGCATTAAGAACTTACACGATGTTAAAACGACTATAAAGCTAGGAAGTTGCAAAGTAATTAATTTAAAGCCTGCCCGTGTTGGAGGCCTTTACGAATCAAAGCTAATTCATGATTACAGCATGAGTAATAACATACCTATATGGATTGGAGGTATGCTCGAGACAGGTATAGGTAGAGGACATTTAGTAGCGATGGCAACGTTACCAAATGTTAAATACCCGAACGATATAAGCGGAAGCGATAGATATTGGGAAGAGGATATAGTTGAGCCACCGTGGATCTTAAGAAAGAATGGTACCATAAAAGCACCTGAAAAGTCAGGAATAGGTGTCGAAGTGATAGAAGATAAGCTACACAAACATACTAAAAGAAAACTAGAATTCAAAAAAGAATGATATAAAGCTAAGAAGTATATGAAGGATTTCTTAACAGAATAATCATACTTTTAGGATTGATCAACTTAAATAGTACTAATTCATCTACTATGAGGAAATGGAAGTTTTAGAGACAGGCAAATCATATGCAAAAGGTGTAACGTATGTCTTCGCAGGAAGAGTAATTTCTCTATTACTAAATGTCATTGGTTCAATTATTATCGCAAGAATATTGGCAAGGATTTATGGAAGCTCTGAACCTTTAGGATGGCTTTTCGTTTTATTGCTTATTCCACAATTTACTGTGCTTCTAGGAGACTTGGGAATGGGATACGGTCTTAGTAACAAGTGCGCAAAATTATTCAAAGAAAGAAATTTCCAAGAAATCTCGAGCTATGTTTGGTCATACATCGACTTCAACTTAATGCTATGGATAGTATATTCAGCATTCACTTATTTCTTAGGACAATTTCTAGTTGTATATCTATATTCTAAACCAGAGGTTATTCCTTACATTCATTTCTTAGCAATTTATATGATTCTTAATTTCTTTTTCAGTAGTTTACAGAGTATAACTATAATACTTGATAAGACTTGGGTCTTTAGTCTTATGACAATATTATATGCTCTGGTTCAAGCTATAGTAGCTCCATTAGCATTATATTTTGGTTTTCAATTCCTTGGACTCGTTTTTGTTTATTTCATACTAATGCCTCTCATCCCTTCAATACCTGGATTCGTTATATTATTCAAATACCTCAAACCTTCTAGAATAGATTTAAATAAAGTTAAGGAAATGCTGAGATTTGGCTTTCCTATTGCTGCTTCAGCTTACCTTACAATTCCTTCAGCAAGAATTTATGAAATACTCATTTCGAGATATGCTAGCTCAGCAGAGTTAGGAAACTACTCAGTCGCACAAAGATTCAATCCAATCATAGATGTTTTCTTATATCCAATAGGTAGCTTAATGTTCATTAATTATTCAAAATTAAACAAGACTGAAGATTTAAACATAGCTTTAAACTTCACAATCAGGATAATTAGCTTCTTCGTAGCACCTATTTCTTTTTTTACGATCTTCTTCTCAAAGGAACTAATAGTAGCTTTCTTCGGTCCTTATTATAGCAATGGTTGGCTTTATTTGAGCTTGATCGGAGCTTACTGGCTACTATATTGTGCAGGAGGAATACCGATAGCAAATTTAGTCATGTCTCAAGGATATACTAAAAAGACTTTCAAATATTCCGTAATTTATGCAATAAGCGCGACCATGTCAAATGCTATATTAATACCCTTGTTTTCTATATACGGAGCACTGATCTCTGCATTAATAGCAGGATGGCCTTCATATATACCTTATTTAAGATTCGTAAGAAAGCAATTGAATATAGATATAAAATTTAATGAAGTAATAAAAATACTTATAATTGCATTAATATCAATAATACCTTCATATATTATATGGATGACACTAAGCAAAATTATAATTACAATTGCACAATTCTATATTTTGTTATTTAGTTGCATTTTAATATCATTTGCGATATACATATTATTGTCAAAAAGATTAAAGATTTTAAAAGATTCAGAAATAAGCTTCCTCGAGAATTCTTTGAAAGAGATACCTTATGCCGGAAACTTAATTTCTTTTGTTTTAGGGATATATAAAAGGCTTTGAAATCTAGATTATGAAAATTAATCTAGTTGGCTTCGGAGTTATGGGAAGAAACCATTTCAGAGTACTGATGAAGCTTAAAGATCATTGCGAATTGACAGCTGTTTGTGATATCGACGAAAGGAATAGGATAGAGATAGAAAAGTATTGCAATTTTTATAAAGATTTTGAAGAAATGTTAGATAAAGAAAAACCAGATGCATTGATAATAGCTACACCGCCTCAAAATAATATTCTCTTGATAAGAAAGGCAATGAAAAAGGGCATTAAATATTTCTTCGTTGAAAAACCACTAACTACTCTAGATAACATTAAAGAAGCTGAGCAATTGTTGGAAGAGACTACTAAAAACAAAGTCATCGTAATGGTTGGAGAAATAACATGTTACGATCCTGCAACAAGAGCTTTAAAAAAGAATCTAGATATACTTGGCGAAATTAAGACAATATTTGCAATAAGGTCTGGGAAATATCCTTTCAGATTTACGCATGTAGGGGTGAATGAAGATTTGCTTACACATGATTTAAGTTTTGCACGTTATTTACTAAATTGGCAAAAATTCGAAATAAAGAATTTGATTAAAGCATCTTTGTTCAGAGAAAAACAAATAGATTTCATAGCTATCGATAGCCTCTCTGAAAAAAAAGTCAGATTTATAGCAATATCTTCATGGTTGACTGAAGAAAAAATAAGATTGGCCACAGTTCTCGGAGAAAAAGCTATAGCTCAGGTCAATTTTTTAGATGAAAGCAGGTATGTAAGAATCCTTCCGCCTAGAGTAATTGAAGAAATAAGATATGGAAGCATTGAAGAATTTCGAAGAATTGAAAAAGAGAGATATAAGCTTGCTCAAGAGATCGAACTTGAAGATAAAGAACCTTTAGAAATAGAATTAATGCATTTCATAGATTGCATAAAAAAAGAAGAAGAACCGCTGACTAATATTACAAGAGCTGTTGAAAATTTAAAAATAATAGAACAAACAAAGTTCTTTGTTCAAAATACTCCTGATAATTCATAATAGATGTTGAGGATAGGAATTGATGCTCGATTAGTTGATGGAAAAGGAGGAGGTACTAAGATTTATGCTACGAATTTAATTAAGTATTTAATAAAGTTCGATAGAGAAAATAGGTATGTACTATATTCATATACCAACCATACTCTTCTTGATAAGATAATTAAGGGTTTCGATAACGTAGAGATTAGAGAGACGAATAATAAAATAATTTGGAGAACCCCTTTAATTTATTCCCTCATGAGAAAAGATCAAATAGATCTAATTCACTTTCCAGCATATAACGTAGCGCCTAGAATATTCAAAAATCCGAAAGTGATAACCACTTTTCACGGTATCGATGCAGAATACTTTAGGAAAAGAGAAAGACAACTATATTGGAAAATAAACTACAGAGTCTCAGCAAGAATGAGTGATAAGATAATTGCAGTATCAGCTAGACTCAAGGAAGAAATGTGCAAGCTATACAAATTACCTCAAGAAAAAATAGTTACTATATATTATGGATTTCCTAAGGAAGAAATATCAGAAGAAAAACTCAAATATGTTCAGAAGAAATATGAAATAAGAGATAGTGATATACTTATAACATGTGTAGATGGAGCAGAAGAAAGAAAGAATATTATTACTTTCATCAAATCAATTAAGATATTATTGGATAAATATAATATGAAAAGAATCAAAATAATTATAACGAGAGCAAGTTATTATAAAGAGTTGGTAGATTCTTTAAATTTAAATAATTATATAAGGCTATATAATTGGATTCAACATGAAGATTTAAAATATCTCTATGTAATCTCAAAGTTAATAGTTTATCCTTCAATTTATGAAGGTGTTGGTTTTCCTGTGATAGAAGGAATAATGCATTGGAAACCTGTTCTTATAAGCGCTAATACTGCAATGGAGGAAATTATTAATGAGCCCGAATTAACTGTTAAGGAACCATTCAATCCAGATAAATGGGCAGAGTCAGTATACAGAATCCTTACTGATGATAATCTATATTCGAAATTAATCACAAAGATAAAAGAAAGAACTAAAGTCTTCTCAATAGAAAATATGATTGCACAACACTTGAAACTATATAGAGAGATTGCAGATAATGATTAAAGCATTATTTATAACAAAATTTCCACCCGCAAAAGATGGTGTTGGAGATTATACATTTGAGTTGATACAATACTTGAAAAAATATTGTGAGGTAGGAGTTTTAACTTATAAAAACGGACACGATGAAGAGAATATTTATAGAGTATTGAATGATGACAAGCTTATTTTTTATGATGTTCAAAAATACATAAAGTTTCTTTGTAGAGAAAAGGGGTACAATATAATTCATTTTCAGACGGCATCTTTCACATTCCCTAGAAATTTTTATCTTTTTTCTTTATTCATCAATAAAAGACTAGTTAGCACGATACATGAGGTATTGACTTTAAGACAATTCCATTACTTACCTTTCGTTTTGAATGTCTACATTAAATCTGATATAATAATTACTTTATCTAAAGAAATCGCCAAATTGTTAATCAAATACTATAAAATAAAACCTGAAAAAATCAGAGTAATGCATCACGGTGCAGATATAACTCGTTTCAATCCAAATGTCGATTCAAAAATTTTTAGAACTTTATTCAATCTAGAGGATGATTTTGTGATTATGATTTTTGGCTTTATAGGTCAAGGTAAAGGACATGATGTGCTAATAAAAGCTTTTTCCAAAATTTCTCATAAAATGCCAGATGCAAAACTAGTAATTGCAGGAAGCGCAAAAGATACTAATTACCTAGAATATTTGAAGAAAATCGCCTCGGAGAATAAAGAGAAAATCATATTCACAGACTATATCCCTTATGAAATTTTGCCTTCATGCCTTGCTTCTGCAGATATATTCGTTTTGCCTTATCTTGGAGGTATGCATCCTAGCGGCCCGCTACACAGAGCTCTTGCTTCAGGAAAAGCAATAATAGCTAGCGATACTCCTGTTATGAGAGAAGTTATTAAAGATGGATACAATGGCATTTTAATTAAACCAGGAGATGTAAATGAACTTGCAAATGCAATGCTTAGATTATACGAAGATGGAAATTTAAGAAATGAATTAGCTAGGAATGCTAGGAAATTTGCGGAAGAATTCCTAGATTGGGATAAGATAGCGAAGAAGACAATAGAAATATATGAAGAAGTATTAAAATAATGTCGTTCATGGATAAGGAAGAATTGAAAGAGAAAATCATTGAAATATTAAATAAGAAAGGAATTATTAAAGCAAAAGAAATTGCAAATGAACTCAAAGTAAATGAGAAAGAGGTCGTTGAAGCCTTGCTCGAGCTGGAAGAGGATGAAAAAATTGAGATCATAGAAGCTTTACCAAATAATATGACCTTTTTTGATTATTTGAAGAATATTAATTATACCTTTTGGTTCTATGGTGTTCTCATAGGCGTTTTCTTAACCGTCTTAATTACATTGATCATCCCTTCCACGCTCATCACATATATTGTACGAGTAATAGTTGCTTCATTATTCATAGTATTTTTCCCAGGATATGTGCTTATGGAGCTAATATTTCCTAGAAGAGAAGTTTCGCTCATAGAAAGATTCGCATTAAGCATAGGGTTAAGCATTGCAATTGTTCCATTAATTGGTTTCATATTGAACTATACTGTGAAAATAGAGTTAATTCAGTCAGTTGTATCACTGGCAATTTTCACAATTCTCATGAGTATTTTTGCATTAATTAGAAAGTATAAACTTGGTAAAGAAATGATTAATGGGGTCAAATATAGCTCCTATAGTAAAGAGGAAAATAATTAGCTTAAAGGATCTTTCTTATAAAGTATTAGCTGTAGATGCAAGCATAGAAATACATCAATTCTTAGCGCTTGTAAGGAAGCCGAATGGAGAACTTTTCACGAATAAGGAAGGAAAGGTTACATCGCATTTAATAGGATTATTATTCAGAACTACAAGGCTGATCTCTGAATACGGAATAAACTTAATATTTGTCTTTGATGGAAAGCCGCCTGAACTTAAGAAAGGTGAAATTTTAAGAAGAAGAATAGAAAAGGAAAAAGCTATGAAGGCGTGGATTGAAGCATTAATAAAGCAAGATTACAGGAAAGCCTTCTCTAAGGCGGTAGTTACTGGAAAGATAGATGAGGAAATTTTAAACTCCACAAAAAGATTATTGAATTTGTTAGGAATTCCTTACATCGAAGCTCCTAGCGAAGCTGAAGCTCAAGCTGCTTATATGGCTATAAATGGTACAGCATGGGCATGTGCAACTAAAGATTACGATGCATTACTATTTGGAGCTCCAAGAATTGTTAGGTATCTTTCAATAAAAGGATTTGAATTCTTACCTAGCAAAGGAATAATGAGACCTATAAAGCCAGAATTGGTGATTGCTGAAGAAGTTTATAAAGAACTAAATATCAATAGAGAACAGCTAATCGATTTAGCAATATTAGTAGGTACAGATTTCAACGAAGGGATAAAGGGCATAGGCCCAAAGAAAGCTCTTGAGTTGATTAAGAAGTATAAGAAAATTGAAAATATGCCTTTAAACATTAGGAAAAAACTTCCTGATAATTATGAGGAAATAAGGAATTTCTTTCTTAACCCTCCTGTTTTAAAAGAATTTTCAATAAAATTTGGAGATATAGATGAAAAAGGTCTGATAGAATTCTTAGTTCATGAAATGGATTTCAGTGAAGAACGGGTAAGAGGGGCAATAGAAAGAATGAGAAAAGGAATTATTAAAAGAAAGCAAGGAAGCTTGAATTATTGGTTCAATTAGTTTTGAAGTTATTTAAAGGAAATAGATATAAATAAAAATCATTTATAGGTTAATCCATGAACCTAAAGATACTCATCATATTGTTTTTACTGTTATCCCAGCAGAATCAACTAAATTATGATGATTTAATGCAACAGGCCCAAATAAAATTGAGCCAGCTCGTTGATATGCTTCAAGAATTGAATAATTATAAGTTTGACTATGATAAGGTAAGGGAAGTAACATCAATCGTAAATAACGCAACATCTCTAATCAACGAGGCAATCGTGTTACATTATAATGGAAAGGATAATTTAGCGAAAGAAAAGCTAATTGAAGCAAATAGTATACTTGATCAGGCTTTAGCTAAAGCACAAGAATATCTAAATGATGTTAAGTCATATAATAACAACCTTAGAATAGCAGCATTCATAACTGTTCCAATCGCTTCTTTTTTAACTTCTTATGCAAGCATAATTCTTTATAATGTTTTTAACAACAGAAGAATAAAGAAGATTTTGAATTCATACGTAAGAATAAGAAAACATGAAACTGAATAAGAATTTCCTTACACTTTTCATAATAGTATTGATCATCTATTCAGCATTCGCATATCTTTCATTAACCAACAGGCCTGCTGAAGAATTCTTCGTTTTAAGCATGCTTAATAAAGAGAAAAAAGCGGGAGAATTTTTCCCTAATAATAATTCCACCGTTAAGATTAACGAGAAAATTGTATGGTATATAAGTATTGCAAGCTATTTCAGAACACCTCAAGTAGTAAAGATCGTTGTTAAACTAGGAAATAATGAAACACTTGTTCCAAATTCAACGCTAGGGACACCTTCGAATGGAACAGAACTCTACGACTGGCTTATTTATATCACCTATGGCGAAACAAAGTTATTTTATTTTGAATGGGAAATATTGAATGTCAAAGTGATAAATGAGACATATTATTTGAAATTGCAATTAAATCAATCAATAATTGTAGATGTAAATCAAGTAGGAGCTTTTAAAGGAAAGAATTTCAGAATGATTTTTGAGCTATGGACTTTAGATCCGACTACACAAAAATTCATGATAGGTTGGAATTTTCAGCGACAACTAAGAATTGCATGGCTTCAACAAAAATTCAATGTAACTCTTGAAAAATGAGAATACCTTTCATTGATTTAACCAAGGAATATAGAGCATTGAAGAAAGAAATTGATGAAGCACTAATAGAAGTATTAGAGAGCGGAAGATTTATATTAGGCCCAAAACTTGAGAAATTTGAAAAGAATTTCGCTGAATATATTGGTTGTAAGCACGGCATAGGTGTAGCTTCTGGAACTGATGCCTTAGTCCTAGCTCTAAAATCATTGGAATTACCTAAAGGAAGTGAAGTTATAACGCAATCTTTCACCTTTATTTCAGTGGCAGATGCTATAGTAAAGAATGACTTAAAGCCAGTTTTTTGCGACGTAGAAGAGTCCTCATATAATATGAGAGCTGATGATATAAAAAAATTGATCAATGAAAAAACTAAAGCAATTATCGTAAATCACATGTTCGGTTTGCCTGCCGAAATAGAAGAAATCATCGATTTAGCAAAGAAGAAGAATATTTGGGTTATAGAAGATGCAAGTCATGCTCATGGGGCTTTATATAAAAATAAAAAAGTAGGAAGTTTTGGAGACATAGCATGCTTTAGCTTATATCCTGCAAAGATACTAGGAGCATATGGAGATGCAGGAATAATAACGACAAATAACGATGATCTAGCAGAAAAGTTAAGAATGTATAGAAATTACGGACAAAAGGTGAAATATTATCATGAATTCATTGGATACAATAGCAGACTTGATGAAATTCAAGCTGCTATATTAGATGTGAAATTGAAAAGACTTGAAGAATACATAATTAAGAGAAGGGAGATTGCAAGCATATACAAAGAAGAATTAGAAGGGTTGGTAGAATTTCAGGAAGAAAAGAATTATATGAGGCATGTTTATTCATACTTTGTAATAAGAACTGAAAAAAGAGACGAGTTGAAATCTTTCTTGGAGAAGAACGGAATTGAAACAATTATTCACTATCCCATTCCCATTCATAAGCAAAAAGCATATAAGGAATATAATTCAATAAACTTACCTATAAGTGAAAGGGTTGCAAGACAGGTCTTATCCTTGCCAATTCATCCATACATGGAAGATATAGAAATAAGATATGTGATTGAAAATATTAAGAAGTTTTTCTTAACTTTTTAATTTAATGTTTAGAGGTATTTTCTATCTTTCTAAAAAGAAATTGTACTCAAGAGAGAACAAAACTTTTCTAGCAGTTCTTTCAATTGCACTCTTAATTTCTATACAGGTATTTTCTTATGCAATTATTGAAAGTCTTGGAGCTCATTTTCATAATTTACTCTACCCCCAAGCCAGTAACATATTTTATCTCCTTAATGGGACTGCTATGAACTTTTCTGATTCGAATATAACGCTAGATAACAATTCTTTTGAAGGAATTATTGCTGAGCATATTATACCAATTCTATCATTAGAGGCAAGAATAAATAATACAGAAGTTGAATTCAGAGCAAGTAATTCTTCGATCTTTAACTTTCCTAATTTTCAAATTACTGGAAAGAAAGAAATCATAAATAATGAAATAGTTATCGGAAATGTTCTAGCTAGATTATTTAATTTTACTATAGGAAAGGAAATTGAAGTAAAAATAAATAATAAAGAATTGAAATTCATAATAGTTGGTTTAGTAACTTCTTATACGAGTTTTGACTATTCAATTATTTCAAGTTTAGATTATATATGGAAAATGTTTAAAGAATTAAACAATAAAATTAGCTATGCAATAATAATTTCGAATATAAAAGAACAGAATTTAGCAAAATCATTTAGCGAAAGATTCGGAAACAAATTTAAGATAATCACGAACGAAAGAGATGAAATTATTGATAAAGTTTTTTCAGGTCCAATTGAGGTTTTGAATGTATGGACAATATTTCTGCTACTCGCAATATCTATATTGGCTTTCTTATTTACAGTTAACAATTTGAGGAGAATGAAGAACTATTATGCAATTTTGCTTTCTCTGGGGATGACAAGAAAGAAAATCTTCCTTTCAATTCTTTTAGAAGGAATTTCTATAGGAATTATGGGATATATATTCGGAGTTTCTATAGGAATTATATTTGCTTCATCTTTTATTAAATTCATGTCAGCACTAACTAACATACCACTCTCTCTTGAATTAGATTATACGGTATTATTCCAAAACTCTTCTTTTGCTCTCATAGGTTTAATGCTAGGTTACTTGGCAAGCTTGCTATGGTTGAGAAAGGAAATAATGAGGCTATTTGAATGAAATATCCTGTTTCTAAACTTTTTTTAATTTCAATCATTTTAGCCTTTTATTTATTACTTCCTTTAACCTCTTTAATTCTTATAGAAAGTACATATAGTTCAATAACTAGTTTTGTAGGTGAGAACTCATCAGAAATATTGATATATGATAGAAATGCGAGAACGCCAGCAACAAGTAGATTGCCCGCCAGTCTTTTTAGCAAGATAGCAAGTGTTAATGGCGTTGAAGCAGTAAGCCCGGAAGTAATTGCAATAGCCTTAATCAAGAATGAATTAGTTACTGTAAGAGGTGTAGATATTTCATTGTTTTCAAAAATAGAAAAAATAGAAATATTATACGGAAGATCATTATCTTTAAACGATTCTTTTAGCATGATTGTAGGCTACAGGCTTTTTGAAAGATTAGGCTTGAAAATTAACGAAAGTATAGTTATTAAAAGCATAGGCACAGATGAAGTTCTTCAATTAAAATTGATAGGTGTATTTAAAGCAGATAATTCGCTAGATGAAGAAGTTCTAGTTCCTCTTCATGTTGGAAGCACACTTGCGGGTCTTAGCTGGGACTACGTTTCATACTTCCGCGTAAAAGTAACCAATATAGATAGCAATACATTGTATGAAGAGATCATTAAAGCACAACCGAGTAATATAAAAGAGAACATCTTGATCAAATTTTTAATAGGTTCGAACATAAATTATACAAATCTTAAAATACAATCAGCTCCAACTAGCATGGAAGAATTTTTAACAAAAGAAATTCGCTTGACACAATACAGCTTGATTGGCTTTGTATTAATTATAATAATAATGAGTTTTTTTATTCTTTTAAACATAATTGAATACTATTCGGGAGAGTTAGATTCAATGAAAAAGATCATGAAATACATTGGTGCGAACAAAAATAAAATATTAAAATATTCTTTAAAAGGTTGGATTTTATTATTTACATTCAGTATAGTTATTTCAATAATAATAATATACATATTTTCATATATTTTTGATTATATATCTTTTATTAATATCTTCGGTCATTATCTAGTAATAGAATTTCAACCGTATTTTATCTTATCTAGTTTGATATTTGTTTTTATAACATCTATTGTTTTATTATTATACAATGAGAAAAAATAGTATAATATTTCTTATAATAATATTAATCTCTTTTATATTGAGGATAAGATTTTACTTTATTACTAATCTTCCTTTTTCTACAGATGCTTGGTCACTAATAAAAAATGTGGAAATTATTATACAAAAAGGATATCTAACTCAAGAAGTTAATAATTATGAAGCAAATTGGCCTGCAAGCCAATTATTCAGTGCGATTTTAGCGAAAGTGATAGATGCAAATATACTAGAATTGATGGCTATCTTATTTCCTCTATTAAGTTCTTTTGCCATAGGAATTTATTATTTGCTACTTGCTAGAATTACTAATCAAAACATAGCATTAATAGCTTCGTTATTGCTATCAGTATCTGGCTATAATGTTTTCTTTACAGCAGGTGTTACTAAAGAGACATTCGCAATACTTTTCTTCTATATTTCTATTTTCAGTTATTATTTAGCACTAAAGAATAAAAAATATTCTATAATTTTCTTAATTTCTACAATAGCATTACTTTTCTCTCATCATTTTTCTTATTTAAATCTAATTTTACCATTAATATTCTTTTTCACTTCTTACACTATTTATTGTACTATACATAATAAAAGGATAAATAGGTTGCCAATAATTTTATTGGCTATTTCAGCAATATTAGGATTGTTTTACTATAATTTTATAAGCAATTTAAAGGTTACTGGGATAACTAGCTCTAGCGAAGTTATAATATTTAGCGCATATCAAATATTCTTCTTGTATATATTCACGAAACTAAAGATAATAAACAGTGAAACAAAAGGAAATATAAGCGTGATCTTTTTCATGCTCGTAATTATACTTGCAGCATATATATCTTACACATTCGATCTTTTAGATGTTTCCATCTTAACAAATCCTTTCTTCCTTTCTTCATTTCTCTTAGGAATTATAATGATATATTTTGCTTCGAAAGGATACAAATCAATATCTAACTTAAACAGAGTATTTTTCTTATCGTTACCTATTCCTTTCTTGGCATTCTATTTTTATGAGGTGTTTGCATCGAGCTATATTGAAGCTACTTTTTTATCTTCAAGATTATTAGATTTTTTGTTTCCCACACTATTTCCTTTAGTAGCCATAGGAATTCTAAATTATAAAAGAAAATTAAGAACAATCATTTTAGGCTTCATCTTGATTCTCTTCATCGCTCAGAATATAGCAATATATCCTTTACAAATTAATGGCTCGGGATATCAATGGTTATATTTTCAAGGAGAATTCGAAGGAATAAAATGGTTTGCTTCACATGCAGATAAAGATGCAAAAATAATAGGAGACATGAAAGTTAACCAAATTTTAGCCTACTTCAATCTATCTAGTGAAGTTATAAAAGGTTATGACTATTTATACTATCATAAAAACATAGAGAGAGGATATTTCATTTTTGTATACGAACAGATGAATAATAACGGTTACGTTTTGTTCAGCAAAGGAGAAAAAATTGAGAATTTGAATGATGAATTGAACAAATATTCTAAGATATATTCAAATGGCGATATAGAAATATTTCTTAGCTAATAAATATATACTCCTAATTTTTTAGAGTTCTATGCAAAGAGCATTAGTCACAGGAGGCGCAGGCTTCATAGGAAGTCATGTTGTTGATTTACTAATCGAGAAAGAATACGAAGTCAGCGTAATTGATGACCTATCAGCAGGAAGGAAAGAAAATTTACCTGCAAATGTTAAATTAAAAGTTAAAGCTGTTCATGAGATTAATAAAGATGACATAAAAGACTTCGATGTCATAATTCATTGCGCAGCACAGGTTTCAACTTTTTATTCAGTTGATTATCCAGAAGAGGATTTCAAGCGAAATGCTTTATCAACTTTTCATTTATTCGAAACTTGTAGAAAATACAACGATAATGCATTAATAATATATACAAGCAGTAGAAGCGTTCATGGTAACATTCCTGAGGGTATGATTGCTGACGAGAACTTTCCATATAATCCAACAACATTTTATAATACGCATAAAATCTATGGAGAATTGCTTTGTAAAATATTCCGTGAATTGTATGGAATGAAATTCATAATTTTAAGACCGAGCAATGTTTATGGTCCAAGACAGCCTTACTGGATGGGAGGCTGGTATAATTTCATAGCATATTGGATAAAACTTGCTCTTGAAAATAAACCAATACCAATTTATGGCACAGGAAATCAAGTAAGAGATTATACTTATGTTTTAGATACTGCAAGAGCATATATACTGGCTATTGAAAAAGCTGAAAAAGCAATTGGTGAAACGTTTCTACTACCGACAGGTAGAGGTTTAACCTTGAATGAGCTTGCTGATTTAATAATAAAATTGTGTAATAGCAAGTCAAGTAAGCAATATTTGCCCCCTAGAAAAGGTGATATAATGCGTTTTGTGGGAAGCTACAAGAAAGCTAAAGAAATTCTAGGATGGGAACCAAAAGTTTCTATTGAAGAAGGTTTGAAAAAAGAAATAGAATGGATTAAAAAAGATTTAAAATTATAATTTAAGTCTTAATATTTTATAAATTTCAGAATTCTTTAATTTTTCGGCTACGCATAACCAAATTTGGCAGGTATAGCGTTTATTCGCCTCGGCCGATTAGTAGCGGTGGGCTAAACACCTCGACCTTTCGGTCTCGGTGCTTACACCCCCGCCCTATCAACCCCGTCTTTTACGGGAGGCCTCGTCCCGCCAGCTTTTGGCCAGCGGGATTGGCTATTTAGTCTCGGCGGGAGCTTCAGGCTTAGATGCTTTCAGCCTTTAGCTCCTACCGCGTGGCTACCCGGCTTGCCCTATCGGACAGCCGGTTCACCAGAGGCGGCGGCGTTACGTTCCTCTCGTACTGGTAACGCCTTCGCCTCAAATAGCCAACACCCCCGACAGGTAGAGACCGACCTGTCTCACGACGGTCTAAACCCATCTCACGGTCCCCTTTAACGGGCGGGCAGCCCTACCCTTGGAGGCAGCTGCGCCCCCAGGATGGGGAGAGACGACGTCTGGGTACCAAACCGCGGGGTCGATGTGGGCTCTCGCCCGCGACGAGCCGGTTACTCCCGGGGTAGCTTTTCCGTCATGCCCAGCCCCCACCAAAGGGGGCATGAGCGTTCGCTAGGCCAGGCTTTCGCCCCTGGTTCCCGTGCAGTTAGGGAACCAGTCAGGCCGGCTTTTGGCCTTGTCCTCCACGGTAGGTTTCTGACCTACCTGAGCCGACCTTTGGACGCCCCCGATTCTTTGTCGGGGACGTGCCGCCCCAGCCGAACTGCCCACCTCAGGCTGTCGCTGGGCTTTCGCCCAGCTAAGCGGTTTCACACCCGTTGGACGGTGTTTCACTTTCGTCTCCACATGACCCGGAGATCATGCTTCATTGACTCCCGTCTACTCTACGCAACGGGAATGAAACCGCAACCTGAGGCTGCAGTAAAGCTCCACGGGGTCTTCTCGCCCCGTCGGGGGTCCCAAGACTGTGCACTTGGTTGCAGGTTCACCCGGCCCCAGGCCGAGACAGTGAGGCCCTCGTTGATCCATTCATGCACGTCGGAACTTACCCGACAAGGCATTTGGCTACCTTAAGAGAGTCAGAGTTACTCCCGGCCTTCAGCGGCGCTTAGCCCGGTTGAACCCGGGGTTCGCGTACCGCCAGTGGCCAGGATTCAGCTCCCGTACTCACCCTTTCGGGCTAGCGGGAACCTATGTTTTTATTAAACAGTCGGGACCTCCTTGTCACTGCGACCTAGGGATCCAGTCTTGAGACCAGATCCCTAGGCACCCCTTATACCGAAGCCACGGGGCCAATTTGCCTAGTTCCTTGGCCTGGGGTACCCGGAGACGCCTTAGCCTTCTCAGCCAGGGACACCTGTGTCGGTTCTAGGTACGTTTGGGGGTTATCCTTCCACGCTCCATTTTCACGGGGGCAGGGGATCGGCTGTACCCCCCATACGGGAGGCTATTCCTCGCTTCGCACACTTCTCGCCATTACGGCACTCCGTGTGCTTCGCGAGTTAAACAGGGCGACGGCCCTGCACAGCCTACCCCTACCCGTCTGGAGCGTGGCTTAGTGTTGCCACGAAACGTAAACCCCCAGCAACGGAATATTAACCGTTTTCCCTTTCGGGTGCCCAGGTGAAGAGCACCCTTAGGAACGGCTAACCCTCGGCTGACGACGCATTGCCGAGGAACCCTGGCCCTTCCGGCGGCCGGGATTCTCACCCGGCTTCGCTGTTACTACTGCCAGGATTCGCGAATATGGCCGGTCCACTGGACCTCACGGCCCAGCTTCTGCCCGGCCATACCGCCCCCCTACCGGACATGCCTCACCTCGAGACATGCCCCGGAGTCTCGGCGGCCGGTTTAAGTCCCGTCAATTTTCGGGGCCACCGTCCTCGGCCGGTGAGCTGTTACGCACTCCTTAGAGGTTAACTGCTTCTAAGCCTACCTCCCGGCTGTCTCAGGACGGTGACGCCCTTTGGGCTTGACACTTAACCGGCACTTAGGGGCCTTAACTCCGGTTTGGGTTGTCCCCCTTTCGGCTCGCAGGCTTATCCCGCGAAACCCGTCTCCCCCCTTCTTCGATCGCCAAGGCTTCGGAGTTCAACTGCAGGTGAGGGCCTTTCGACCCTCAGCCCGCAATTGGTGCTCTACACCTTGGCGCATCTCTGGGGAGGCCAGGCTGGGACCTGCTTCGGGGGGAACCAGCTATCACCGAGCTTGATTGGTCTATTGCCCCTAGGCCCAGGTCAGGGGAGCGATTTGCACGTCAGCACCCCTATTCGGGCCTCCACTGGGCTTTCGCCCAGCTTCGCCCTGCCCAGGCCTAGATCGCTCGGTTTCTGGTCTCACGGTTGTGGCTTAGGCCCTATTAGGACCCTCCTCCTCACCCATACTTGTGCAATACACATACCCTAAACCTTCATGAATCCGGTTTAGAGCATGCATATTGCATAGAGGTATGGGCTGCGAGGACTCGGGTTTCCTACGCCTTCGGGGTTAAACCCCTTAGACTCGCCACAACCGTGAACTCCCTGGCCCGTGTTTCTAGACGTAAGGCATGAGCCTGATCAGAGCTGAGCTCCTCATTTCTTTCAGCCCATGCCGCCTGTAGCCTCCTGGTTTCAGGCTCTTTTCACACCCCTCCCGGGGTGCTTTTCAGCTTTCCCTCACGGTACTGGTGCGCTATCGGTCTAGGTGAGTGTTTAGCTTTGGAGGTTGGTGCCCCCCAACTTCCCATACCAAAACCAAGGTATGGTACTCTGGAGTAATCCTCATCAATCCCATCCAGCTTTCGCGTACGGGCCTTTCACCCTCTAAGGGGGGGCGTTCCAGCCCACTTCCGCTAGCTGGATTAGGGATTTTGGATTACTCCATAACCTCACATCCCCCTACCATCATCTGGTAAGGATTCGATTTGAGCTCTCCCCCTTTCGCTCGCCGCTACTCAGGGGATCCCAATTGGTTTCTCTTCCTCCCCCTACTAAGATGTTTCCGTTCGGGGGGTTCCCGTCCCTTTGGGGACGTAGCGGGTTAAACCCGCTACAGGATTCCCATTCGGGGACCCGCGGATCAAAGGCTGCTTGCGCCTACCCGCGGAATATCGCCGCTTGCCGCGCCCTTCATCGGCTACCTAGCCGAGCCATCCACCAGGAGGCGTCTGTGCGAATAAACGCTATACCTCGTGCCTTTGGTTATGCGTAGCCTCATTACAGGCAGAGCCTGCTCGACCTTTCAACTCGAGAATTAACTCTCGAGTCTCATAAAGATGAGAGATGAGCATGAGGAAGTCATCCTCAGAATATGCGGCTAACTTAGAGGTGATCCTGCCGCAGGTTCCCCTACGGCAACCTTGTTACGCCTTCTCCCCCCTTGCCGAACCTGAGTTCGTCACAGCCACGAGGACTGCGCCTCACTCAGGTTCAGCTCGGGTGGAGCGGCGGGCGGTGTGTGCAAGGAACAGGGACGTATTCACCGCGCGATAGTGACGCGCGATTACTAGGGATTCCGCGATTCACGTGGGT
>Ga0209670_100301_pt1 | contig 31525 bp, 32 predicted proteins | sample PerSpoBPS_BMetaG_FD_184741 | JGI IMG/M metagenome (GOLD analysis project Ga0209670, IMG submission 184741) | Thermal spring microbial communities from Yellowstone National Park, Wyoming, USA - Perpetual Spouter B (PS_B) MetaG (SPAdes) (version 3) | ecosystem: Environmental > Aquatic > Thermal...
CTGAACTCTTCACGGTAATCCCTGAACTCTTCTCTGAAGTCTTTGAATTCTGTTATGAGTTTTGTGAAGTAAAGTTTCGCAAGCTCCAGGCTTTCAACCATCTCCCTCTCAACCGGCCTGCCGATCTCTTCTCCGTAATCTATTTCGAACTGTGTGTATTTTCGCCATGGGCCTGCGTATCCGGGCTCCCCCTCCAACCTGACCTCAAGCCTCTCAACATTCAGGGATAATATGTCCCCCTGCCTGCCTTTGACGTCTATCGCTTTCATAAACCTATCTAGGACGCCCTTCTCCGCCTCAGCGAATATTTCAACCGAGCCGTCCCCACGATTTCTAACAAGCCCCCTAACACCCATTAGGGCGGCTACGTTCTTGACGTAAACCCTGTAACCGACCGCCTGAACGCTGCCGTACACATACATGGTGGCCTTAACAGCCATCCCCGGGTAGTGTGGAGCCGATGTATTTAACCGTGTTGAATGAGTCTTGCTGTTTTCGAAGTACTTTCTGAAGGTGGGCTTGGATGCAGGGTCGCGGCCGCTGCCAATGTAATGTTTTGGGGGAAGGCAAGCGGGTATCCGGCGACAGCTGTGAAGGCTAGGAACGTGGCTGCAGCTATTGCCGCGGCAGCCTTTTCCAACATCCCTGAGAGAATTAAGCTGGCCAGCGCAAGCTCGTAAACACCCAGCCAGGTGACGGCATAGTCAAGGGCTTCTGCGGGGATTATTCTCGAAGTTATTGGGTTTACTGAGAGGTAGGCTTTGAAGTGGGCTGGGTTTCTGAAGGCATCGAGTCCCCACTCCACGAGCGGGTACGCTATTCCGAGCCGTAGTATGAGCCGCCAAAGACCTGCTGGGGTTTTTCCGATCTCCCTGACCAGTAACGCGGCTGTTACCCCTAGTATGCCGACTGTCTGGGGCTCTGCTATGGGCTCGAATGGTTTGACGAAAAACGTGTAGTAGGTTAGAACAGGTGTTGCAAGTAGGTGGCCGTGGGTCCTGTGTCCGGCGGTAAGGAGGAGTGCGATAGCTAGGTGTGCTATTGCGAAGAGAGGCGGGATAACAGGCTTCAATAAATATCTCTGCCCGTCAAGCAGAAGCGATAAAGCCCATAATGCATGTGTTGCTGCAAGCCCTGCCACAGCTGTCTTCAAAGCCCTGCCACAGCTGTCTTCAAACTCTCCAAAACCACAGCCTCCTCTTGATTATCACAGTCCAGAGTGCTGCAAGCCATGTGGCTGCGAGGATGAATTTCAGCCAGAGGCGTATAGGGTTGTCGAGAAGGTAGAGTTCGTCGATTATGGTTGGCCTTATCAGGTATAGTGTTTGGGGGATTGCGAGGTTTGCTGCTGCGAAGGCAAGGGGTATGGTCCACAGGGACGTATTGGGGAGCCTGCCGCAGACAAGTATTAGGAAGACATGTATTATGAGGAGGTTCTGCTCCGAGACCCATGGCCTGAGGCTGAGGAATAGGCTGGAGGAGAGAAGGCCTAGCCGAAAGACTCCTTCAAGGCTTTTCGGCGGATAATACAGCGCAAAAATAACCAGCAGCAGAATTGAGGCGGGTGAAAGCATCCCGATCAACTCTAAACCGTCGGGCAGCGTGTAGGAGCCGAAGCCGAAAACAGCTTCAACCAAGTTAAAAGGCGATATTCCGCCCGCTGGTTTAATCCAGTTTGACAAACCGTTCAACGGTGTTTCCAGGCTCCAGCCTAATGCGATGAAGGGTGAGAAAAACATTGCGGCCGTCAAGGCCGTTGCCGCAGCAATCCTTGTGAAACTTTGTCGGTGTCGGGCCAGGTAGGCCGGGGCCGCTGTTATTGTGAGCGGCTTTACCATCAGTGATGCGGCGGCCGATAAGGGGCTGCGGATGGGGCCGTAGGCCGTCAACGCCGTCACGGCCAGCAGGGCCGCTATGTTATCAGGCTTCCCCCAAGCAACAGAGACAAGCAGGAGAAAAGGGTTGTAGAGGAAATAACGTCCGTCACGCCCAAGCCTGAACATGAGAAAAGCCAGGGCGAGGTTTGCGAGCACAATGGGTGTCTTGAGAAAAAGGTTGAACAGGAATATTTGGCCGCCGGAGAGGAGGTAGGCCATGCCTAGGTAGAGGGGCCATAGGGGTGTTTCACCAATGCCCTGCACATAGCCCCCATAGCCCGACGCCAGAAAACCCTCCACGAGCCCGCCCTCGTAAGGTGACAGCCCTGATGCAACATTCCTCCCCGCAACATAGCTTACCCTGAAGTCATAGCCATGCGCCAGTAGGGCGCCGACCCCTAACTGCAAAGCCAGAGGCAGGAGGAACTCACGGGCCTTCAAACATCCTTCAGGTCGGGAGAGCAGCATACGGACAGGCATCAGCGGGTTGCCGTGACAATAAGTCTTTCCCAAAATATTTAGAGTAACGCTGTCTGTATATTTGTGGATGGAGAGGGCTGTCGTCGTACACCACTCGGAGATAGTTCTCAAGGGTAGGAAGAGGTCCTACTTCGAGACTTTGCTGCTTGACAACATACGGTATGTCCTCGGGCCGGGGATGGAGGTGGTAAGGGATGAGAACAGGCTCGTCATATTTAACCCGCCTGAACAGCCAGAGCCCTTGGTCGAAAAGCTTAGAAAGGTTTTCGGGGTCAGCCACATAGGTGTGGGCTATAGGACTGAGCCACGACCTGAGAAAATAATTGATGTCGCCCGGCTGGTTTTGGAGGAGACACGGCCAAAAAGTATAGTGTTTGATGTGAAACGCTCATACAAACAGCACCCTTTCACATCGCAGGATATACGACTTAGGCTGAGCAAAATGGCGAGGGACGAGCTGGGGATAGATGTTGGCGGAGAGGCTGAAGCAACAGCCCGCGTCGAGATAACCAGACAGAACGCCTACATATACGTCAGGAGGGTGGAGGGCTACGGCGGCCTACCCGTCGGGAGTAGCGGCAAGGTCCTCAGCCTGGTCTCGGGCGGGGTTGACTCGGCTGTGGCCACACTCCTAGTTATGCGGAGAGGCTGCAGAGCCAGCCTCCTACACTTCCACAGCTACAGGTCTGCTGAGGAGGCGCTGCAGGCTAAGATGTATGGGCTGGTCAAAGAGCTGACGGAGTATGGGCTGAAGATGAGGCTTTACATGGCGTCGTTCACCCCGTTCTACAGGGTTGTGCTTGAGAAGCCAAGCCGTCTAGAGCTTCTCCTGTTTAGAAAATACATGCTTAAGGTTGCGGAGAAGATTGCGGCTGAAAGAGGTTACCGCGCAGTTGTCCTCGGCGACAGCCTCGCACAAGTCGCCTCACAAACCCTCGCCAACATAATCGCTGTCAAGCCCCAGCTGAACATAGAGGTTTTCCGCCCACTCATAGGGCTGAGCAAGACGGAGATCTTCGGGCTGGCGGAGAGATTTGGTATACTTGAAATTGTCCAGAAACCGTACAAGGACTGCTGCTCGATAGTTGCAAGCCGTCCCGTTACAAAAGCAGACCCTGAAGACGTTGAGGAGGAGTGGAACAGGCTCGGCCTCGAGTCGGCTGTTGAAGAGACACTGAAAAACATCGAAGAATACGTCTCAACATATAGGGCCGGACTGTTTAGACAGGTACATGCTGCGAAAACGCCATATCAGCCGCAGGGGAGTGGGTGAAATGGTTTTTGGATGGCGTGATGCTTTGGAGTTTCACGAAAACACAAAGCACAGCTATGTAAGCATACGCACATCCAGACATTACCTTGACTGGGCGAACAGGCCCTACCCTTTCAAAGAGTATGAAGACGTTGAAACCGTCCAACTACCTAGAGATTTTCCCAAACCAGTCGAGGGGTTCTCCAAAGCCCTTGAGACTGAGGGCGGCGGCAGGCTGGACATCGGCCTCCTAGCCTCAATACTCTACTTCACGGGCGGGATAACACGCGTTGTAAACTATGGCGGCGAGCCGTTTTACTTTAGGGCAGCCCCGGCGACAGGCGCCCTCTACCCGACCGAAATGTGGGCAGCCCCGGCGACAGGCGCCCTCTACCCGACCGAAATGTATGTCGTCGCAGGCGACGTGGATGGGTTGGAGCCTGGCCTGTACCATTTCAGCCCACACCTTTTCAAACTCCATCTATTGCGTAAAGGGGACTACAGAGGATATCTGGCATACAACTCTTCCAGCGAGGTGGCGGAATCGCAGGCAGCCGTCGTCTACACCTCTATTGCGTGGCGTAATGCGTGGAAATACCGTGAGAGGTCTTACAGGCATTGGTGGTGGGACTCGGGTGTCATGGTTGCAAACATGCTGTCGGTGGCGCGGGCCTTCAGTATAGGGGCCAAGGTTTTGATAGGGTTTGTCGACCGTGAGGTAAACAGGCTCGTAGGCGTTGACGGTGTGAGGGAGGCGTCCATAATTCTAGTGCCGCTCGGCCGGTCAGACAGCCCTCCGCCTGAAACACCGACCGTCGAGCCCGTCAACTACAGGGTCAGACCACTCTCACGCAGAGAAACAGAGTATCCAGCGATAACGGCCATACATAGCGCCTCAAGCCTAAACTCCCCGGAGGAGGTGAAGGAATGGAGAGAAAAAGCCTCCGCTAAGCAGCATCAGGCATCCTACGGCGGGTTGGAGAGGGTCCCGCTCCAGCCCCAGAAAGTTGAGACACCCCTCTACGAGGTAATTCTCAGCAGAGGCTCGACGCGTAGGTTTGCACGCAAACCGATATCGTTCAGCCAGCTCTCAAAAATCCTGCATGCGGCAGCCACAACCTTCGAAGCGGACTTCAACGGCCCACGGATATCCATTTACCTCAACATCCACGCAGTGGACGGGGTGAGGCCTGGTGCATACTTTTTCGACGGAGAAGCCCTACACGCCCTGAAATACGGTGAGTTCAGGAAGGTGAGTGAATACCTTTGTCTGGAGCAGGAGCTGGGCGGGGACTCGGCTGCAACGCTTTTCTTCATGGCCCCGTTGGAGGAGTCCTTGAGGTCCATGGGAAACAGGGGTTATAGAGCCGTCCAGCTCGAGGGCGGGATAAGGGCCGGTTTCGCATACTTGGCGGCCTACGCCTCCGGGGTAGGGGCCACAGGCCTCACCTTCTACGACGACGATGTCAGAGAGTTTTTCTCACCACACGCAGCCGGAAAGGAAAACATAATCACGGTAGCCGTTGGATTACCCGCCTACAGACCCAAACCCGGCCGAATAATCCTAGGTGTTTAGTTGACACAGGTAATACGTTATATACCGTCGCTATCTGACTAGGTTTGGATGCTTACTTCGCTTGAAGCGGTTCAGACGTGTAATGTCTGCGGTGGTGGGAGGGTGGTCTATCACAGGGTTTACTCGGGTGAGAGGCTTTGCCGGCGGTGTTTTGTCAAGACGTTTGAGAAACGTGTTCTTAGGACCATCGCCCGCTACGGGCTTCTGAGGATGGATGACAGGGTCGCGGTCGCTGTCTCAGGCGGTAAAGACAGCCTTTCGCTGCTCCATGTTTTGCGGAAGATTGAGTCCAAGTTCCCCAGGGCCCAGCTTTTCGCTGTCACGGTTGACGAGGGTATCGAGGGTTACAGGGATGAGGCGCTGCGTTTAGTGGAGCAGTATACGTCAAGGCTTGGAGTCCAGCTGGTCAAAACATCTTTCAAAGAGCTTTTCGGCATGAGTCTCTCGGAGATTGTCTCCAGCAGGACGTTTAGGGAGAGCGGGCTGGCGGCATGCAGTGTCTGCGGTCCCTTGAGGAGGAAGGCGATCAACATAGCTGCTAAGAGAGCGGGGGCCACTGTTGTGGCGACGGCCCACACCTTGGACGACGTGGTCCAGACATACATGTTGAAGGCTTTGAGGGGTGAGCTGGGAAGCTCCGACATCGGCCTTAGGTCGGAGGGCCCAGCGATACCGCGTGTAGCGCCTTTCCGGCTTACACCTGAGAGGGAGGTTGTCTTCTACGCCTACACCGTCGGCATACCCTTCCAGACACAGGTATGCCCCAACGCCTCCACCAGCATGAGAAACAGCGTCAGAAGGTTTTTGACGGAGTTCGAGGAGAAGCACCCGGGCTCACTCTTCGCGGCCCTCAAGAGCTTCGAAAAACCAGCCCAGAAAAACGGCAAAAGCCAGAGGTTTTGCAGGTCCTGCGGAGATGTGACAAGCCGCGAGCTCTGCAGGGTGTGTGAAATACTCCAGGCCGTTAAACCCATGTAAAACTATATCTGGAAGAAGCCGAAGAAGCTGTATGTGAAGGCTATGTTTGAGATGAGGAGGGCTAGGCAGAGGACTGCTGCTGCGTTTGCTATCCCGAAGATTTTCCGCGGGTTTTTGATGTAGCGCTCCAGCAATGCCTTGAGGACTATGCTGCCGTCGAGTATGTGTATTGGAAGCATGTTGAAGACAGCTACACCGATGGAGACGAGCTGCAGCCAGTAGAGTGTTCTGTACAGGGCATAGGATGCGGCTGGGTCGAGGAACTGCAGCCTCAGCGGAAGGAAGGAGTCGACCTGGGTGATGCCGAGGCCTCTGACCACCGAGCCGAGTATGAGCTCACGCCCCCAAACCTCCGGATTTGTCTGGAACACGTATTCGCCGGACAGTGTCTTGACCCTCAGCGTCTGGCCTATGGTGACCTTCTCGGAGCGCACTGTGTAACTGTTTACTGGGACGCCGTCTATCTCGACTAAGACCTCGTTCACAGCTATTTTTGAGCCCGGCTCCGTCTGGACAGCTATCAGCCCAGCTTCGACTGGCACGAAGAGGCCGAAGATGGCCAGCACTGTTAGAAATCCGACGACGAGGTTTGCGAAAGAGCCCACAGCCGCAACCCTCATCCTTGCCCCGGGAGGAGCTGCCTTGAAGGCCTGCTCGTCCGGCTCCACAAAACCGCCCGGCACAACAAACACGAGGAATATCCCAGCAGACTTGACTGGGAGCTGCTCCCGACGCGCAATCACCCCGTGGAGCCCTTCATGGGTTATCAGGACTATTGCGAAGGCTATAAACAGGTATGGCAGGTGGTCGAGCCTTATGGTGACGCCTACTATCAGCGGTATCACGATGTTCTGCCCACCCACCTGCTCGGGCCTAAAGAGGTAGGTGGCCAGGTTTGTGGAGAGAACGTATATCGCGAAGGCCATTAATCCAAAGCCTGTTGCAACGGCGGCCCGAGAAACCGCGTCCCAGAAACGCGGCGCCTTCTGGGCGAGCCTGTCCAAGGGCCCGGCTACAGACCGTGTTCTCACTATGAGGAGCAGCGGGTAGAGGCTTATCGAGAGACCTGTTTTCGCCTGCTCGGCGGTTTCTCCGCCTCTACTCCGGAGGTCCAGCAGGCTTTTTACTAGAAAAGCCCCCACCCAGACCGCGGCAATAACCGCTAAGGCCGTCTCGATGGAAACCATTATGCTAACACCTTTGCACTATCATATATGCTTACAGCCTTATATCGGGTGATGTGTTTACCTACCCGCCGATGCCCTACTACATCAAGTGCTGGGTTGAGGATACCTGGCTGACGGAGTCACGTCCCCTCTCAACATGGAGGGCTTTGGAGGCTTTGGCGAAAAGGCTTCTCCCCGACGGCTGTCTCATACGTCTTCCGGAGAACAGGAAGGTTTACAAGGATGAGGAGGCGGCGGCATGGCTTAAGTTTTTCTTCAAAGTAAGGGACTACAGGCCCGAGCATCTGCCCGTGAACCTCTCAAACTACTATGTGGGCCCCTCCGCGATAGATTATGAGAGGCTGGCGGCTGACCTGGGTGTAGGTGTGGAGGAAGCGGTTGTCCTAGTTAAGATGGTTGACAAGCCTTTGATGGTGGCGGCGGCTGAGGAGGCTCTGCAGGCGGTGCGCCACAGCCATCAACACGGCCACGTAGTCCAGCTTGTCAGGGGAAGGGTTTAACGCCCCCCATATACCTCCGACAGGTCCATCAGCAGGATTATGCCCTGTTCTGACGGGAAGACACCGCCTTCGATCAAGCTGTCTAAAACAGCCTCCACACGGTCGACCAGTTCCCCGAAGTCCTGTTTCTCCACGGGTACTATGATGACGGAGAACTTCGGCTCCTTGCTTATTTCTGCCGCGTCGGCATCGGTTACGGGGAAGACAACCCATGTGAGCCTTTGAAGCCTGTGCATGGGGACCGCGATAACCCAGAGGTCGAAGCTATCGCCGGACAACGGTGTCAGGAGGTTGAATGAAGCCGGCTCCCTGAACCCCCGCCAGAGCTCCGCGAACACCCTGTCCTGAACACCCACCATCAAGATGTTTTTGCTGGGGAGGCTTCTTACCTCCGATGTATCGATTTCCCCTAGGGCGGTTATCGTGCCGGGCAGCACCCTGTTTTCATAGCCAGCATACTGCTGGAATACAGGTCTATAGGCCTCGACCCTGCCAAGCGATTCGAGTAGCTGCTCCTCCTCTTCCCTCTTCAAACGTCACCCATATCACCTAAACCTATATATCCCTTACCATCTCAAGGTTAGGCAGGTAGTGAATTAGATTCACCCACCCCCCATACCTCGCCGACTTCACCGTTTTAAATGGTCACAATTATATTACCCCATCTATGGGGGAGCCGGCAAACCTGGCCCGGAGATATCCCGAGTTAAATCTTCACCCGAGTTGCCATCAAGCAGTACTGTCCAGATTAAGGACTGTTTTCGGGGTTTGTCATTTCCAAACTGGGGTGTTACACAGCTCCTCAGCCATGTAAGCCCCTTAAAAAGACACCATATTATAATAAAAGCGCCGGGGAGCGGATTCGAACCGCTGACCGACGGGTTAACAGCCCGCCGCTCTACCAGGCTGAGCTACCCCGGCTACGTTTTCTGGTATGCATGCTCTTTTTTAAGGATGCTATCCAGCGTATAGGGCTGCCGCGGCTGCTGTTGCAAAAGCTATGCCCACAGCCTTTCTCGGGCTTATGGGTTCTTTAAGGATGGTTTTTGCGAGGACCACGGTTGAGACTGGGTAAAGGGATGAGAGGACGCCGGCGACGTCGAGACGGCCCGCGTGCCGGGCTAGGAGGTAGAGTAGGCTTCCCATGCTGTCGAAAACACCTGCGCCCACCGCCAGGGGGGCTGCAGTCTGAGGAATTTTCGGGCCGCCGCTTACATAAGCCATGGCTAGAGCCATGGCGATGGTGACGACGCGTGTTATGCTTAGGGGGTAGAGGTATGAGTCCTGTGAAACCTGTCCCAAAAATATTAGGAAAAGGCCGAAGAAAATTCCTGCGAGAAGCGAGCGGATGAGCTGCTTGTTTGGTGTGAGGTTTTTCCGGCTCAAGCCGGTTACTTGGGCTATGGCGATAATAGCGAGAGCAAATCCAACCGTCTGAAGTGGGGACGGAACCCCCTCAAACAGAAAACCCGTTAAAGCTGGAACTGCCGCCGTCACAACACCTGTCACCGGCGCCGAAGAACCCATACTGCCGCCCGAAAGCGCCCTATAGTAGAAAACAAGCCCCAGGCCGCTGCAGAGGCCCGCTAGGCTGGACCAGGCAAGCTCCGTCGCCGTAGGCGCTCTCTCGAGGGTAACCAAAGCCATGGCGAGGAGGACCATGAGTCCGATTGTCTGCGATGCTGCGACGACCCCGTAAACACCTGTACGCTTTGTGGCATAGCCTCCGCAAAAGTCTCCTGCACCCCAAATGACAGCGGAGCCCAGACCATACACCGTCGTCGCAAGCCCGTCCGAAGCCATGCCGACCTGCCCGGCCGCAGCTCTAGACCGTGACCTGCTGCATCCTCAACAACTGTTTCCGGTTGTACGCGGCTGTGACGAAGCCGAGGTATGCTGGCTCGGGCCTGTTCGGCCTCGAGAGGTATTCGGGGTGGTACTGGGTTGCGAGGAAGAAGGCGTTGGAGGGGTTTTCGACTATCTCCACCCTCTTCCCGTCGGGTGAGAAGCCCGAGAAGACAAGGCCTTTTCTCTGCAGGATGTCCCAGTACTGTCTTGAGACCTCGTAGCGGTGGCGGTGGCGTTGCAGTATCTCCGTTTCCCCATAAAGCCGGTGGGCCAGTGTCCCCTCAACCACTCTAACCGTCTCCGCGCCAAGCCTCATGGTGCCCCCCAGCTCCCTGACCTTTCTCTGCTCCGGCATGAGGTCGATAACAGGGTGCGGTGTCTCGGGGTTTAGCTCCGTCGAGTTTGCGCCTTCAAGGCCGCATACGTGGCGTGCGAACTCTACGACTGAGAGCTGGAGGCCGAAGCATATGCCTAGGAACGGGATGTTGTTCTCCCTGCAGAACTTTATGCACTGAATCATGCCCTCGGTCCCCCTTCTGCCGAAACCGCCGGGAACGAGCACACCGTCATACCCTCCCAGCTCTGAAACATTTCTGACACCGCTCTCAAACTCCTCTGTGTTCACCCAGTCTATGACAACCCGCGCGCCTATGTTGACCCCCGCATGCTGAAGCGCCTCCTTCACGCTCACATAGGAGTCGGCCAGCTTGGTGTATTTTCCGCATACAGCAATCCTCACAGTCTCCTTGGCGTTCTCATACATCTCCATGACACGCCGCCACTCGCTCCAGTCGGGCCTTCCCGTGTTCAGCCCAAGCCTCTCAACAACAAAGTCCCCCATCCCCTGCTCCTCAAGGATTGCGGGAACCTTGTAGATGTATGGGACGTCGTGGGAGGAGAAGACCGCCTTCTCCGTCAACGTACCGAACAGCGCTATCTTCCTCCGTGCCTCGGTGTCTATGGGTGTCTCGCATCTGGCGACTATGATGTCTGGCTGTATGCCTAGTGCGCGGAGTGCGTTGACGCTGTGCTGGAGGGCTTTGGTCTTGAACTCTCCAGTTGCCTTCAACGTAAGCACCAGCGCCACATGTATGAACAAGGTGTTCTCCACCCCCTCCTCCAAACGCATCTGACGGATGGCCTCGAGAAACGGCTGCCCCTCAATGTCGCCCACCGTGCCGCCGACCTCAACGATCAAGACATCCAAGCCCTTCGCAGCAGCCCTAAGCCTGGCCTTAATCTCATCCGTAACGTGCGGGACTATCTGTACGCATTGGCCTAGGTAGTCTCCCCGCCTCTCCCTAGCTATTACCTCCGCATAAACCTGCCCCGTCGTGATGTTGTTCTGTCTAGAGGTCTTGATGTCGAGGAATCTTTCATACCATCCTAGGTCGAGGTCTGTCTCCCCTCCGTCATCGGTCACAAACACCTCCCCGTGTGAGAAAGGGTTGAGAGTCCCGGCGTCAACGTTGACGTAGGGGTCTATCTTTACGAAGCCGACACGCAGACCCCTGACCGAGAGTATCTTGCCGACGGAGGCCGCTACAGTCCCCTTACCCACGCTGCTGACGACGCCGCCGGTCACGAAGATGTACTTCGGCATAGAATACTTTGTCGCGGGGTAGATAAATTCTTTCCGTCGGATGGTTTAAACCGGACAACCTTCTTCGCCGTTTCTGCGTTTTCGTTGACAGCCTCAGTAAGTCGTTGTGGTGGCGTCGCGCTACCCCCTGCTTAAGCGCCTCCCTGCGGCCGTTCCGTAAGCCGCAACGGAGGTGTTAAAAACACTGTCAGCGCCGCTATTGCGGCGGCTCCCGCGGCCACGGCCATGGAAACGGTAAGGCCGTTGGTGAATGCGAGCTTTTCAGAGGCCGTCAAAAGACCTGTGAGGTCTGTTGCGGGTTCAACTCTTCTGAAGGCCACGCCGAGGGGTATCCACATCACCGCCGCCGCAATAGCTCCGCCTATTAATCGTAGGAAGCTGAGAATCGAGGTGGCTACTCCGAGTATGTTTCGGGGCACGAGTGTCTGTGTCGTTACGAGGAATGTTGAGACGGTGAAGCCCATGCCCACGCCCACCAACCCGAAGCCTGTTAGAAGTACCGCCTCTCCAAGCCTCAGCTGGGTCAGAAGAAGGGTACCGGCTAGGAGTGAGAAGCCGCTTATTATCGCAGGTATCCTCACGCTTGTCCTTACGACTAGTCGGGCGGCTGCGTTTGAGGCCAGAACCCATCCAAGCACCAGAGGTAGCACGGCTGTCCCCGAAGCCGTTGCGGAGAGGCCGAGAACCCACTGCAGGTAGAGGGGCATGTAGGCTATCACGCCGAAGAATATAAACCCGGCCAGGAAGTTGCTGAGAAAACCGGTCCTCAAAACCCTGTCCCTGAAGAGGTGTAGCGGCAGGAGGGGAGTGCTGCTCCGCCTCTCGCTGTAAAAAAAGACACCGAACAGGAGGGCTGATGAGAAGAGGAATGCAGGTGCGCCGGTCAGCCTGTCGAACTCATTAAGATATAGCAGCAACGCCGTGGCCGCTCCCATGAACAGCAGGGCCCCGCGGACATCTATACCCTCACCCCCTCTCCTGACGTTGGAAAGTTCGCGCAGCGCTATGGCGACGCAGAAAGCCCCCACAGGTAGGTTAATGTAGAAAATCCATCTCCAGCCAACGCTGTCGACTATAAGCCCGCCTAGTGGTGGACCAACTATGCTGGCTAAAGCCCACACGGATGAGGTGAGTCCAGCGGCCTTGGCTCTCTCCTTTAGGCTGAAGAGTTCGCCGACCAGCGTAAATGTGAGAACCAGCAAAGCCCCACCGCCTAATCCCTGGACGGCCCTGAAAACGATAAGCTGAAACATGTCCGTAGCAACGCCGCAGAGAAAGCTTCCAGCGAGAAAGACCAACACCCCCATCAGATAGATTGTTTTACGGCCGTAGACATCGCTTATCCTGCCCCACAGAGGGCCTGAAACGGTTGAGGTCAGGATGTATGCCGTGAAGGCCCAGCTGTATATCTCGACACCCCTAAGGGAGGAGGCTATTGTGGGCATTGCTACAGAGACAACAGTCGAGTCAACCGCGGCCAGAAATATGCCCATCAGAAGCCCGGCTATCAACACCTTTGAGCGGCCACCGCCATCCAATCCATCACAGACGCCGGGCTGCCTAATTTATGGATATTATTTCTTCAAACTCTCTGCGTTAGACCACAGCTCCTTCCGCAGCAAGTCGCGCACAGCCGTCCTCATCAAAGCACTCCTACTAGGGTAAACACCTTTCTTGATCAATTCATCCATTCCATCGATTAAGGCTTCGGGCATCTTAACGGATATTAGCTTCATAGCGGTTCAGGTAATACCCTAATCGAAAATAAAGGTTTTTCCCCTGACCAGAATGTTAAACTCGCGCATCTGACAGCACGCTGTTCTGGTTTATGCTACATGTGTTCTGTTGTTTAGGCTTATTGAGGCCCATGTCCATGTATAGACGTGAACACTAACACACTGGTTGCAGCCGTCGCCACGGCTGCACTGGTTCTATCAGCTGTGTCTCTTCAGATGGTCTTATATCGTCTACCGGACATGCCGGAATGCACCACAACTATAACCAAAACGGTTACAGCAACAGTCACCAGAGAAGAAACAGGCGTACATGTTGTTGAAAGCAGGGGTAGGTGCGGAGTTCTGGAACAACCTTCGCTGGAGATTGTTGAGAAGATTCCAAGCGGCGACGGATATATAGTAACTCTTGTTTTCCGCGAAAGCGCTTCAAACCCTTGCCACGCCCACTACTTGGTTGAGTCCTTTATGGCGACGAGCTATCCTCCCAGGCTGCATGTTACCCTGGGTTTGAAGGCCACAGCGGAGGTGTGTGTCCAGTGTGTTGGCTTGGTTGAGACAGTGATACGTACAGATGTGCTTCCGGCGGGTACGGTCATAGTGGTTAACGGGCTGAGTGTCGTGGTTTAGGGGTTGGCCCGGCTGTAAAGGTATTTAGCGTGGGGTTGTGTGGTTTGAGGCTAGGCCATGACGCAGATGGTGCGGATAAAGATCACGAGCACGAACCTTGTGAAGCTAGAGCAGGTATGCAGGGAAATCAAGGACATCGCAGAGAAGACGGGGACCAGGATTGCGGGGCCTGTCCCTCTGCCGGTTAAGCGTCTGGTACTCCCGACACGTAAGTCCCCCTGCGGGGAGGGGACGAAGACTTGGCGTAAGCATGAGATGCGTATTCATAGAAGGTTGATTGATTTGGGGATAACTGACCAGAGGGTTATGAGGCAGATAATGAGGATTCAGATACCCGACGACGTGGCTATCGAGATGCAGATGACCAGCCGCTAGCCCTGTTCGGTGATTTCCTTCACGATGCCTGCTGCGACAGTTACGCCGCTGTCCCTTATCGCAAACCTCCCGAGCTCGGGTGATACACTTGCCGGCTCGAGGGCAACAGGGTTCAAAGGCCTCAGCTTAACCAGTGCAACATCCCCTGTCTTGATGAATGAGGGGTTCTTCTCCGTTACCTGACCAGTTCTCGGGTCCATCTTCTGCAGTAGTTCAACGAATTTGACGGCTGTCTGGGCTGTATGTATGTGCAGGACGGGTGTGTATCCGACGGCTATCGCTGTCGGGTGGTAGATGACGTATATCTGGGCGAGGAACTCCTTGGCCACCGGTATCGGTGTGTCAGGCTTTGTCACAACCATACCTCTGGCAAGCTGGTTTTTCTCAACGCCTTTCAATGCGAACCCGATGTTGTCCCCCGGTATAGCCTGCGGAAGCGGCTGGTGATGCATCTCAATTGACTTGACCTCCGCCTTCAATCCTCCGGGATATATTGCGACTATGTCGCCGGGCTTGAGGACGCCTTGCTCAACCCTGCCCACAGGCACGGTTCCAACACCCTTTATGGAGTAGACGGCCTGAATGGGTATGCGGAGGGGTTTGTCTATAGGCTTGGGCGGCTCCTGAAGCATGTCCAATGCCTCCAAAAGCGTCGGACCATTATACCATGGCATGTTCTTGCTCTTCTCCGTCAGGTTGTCCCCGAGCCAGCCTGATACGGGTATGAAGTGTATCTTAGAAACATCGTAGCCTATTGTCTTCAGCAGGTCGGCCGCCATCTGCCTGACCTCGTCATACCTCTCCTTGGCCCAGTTCACCGATGTGTCGTCCATCTTGTTTATCAAGACGATTAACTGCTTGATCCCGAGAACAAAGGACAGGTATGCATGCTCCCTTGTCTGGCCCCCGGGAGCTATCCCAACCTCCGCCTCACCCTTCTTCGCCGAAACAACTAGGATGGCTGCGTCGGCCTGGCTTGCGCCAGTTATCATGTTTTTGACGAAGTCCCTGTGCCCCGGTGCGTCGATGAGTGTGAAGTAGTATTTCTTTGTTTCAAACCTTTGGAAGGCAAGGTCTATGGTGAGCCCCCTCTCCCTCTCCTCCTTAACCCTGTCGAGAATCCATGCATACTTGAAGCTCTCTTTGCCGAGCTTCTTGGCCTCCTCCTCGTATGTTTTTATTGTCCTCTCATCTATGACGCCGAGGTTGTAGAGGAAGTGTCCTAAAGTCGTCGATTTGCCGTGGTCTACGTGCCCTATGACTACAAGGTTCATGTGTGGTTTTGCAGACATTGTTAATATCCTTTTTAAACCCAGATATAAAGTAATAGTTGGCCCGTGAGGTGTCTTCGTGGAGCGGCCTCATTTGTGTTTATTTGGTGCTTTTTCAGCTTTTAGAGGGTTTGAGGCTGGCTCTGGTTGGGTTGGGGGTTGTCGGGCGGAGCCTCCTTAGGCTTGCGGCTCAGAGCAGGGATATGCTGCTCAACCGCTACGGGCTGGGTTTGAGGTTTGTTCTGGCAGCCGACAGGTCTGGCGCCGTATACTCACCCAGCGGGCTAAACCCGGAGACAGTTCTGGCTAAAAAAGAGGGTGGCGGAATTATGTCTCTTGAGGATGTCGAGCGCTCAGACAACGTCATGGATTTTCTGGAGGAGGTGGAGGCCGATGTCCTGGTTGACGCGACACCCACCAACATAGTGGACGGTGAGCCGAGCTACAGCATTATCAGGAAGGCCTTCCTCAGGGGGATGGATGTTGTGACGGTGAGCAAGGGAGCCCTAGCTCTCTACATGCCTGCGTTGAAGGAGCAGGCGGCCAACAGGGGTGTTTACCTGATGTTCAGCGGCACAGTGGGGGGCGGGCTGCCTGTCCTGGCCTTTGCACGTGAATGCAGCAAGGCTGACAGGGTTGAGGCCGTTGAGGGCATTCTTAACGGCACGACCAACTACATACTGACCCGCATGGAGGAGAATGGGCTGGATTTCAGACAGGCTCTGGCTGAGGCCCAGCGTCTGGGCTATGCGGAGGCAGATCCAACACTCGACATCAAGGGATTTGACACGGCCTGCAAAATAACCATACTGGCGAACGAGATACTGGGTAAAAAGGCGACGGTTCACGATGTGGAGGTTAGGGGGATAGACACGGTTACGTTGGAAGAGGTAAATAATGCTAAAAAGTCCGGTAAGGTGGTGAGGCTCGTGGCTTTGGCGGGGAAGGACGTCCTTGAGGTAAGCCCTAAAGCCCTCGACCACCACGACCCCCTAGCCGTCAAGATGGCCATGAACGCCGTACGTTTCAGGACGGCTTTCAGCGGAAACCACGTCATAACAGGTAAGGGGGCCGGGGGAATGGAGACAGCCACAGCGATAGTAAGGGACCTCGTCGCAATCAAGAGAATGAGGACGGAGACGGTGAAGCCTCTATGAGGATTGTAATGAAGTTCGGCGGCTCCTCGCTGGCTTCAGCAGACCTCATAAAACATGTAGCATCGCTTGTGAAAAAACATTCAGAGCAGCATGAAATAGTGGTGGTCTGCTCGGCCTCCGGTGACACAACCGACGAGCTGCTGTCTCTGGTCGAGACAGCCCGGAGAGGCAGGGGGGAGGAGGTGGAGAAGAAGCTGGGCCAGATAGAGCAGCACCACCTAAACCTGCTTGAAGCCATAGCGGACGACCGTGTTAGAGAGGAGACAGGGGAGACGTTGAAGCAGTGGCTTAGGGAGCTTCGCAGAGCCGTCCTCGGAATACTCTACCTCCGTGAAGCCACACCCCGCAGCACCGACTACGTTCTCTCCTTCGGTGAGAAGTTCTCAACCCTGATAACCGCGGGAGCGCTTTCATCGACCGGGCTGAAGGCCCAATACCTAGACGGAGGCGAGGCAGGCATAGTGACGGATTCAAACTTCGGCGAGGCCATGCCGCTCTTCGAGGTTACGCGGCTTAACGTCAGGAGAAGGCTTGGGCGGATGCTGGACGAGGGGGTGACACCTGTTGTCACAGGCTTTATCGCGACAAATGAGGAGGGCGTTGTCACAACGCTCGGCAGGGGGGGCTCCGACTACACCGCGACAATTCTCGCCAGCAGCCTACCCGCCGACGAGGTCTGGCTGTGGACGGATGTGGACGGGCTTATGACGGCAAACCCCCGCCTCGTCCCTGAAGCAGTAGTTCTCAGGAAAATATCCTACAACGAGGCCGTGGAGATGGCGTTGTTCGGCGCAAAGGGCCTGCACCCAAGGGCCCTCGAACCCGTGATGGAGGCGCAGATACCTGTCAAGATAAAGAACACATTCAACCCCTCCGCCGAGGGAACCCTGATAACAACCTCCTCCGAGAAAACAGACAAACCCGTCAAAGCGGTCCTACTCGTCAACAACACAGCCATGCTAACCGTCAAGGGCCCGAGCATGGTAGGGCAGCCCGGCACAGCAGCAAAAATACTCGACACACTCTACCGCGCAGGGGTCAACGTAATGATGATCTCCCAAAGCATATCTGAGTCAAGCATATCGCTGATAGTTCGGCGTAGCCAGCTTAACAAGGCTGTGACCGCTATTGAGAAAGCACTGCTGGGGACGAGGATTGTTGCCGCGGTAGAGCCTGAGGAAGATGTTGTTGTCGTGGCTGTAGTCGGTGAGGGGATGAAGGGCACTCCAGGGGTCGCAAGCAGGGTCTTCGGAGCCGTTGCCTCAAGAGGCGTCAACGTGAGGATGATAGCTCAGGGGAGCTCAGAGCTCAACATAAGCTTCGTCGTCCGGGAAGAGGACGGCGTAGAGGCGGTCAAAGCAATACATGAAGACTACGGGCTTGGGAGGAGCGTCCAGACACGGGGATGAATATTTTGAGGGCTGAAGAGCCAGGGCTTAAGAGGCTGAAGGTGTAGCTCACAGTAGGGTGACCTACATTACCCGGCCGAGGGTAACCGCTCTCATAAAACATTTATTCAGTATAGTTAACTGAGTGAACGTGTTAGGGGCTGCAGGTTATGGCGTGCTGTTGATCTCGATGCTTCTAACGCCGTTGGTGACGGCCTTTGCCTCTGTGGAATCGACGCATTTTATCGTCAGCGTATATGTCGACGGCTCAGCTAGGTGGGTTGTAGAGCACCGGTATTCTCTACGCAGCGAGGAGGATGTTGAGGCCTTTAGGGTTGTTGCCGCCAACGTGTCCAAAGAGCTTTCAGAGACATACAGGCTTAGGCTGCAGACGGTCATCCAGGAGGCTTCTAGGTTAACCGGCAGGGCTATGGGTTTAACTGAGTTTGCTGTCCATACATCCACCCAGACCACCGTCACCGGAAGCGTCGGCATAATTGTGGTTGAGTTTGTTTGGACAGGTTTTGCAGCCACAGCGGACGGCAAAATCAGCGTAGGGGACGTCTTTGTAGGTGGTCTATCTCTGGCCAGCGGGGAAACGCTCACGCTGAAAATACCCGAGGGCTACAACGCTGTAGACTACTCCCCCAAACCAGACGAAGCAAGAAGCGACTCCCTGACCTGGTACGGCCCTAGGACGTTTACAGATAGGAGGCCGATGGTTACCCTATCGAAGCTGTCTGGGCCAGCTGTCACGGGGGCTTCCACAGGTGTGGCCAGCGGCCAGGGTAGGGTGGCTAGCGATTGGCTGTTCGCGGTTTTGCTGGTGGCGGTTGTCGCCTCTGGGGCCTCCGCAGCACTTCTCATGAGGAGGAGGGGTTCTGTAAGGGTTCAGGAGTCAGGGTTTAGGGAGATTATTGAGGTGTTGCGGAGGCATGGGGGTGAGGCCCCACAGCACGTTATTGTTGAGGAGACAGGTCTTTCGAAGGCCTCTGTCAGCATGATGTTGAAGGCTTTGGAGGCGTCGGGCGTCGTGGTTCGTGTGAAGAGCGGGAAGACGAAGGTTGTGAGGCTTGTGAAATAACTAGCCTCCCCGGCCCCTTCCCCTGCCGTTCCCCGGATTGCTGTCTGTTGTTGTGGTGGTTGTGGTTCTACCTCTACCTTCTGGCGGGCCGTGTTCGGCTCTGTTACCGTGTGCTGTCTGGGATGCGCCGTGAGCCTGCGTATGTGTTTCGGTTGCATTTTCCCTCTCACCCCTGCCCCTACCGTGATGTGTCTCAGTAGCGTTAGCTCTCCTGCCCACCTCCTCTCTAGCTCTCTCACCTATCGTCCTAGCCTCCTCCGAAACCCTCCTGCCAAAGTCCTCGTTCGCAGCCCTCAGCTCCTCCACCAGCTTCTTCGCGGCCTCGTGCGATTTCTGGGCCAGCTCGCTCAGGAGCTTCCCGAGCTTCTCGGAGCTTTTGGAGAGCGCCTTAAGCCTAGCCGTCAGGACCTGCAGCCTTGAAACATATTCCTCCGCCGTTATGTTTCCCGCCTTAAACTGCTCCCTCAAAGCCTCCATCTCGGCCATGACCTCATCCCTCAGCCTCTTGCTCTCATTTAGAAAGTCCCTGATGATCTTCAGCCTCTCCTCGTGGAGGGTTTTCACAGTGAGCTTATGCTCCATCACCGCCTCCCTGATGGCCTCCCTGTGTTCCTGTATGATGCTATGGAGCTCCGCCACAATCTTCCTGCCCAGACCTTGAGTGTCGGCTGCCTGCTGGGCTGAGACAACGGCCAGCGGCAGTAGGAGAGCAGTCAAAACCAGTGCAGCAGCCTTAATCATGCCCAAAGCCTAGCTAGACCCATAATTAACCACTCCTAGAATAGAGGAGATTTCTAAAGGCTTATGAACGTTCAGGACCGTTTAAACGCTGTTTTTGTGTTTGGGGCCTTGTCAATCCCTGAAACACAGATGAATTGTTCATAATAAAGCATCTTTGTGGGTTGAGGGCATATGAGAAGGGTTCTGCTTCTTTTACGTAAGTCGGCGTGGTTTTTGCTGTTGGCCTCAGTTTTAGCCCTATTCTCAGGGTTCATGCTGGGTGTTAATCTTTTTGATTATAATACAGCCTACTTTATTCACACTGTTGTGGCGCCGCTTCTCTTCGTGGCCCTCCTTTATCTCCACTCAGTTGCAGCCATAATCTTCCTGTCAAAACGTGTTAGACGTTTGGATAATGAAGGGTTCAGGATAACGGCGAGCTCTGCATGGACAGCGGTTTTCACGGTGTTCATCGCCCTGTATCTTCTCCAGATAATGCCGGGTTCCTTAACAGCTCCGGCCCCTCTACCACAGACAACAAGTCAGGCAATCACTCAGACGACTTCATTTCTGGATACAGGCGTAGCCGCAGGTTCAACAACCACCCAAACACACACCAGCTCAGTACAGCCTCAACCACTTTCAACCGAACAAATAAGGCAGATAATTCTCCAGAGATTCCCAGACGCCCAAATTTTAAAAATCAAGCTGGAGAAAAACGGTTCATACGAAGCTAAAATCCTAGTCAACGCTCAAACCTACGAGCTGAAGATAACCTCTGCAGGGGAAATCGTTAAGATAGAGACTGAAGACTGAGCTAAAACACCTGCACTGCCACCTAGTTTTAAACACCTTTGTCGTCTTTGGCCTTGTTTTTGTTTAGGGAGATGAGGGCGGGGATGTTGCTGAGTATGCCTCGCCAGCCTGACTCCCGCATTATCTTGAGGGCGAGCTCCCAGTCGACTCTCAGCAGCACGACCGTGACAACCGTCATCACCACCACCGCCACAACAGTTGAAGCCCACTGCGCGTCCCCGAGGAAGAGGGCGGAGTACTCGAAGTAGGTTTTGCCGAGGTATGCGACGGAGGTTGAGAGGATTAGTTTGCCGAGTGTGTTGGCGAGTAGGAATCTCCAGAAGGGTATGCGGACCATTCCAGCGGGTATGAGGTATATGTCGTCTGGGAGTGGTGTTAGTGCGAAGATGAAGACGCCTACGTCGCCGTATTTGCCGATGAGCTCGCGCAACGCATCCATCCTCCTCCTGCTCTCCTGGCCGAGGAACCTGTAGCCGAGCCTGCCAAGCATGTAGCTGGTTATCTTACCGAAGGAGCCGCCGAGACCCGCCGCGAGACCTAGAACCCACGGCTCCACAACATCGCTGAGGAGGACGACGACGAAGAGGTATGGTATGGGGATGAAGGGGATTACGCTGCCCAGGAGTGAGACTGTGAAGACGCCTAGGGGGCCGTAGGCTACCGCGAACTCCTGAAACCAGTTCGTCAACCCTTACGCACCGATTCGACGGCCTCTGTTATCAGCCTCTCACCCAGCCGCCTAAGCTCCTCAAGCCTCTCAGCCGTCCTCGCCTCAGCCGACATCTTCACCTGCGGCATTGTGTTGGACGCCCTAATAAGTATCCACCCGTCCTCCGCATAGGCCTTTACGCCGTCAAGCCTGCTGGTCCTAAATCCCATGGCCTCAAGCCGTTGCGCCACAGCCTCAACCACCCTGAACTTGTGCTGGTCGGGGCATTCGTAGACGATTATGGGTGTTGCGGGGTACGCGGGTATTTGGTCGACGTGGTGTGAGAGCGGTTTCTTCGACGTGTGTATGAGCTGGGCCATCTTCAGGGCTGCGTATGCGGCGTCGTCGTCCCCGCCGAGCTCACCAAAGTAGAGGTGGTTACTCTTCTCACCCCCAAGCACAGCCCCCAGCTCCCTCACCTTCCTGTGTAGGAAAGCTCTACCGACCCTGTACTCGACGGGGGTGAAGCCAAGCCTCTCCGCAGCCTCCCGCAGAGCCGTGGAGGAGTTCACGTCATACACAACATAACCCCTCTTCTCCATTGTCTTCAGGAGCACGGCCATCGCGATGTCGCCCTGCAGCACACGGCCCCTGTCGTCCACGAAGACCGCTCGGTCGGCGTCTCCGTCGAAGGCAACACCCATGTCAAACCCCCCATCCACGACGAGCTTTCTCAAAGGCTTGATGTTCTCCTCAGTCGGCTCGGGGTCGTGGCCTCTGAAGTATCCGTCGGGGTTGTTGTTTATTGCGGTGTGTCCTATGCGCAGCTTCTCAAACACGGCCGGCAGAATGAGTGCGGCGGCGCCGTCGCTGAAGTCAACCGCAACCCTCAAGCCCTCCATCTCTGGAAAGCTTTTCACAAGATGTTCAACATATGCGTCGGCTAGGTTAGCCTTTGAGACCGAGCCCTTCCTACCCGTGGGTGTGAAGGCTCCGCGGAGAACGGCGTCCCGTACCTCCTCCATCCCAGCACCCTCCGATATTGTCGTCCCGTCTCCGAGGAAGAGTTTGAAGCCGTTCCAGTCGCGTGGGTTGTGGCTGGCGGTCACCATAACCCCCGCAGAGGTTTTGAAGTGTTTGGCGCCGAAGTAGCATGCGGGTGTTGTGCAGACCCCGGCGTCTAGCACGTCGCAGCCCGAGTCGGTCAACCCATCCGTTAACGCATGTGAAAGAGGGCCGCCGCTCAGCCTCACGTCACGTCCCACTATAACTCTTCCGCCAACCCTTGAGCCGAAGGCTCTACCAACCATGTAGGCTATTTCGTCGTCGAGGTCGACTCCGTAGACGCCCCGTATGTCGTAGGCTCTGAAGATGTGGGGCTGCGGCTTCACGAAGTCCACCTATTCATGACGGCTTCGTCAGGCAGGCCTGTGACCTTTATCCCCGCATGCCCGACACCGTAGCGCTTGTTTACGCCCACCAACAGCCATGTCAGCTGCTCCCCTACCACAGAGTTCTTTAACGGGCCTCCGTCAACAGGTCTTAGCCCCTCTATCTTGAGCAGGAGCCTGGCCACCTCTTTTTTAGCATCCATGTCGTCGCCGAAGAGCTCCGTCAACAGGTCTTAGCCCCTCTATCTTGAGCAGGAGCCTGGCCACCTCTTTTTTAGCATCCATGTCGTCGCCGAAGAGGAAGGTGTCTGTGTTGAGCGGGGTTGCTGGGTCTGAGATGAGGGATGCGCTTACTGTGTGGAGTGCTGTGACGAGCCTAGCCGATGCAGGAAGGTGTTTGGCCAGCTTTTCGGATGTCGGAGCAGGGGCGTCTCTAGGTGCGACGATACAGGAAACAACCACACACCCCTCCTCCAAGTTGGCGGCAACATCCGCTGCTATCTCGTCAACTGCCTCGTACGGTATTGTGAAGAAGACAAACCTGCATCCCCTGACGGCCTCCCTGTTGACCGCGCCTGAAACACTGCCGCCACCCAAAACCCCTCGAACCCTCTCAGCTGCGGCCAACGCCTTCTCAGCGCTCCGCGACCCCACAACAACCTCGACACCGGCCTTTGCAAGCCTCAGAGAAAGCCCGAACCCGAGGTCACCAGTCCCGCCGAGAACAGCCACACGCATCATCAAATTCGTCTAGACTAAAACAATGGTTTTTTAAGAGGTTTACGATAATTGTTTACATGGACGACACGCTGCTGGCTGTTGCGATACTCTTCATAATAATGGGTGTGGCAGGCATCTACATCCCCTTCATGGGTATTTCGGAGACTATGCGGCCTTTGGCGGAGTTCTCAGGGTTTATGCTGGCCTTGGGTGTTGTGATGCTTCCGATAGGGCTGTTTAGGGGCGGGCTGCCCCAGCTCAGCTCAGGCAAGACATTAGGCCTCGGAGCCATAGGCATAGGCCTCGCGGCCTTCATCCTCACGACCGCAGCACTCCAGATCGGGCCCTTCAAAGGTGAAGAGATTATCGGGGCCGTAGGCCCCACACCTTTCAACGTCACCGTAGTCATCCTACCCGGCTCCTTCGACCCCTCCGCCAAGGAGACCTACAGTGGGCCAGCTGGGCGTTTACGTTCGGCAAGGCCGGGATATACCCCTACCACTGTACGCCGCATCCCTGGATGGTCGGCACTGTAAACGTCGTCGAAGGACCCATACCCCAAACACAGACACAACAGGGCTAGGACACGCTGACCAGCCTGCCCTTAAGGTATGTTTTACCGGCTTCTACTACCTCGACTTCTACAAATTTTCCGAGTAGGTTTTCTCTTGTGTTGAGGACGATGGGTCTGTAGGCGTGGTTACGGGCCACCATCTCGCCGTTCTTCCCAACCTCGTCAACAAGCGCTTCACCGCACCATCCAACCCATTCGCTGTTTAGGCGGAGCTGTATTTCCTCGACGACTGCTTTCAGCACCGCCACCCTCTCAGCGACCTTCCGATGCGGCAGCTGCGGAAGCCTCTCGGCTGGCGTCCCAGGCCTCGGGAAAAACCTCGAGATGTTAACGACATGCGGTTTTGAGGCCTCGATGAGTTTGAGTGTCTGCTCGAAGTCGTCCTCCGTCTCCGTCGGGTAGCCGACTATTATGTCGGTTGAGAGCGTTAGGCCGGGTATCCTGGTTCGGAAGGCCTCTACTATGCGGAGGTACATCTCTGCTGTGTGGCCCCTGTTCATTTCTTTGAGGACTTTGTTGGAGCCGGACTGGACGGGTAGGTGGAGGAACTTGAATATCTTCCCGCCCATGTATGCTTTGACGAGTCTGTCGAGTATTGGGCCGAGGTATATCGGGTTCATCATCCCGACGCGTGTGTAGAACCGTCCCTCAACGCTGTTGACGGCTTCGAGGAGTTCGGGGAGGAGGTTGTGTCCTGACTCGAGGCCGTAGCTGCCCATGTCCTGGCTTGTTAGCCAGACCTCCCTACAACCCTCCAAAACACTCCTCCTCACCTCCTCGACGATGAGACGTGTGGGGAAGCTCTCGTAGCCGGGCCTCGTGTTTGGGACGATGCAGAAACTGCACCGGCTCCACCTACATCCCTCCGAGACAGGTATGATTGAGATGACTGGGCTGCGTCTGAGGCGTGGTAGGCCGAGCTTCGCCGTTACGCCGAGCCCCGCCCCGTTCTCGATTATGTTTGGGATGTCGGCGATGTTCTTTGGCGGCACAAGCAGGGCCTGTGGAGCGGTCTTCAGAACCCTCTCCCTCTCACCCGTCGCCATACAGCCCGCAACAACCAGCCGGGGCCCGAAACGTGAAAACTTCCTAATCCTGTGGACCATGCGGTCTGCCGTGGGTTTCTTGACTGCGCAGGTGACCAGGACAACGTAGTCTGCTTCGGCTGGGCTGTCGACGACCTCGTAGCCCCGGCTCCTCAGCAGACCGAGCGCTATCTCGCCGTCGGCCTGGTTAGCCGAGCACCCGTAAACCTCCGCATACACCCGCCCAGCCATCGCCGAAGACCTGTCATCAAAAATCCGCCGCACTTGATAAACGTATGTGTCCATCTATTTTCTGGGTCTTCCGGCTATGTGTGATGCGACCTTGATTGCGTCGAGGCTTTCGGCTGGGTTGTGTGTTCTTATGATGTCTGCTCCGTTGTAGGCTGCGAGGGCTTCTGCGGCGACTGAGCCGTAAACCCTCATGGCGGGGTCGTCTCTTCCCGTGACCTTTCCTATGAAGCTTTTCCGCGAAACACCGACGCATATGGGTCGGCCCAGCACCCTGAGCTCCCCAAGCCTCCTAACTATCTCGCCGTCTACGACATACCATTTCTTCGCATGTCTTCTGTGGAAGCCGACCCCTGGGTCGATGACCACCCTGTCGGGCTCAACCCCATGCCTCTCCGCCGTCTCCAGGGATGCCTTAAGCTGGTTCAGAACCCCCTCAATTACATCCACATCCCCGCCCACGTCGTTCGCCATAACTATCAGGGATGCGGAGTATTCTTTGACGAGGAGCGCTATCTCGGGTGAGTTCCTCAGCCCCGTCACGTCGTTAACCATCTCAGCCCCCTCCCTCAACGCCGCCTCCGCAGCCCTCGCCCTGAAGGTGTCGGCGGAGACAGGGACATCCACGGCATCCCTTACAGCCCTCACAGCCCACCTAAGCCTCTCAACCTCAACATCCTCACTCACCCAGACCTCCTTGTAGGGGGCGCTGGACATCCCGCCCACATCGATTATCTCCGCACCTGCTTCAACCATCGCGGCGGCGGTCTCAGCAACCTCCTCAGGCGTCCTCCTCACACTCCCCGGGAAGAAGGATTCGGGGCTGACGTTTATCACACCCATAACCCTGACAGGCTGCCCCACACCCACCAGAAGACCACCTATACGTGCCGCTCCAGCCGTCATACAGGCCCACCAACGTAGAGAAGCTAGCGGCTCAAATAAGTTCCTTCAAAGTTCTGGAGACCCTCTCCGGTCTAAGCCTCGAGACCTCCGCCAGCTCCGCCGCCGCCCTATCGAAGCCCAGGCTCTCAGCCCACATCCTCCCAACAGCCCTGACGGTTTCCATTCTCTCCCACGGGAAGACTACCCATGCATCGGTTGACGCGGCCGTGTAATCTGGCTTGGATTTGCTCCAGGGTTTTATGAGGAGGGTTGCTGTGCGGACTGTGCGTGGGTTGCGTGGTTTAAGTATTTTCTCGACCGCTGTCTCAAGTGTTGAGCCTGTGTCGGCCACGTCGTCGACGAGCAGGACATCCCTCCCCCCGAGGTCTTTGAGCAGGAGGTCGTGGTAGAGCCTGACCTCGCCGGCCGAAAGCCCCGCATATGACTTGCAGCCAACCACGTAAACCTCGCGTATGTTGAGGAGGTCTGAGAGGAGGTCGGCGACAATCATCCCACCCCTCAGTATACCGACAAGCGTATCCGGCCTATACCCGTCCCTCCCCAACTCCTCCTCGATGTTTTCCACGAGCTTCTCGATGTCAGCCCACGAAAGTATGAGAAATTTTCTGCCGCCTACCGTCCTCGTCTCCATAATGCTTGGCTGCTGTGGGGAAATTTAGTGTTTGCTAACCCTGGGGATTAAGGCTATACGTCCTAGTTAGCCGCGTATGCCTCTATTACCTGACATGCAACACTCGTGAGCGTGTCACAGGACCTCGAAGTTCGGTAGGCCCAGCGCGGCCAACCTCTCCTTGACAAGGCGTGCGGACTCCTCGTCCGAGAAGGGAAGCTCGTAGCGGAGCTTCCTTCCACCCTTCGTGGCCTCGATCCTTAAGATGTTGCCTGCGCCCCAGCTGCTCCACTTCACCTTGACCCTGTCCAATTCGTCGTAGTAGGCTACAAGCTTCTCCCTTATCTCTCTGATTTTCATCCTCGGCGCCAAGTAACCCCTAATGAATTTGAGGACCTCGTCCACGTTGTCTCCCGAGAGCGCGCCCATCGCCTCCTCCCTCTCCCTCTTCCTGTCCCTGATGCCTGTTTTCTCCACCACCACATCCAATAACATGTTCTGCAGCAAGTTCCAGGGCAGGTCGAGCGGGTCTTTTATCTCGCTCATCATGCCGTACGGCATCGCGTAACTCGTAACCCTCTCTTTCAGGACGTCCGTCTCGAGCTCGATGAGCCTCTTCTCGGTGATGAGGAGGAAGCACATCCTGTAACATCTTCCAAGCATCCTCAGCGCCACCGTCTCCTTCCAGGCCTCGAGGGCCAGAAGCACCTTTTCCCCTTCCAACAAACTTCCAATCAAGGGCCCGGCTATAGGCATTTTGCTGCGAACGCATGAGGGTCTGCGGGAGCTTCAGGAGCTGAGAAGAAGGATAACCAAGCCCTAGCCGAGCAGGGTTTTCCAGAGTGGTGTGAAGTATATTGTGTAGCCGTCGGCACCTTTTTCATCCTCGTAGTCCCACGTAACTACTCTCAGGTTTCTGCAGCCAGTAGCCTCGGCGGCCTTCAACAAACCCCTGATCTCCCGCCGGTCTATTTCATCAAACCCGGCGGCGTAGGTGACCTGTATGAGCTCCGTCGTCTCAACACCTTCTCTGACCATGAAATCGACCTCATACCCCGCCAAATCCCTCCAGTAAAACACCTCCATCAAAGGCCTTCTGTTAGACAGCCGCAGCAAATGCAGAAACACAGCGTTCTCCATCAGCCTCCCAAGGTCAACGCTAAACCTCCCCACCCGCGACAAACCGGTGTCACAGAGATACACCTTTTTTGGCCAGCTCATCCGCTGATAAACCCTCTCCGAAAACCGGTCAACAAAGAAGACGGCAACGGAGTCACGGACCTTATCCACATAGCTGTAGACGGTGTTTTTCCCAAACTGCTCACCAACCACCCTCAACACCTTGTTCACGCTAAACTCTCTCGCAAAGTTTTGGAGAAAAAACCCCAAAAGAAATTTTGCAAGACCCAGGCTCCTAAGCCTATGCCGCTCAACAACATCCTTATACAACATCATCTCGGTGTACTCCTTCAAAATCCTGTCCTTCTCAACCTCCTCAAACACAACCTCGGGAAAACCACCATACTCAAGGTATTCGCGGAGAAGATGTTGGAGACGTGCTACATCATCCAGAGACATGTAAGCAGGCAAAACCGCTTTTTTCGCGGACAGGTATTCCCTAAAGCTGAAGGGGAGCAGAAAGTAGGAGAAGGCCCTGCCACGCAGCTGTGTGGCCAACTCCCTGCTCAACAGCTTCGAAGACGAGCCCGTCACGTAAATCTGGTAACGACTTGTATCCAGCAGCTCCCTGACAGCGGACTCCCACCGCTCCACATTCTGCACCTCGTCAAGAAATATCCTGACAGGGGGTCGACCCGTAATCTCCTCAAATACCCGCACAAGGCTCCTCAGCTCCCTGTAGGATATGCCGATTAAACGTGTGTCCTCGAAGTTCAGGTAAAGAGAATCCTGCTTGGCAGGCTCTATCAGCTGGTAGAAATAATACGTCTTACCCGACCTCCTAGGCCCTATAATAGACACAGCCCTGTCAAACCTAGCCGGCACCTCAAGCTCCCTCATCACAAACCGCGGCAAAACCCTGCCAACCCACTCAGCTACATAGTCGCGGAAGCTCATACATTTTCTCCATAACCGAGAAAAAATTTAAGAATTTTTTCTCTTTTACTGAGAAAATTTTATCTGTTATATATAAGTTTTTTGTGGTACTGGGGTTGAAATGCCTTTATTATCTCCGCATGCCTTATTTACTGTGTGATGTGTTTTGAGTTCGGGACGTCTCTTTCTTGAAAACGCGCTCAAGTCTCTTGATGAAGCGGCCGCGATACTTAACATCGACCCAAACATTCACGAGGTTTTGAGGCAGCCTAAACGCGTAGTCGTCGTCTCCGTCCCAATCAAGAGGGACGACGGCAGCATCAAAGTTTTCACAGGAGTGCGTGTCCAGCACACAAACGCGAGAGGCCCCTACAAGGGCGGCGTCCGCTACTACCCCAGCGTAGACGTTGAAGAGGTAACAGCTCTAGCCATGCTTATGACGTGGAAATGCGCCGTAGTAGACCTACCATACGGCGGGGCCAAGGGAGGCGTGGCATGCAACCCCAAAGAGCTCTCAAAAAACGAGCTGGAGCGTATCACACGGCGCTACACAGCCATGATATACGAGGTCATAGGCCCCTACGTCGACATACCGGGGCCCGACGTCTACACGGATGCCCAGACGATGGCGTGGATGGTTGACACATACAGCCAGATGCGGGGCGTCCTCACACCCGAGGTGGCGACAGGAAAGCCCGTAAGCCTCTACGGAAGCCTTGGGAGACATGACGCAACAAGCCGCGGCCTCGTCTACACCGTCAAAGAATTCATGAAAACAGTCAACAAACCCCTCAAAGACGCACGCATAGCCATACAGGGCTACGGCAACGTCGGCTACAACGCCGCAAAAATCCTCCACGAGGAATACGGCGCGAAAATAGTGGCCGTCAGCGACTCCAAGGGCGGCATATACAGCGAGAAGGGCCTCATCCCCCAGAAGGTCATGGAGCACAAGGAGAAGACGGGTTCGGTCGTCGGCTTCAACGGAGCCAAACAGATAACCAACGAGGAGGTCCTCACAACACCCTGCGACATACTCATACCCGCAGCGCTCGAAAACGCGGTAACAAAGCAGATAGCTGAGAAAATCAACGCATCAGCCGTCGCCGAGGGAGCCAACGGCCCCACAACACCGGAAGCCGACAAAGTCCTCAAGGAACGCGGCATAGTAGTCATCCCAGACATACTCGCCAACGCAGGCGGCGTAACCGTCAGCTACTTCGAATGGGTGCAGAACCTCAAACGCGAGACATGGACACTTGAAGAGGTCCACGCAAAGCTCGAAGCCAAGATGGTCAAGGGCTTCAGAGACGTGCTGGAGGCCTCCCGCAAATACGAGGTAACGATGCGGCAGGCAGCGATGGCGGTAGCCGTCCAGAAAGTAGCGGAAGCCATCAACTACCTTGGGATATGGCCGTAACTCAAACCTTCAACCCCTCTTTAACACCATCCTTTTGTCCAGAAAGTAGCGGAAGCCATCAACTACCTTGGGATATGGCCGTAACTCAAACCTTCAACCCCTCTTTAACACCATCCTTTTCCCCGCCAAAATATTGTAAAATGTTTTAAAAACGAGTTCAGCTACCTAAAAATCTATAGCGAATTATTCTCTCAACTTCATCAAAGAGCTCCCTTTCGTCGTTATACGTCCTCAGATTCACGTTAAAGACATCCAGAATCTCCTTTACCATCGCAGAAAGACCAATTCCCTCCTTCTTCAAAAAGTACATCCTGTCACCGCAATAAGGTGAAAGATAGGTCAACTCAACCAATTCACCACCCTTAGTCAGCTCACGATGTCTAAGCACAAAGATAAGACTGCATGCGTTAGCCAGCATACCTAGCTTTTCAAGAATAGGGACTTTCCGAATAAAAGTTGCCTGGTATTTTATCCTAAGGAAATTTTCTACTGTTTTCACGGCTTCATCAATTAAATTAATATCTTCAACGTTATCAAGAATCATCCCTTCCGTAAAGACGAAAAGCGTAACCTTATCTTCAGACCACTTCTCTGCCAAAACTTGCACCCTATCTGATAAATAAACATCCACACCCTCTAACATTATACAGTAAATTTCGTTTCCCCCAAAAGTTTCTAATACAAACTCCCGAAGCCGCTTCAACAACTTAAATGTCTCATCATCATAACTACCAAGCAACAATATCAGTCTCACCTCCCGACGAGGATTTACCGATAAAGGTTTTGAGTGATGTTCATCAGGCATTTAACAACCACTCAAAAATTAAGAAATAAGCCATGCTTTTACACCATTTAAGTTATCTTTAACTCTACAATACTCTTATCATCTTTTTTGATCTTAATGTTGAACTTTCCGCTACGCATGAAATAATTCCAGCTTCCTTCAACGCTTTCGTATTCTCCCTCATCCTTTAGACTGTCTATTTCTATACTCAGGAGTTCGTATGGTGGATTGATCCCTCTAGACTCTCCTATGACAGATCTTATTTTCCATCGTAGTAGAGAAAGTTCTTCTTCTTTAACCATCTCGTTCACCGAGCTCTTTGAGTAGTTCGCCTGCCTCTTCGCGGGTTCTCTTTATCCCAGTTGGTGTAGGTCTATAGGTGTATCTGTCACCCATCGGTATTTTTGCAACGAGTTCAGCCTCTACCAGCCTGTTTAGATGAAACGCCAGTGTATTCGGGTTAAACTCCCCCCAGACCTCCTCCAGCCTATTCCTTATTTCATTCCACGTTGCAGACTCCATGCTAACTATTATGGCCAGCAAGAGAGCTCTGAATGGATTTGATAGTGTCTCGTTTTTCCTCGCCCACTCAACCGCTAGTTGAACGGCCTTCAACCCTCTTCATTATGATGTGGTTGTAGGGATATATTAACTTAATTAAAATTAA